>WLWF01000252.1_pt1 | contig 53436 bp, 62 predicted proteins | sample 6718331 | NCBI WGS metagenome assembly WLWF01 (sample SAMN12718692, study PRJNA515312) | sponge metagenome | isolation source: marine sponge | host: Mycale hentscheli | place: New Zealand: South Island, Marlborough, Capsize Point | collected 2003-05-01 | reverse complement strand
ACCATTACGCTGCCACACGAGACAGCGGGGGGATTGTCCGATTTTACATTGACGGCGCATATGTTGGGCAGTGCACCCCTTCAAGCTGGCCCGGCTCAAACGGCGTGGCATCTTTAGGCAACCACGGTAGTTTTAATGAAAGATGGGCTGACAAAATAGACGACTTTGCAATTTGGAACCGCACCCTCGACGCTAGCGAAATCACGACAATTTATAACGAAGGAAATGGCGGCAACTCTCTTCGTAATTTAATTGGGCCGTCCACCCTCCGTGCCCAATTTGCATCCGTGGTCCATACAGTGGCTCCTGAAAATGCCAGATTACACGGGCAATTTTCCAGTATTGTCCATACAGTAGCTGCCGAAAATTGTCTTCTACACGGTATGTGGATGTCAGTAGTGCATAATGATGTAGCCGCAGGTGGTGGAGGTGGCTCCGAGCCTCAAGGCCACGCCACGCAGGGAGGGAGCCTTCAAGGTCGTAGAACACAGGGGCGGATATGAAGTATAAGGCTGCAAAAAAGAAGGCTTTGCTGAAGAGGTGTGGCAACGTGTCTGGGTACAACAAGCCCAAGAGAACTCCCGGCCACAAGACAAAGTCTCATGTGGTTTTGGCGAAGGAGGGAGATAAGGTAAAGTGTGTTCGTTTTGGTCAGCAGGGTGTTCGAGGTGCCGGGAAAAGTCCTAAGTCTGCAAAAGACAAGGCCAGAAAAAAGTCGTACTACGCTAGGCATAACGCCCAAGATCCTAGTCCTCCGAAGACCAGTGCTCGTCACTGGTCGCACAAGGTGAAGTGGTAGATGGCTAAGTCTAAAGTAAATGAAGCGGGTAACTACACAAAACCGGGTATGCGGAAACAACAGTTTCAGAGAATTAAAGCTGGGGGAAAGGGTGGTGCCCCCGGTAAGTGGAGTGCTCGAAAAGCGCAGTTGTTAGCTAGGGCGTACGGAGCAAAAGGTGGGGGGTACAAAAACTGATGGCTCTCGCAAAATCACAGCGGTCCCTGAAGAAGTGGACAAAAGAAGACTGGCAAACAGCATCAGGAAAACCCAGTACTCAAGGTAAAAATGCTACGGGAGAAGCGTACATGCCCAGAGCTAAGGCGCGACAACTAAAGTCAACTCCAGTAGGTCGAAGAAAGATAGCGCGTGCAAATGCAATAAAAAGAAAGGCCAGATCAGCGGGCCAACAGTACGCAAAACATGGTTTACATAAAGGCAAGAAGGCGTAGTAAAATGAAGGATATGACAAAAGAAGCTGCAAGAAACGCTTTAAAGTTAAGCGCGTCGGATAGAAAACAAATGGAACAGGTCATCGCAGAATTAAAAAAAGCTGTGGAGTCTCATCGGAGTCAGCACGAAAGGCTCCAAAAAATCTTAGACAATTCTAAATAAAGGAACTTATCATGCCTCTGCTAAGTAAAGAAGAACGAAAAACACTGACTCCCGATGAAAAACGAGCACTACGAAAAGAACGTCGTGCAGTTCGGCGGGAGGAGCGTGGTCCATTCTTGGGGATTAAAATGGATAAGTTGGAAGAACTTGCAGAGCCTTTGATTCTGGAGATTGCAGGCGACCTGTTGCCCGGAGAGGAAAAGATGCTTGAGGTTATCGATGACCTAAGTGAGCACGCCGACGAGTTCTTGACTTGGTCGGGATTGCCCACAGTAGTGTCTTTAGCTCTCGAAGCGGTGGATGGTATTTTCCTGCGAGCTATTGCACGAGGAACTCTCCGGCCAGTTGTACAGCGCGTGTACGATCGGCTGAAAGAAGAAGGTAAGTTAGAATGAGAAAAGAAGCCCGTACTGCTGCAATTAAGAGAAGGATTGCTCAATCCGGCACAAATGCGGGTAACCCTATCAAGCATCCAGATCGTGACTACAAAGCAGAAGCTAAGTCTAATAGCCGTCCAAGCAAGTTAAAGGACAAGCGGCTTCTAGCTGACAAGTATCGCGAATCTATGCGAACAGGGCAGGGACATAAGGGCGATAACAAAGATGTCGTGAGCCACAGAAAACCGGGGATCAAACTGGGAGATCCAAGTAAGAACAGGTCAAAGGGAGCGGAGAAACAAAGAGCTAAAGAGAATGGAATATAACTGGTACAGAATAAAACAATTTCAAGCAGATTGCGCGAGGTACAACGTGATACCAATCATCAAAAAAGGATCAACAGGGGAAGCTGTTACGCAGTGTCAAGCACTGCTATGCTCTGCTGGTTTTCCTACTTCTATCGATGGGGTGTTTGGGTCAGGAACAGAACAGCAGGTTAAAAACTTTCAGACCTCTCAATCCCTGACAGCAGATGGTATCGTGGGTGACAATACTTGGGCTGCACTTGAATCTTCTTCTTTCTCACCTATCACGATTTCTTTTTTCGATGTAGCTCCCTTACTTCCAGAGATGTACCCCCAGACCTATGTACTCAAAGGAGCACAGTGCCCCAGTAATCCTCCGGGGATGACACTAAAAAACATAGGAAAAGAAACCACAAACTGCGTTCAGTTTACTGCTTGGCTTCTTTCTTATGCTTTCTCTGGAGTTAAGTTCACAAAGGCACAATGGTCTAAGTGGATGGTAAGCGGAGACTACGAAGGCTCACCACCTGTCGCACCAAACTGGGGGCCGAGGGTCATTCTAGAGTGGGGATGTGGTACAACAGAACCCGGAAGGGGTGCATACTTGGTTCAAACTTTTACCAAGACAGGGGGTCACTCGTACATTGTAGTGGCTCACGATAAAGAAACTGGCCGAATACTTACTTTAGAAGCAACAAATGCGCACAAAGTAAACGGTGCAGGGTGGGCGCAAATTGGGAATCTTAGGGATGTACCTAACCCCGGACCTAACTGGAAGGATAAGGTCACACAAACTTGGAAAAGCAGAATACAAGACCCAAATGTGGCGGTGCATGTGGTGAGACTCAACATCGATCCACAATCAATACAAGATTGGTTGGAGGAATGTGATGGGTAGCGGCTTAGAAGAAGCAGTAAAACAAAACACAGCTAGGGTGATCACATTGGAACAAGACGTTGGAAAACTGAAAATGGAAACTTCCAAGTATCAACTTATACTGAACCATCAGGATGAAATACAACAAGAGCGGTTCAATACTCTTTGCACTCAACAAATTGAGATGAAAGAGATTATGAAGGAACGCACCTTAGCAGATGAAAAAAGAGCAGCCGAGGCTAGAAAGTACAGAGAGGACCGTGAAAAACAAGAGACGCAAGCAAATCTGGACAAACAAAAATGGATCCAGTCTCTGCTTACGCCTCAAACGTTAGTTATTATTCTAGTAATTTTAGCCGGGTTATTCGGAGTAAAGGGAATTGATATGATGTCTGCCACACAAGTGGTCGCATCAGAGCTAAACCCACCCCCTACTGGTACAATACCGTAGCTTTTCTAGTATCCTAGTCTTATCTTCTGCCACACATGGGGGTCCACACCGTACTGATTGTTTTTATGTGTTTTTGCTCCGCCAGCTAACCACTGTTGACTGCGTTTATTTACTTGAGTACACTGCGCTATCATCAAGGTTTTCTCTTCGTTTTGTATAGCTCGTGACTTCTCCATTAAAGAGACTAGCTTTTGTTGGTCTATATTTCGATCAGGCAAAATAAATAAACCAAACTTTTTACTGTCTTTTCGGTGGACGTGATTCCAATACGCCATACCTAGTGCGGTAGCTAGTTCAACAGTTTCTGCTCCAGATGTACAGGGGGCGTGTGCCAAATCCACTTGGCCGTAGGCATTGTCGTGATCGTACCCAATGGTGCATTGTGACTTTGTTATCCGAATAGAAATGGCTACCTCGCAAGCCAACTTATTCTCCGCATCCTTGTACCAGTCCCATGCTTTGGTCTCAGGGTCAAAATGAAATGAACCAATGTACTTCTCGATGCGTCGAGTGAGCGCATCACTGTGTTGATACACAGCATCAGCAAGTGTCTCCACTTGACGGTCAAGTGCTAACTTGTGTGTTTCGTGCAGGTGTTTCGCTCGTTTTAGTTTTAAGAGGGAATCTCTAGCTATTCTTGCTTTCTCTGGATTCCATGTCCAGCCGGGAGACCTAAGCTCATCCCCTTTCATATTTTGAATCTTCTCCTGAAAATACTCGGCACCCAGACCCTGTATGTAATGGGACATAGCTTGGGGAGACTCTAAGGATAATGCTTCAATATGTACAAGTTGCTGCCATTTCAGCAGAGCAGCACTACTAGTAGCGGGCCAACAAGCAAGCTGCTCATCCGTCAACTTCAATGCTGAACTAACCCAGTTGCCTCCAGCCTCAAGACAACTAAGATGCGCCGTTAGTTTCTTAACGTCTGCTGACGCACTGTTTGCGTTCTTCCTCGTCTTTAAGATTGTATCAAGTAAGTTGTCTGGTGTTCTACAGTTAGTAGGTATAAGCGCGTACAAGTACTCCAGAGTTTTGACTCTACTGCCCTTGAGAGCAGCCATAGCCTCTTGAATAGGTTTAACTACAGACAAACCGGTCGTACCGTGTTTAGCCGCCCTATCCCGGTGAATGGTCCATTCACCCCGCTGGTCCAAGTAGGTTATTTTTAAGGAACAGGCACCATCTTCTTCGCCTGTCTTTATTAGTTGGGACAGTATCGTGCTTGCTTTTGCTGAATCTCGCACACCTAAATCATGGGCCTCTCCAGTTAAAGCAAGCTCAACACTGTTTATGAAAGTTGTTTTACCCGACCCATTACCTCCCACGAGTAAAACTTTATTGCTGTTGAGGTGAAACTCTGCCGGGTTGGTGTAGCTCTTTAGATACGGAAAGTTTTTAAGTGATGTTCGTAGTACAAATTTAGTGTCGTAGTTAGTCATTCTATACCTCTGCCCAGTTGGTTCCAATGTGCGCTTCTGCGCTAAATGTTATTCCTAGTGATTCTACCTTCTGTGTTAATGTGTCAGTTACAAACTCCTTTACCCACTGTGCGTCTGCTGCGGGCACTTGAAGCATGATTGCATCATGCAGTTGGTTTACGATTCCTATGCCTTTTTTGAAGTCAAAGTTTATCTCGTTCAAAACTCCGATCATGCCCTTGCTTACGACAGCAAATCCACCCGCTTGTACGCCGTAGTTCACGATGGCATTGAAGTCTTCTTTATAGAAGTACCGCCGCCTGCCTTGTATTTTTTCTTCTACGTAACCGTTACGTTGCCACTCTTTGATGCAGGAGTTCCACCAAGCTTTAAACTCTGGGGACGATCTCGTCCATTTCCTGTGGAGTAGACGGACTTCTTGTAGCGTATAGTCTACGTAGAGTAAGTTACCATCACCATCTTCTGCCCTCATCAAGATTTCATGTACTTTCTTCGGGTTAGCACCGTACAAAGAGGAGAAGCAGATTGTTTTAGCCAAGTCTCGTAATCTCTTGAACTGACCCTTTCCTTTCTTCAGAGGACTGTCAGGAGCACCCTCTGCGTCCCAGAAGCTGTCACCAAACATCATCTGACCTGTGAGGTTGTGTGGGTCTATAGTACCTGTTGTGAAGGCTTCTAGGTACGTTCTAGCCCCTGCTAGTGCAGCAGCAAACCTCAATTCAAGCTGGTCATAGTCAGCACCGACAAAAACCATACCGTCATCAGGTACGAACATGTCCCGTAGGCTATAAGGTATGTTCTGGAAATTTGGGTTTGAGCTAGACAATCTACCCGTGACAGTTCCATGTACATTGTAATCGGCGTGTACCCTGCCATTCTTTACTACTCCTCTATCTGGGGCAAACTTCTCAAGGTACGTTCCAAGCAGCTTAGAAGACTTACGGTATCTGCGTAGTTGGTCAATAAACTCTTTCTGGCTCTCGTCCAAAGCAGGGTTACCAATCAACATACGTAGAGTAGCAGCATCAGTACTGGGCTCACCCATAGAAGTGAAATGATAAGGAGTAAGTCTCCAGTCTTCAAAGAGTAGAGACTTTACTTGCGCGACAGAGTTGGGGTTGAACTTACTGTGTGTGTTCTCTCTTAGGTACGAAAGACTGTCTACCATCTCTGCGGAGATAACGTCTTCGTGTCTCTTTCTGATTGACTCGTCGATACGTATACCAAGACGGTGCATACCGACACACATCTCCTGTAGTTTTTCATCTACATGATATAGCTGTAGCTGCTTTCTCCGTTTAGCCATTCGACCCAGAGGACCGGGCAGATAAGCATTCACGGCTACATCAGTAGCACAGTAAGAGTAAAGCTCTTGATCTGTCTTAGCTTTCACTGCTGTGTGCTCCGCCTTCCATGCTGGTACATCTGTGAACATTGAACCAACATAACCAAGAGAGTGTGGTGCTTCTGACTCTGCTAACTTGTGGAGTAAGATTGTATCGACAAGAGGTGCGGGAGTTACGTTTAGGTATTGTTCAATGACCATCCTGTCATAGTACCCTGCATTGTGGCCCACTTTTACCTTGTGTGGATCTACGAAGAACTTACGTAGCAGTGTTTTTATCTGTTCTTCTTCTGTATGGGTGTAAGCTAGTGTCTGCCCATCAATAGATAATATAGGAACAATCATAACTTTAGACTCTGAACCTATACCAACGCATCTTAGATTACATGTCAACGGGTCAATCCCATCTGTCTCCACATCGTAAGTTACGTACTTGCCGGTGTAGTCTAAGAACTCCTCTACCTGTTCTACAGTTGGGTGGAACAGCACATCGGGGTCAACCCAGTTCAACTCATCCCTAAAGTGACGACCGGCTTTTTTGAAGTCTGAAATAAAGACAGCTAACCATTGAGGGTTAAATACAGCAAAACTTGGGCTTACTGTAGGTAGTAGTTTAGAATCCCCGTCTTTAGTAGGGCCTCCCCTTACTTTCATTATCGATGGGCTACCTTGCATTACATGCTTCACAGCTTGGGGGCCAAGAGGTATGATGTTTTTTATATTCTCCATCTCTGCTGAAAATCTGGGAGCGCAACAAGTAACCGGTGACTCTATCGGTTCTGTTCTCTTTTTGTTTGCTTTGTTCAGTTGAACTAGAAACTCTTTCTCTTTGTTGTTTGGGAATTGGCAAGCCACTATGGGTATAGTGCTTACTCTTTTCATCCCTGATTCTTTCTTAGCTTTGTTAACTAATGCTGATTCCTGTCGGGAAAAGAAAGACTCTCTATTAGAAGGAGAAAAGCAAACTATTGCGGTATCTGAACCGCGTAGTATCTCTGACTCTTGTGGTGACCAGCACCCCCTCCCCTCCCAGTAGGAGCGAAGGGGGCACGCATTACAGTTAGGTTTACTCACGTTACTCTACTCCGTGATTTACAGCTACCCACTCTTTTGAGGGAGGAGCAAAAATGTAGACAGAACCAGCAGGGTGAAAGATTACTTTACGCGCCCAAGTAACTTCCTGTGTGGAAGCCCAAAAATCTTTGATCACAAATCTATCGTGCTTGTACGGGTTGTACGTAATCTCGTGTAGTGCTGTCCTAAGTGAAGGAACTAAACCGTATTCTTCTACCATGGACATAGGATTAGCGTCCGTTCTGGTGCCAGTAATCCAAGCATGTACGTTCTTTCTTTTTGTTTTTCTAACTTTAGACTGTCCCGCAGGTTGCACAGTGAAGGAGCAATCTTCTAAGACAAGAGCACTCGCGTGCCCTACGACTATGTTTGTTTTTTTATTTCGTAGGGACCAAAAGGGTACACCCTGTTTGTACCTACGTATGTTCATATATACTTGTAGTTTTGTTCCTACAGTTTCTGGATAATCCATCGCACATCTCTTTGTTAAGTGTTCGGTGTAAAAAATGCACCTGTATACAGCAAACAATCCCACTTGTTACCCCCCAAACCAGCATCCCGCCAAGGAACTAGCTAGGGTTAAAAAACTGCATACAGGTGCATAAAACGTCAGAGGCTTAGAATCTCATCCAAGATACCATCATCGTTACCGTTCTCCTGCGCTTTAGGTGCAGCAGGTTTTGGTGTTGTATGATTAGTCTCTAGAGAAGAAAGGCTAGACCAACGAGCCTCCTTGAACCAGTCTACTTTACTCCATCCACCATCCTGCTTTGGTTGGTAGCGGCAGAAGCCAGTCAAGGAAGGAAGCTCTGTTGACTTCACTTTCTTCAAAGCTTTTTGGTCGTCTGCACTCAAGCTGTCAAAGTTGCTCTTGGGCATACCACCAGCAAGAGAGGACTTAATAATAAACCCCCACATGTCTTGTGGCTTAACACCAAAGGACTCCATGAACTGTTTCCAAAAAGCAAGAGTAGGGTCTGCCTGTAATCGATGTGGAAAGTTAAACCCATCCTTAATGACACAGCCAGCCTCTGGTCCTTCTACTACTTCAGTAGAAAAGATAATTCTGTCAGCACCTTTGGATGTTGTCCTGTGTTCAGCATCGACAAGACGGACCTTAAAGTAACCTCGTTGTTTTGGTGGACCGCCACTACCGGCAGCAGAAACGGATCCGAAATCGATTGAATTAAAACTCATAGTGTAATCTCCTGTTCAAAGTTATCGATGAATAACTCTAATGTATTAGTTGTGTACTTACGCATGGAGGCCCTATCTAAAGCATCCATGCAAACTGTTCTGATGTGTCTTTGGTCTTTGTTCTCCTTTTCTAATTTTGTGATTGTTGCTTTGAATAAGTCGCTCACAACGAACGACTCCTCCTCTTGGCTTCTCTTATAAATCTTACCGGCGAGTGACTCTACTTCCTTTTCCATCCACTCAAGCTTTGGGTTACGAGGTACAGCATGACCGCACGCACGTAAAAATTCACCCAAGTTTACTCTACATGTCGGTGGACCCTCAAATCCCCGCCAGCCTGTGACCCAATCGGGGTCTGGCCCTAGTTGGAATACATAAGGATGGCCCGGTTGATTGCCGTCGTAGACTACCCGAGCTACAAAGTCAAACATAGTTGGTATGACTTTAGGTAGACGAACACCGGGTACTAGTGGCCCGCCTTTCAAATCCTTTTCTTCTCTAGGCCCTTGCTCATGCATAGACCACCAAACATTACAGTTTGCACTACGGCAAACATCACGAAAGGCTAGCACTTTGGGGATAAGCCTAGCATAGCTATCCCACACGTTACCCCTGCATTCTTTGAGTAACTTCATCTGCTCCTGCTCAAATAGAATCGAAACATCATCAATAACGATTGTGTCTAACTTATTGTGTGTCTGATCAATCAAAGAACAAACATGTTCTAAGCTGGTGGGTACAATGTGTTTTGGTTCTATACCCAACCAGTTCGCGCAGTTAAGTGATCCTCTTGGGGCTATAAATAAACTAGGAAAACCAACACCCCTAAGTAGTGCAGTGGTCTTACCTGTTTTTGGTGGTCCGTAAATACAACCGAATATGTTGTCTTTGTGTGTTTGTTTTTTATGTTGTTGTGTCACTGTCTTGCTCCTTCATTAGTTCGTAGTAGGTATCTTCTGAAATCTGGACCAAGCTGGATATAATCCAAACTGGTCTAAAGTGTAAAGGGGCAACAAGTAAATAATTACCTGCTACCTCTAATACTTCACATGGGTAGAAGTCTTCTGTTTTCTTGTAGTCAACTTTAGTGTAAGGGTACTCACCGACTAAAGCGCGGGACCACACAAGGGATTCAAACATCTAGAATCCCCATTGACATTCACTGTGATAGTCACATGCACCAAAGTTTGTGAAACATCCTGTTGTAAGATGCGATCCGGGCCACTCTCCTACTGGTTTATCTTTGTATAAATTTATTACTCTGTTCGCGTGTATAATTGTATTCTTAAAGTATGCTTCACTGTAGGGTGTTGCCTCAACTTCTGGACGCTTAAATACCGCGATAGCATCCGGGAAGCCTTTCGGTAACTCTAACATATTTAACATGATGCCTGCAAACCGTTTCTTGAAAAGCCCCTTTCCAAGTACATTATAACCGACCATCTGGCCCGATAGGGAGTACCTCCGAGTGGTGCTTGAGGTCAAACGGGCCGTCGTTTTGTGATCAACGATTGACACGTTCCCATTCTGGTCTTGGATTATAAGGTCTGCTCTTTGTGTGTATGGATAGTAGCAGTCGTATTCTTTATCATAAACATTTGCTTCCAGCTCTTTCTCTACTGCAAGTATCTTAAAGCTATCTGTGACCCAGTACGCCATGTACTGCTTCACTGCTTCTTGTGCGAACTCTACCCACTCTAGCCATTCGTTCTCCTCACTCTTTAGTGCTTCCTGTTGGGCAAGCATAGCAATAGCAACCACAGGTTCATGCCATTGAGTAGGGTCGTTACCGTCCTGTTCTTCTTTGAGTCTTTGGTAGAAGTGAGCTAACCCCTGATGTACTAAGCTCCCCTTAATCAGAGGTATTCTTTTTAATCCTTCTTTTGGGTGTTGTTTTTCCCAAGCGTATAATCTTGGGCATCGAAGCACTAAGCCTAGTCCATGCCACCCATGTCTACTTGGTCCAGCGTTAATAAGTTTGTCGTTGTTCATTTGTTCGGTCCTTTATACTTTGTCTGCTTACTTTTCACTATGTCCACCGGGCAACTCTGGAGTAGGAGTCTTACCAAGTAGGCGTAAAAGTTTATCAATAAATGTAGGAACAACCTCATCTTCTGGGTTCTTCCTAGTTCTCTCCCTCGCTCTTTCTACTTCCTTCTCTGTGAAGATTAATGTTTCTAGTTTGCCGTCAATCTTTACTAGCATCTTCATGTACCAAAAATTGGCACTGCTTTTTTTGTCTAGGTTAGCGGCTCTAATCACTGTTCCTCTTTTCATTTTTATCTCCTTTCTTTAGTACACCGTACTGGATGAGTCCTCTTTTTATCAAGTATCGAATAGCCCTTGTTCTGTTTATGTTCATCTTCATAGCAAAATGATCTAGTGCTTTTACTAACCAAGGCTCAAGACGAAGTGACATCACGAATGAATCTTTTCTTTTATCCTCACCCATAGCTTAGTCCTCCTGTGCTTCTTCTTTTAAGACTTCTATATAATCAATAAAGGCCCGGTATATCTTAGCTTTCGACTTATCTAGCGGGTCTTCTTGCTCGTCGTGGTGTTCTTCCACTCCCTTGAGTTCACGTATGATCGGACTGTGGTATTTAAATTCGTACCCTAAGCTAAAGTCAAACTGGGTAACAGCGTCTAGTATTTTGTCGCACGCAACTATGATTGTTCGCATGTCCCTAGAAGGCAGGTAAGCCTCGCTTACATCTACACAGTACAACCCCTTTGCTACTGCTCGTTCGTAGCACTCTTTGTAAGGATAAAGGTCCATGTGTATTGACTCTTTGTTTATTTCAAATGAGCAGTACTCGTGTCCCTCGTTACCGTACCGACATAGTACAGTCCCTCTTGTATGTGTCCCGCAGTAGTACAAATCCCATGTACACTCTCGACCTACGCTTCCATCGCTGTGTGTGTAGTGCCCTGAATATGTGCCGAGAAATGTACATTGGTCGCAGTCGTGTTGGTATTTCTTTGTCATTGTCTTAGTCCTTTGTCTTAGTGTCCGTAGTTACAGCCGATGATCCACTTCTCTCCATTGTGTATGGTTGAACTTTCATACACGCCGCATTGTCCTGAATTACATGCTGCTATAAATTGCTCTTTGTGTAGACCATCGCTCACACGATATGCCCTACGCTTGTTCGTACACTCTAAAAGATTGAGATGAATCTGAATTTCCAAGTCGTCCCATACCTTTCGAGGTACATCGTTAAACCCGCGTATCATTGTCTTAGTCCTTTGTTCATTATGTTCTGTATTATTTGTTCTTCGTTCTCTGAACCTGAAAGTATATCAATCAGTACATTGTCGTCTGCTGTTACCTCACTTACTGTTTCTAGTTTTGTTAGTAGTGAATCAGCTACATGCTCATCCACTGTATTAGATGCTATTGCATACATAATCAGCACTGGTTTCTTTCTACCGTGACGTGTGAATCTACCTTCTGCCTGTACAATCTCGCGTGGAGTCCACGGTAACTGTACGAAGATAGCTACATCTGTGTACTGGAAACCATCAATAGCTTCACCAAATGCATGGGTAGTACCAACAAACACGGTTGGTCCCTCACGCTTGGAATACTCTACAACCATCTGTTCTCGTTCTACAGTAGGTATACCACCGTGGCCCCAGTATGTTTTAACCTTCAGCTTTTTCTGTATGTCTGCTGCAATACTCTCACAGTCTTTTCTTCTACCAGTAAATATGACTACCTTCTGCCCTGCCTCTACAAACTCCTCAATAGCCTGCACAAGCCACTTTCTTTTACGGCTTGATGCTTCCTGTAGTTTGATCTCAAAGATTGTTTGTGAGCTAGTCAGGGCTGTTGTATCTGCCTTGAAAGAAGGAGAACACTGATCTTCTATAGATAAGTAGGCCAGTGTTCTCCTACAGGGCGGCATCTGTCTGTGTACTAGGTCAACAGAAACGTGGTGACATACTTCTCGCAACTTAGTGGCTAACTCCCTTTCGTTACTTTTGCCCTTAGTGTTTAGTCCTCTGCCCGGTACTTCATAGGCAGCACAGTATCGGAAGGCGTACTGCTTAGATGTACCAAACATGTTGGGCATCACTACATCACACGGACTCCATGCTGACATCAGTGTATTACGTATAAGTGTTCCAGTAAGTCCGATCCTCTTATCTGCTAAACGACCAAGCCTAGCAGCTACTGCTGACCTGTGTTTAGATGGACCCCATTTACCGTTTACTTTCTCATGTCTTTTCCAGTGACCAGCAGTATGTATTTCATCGAATATAACTGTAAGGTGGTTAGTACCAGACCATACTGCTATCTCATCATACCAAGCAGCAATACACTCCCACCCAATTATCAGCATTTGATGCGACTTATCAATAGTCTCTGCTTTACGCCCGTACAATATATGGGGGTTAATTGTTACTAGTCTCTTAGTCTCATTTTGCCACTGCGTTCTAGTTGCTGCCTTAGTTACAACCAGCACTTTTTCTGTTGACCTATCAGAGAAGACAGCCACGATACTTGTAGCCGTTTTACCAGACCCACAAGGGTGGAGGAGTATAGCACCCCTCCTACCCTTTACCCAGTCTATAGCTTCTTTCTGGTAACCAAGAAGCCAGTCCTGTACCCAGTCCCTAATCATCTTTCATTATCAACAGAGGGAAGTCTTCATCTATTTCGGAGTGGTCTGGGTGTACATGCTCAAGAAACCCTACTGCTGTTAGCTGGTAAGGCTCATCGTCAAACCAGATTGTAGGTTCTTGTTTACGTTCCCACTCCGTTAAAGACTGTAAAACAACAATTAGGTCATTTATAGTTTTTACTTCGGTGTGTATCTCCATGTCTGGCTCTGGTATCTCAATACCACAGTCCGGGTCTGCGTCTGCATACTTGTCATAAGGTGCTGCAAACTTAGCAGCGTGTGCTGCTGCTCCACTCACTGTACTTGTACTGTAGTCGTTACTCATTGTCTTCTCCTGTTGTTGATTACACTTCTTCTTCATCTATCCAAACGAACGCCTGTACCCAAGCCCCTTTTCTGTGCTTCCCGCGAGAAAGGTGCTGTCCGGGGCGCAACTCGCCAAGCTCAACGGAATGAATATTTGGGTTAACCGAAACAAATTCTGGAATCTTCTTCCGCGCCACATCTAGAAACCTTTTCTTTAATTCAGTTACACTCATTGTTCTCTCCTATGAAAACACGAAAAGCCCCCTCTACTACAGAGGGGGCTGTGTATGGGTTAGGTTATGCTAGGGTTTCTGGCTCTACATCTAAGAACCCGCTCCATCTCTGCTCATTACTAGCGTCAGCATACACGTATTCACGCTGCTTTTTAGCAGCACGTTCCATGATGTCGACAGCAAAGTCCTGTACATAGCAAGCAGTGAGAAGACGGGACTCATCCGTAATGCGGTTAGCACTGTAGGTAACTGCATCTACTACACGCTGCACACTACATGCAGCCTCTGGTTCTCCACCCACTGTACCTGCTGTGTACATACGACCGGCATTGGTTTCCTCACTAATACATTCTTTCATGTACTCTACATCACGTTGACTGATCACACTAGACTTAGTCCCATCATCATCTTCTTCGGAAGAACCACCACTTGGTCTGTAGCTGGCAACCATAGAGTCTAGGAATGTAGCGAAGTTACTTACCTGCTGGTTTTGTGCTTCCTGCCACATCTCCTTGATACCCTGACTCTCTAGACGAATAGAGGTTACCCCTCCACTTAAACGAGAGACGATGCTTTCGTAAGAACTGTTCTTCCTACAGCGAATGGTTGCGCCTGAAGGTGCAAACCTGAACTGACCATTCCAACAATCTGGTGTCCAGTTACCCCCAGCTAGAAAGGCAGAGCATGTACTGTTCTGCGAATTACCACCGTTGATACTCTTGTATGGAGTATGTAGCTGGAAACCACTCTCAATAATCTGACGTGCTACCTCTGGACTCTCATCCAACATCTGTATCCTAGTCATGTTGGATGAGACAGTTGCCTCAATAATCGGCATGGCTAGCAACTCTGGGTTACTACGGATAAGTGCTTCAATGTACGCATCATCTGTAAGCTGATTGTACCTTTTGTACACTCCTCCGATGTATCGCCGCACTAGTCCTGTGTGTGCGTTCTTACCAATGAATGTAATCAGTTCATTCTGTACACCACTATTAAAACCATAGTTACTGTTAAAACTATGAGTCATGCTCATAAACTTGAAAGCAATTTCCAGTTCTTGGTCATAACGTGCTTTGTATTCTGGGTCGTTCGTCTGACTCCAGCACGCACGATTTCTACGGTATAACTCCTCTAGTCTCTTTAGTTCTCGTGTACCACCGGGTACACACTGATGGAAGAACTTCTTGATACCCTTCTCTGTAAAGTACAGCTTCTCTCCTGCGCGTAAGATTTCTTTACCGTTTTCAATCCAAGCACTCATACCCTTTGCTTTGGGCATGAGTCGTACATAGTACCCTTCAAGGTCACGGTTAAACTCGAACTCCCAGTTGTACTTATGTGTAGTACGCCAGTCCATACCGTAGTTTAAACGCTGGACTTCCTCCTGTAAGTCCCGTAGAGTAGGAGGGTTCTGTCCTTTCTGAGTCTTCCAACTCCAACGGTACAGGATCTCATTACCCTTACCCGCTGATAGCAGGGGACCATTGTAGTCTAAGCTGTCTGTCTGTAGGGTTACCAGTTCTTGTGAAGGTACGATTAAGTCCCTCTTTGTATTTAGTGGTATTATCTGCATCTTCTCTTTCTCTCCTTGGGCGCGACGTTCTAGCTCTGCTAGGGACTCATCGTCCCACGATGCAAACCTAGAATCGTTACGTAAGTGTCTGATTATCATTAGTTTGTAAGCTGCTGGTGCAGCTAGGATTGTGTTTGCTTCTCTCTGAATTGTTTCTGTATCGATGTTCATTGTTCTATCCTAGTTGTTGTGTTGCTTTTTCTTTGTCTGATTTCTCTTTGTCTTCTCTGTACTTAGTGTAGTCATCTCCGTTCTTTTTAAACTCTTCGAAAGACTGTGCGCCTACCCACCGTCTTCCGTTCTTGTGGCACCATTGTTCAAATGTAAGCATTGTTAGTTCTCCACGTATAGTTGGCATAGTCCGAGTATGTGATCGTCTACTTGTTTTGCTGTGTACTTGTATGACTCTTGCAACATCTTATGTAGAGCCACAAGTTCACTGTGCTCAAGAGGGATAGGTGTAGACACACCAGCATAGAAAGCTTGGTAAGTACGTAGGTGTTTACGTGTTGTGTTACTTACTTTCTTCTGGTGTGGTGCCTTACACTCCTTGCTGTAGAAGAAGATGTGACCAGAACTGCGGGCCACAAATACAGCTAAAGGAGTCTCATAGCTCTGTATAAGACTCCCGTGTTCTGTGATTTGTTCTATAGTGTTTGGGACTCTGCCCTGTCTAACGCTCATTGTTCTCTCCTTGTTACAATGCGGTAAGTACCGCCTTCATTCTCTCTGTACTCTTTCAAACGCTGATCAATCTCTGTACTAGACTTCTCTGCACAGATGTCTTCCCAGCCATGACCGTAGCCATAGTCTGCCTGTAATACCCAGTATCTCATTGGTCTTTGTCTCCTGTTATTTGCTGAATTACTTCTTCTGAAAAACCAAACATTCTCCACACAGTGGGTGGGATAGATACGTGTTCTGGTTGAGGGTCAGTACCTAAGTTTACATTCCTGTGATGGTATGGAAGTTCTTCCTTAGCTTTCTCTGTCTCTACGTGAGACTGTAGTTTGCTCCCTAGAAATGGCGCAACAATCTCCTTGTTCATGGACATCAGTTTATCGTCTGTCATATTCATTAGTAGTTCTGTGATTTGATCATGTGTCATTGTTCTTCTCCAAAGCAGTCCTGCATGTCTTTTACAAATGGTAATACTGTCTCATTCAAAAACTTCTGTAGTTCATAAGCAGAAATCTGACGACCAGAGTTAGTACACGGCCAAGCAGATTCAGAGGGTGGGTGCTCACCCACTCCACTGTTCAGTCTTTGTGAAACAATCTTTATTTGTTCTATTAGTTCTTTAGGTAACATAGTTAGTTCCATTTCTGTGCAAGCATAGTACGCTTGCCGGTTTCTGGGTTTGAGATCCAAATAGTGCCGCTGTAGATACCATAAAACCAACCTTCTGCATGTAGAAGGTTGGAGGTTGTTCTTGCTGGCACTCTTTTACCTGACCTGTCTACGCCAGTAATGACGTAGACAAATCCATTTAGTTTTACTACGGGTTTTACTGCTGACATAACGACTCCGCGTCGTGAAACGATACTCTGCCTATTGTGTAGTTGTGCTGCTCTGGGCCAGTGCTATGAAGTATATCTTTGCTCCCAAGCTCCTCCCAAGTACACTCAACAATTTGAGAAAGACCACAGGGAAGTATCACTCGTTTTGCAGGTATAAAGCCCTTTATCCTTTTATTACGCAGTACTTGTAATAGGGCAAGTATGCCATCTAATCCGTCTAGGTATGCATGGTTACTATCGTCCTTGAACCAGTTGTCACCTTGTCTGTGCTTACTCACTTGTGTGACAATAGTGCTCATCAACTTGGACATGAACATCAGATCTGTATACCGAACATTCCCAGATATACTTGGCTCTACTTCGTAGCTAGACCAGAACGGCTCTTCCGTGTCATACTCTGTCCAACCTAGCTCTAGTTTGTTCCATGCCGGTAGACACAGTGTGGTGTAGATCATATTCCGACCTTTGATCATAAGCAGGTCAGAAATGTTTTTGTCCTTTGATGCTTGTGTAGCAACAGTGTCTGCATAGATGTCTGCTATTCTCGCATTGATATCCTGAGTGTAACCTCTGTGAAAGGCCACAGATAGTCTACGGGTAAGGTCGTTGTGTTCTACAATTACAAAATTTTGTGTCTTAGTCATTAGTTTGTCCACCATGTTGGAGGGTTTGTATTAATCCACTGTGCAGGACGACCGTCCTTGAACACAGCTTTGGTTTCGTTGTAAAAAGCCCTGTACGCTGTAACGGTACAGGAAGTACAGTCGCAGTCATAGAAGCCAGTGTACTCAAATGAACCAAAAGCACGCGGTGGTGCTTTCCATCCATTAGAAACTACAGAGGATAGGTGAGAGTTGTGTTTACACCACAGAAGAAAGTCATACACATATGGATATGGTTTTGTTGGGTAACGTCTGTGCTTTTCTGCACAGAGTTCTAGAGCGTGGTCAACTAGCCAGTCGTAGTGATGACTACTCTCACGAACCCAGACTGTACTGGGGTGATTGAAGTGACTGGTGTTCTTACGTACATCACCTTTGATAGTACGCGGCGCATCGTACAGAACTTCTGTACTGAAGCAAGTAGCCAGCATTTGTGCTGACTCGACTGCCATCTTGACTACGTGCCTGTTACACAGACTACGTGCAGCCACATTTGGGTCTGTATGTACATAGAATATATTCATGTCGAAAGTCCTACATACAAGGCAAACACTGCAATAATTGCAGCGTAAAACATAGCTAGTATCATTGTTATCTCCTGTTCTTTGTTACTTTGTCTCTACTACAAACACTAAAACCCTGCCGGAGCAGGGTTGTAGAATATCTAGTAGAAGTGGGTAGACAGTTTATGCAGACATGTCTAGGTCTGTACCCACTAACCACTTTTGTGGTCAATATCCTTCATCACTTCCATAGTGATTAACGCACACTTATGGTATGCGATGTTCGTACTACTGTGCATGAACACTTCATTCTCCGTCATGTTTGGAGAAAGTTGTTTGTCATGCTCTATGATTAGATGTCGCAGTACATCGTACACTTTGTGCACACCCGCCTTCATAGAGTTGGGGCAGTATATATCAGTGCTGCTGCTCATGTGCTGCCTCCAGTTGTGCGCGGAGCACAGCCAGTTCTCTGTTTGCGAGAGAGTTCAACGAACATGTAAAGTACATTTCCTGTAGATCACCACACTGGTACTGAAAACTCATTCTTGTACCGTACCTCTTTATCATTCTGTACAGTTCATCAATGCTGAACGGCTTTTCTGCTTTCATCTTCTGCCACACGTTAGCAGCACGTTTCTTAGCAGAACTAATCTTTGTCTGTTCAGTGCTACTCATCTTGAACCTCCACTTCTTCTGTAGGTTCTGACTGTAGCTCTGCTTCTGTGAGGATAGACAGGCCATCCTCGTGTGCTTGTTCTTCTGTGTATTCTGTGTACATTTTATGCCTCGATGTAGGCCAGCTTTTCTTGGGCCTGCTGTAGTGTTAAATTGAATGTAGCTGTAAGGGTACAGCTATCTTGCTCATCCTCGTATACAGCAAACAGTGCTGTGTTTTTGATGGGCACAATGTACCCGTATGTAGGTTTCATTACACCTACAGATACGAACACCTCAATACTGTTATGTCCTATGAAGGACATGAGAGTTCTGTAGTTATCTTTTATCTTTTGTTCTTTAACTCTCCCTGTTCCAGCCCAGTCTTGGGCTAGAGGTGAGGGTTTCGGGTAGTATACTGTAGTAATTGTCATGGGGTTTCTCCCGGTTCTCTGTTATTTGTTATCGCACAAAAACTGAACAGTATAAGGTAATACTGTGCAGATCAAGAACGACGACGGCCCTTTGTACTATGTACGGAAGGGCGGAAACTAAGAAAGTCTGTGGTTTCCACAGACTTGTTGCTGACTTGTACTGTACCCGTGATAGGTACAGCAAAAAATTAGAAGCCTACTAGTAGCAGGTCTAACTGTAGACCTACATAGATAAGGCCAAAAAAAAGAGCACAGCCGAGGGGAGCAAACGCAATGTCCCGGCGTGCATTTTGTCTTATTGTGTGCTGTGTATCTGAATCCATTTTGTATACTCCAAACGCAAAAACCCCCGACATATGTCGGGGGCTGTGCTGTGGTTAGTGGGTAGGTAGGTTCTAGGCTGTTGCTTTTGACTCTTTCCATGCTTTAAATTCTGCCATCATAGCGCGAGTTTCTGCCATCTCTTGGCGTGCGGTTTCCATTTCCTTCCGTGCATCTTCTGCATCCTTCTTGGCTTGCGCAAGTTCAGCTTGCAGCTTAGCCACCTTGCCACCGTTCCCGGTTGACTGTTCCTTTTCGATGTTTGTGGTATTGAAAAGTGCCGCGAAGAAACCAGCGCAAGCAGAGCCCGGTGGTAACGCCAGCATATACTTACCGACAGGTGACAAGTTACTAGGTTCTACGCCGTCCTCCTCACATTCCGCAAGATACTTGCTATACTTTTCGTCGCACACCTTCTGCAATTCTGCATCGGTACGCGCCCCACGGTATACAAAAGACTCTTCACCCAGTTCGGTTTTTAGCTTCTTTGTATCGTCGTTCCCGTAATAAAACAGGAACGCTTTTCCCTCGTTTGGACCGTCCAGCCAAATAGCAGCCTGAAACCGGCTCGTTTTAGTTGGTACCTGCGCTACTTGGTTTGTGTGCTCAAAAGTTTTTACGCGCTTGCCGTCCTTCTTCTCAATTGTGGAGCATCTCAACCGTGTTCCTTTAGATATACCGGTTTTGAAGTCTACTTCAGAGACCATGTATTGGTTCATCTTACCAGATACAAACCGTCCAAAGATGGTACTGTACTTGTCTTGTAGTTGTGAGTTGATGGAGTCGAAATCTGTGCTGTTCATTGTTTCACCTGTACTATTTGAAGTTTTCTTCTGTGCTGTGGTTTTCTGGTTCTTTGTGACTGTGCTCTTTGTAGTTTTAGACATTCTCTGACTCTCTGTGCTATGGGCTGAATTGCCCCGATGCAGGTGAGAAACTCTCACTTGCGGAGCAATTATATCACGGATACCGGGTGAAATTAGGGGCTGAATCGATGATAATCGGCATTGAAACTACGGTATCGTTTGTTTGGGTATGAAATAGGGCTGAAAGCATTATTTTGTTGGTGGCTGAAAGAGGAGTTAGAAAGGGGATAATAAGCCGGTAAGTATTGCCGTCCATCGGTTACCGGTTGTGACTAGCGGTGCAAGCGACGGTTTCCTTTTGGATGGTTCTTCGATATGCAAGGTATAAGGCCGACAATGACCAGATGCGTGGTTGTCTGGTGTGTGGTGTCTCTGTGGTATGTCCACCGGTGATAGGTCTGTGTGCTTTGTGTGTGCTGTGTGCTTTGTGTGTGCTGGTTTTCTGTGGTGTGGTGTGTGCTGTATCCTTCTGTGCTGTGGTGTGTGCTGTGTATAATCCACAGAAATTTTTGGGGACATACTAGGTGTGTCAAGGATCAGGCAAAGCCATCCCCGGTAAGGGGTGGGGGGGGTATACTTCCGGGGGGAGGAGGTTCAAAAACGGCAATCAATTTTTAGACTTTTCGGAAAGTGACACATCTTGTGTCACACTTTTAACTTGTGTCACACCTTGTGTCATCGCCATATTCTAGTTTGTATCTTTGTTATTTTATATTAGTGACGTAATGACACAAAAATACTAACACTACACATGAAAGAGATAAGTGCCTATACATATATTCCACACATATAGTGTTCTATTACTGTAGGAGATAATGCCAGAAGTTCTGTCATTTGCGTCACTGTGTCATGGCCCAGTTTCTTCCTGCATTATTTCAATGACACATCGTTTTGGCTTGTGTCACAACCGGGTTTTTGTGTCACAAAACACGGTATTTTAGTTCGGGGCCAAAAAAACCGATCTAACGGCTTGACCGATAGTACCTCCCGTGGTATCGTGGCGACATTCAACGATTAGGAGTAACAAATGGCCACTGATAAACCACAATTCGATTTTGCCACGGTCGAAGAAGCAGCAGAAATCTTGCAGGTACACACAAACACGATTTACCGGGCCATAAAAGCGGGTAAAATTCCTGTTGTTAAGGTTGGCGCACAGTTACGTATCCCACATTCTTTCTTTGAAGCATCAACAGTAGACTCTGATGAAGATGATACTGACTGGGACGATTACGAGTCAGAATTATTGACTGAAAGTGAAGACGACTACCTCAAACTAGCTCTATAACTCCTACCCCAAGGCTACCCCCATGCATCTCCAAGCTTCACCTGACGAAATACGTCAGGCTGTCGAACTTTTGTTCGATGAAAGTGATACTATAGAGCTACGTGCTTTAGATGTATCCACTCCTCAATATAGACGACCCCATACAGAGTTCGGTTACTTTACTGATCACGAAAAACTTGTAGCAGCAGCAACAGAACTCTCTCTCTACTCCACAGGTGTATACATTACAGCTAATCCGGTCGATCCGGGGCTACTGGCTCGCGCTGCTAACAGAATAAAGCCAGCAGATAGAGGCGATGCTACTAAAGATGAGAACATTATAGAACAAAGATGGCTTCTTATAGACATCGACCCTAAACGGCCTACAAAAGTATCTGCCACGAAAGAAGAAAAGCAGATCGCAGTAGATAAGATGAAAGAAATCTATGCGTACTTAAATACAGAGGGTTTCCCTAAGCCAATCGTTGCGGATTCAGGGAACGGTATACACTTAATGTACCGCATTAAGAATCCCGAAAAGACACCTTCGGACATGATTTCTAGCTTCCTTAACGCATTGGGGTTTATGTTTGACTCCCATCAAGTTAATGTAGATTCTAAGGTTTTCAATCCGGCTCGGATTTGGAAACTTTATGGGACGGTGGCTCGCAAGGGCGACCACACGGAAGACCGACCGCACCGACTTGCACGGCTTCTAATCACCCCAGAAAAGGTCGGACGGGTAACGGTCACCCAAATTAAGCGCGTGTTATCAAGGTGCCCCAGTCAGCCCTCTGGGGACGTTGATCCGGCTTTATCTCGTGACCGTTCCCGTCTTGACTCATGGATTCACGCCAACGAGTTGGACGTGGCTGGCCCGATTCCGTGGAAGGATATGGGTCGCAAATGGGTCTTCGCTACATGCCCGTGGGACAACAACCATACAGACAGAAGTGCATACATTGTACAGTTTAACAACGGGGCTGTAGTTGCCGGATGCCATCATACAGACTGTAATGGCCATAAAGAGGGGTGGGCATCTCTACAAGAGATGTACACCACTCTAACACCTACACAGAATAGAAGAACACAAGTAGAACGCACGCAGATGTTAGCGTCTACATCAGACAGACCAGCACTATCCGACTTGGGTAATGCCAAGCGGTTAGTCAATGCTTTTGGTCACAACATCAGGTACATCCCAACTTGGGGACAATGGCTCATTTACAATGGTGCCCGATGGAAGGTAGACGATGATGGTGCGATCAGTCGTTTAGCTGCGTTAGCTGTCGCAGAAATTTTTGTAGAAGCAGCAGCCGAAGAAGATGAAAGTACAGCGCAAAAGCTGTACAAGCACGCCCTGAAGTCTGAATCAGCGACTGCATTACGTAATATGGTAAACCTTGCGATGTCTGAATCAGGTATATCAATTTCAGAGAAACGCTTGGATAGTAACCCTTGGTTGATGAACTGTACGAACGGTACAATCAATCTACTGACGGGTGAGCTTCAACCACACGACCGTGATGACTTGCTCACCAAGATGGCACATCTTGAATACAATAAAGACGCGACCTGTCCAACTTGGCAGAAGTTTTTGTATAGGATTATGGGTGGGAATGCAAGTTTAGTAAGTTTCTTACAGCGGTATTCGGGGTACACCTCTACAGGTGACGTGTCTGAACAGGTGTTAGTCCTGATGCATGGTAGAGGCTCAAACGGTAAATCTACTTTCTTAAAAGTTCTTCAGCAGTTGTTCGGTGACTACGGTAGACAAGCAAACATGGAACTGCTTTTATCCATGAAGAACAGTAACTCGCACCCTACCGGAATGGCTCGATTGATGGGTGCTAGATTTGTAGCGTCATCAGAAGTAGAACGTGGGGCACCTTTTGCCGAAGCCCTTGTTAAGCAGATGACGGGTGGAGATACAATTACTGCTAGATTTATGCGTAAAGATTTCTTCGAGTTTGAACCAACGCACAAACTTTGGATCGCAGCTAACCATAAGCCAATTATCAAAGGTAACGATATGGCTATATGGCGTAGAATACTTCTGGTTCCTTTTACGGTAACCATCCCTGTTGAGCAGCAAGACAAGCAGCTACTGTCAAAATTAATAAAAGAACAAGCGGGGATTCTAAACTGGGTTGTTCAGGGTTGTTTGGCATGGCAGAAAGAGGGGTTGAAGCCACCAGAAGACGTTTTATCCGCTACCTCTGATTACAAAGAGGACATGGATTTATTAAAAGACTTTTTTGATGACTGGTGTGAAGAAGGAGAGGGACTAAAAGTCACAGTGAAAGATTTATATGAGTCTTATCTAGACTGGTGTACAGTTTTTCACGAAAGCAAGCCCGTGTCAAAGAGACTTTTTGGTATGATGATCGCAGAGCGCGGATACGAGAAAGAAAGAACGGGTAAAGCTCGTTATTGGTCTGGGATCGGTTTAAAAAACGACAGGGGAAACGCGAATTCTAAAGGTCAAATCATCTCTATGGACAGGTGGACCTGATGGCTATGTTTCCGAAATGTTTGTTTCGTGGTTGCTGTTCAGACCCATTGATTCATTTAGCAATACACTGCCCATCTACTTATTATTCAGTAAGCCCTACTCAAGATCTGACGGAAGATTCCATAGACCGGGCATTGATAAAAATAGGGTATAAAAATCTACCGTGGAAACAGATTCTAACAAAGAAAAAAGATTCAACACAGTTTCTGATTGATTGCTGGGTAGCAGAAACACCAATGTTAAAAGCCTTAGCAGAGGAGGAAACTTTATTTTTCGCCCCTGACCGTTGGCCTTACGAAGTAGAAAAGGCTTTCGGTAGAACCCCTATCCCCTCCCCCTTTGAATTAGCAAATGCTAGGTTCAACGGTAGAAAATTAAAAAACAAACTAAAGTCACATGATGTTGTGTTTTTACGTGCCTATTCTTTTGGTGTTTCAATAGATTACATCGCTAAACTATTTATGCTGAATGAAGCTTCAGTTATTGACTTTATGGTACGGGCTGTAAAAGACCTACTCGACTCAAAAAGATTTTTGCTCTGGTGTATGCACCTTGACTTTGAACGTCTTCGGTCTTTATCCTTAGCGGAGCATAAATTAGATCAAGGGATTCTACACAAACTCAAACACAGAAAAAAAGTATTTGATGAACCCTTCCTATACCCAGAGGAGTTTTTTGACTTTATCACTGACTCTCCTGTTATGCTTAATCTATGTAAAAGCGGTATACTTAAAAAACAATCACTTCGAGTTAAACCTCCTTTTAGGGTAGGTCATCGAATTTTGCAGGAACAAAATGAAGAAAAAATCGACAAAAATGGGCCGACCTGTTCAGCCGAAGAATGATGCTGCCGAATATAGCAACTGGCTGAAGCTTGTTGATGCAGACAAACGTAAACTTCTGCAACAGCATTTTAGTCAGCAAAAACTACGGGAGTATGATGATGTTTTGGACTTTTGTAAAGCTGTACTTGGTGAGCTTGTTGCTGGAAACCTTACTCCAGCCATCGCAAAGGAATCACGTTTATTGATGGAGCTTATGTTCACTGTAGTAGCCGCAAAAAACACTGCTGCTGGTACACCTGAAGATGCCTATACAGACATTGTAGCCGCTTTAGTTGCCGTCAAAAAGTCAAGTCCTCGTATCCAAGCTTCCTACACTGTAGAAAATGCTATTCCAACTTATGTTGAGTCAGAGACTATCCTAATCGCGGAAGAAGGATGAGTGATGTAAATCCACTTGATGTGCTAGCTGATCCATCAATAAGTCTACTGGCTTATGGTTCTGTTCACGATCAAGCAACGGGGCAAACTGTACGTTACGACCCCTATAAAATTACGCATAAGCTACAAGCTACTTTACTCGCTTACTATTCTACGCCACCTGTGTCTGACATAGGACAAAACAAATGGTTATGTCTACTTGGTTATCGTCAGGCTGGTAAATCTCTTACAGCAGAGTTAGCTGCTTATGTAAAAACTGCATACAATGTGGGATGGGATCACGTCTGTATTGCGGATACACGTTCTCGTGCCGAGTATCTACATCAGCGGGTTCACTTTTGTCACAATAATTGGAATGAAGCAATTAGATCGCGCACAGTTCCCAACCGAGAAGTTCGTCAGATGACGTTTGACCAGCAGGTTGGGGGTAAAATGCGCGTCATGTCAGGTGAATCTGGTGCTGTCGGTATTGGTCAATCACCTGACTCCTTTCACGCATCTGAATGTCCCTACTGGGCTGATGCGGGTGCTCAATTTACACTTATCTACCCTTCTATGATTAACCGAGATCACTCATTGATGGTTTTGGAGTCTACCCCCGCACCTATGGATGCACCTTCAGCAGAGTGGTGGCATGATCAATGTAGAGAAGCCAAAAGAGGTTTAAGTAGATGGGTGTACGCCTTTTTTCCTTTCTGGGATGGTAAGTTAAATAAACGTCCATGGCCGAAAGATGCGAAGCTAGATTTAGAAGAAATTGATTTACTCCACAGATTTAGCTCACAAGGATTAACTAAAGAGAACCTTGCTTTTCGAAGGTTGATGCTTGACGTTGACCCTGAAATCAGACGTAACCCTGACCTATTCAATGTCTACTATCCTTTTGACGACATTTCCTGCTGGGTATCTTCTGCAAACTCTGTCATTCATCCTAGCCTACTTAAAAGACATAAAGCCAAAGAATTAAGTCCGTGGATTCCATCATACATGGAGTATGAAAAACCAATATCCGACGCTCGCTATGTGATCGGGGTTGACCCTGCTGGTTACGCAGCAAGGGATCACGCTTCGTTCCAAGTATTAAAAGTATACGATAACGAGTGGACTCAAGTGGCTTGCTATGCTGATCACACCGAACCAATCCCGTTCTCTAAGAAGATTCTGGAGGTTGCCCGCAAATATAATCATGCAACTGTTGCCGTAGAATCAAATGGGGTTGGTGCGGCTGTGATCGCCTTGCTTCAAGAGCTAGAATGTCGGAACTTGTTTCACGAAAAAGCATATAGGCCCGGTATGGCTGCTACTTCTAAATCAGTCGATCAAATGCTTTCTTGGTTACAGGAAGCACTAAAAGATGAACTTGTATTAAATGATTCAGATACTGTGGATCAACTTATTAGCTACAAACATGACAAAAGAGTAGAACGCTCCGCGTCACATGAAATTTTATATGGTGCTGGTGCCGGTAAAAGACGTAGAGATCGACACCACTGGGATAAGATTTCAGCTTTACAAATGGCTGTCGTAGCGGCACGTAGGGAACCAACTCGTTACAAACCAAAAACAGAAGCTGATTTGGGTAATGTTGTATTATTCAAGGATATGACCTATAACGAGTTACAGAAATACAGGAAGGAAGAAGCTGCACGCAAAACTTCCACCCACAGAAAAAGATCTCGTTACACTCGGAGGAAAAGGTAATGGCTACCGCTAAAGAATTAAGAGAAAAAGCTGCTAGTGCTGCGATGGCAGGTGCTTCTGCTGACCCCCTTGCTAAAATGATCGCAGGTGAGGCAGAAGCAGAAGCTGCGATGTCTGAACCATCTCCAGACGCTATGCCTATGGACATGCCAATGCCACCAGAAATGGAAGCCGGGATGGGCGAATCTTGGGAAGATGGTGGTTTTATGTTTGAATTAATCGAGGGTCCACAGGGCAGAATGATTAAGATGACACCTTCTGGTGGTCAGGGTGAAGCTGTTATGGTTACTGATCCACAAGAAATTGAGATGATATTATCTAAAAAAGAGGGAAGCGATGGCGGGCTACAACAAGAAACCCCTCAGTAATAAAATAGGTAAGTTAGTCAAAGAAGGCTACAAAAACAAACAGGCCGTCGCTATTGCTCACTCGATGAAAAGAAGCGGCAAAATTGGACCAAAGGGTGGTTACACCAAAAAGAAAAAAGGTAATTAGATGCCCCTGAATGGACGACAGATACAATCTCTTATCCGTATTCATCGGAACAAGAATCGCGTAGAAAGGACACATTGGGATCGCTGGCGTTCGTGGTATTTGTCAGAGTATTGGTCTTCAGAGTCCGACTCCCCTTCTGGTTCTGAAAATTTGTACAGTACAAATGAAGACATAAACATAGAAACAAACTATCCCTACGCTTATATCGACACGATGATTGCAAACATCTGTCCTACAAATCCTCAAGTTACCGTTATGGCCCGTAATGACAAACTACGGGGTTCTGCTCGTTTCCGGGAAGCGTTAATCAACGACACATTCCGTAGAAATAAACTTCATCGACAGCTATGGAAAGCAGCAACAAATGGATCTATTTGCGGTAGAGGTTTTATCAAGACTCTTTGGAGTTTTAATAAAAGGTCAGTAGAGTTTGTTGTTGTTGATCCACGTTACATTTTCTTCGATCTTACTGCCCAAAAATGGGAAGACATTAGGTATTTAGTTGAAGTAACTATCTTAACAAAAGATGAGTTTAAAAAACGAACGAAACGAAAAGGAAAAAAAGGAGCTACATACAACGCAAAAGTAGCGGAGAAAGCCAACTTTGGTGGTTTTCCCTCTTGGCTTAAAGATCAAGTTCGTTCTGATACAGCAGTGGGACAAGCCTCACAACAAGTATATGATTGGGTCACAGTATATGAAGTATACGATTTTACTGGTGATGGTCGTTACTACCATGTTTTAGAAGATCAAGAAGTACCTCTTTTCGAAGGGCAGCTTCCCTATCGTTATGTACGTAATCCATTCTCGATGCTGACCTTTAATGACAACATGACAAACTTGGGTGGGGTTAGTGACGTTAAGCTTATTTCGTCTATCCAAGAGAGACTAAATGAGATTGACACATTAGAGCTTTGGCACGCACATTCATCAAATCCAGTTCTAATGGTTAATACTGGATTGGTTGACAACCCAGAGCAAATTATAACTGCTTTACGCGATGCTACCCAACCGGGGTCTATGATCCAACTTATGGGAAAAGCAAATGCACCCATCAGAGATTTAATTGGTCAAACACCTGTACCTACATTGACACCCAGTTTTCAGGTAATGCGGGAACGTTGCACTCAAATTATTGAATTTATTTTAGGTATTCCAGCTTACAGCCGTGGTGTTGTGGGAGTTGCTGATGTTGCTACCGAAGTTGCGCTGGCAGATACGTCTACTCGTACACGTAACGGTAGACGGATTAAATCAGTTGAAGACACAGTTTCTTCATTAGGTCGAAATACAATCGGTTTGTACGAAGAATTTTTGGATCAGTCTACGACGTTACCTCTTAGACTTACGGGTAGCCGTGAGGTTTTAGAGGCAACGAGGGAGAGTCTTGCTCTTGAGGATTCAAGACCGGATTACGAACATCCAATGGATTATGACTATGATGCCGTTCCTTTTAGTCCGACTGAAAACCATAGATTAGTTCAGTTGCAAAAAATACAAAACTATCTTCCTATTCTGCTCGAAGCACAGCAAGTAGATAAAGAAAAGTTAATTACAAAATTACTAGATTTACTGCAAATGAATGACATTTTGGCTACTGACCAGCCCGCAACACAGAATGTACCAAACATGCAGGGACCGCAGGGACAACAAAGCACAGATACTATCGCTAGTGGTGCACTACCTACTGGTATAGAGCAGCCATTACCTCCTGCACCGGGAGGTGGTGCGGGTCAAGATGGTATCCCTAACCTTGGTGGTACTCCACCATTATCCGAGAGGAGCAACTAATGCCCATGTATGATGTTAGATGTACTGCTGGTTGTGGTTACTTTAATGATGTTTTTGTTTTATTATCTAAAGCAGATAAAATTAGTTGCCCATCTTGTGGTAAACCTGTTGTAAGATTAATCCGTCCAGTTGCTACTGTTGGTCCAATGCCTTCAAAACCACTTAGAGTCGATCAAATTGGTCGTACATTTGAGTCAAATGAAGAATTAAGAGATTATCAAAGAAAAAATGGTGATGTTGAAATTTTAAGTTCGAGTAGTAATAAGTGGTTGCAGCATAAAGACAGGGCTAGAAACAAAGCAGAAAATAGAGCAAAAAAACAGGGTTTTAGGGATTTAGAGCATAAAAGAGATCACGTCCAAAAAGGTGGATCTCTGGTAGAGGGGAGTTAATATGCCTTACGAAGAAATGGAAGAAAAAGAAGAAGTAGTCGAAGAAAAATCAGAAGATAAATCTGATAATAAAAAAGACTACACTGTTGAAGAAATGCTGGAGTACATGCTCAACGAGGTAAATTCTGTAGAAGAAGCCAAAGCCCTAATGGAAGAACATGGCTTTGATTTTAAAAAATCTGGGGGATCGGATGATATGTCAGAAATGATGCCTCTACCAATGCCCAAACCAAGATTAAACATTGTAGAACTTAGACTTGATGCGGCAAAAAAAGCTATGGGCAAAAAAGATAAGAAGGAAGAATAGATGACAGAAGAAACTGTAGAACAGGTAGACGTTAGTGACGCTGCTCCTGTGGCAGAAGAAACTATTAGTGAAACATCTGTTGATGAGTCTGTTAGCTCTGAAACACAAGCGGAAGATAATTCTTTTGACGAGTTCGATTGGGCTGGGTGGGACGGAGATATGGATCTCATCCCCGAAAAAGTACGCCCTTGGACACAAAAAGTTTATGACTCAAGACAGGGTTGGGTAGAAAATCAAATCAGTCAAAGTGAGTCTGAAATTGGTCGCCTAAAAAATCTTTACGAGTCACTTGTTTCCGGTTTTGACGACCCTCGTTTAGAAGAGATGCAGACATCTCTTTCAGGCTGGGAAACAAAATATAATGATTTACAAACGAAGTACGACGAAGCCACAGCTCAACATACAGAGTACAAATCTGCTATTGAAGCTGCTGTAGAAGCAGAAGCCAACGATTACGCCGATAAATTCCAGAAAAAGCACGCTGAAATTTTCAGCGATCCACAAAAAGCTACCTTATTTGCTCAACTTGTAGAAGAAGGATGGGACTTTGAACTCGCTCCGTCTTTGATGCATTTGACTGAAGCCCAGTTAAATACAGCAAGAGAGGCAAAACAAAATGGTGTTCCTGATTCGTATGCCCTTAAATTAATTGAAGGGGCTGTTAAACGTAAGCCGGAACCCAGACCGGGAGCGCAAATCACAGCGGGGGCAACGTCACCTGCTGTTCCACCAAATCAAGTAAAAGACGAGACTGCTTCTGCTAAATCGTTTGATGAAATTAGAAACATTGCTGCCAGATCTGCTTTAAAGCATCATTCTGGTAGGAGGTAAAAAATGGCTATTAGTGCTGATGTACTAGCAACCGCTCTGCAAGAGTTGATGCCCAAGTACTCTGAATTGTTTGTCACATGGCACCCTGTGCTAGAAAAAATCTTAAACAAAGGAAACTTAGATCGTGATGTTCTTAGTGGCCCTTACCGTGAATTTGCTGTCGTAACAGATGGCCCCGGTCAAGTTACCCAAATTCTGACTGGTTCAGAAGTTATTGCGGGTGGACGACGACAAAATGCGGTTCGTGGTAACACTTACGCACCTCGTCTGATCTATGCATTTGACGTTCCCGGCAAAGACCTTGCCGAAGCTAATGGTGAAATGGACCTTGCGCGTATTCTCCAACACTACCCAGAGCTTGCTCTTGGTGATTTCCATGAACGTATTGCTCGTCAGCTTGCTACAGGTGACGGTGCAGATGTTGGTGGATTCCTGACACTTAATGGAGATACCACATATGCTCCAACTGGTGCAGCAAGAACTGGTGCTCTTGAGTTCCAATCTCGTGCAGCACAGGTTGCAGCAGGTAGCTCTGTATTTGGTCTAAATAAAGGAACCACTGACGGATGGTACAATCAGTACGCTAACGTTACCTCTTTTGCTGTTAATGGCCGCGCTCAAATGAGACGGGCATACTACGCAGCTTCACGACAAGGTAAAACCAAAGGTGCAGTTGATGTTCTTTTGGGTGATGAAGAAAGTTATCTTAATTACATCGAGGACTTGGATGACCAAGTGCGCGTAGTTAAGGTGGAAGGCGATAAGGCACCATCAATGGTTCGACAGGGAATCAAATTCCTTGACGCTGACTTTTACATGGAAGATGCCATCGACCTTACTTCTACTGCATTTACGGCAGGAGCAAACGCTGCAAACACAACTCGTGGTGTAATTTACATGATGAAGTCTGCTTGTTGGTATGCCTACACTCTTGGACATGATGCAGCACGCGAAACAAAAGGAGATTTCTCCGTTCGTGGTCCATTCCGTATCCCTGAACAAGACGTATTCCGTTACGAAATTGTTTTGAACATGGGACTTCACACTAATCAACTTCGCGCAAACGCTGTCGTCACCGGCTGCGGTACACCATAAGAAAGGAGGTATAATATGTCATTAACAGCTATGGGAATTGGTCTGTTGGAAACAGCAGGCAAGCCTGATGGAAGTGGTGGTTTTGCTGCTATCCCAGTTGGGGAAGTTGCTGAGTACACTCAAGCACCTCTTGGGTTTACTCATATCCAGCCTGCATCAAAGCAGATGTCTGCTGCGAGTACTACACCATCTTTTATGTCTGGTGACCGAGAGTGGATTTACGTTTACAACAATAGCGTATCTGATCTTACAGAAGGAACGACTTGTATACGTAATCTTGGTCCCGCGAGCGTTCAAGCGGGATTTGTGGGCGAGTCTCCTGCTGCTCCTTTGCACGCCAACATTATTGTAGGTGTCGCACAGCACACAATTCCGGCTGGTTTTTGCGGATTCATTCTTCGCAACGGAGCTGGAAAAGTGGACACAGATGGAGCACTCAGCCCCTACGGTGGCATTGGCATTAGTGCTGTTGTTGCTGGAGAAGGTGCTCCTGTTGCACCAAATACCGCTGCCTTTGCTTATGCGTTGGAAAGTACTGCTGGTGCTGGTTTAGCGAAGGCTATGTTATCCTGTAAAGGATAACCGAGGGGTAAACGTGAACCTTAAAGAGATTCGAGACTCGATTTTTTCACAGGTAGACTGGGCACCGTCCCAGTCTACCGAGGCTATTGCTCGTGTGAATGGTTTTATTAATCGAGCATATGACAGAATCTGTCTCGAATCTCCCTTTTTGTTTTTTGAATCAAAAGTAAAGTTTGCTACGCAAGTAGACGTTGTTCCAGTTTTGACCAACGATACCATTTCTTTAATTACTGACGATACTGGTAGTATTGAACCCAATCAGTATAATCCTTGGGTTTTTCAACAAAACACTGCGGTGACAGCACCTACTCAAACAGGTGTTCAGTGGCAAATAGATAGAAGTTGGGATGGACGCACTATAGAAATTACAGATGCAAATGGTGTTGCGCATCGAAATACCATTCGTACTGTGTGGAAATTATTAACAAACCCACAAGACGCTACATCTTTTGCTTATCGGTTGTCTGTCGTAACACCGTGGGACTTTTCAACTTACGGGCATGGCCCATTTAAGTACAGAATTTACACTCAAAAGTACGCTTTGCCTGATGATTTGGTTGAAATGCGCTCAATGCGATTATGGCAGAATAGCCGTAATTGGCCGATGTCTGTGCTTGGTCAAGAAGAAGCCGAATCTCTGTCTATTGCAGACCCTAAATTAAATATAGCCCGTGGTCTACCTCGCACTGTTTTTCGTCGCGAACATGTAAAAATCCCCGGTCCCGGAGTTTCTCCGAAAGTAGAGTTAGACCCAGAATTACAAGCGTATCAAAAATGGCAAGGACCAGAGCCAAGAGGTACGTTTGAGTATGTGATCACATACACTTGGGGTAAAAGAGATATATTCTTTTCTAACCCCGGCATGGGCTACGCTTTTGGTTATGAGACAGAATGGAACAATGACGAGACAGTTAGCGATAACTTTAACCCAGATCCGCTACGCCCAGAAGATGCCTCATCAAACAGGTTCAGAGAACCACTTTGGGAGTCTGCACCCTCCCCTGTGTCTGTCAAAATAGATGTCCCTATCATTGATGCGGGAGTAGCAAAAGCAATTAAAATTACTCTACCCAACATCGAATATATGCTTGGGTTTATGAGCGGAGGGCAGACCTTTGGTGGTGGTACTTGGGAACGTAAAAACATACATCAAAGCGGGATTCACGTTCGGATATATCGCCGCAGAAGTTCAGAAGATTTTACTGCTTATGATTCTTTATCTAATGTTAGTCCTGCTGGGGTTGATGTTACAAATCTTAATAAACTTGATATAAAAAATGCATTTTACTTACTATCAGAGTTTAGGATTGACGAATCTAATGGTGGTGTTTTTTACGATAATGGTCGAATTATTCCTGACTATAATCGCAGATTAAGAGATGTTCACGGCTACCAAACAGTACAATTATACCCATGTCCAAATGAAAGATATGAAATTGATGTTCGCTGTGTTCGTAGGCCACAAAAACTAGAGCACGATCAGGATGCGCCTGTAGTACACGCAGAAGCAGTAGACTTAATTGTTCAAAGAGCACTGGTTTATATGTATGAATCGATGGGAAATCCTGACGGTTCTGCTATGGCTCAACTTCGTTATGATAGACAGTTATTCACTCTAGCTAAACGCTACGGTGATTTAAGAGAAGCATCACGACCAACATTACGTCGATTTTCAAGGGCAAGACGCTTTGGTAATGAGAGAGGCGTTTTACGGCAGTGGTGGACAACAAAACCATAGGGAGAGAAAATGGCGGAGAAAAATACGCCTTTAGTTTGTGGTGGTATCTACCAAACAAAAAACAAAAAGGCCGCGTCAGTTTATACAGCGATGATTGTTAGTGTAGTTGAACCAAGTAACGGTAAAGGTAAACTTGGTTTACTTCAAGTTATTGGTTTTGCCAATGAACGGGTGTCAGAGGGTTCTGACCGTTTGAATGAATTTGAACTCATTCACAGCCCAATTGCTTCTGCACCCAAAAAGAAACGGGTAACAAAAAAAGCAGCCGACAGTAAGTAGGAGAGTAGGGTGGCAGACTCAAGGTTTAGGATAACTACTCGTCTAGCCGCGATACGTATTTCGTCGGGTAAATTATTTTTACCCAATGATGTTGGCTCAAAAGTAGAGAACTTACTTCCAACAGAAGAAGGAACGTTACGTTCTGTCAGAGGGCCGCTACCCTACTTACCTGATTACACCACAGGAAATGCCCCTGACAGTGGGGCAACTCCAGACATTACCATCCCTCGATACGGGACTATGCATGGTATTTTTCATGCGACTTTAGGGGAAGGTAATAGAGAAATAATACTTATCCAAACCGGTAATCAAATATGGCAATTCTCCGGGTGGACTCGATCGTGGTATTATTTGGTTGGTCCAAGTTCAGGCAGTCCCGGAACACCTCAAATCACTATTGATTTAGACATCGATACAAGACCGCAGTTTCCTACTCAATTTGAGGCAACGTCTAATGGTGTTGTGATCGTACCCCAAAATGGTAGAGCTTTATTCTATGATGGTTGGACTATACTTCCATTGGGTTATTCAGAAATACCGGCTTCTCCTCAAGCATTAGGACCAACAACTACCTACTCTCAATCAGGTTCGGGGACTCCTGACGAGTACGATTTTCGAGGATCTCCAGCAAACAGCGGGGGTTATTCTGTTAATGCTTTATATGGAACGGATAACGCTCAAAATACAGTATTTAATAAATGCCGCGTTGGTGATGCGCGACACCCTGCAACACTTAGGGCACAAGAGATTAAAGGTACTCCGATGGTTAATCCGGCCACGGGTGTAGCTTTCCCGGAAAAAATCAGTATAGTTAAAACCAATGCAATTCGATATGGGTGGTTAGAACCGGGTTCTTGGCGTTGTTCAGTGCAGTTATTTGACTATTTTGGTAACTTATCTCCCTTGTCCGAAAGAAGTGATGAGATTCGTTTTGACTTTCAGCCCGCCGTTTACAAGGTAAATGGCAGCAGCGATAACTGGGTGTTTGATCCTGAATATGCTTTACGTCAAGTAGCGTGGTCAAGAATACCTGTTGGTCGCGACGGGACACTAGGTAGAATTTTATACCGAACAAAAAATATGTTATCTGCGGGAACTACTGACCTATATGAGTTACCTAGTGATTCTACTGGTAACCCCAACGCTTTCGCTACATTACCTGATAATGTTTCTACGTTTTACCCCGATAACATCCCCGATGTCTGGCTTGGCAGTAAACCAGCAGAACCAGTTCCTGTGCCAGAGTTTAAACTCTGCCGAGTAGCTTTTGGTCGTTTGTGGATAGCAAACACAATAGATGAACCCGGATTAGTTAGACCGTCAATTCCGGGGAAATGGGGAACTTTTTTAAAAGACAAAGAGTTCTTCCCTGACCCGAAAGGCGGTGAAATCAGGGGAATGTGGACGGTAGATCAAGGCTTATTAATCTTTACTTTACGTAGTACATTTTTGGTGACACCTTCAGATGATGGACAAGATTTTAGAACTTTTACTCTTAGTTCTTTTGTTGGCTGTGTTGCTCCTAGCAGCATACAGACACAGAGAAGTGGCCTTACCATTTGGTTAGCAGAAGATGGTTTTTATGCTTACGATGGTAGCAGTATAGAAAGAATATCCGAAGCACTAGATTCATTTCAAAAAAGAATGACTGACTCTAGATTAAAACAAGCAACATCTTCTGTTGACATTAGAACAGGAGAATACAGATGTTGGTTAAGTCTAGACGGGTCTAGAACCAACAACTTCTGCTTTATATTCGACGGTATTGGGTGGAGAACACGAACAGATGTACAAGCTTTCGGTGCGTGCTCTACCTCTGATCATCGCGGCTATATGTTGGTTGCAGGAATACATAATCAAAAAAATGGTGTGTGGTTATTAGATCACGAAGTCCAGACTTACCAGCCCGTAGTATCCACTTCTCGTGAATCTGTAATAGAAACAGCTTGGATGACGGCTGAAACATCACGAGAGAAAAAAACAGGGTATGTAATTTATCTTTGGATGAGAGAAACAGAAAAATCTACTGTAACTGTTGAAGTTTGCCGAGACTGGCGTAATACAATAGTAGAGACAGTTTCTGCTCGTCGGTATTCAGAAGATGATACCCCGTCTTTTTGGGGTTATGCTTCATTGGGCAGCACAAACAAGTGGGCCAAGAGAAGACCGTATTGGACTCGTGCTGCTGTATACGTCCCCTCTGCTGAAGTATTTAAGTTTACGATTAAAGGTACAGGATCTTGGGAGTTTGTTGGCCTGCAAGTAGACGAGGCACCTCGTTATGCTGGTGGCGCAAGAATCCCACCATAGGAGTGAATATGGCTTGGCGTTACCCACCTCATTTAATCGCACCAAATCGAGTAGTCGAAATGGAAGATATGAATGAGGATTTTCAGGTATTTGTAGAAGAAGCAAGTGGTCATTTAAATGAACACAATTTTTCTAGTGGTATTTTTTCAGCTCATCGATCTCGTTTAGCTGATGACATTGGAATTAGACTGTACCGAGATGCAGAAATTTCTGACCCAAACAGCGGGGTTTTTCCCCTCGACTATCCTACGAATGGTTTTCCGCTTGGTTCACAGAGGAGTATTTGGAAGCCTATATCAGATCTATCAATAACTATCGTAAGCCCGGGGTCTACTGTTTTAATTACTTTTTCTGGTCAGTTTAATGGAGGTACAGGAGCGGTTCAATTTGGTTTAGAAGTGAACGGTGCTTTATTACCAAGTTCTGTTATTGGAGGACTTGACCTCCAGAATGATACACAAAATTTTAGTGAAGACACAGGTTATCAAACAAATTCTAACTTGATTGGTCTATACGGTAAAAGATTACCTTTTGTTTTAGAAGCATCAATGGACCTATTGCCGGGAACGTACACTTTCCGTCCTGTTTTTTACCTACCCGAAGCACCTACAGGGTTACCGGGGTTTGTTTCAAACAGAGAATTATTTATCATTGAGACTGTGAGGTAGATATGCCCGATATAGACTACTTTTATTTACCTGAAGGTGAACCCTTTAACGCTAACAGTTTAAATACTAGATTCAACACCGTAACAAATGGTGTGAATGATTTAATGGATTACTCTGCTGTACGCGGTGCTTTTCACGAAGATCATCTACCGAGCTTAGTCCCCGGATTGGGTGTTCCCCTTACTGTTTCGGTAAAAATCGGTACTACGTTTAGTACGCAGTACAATGCTTTTAACTCCAACACGGGCTGGGAGGTCATAGCAAACGGTGGGACAGATTTAGCTATTACTTTTGCTTCTATATCTTTGGGTATGACTCACGCCAGCAAAATAGCGGGACTTTATGTTCTTATGAACACGCAGTGGTTAGGGGCGCAACCGTTAGGTGGTGCAATTACTGATTCAGTCTGGGCTGCTTTTTGTATACAGTGGTCGTCTGATTTAGTAACGTGGAATACTATTTCTAGAACTGAAAGATTTATCGCTGGACAAGGATTAGCCCCAGATGACAAGCCACTTCCGGGAGCCTCTGTAGACCCTAGCTTTCCTGAAGCTACGGCACACCAAGATGTGGCGATACGTACTTTAATCCTACCTTCAGATATCGCTCCCGGTACAACAATTAGAGGAGTAAGGGGTGCTATTGCTTGGTATGACGATAATGCACCTGCCGGAAACGTTAACGTATCCGTAAACGCTTCTACACTCACAGTATTACCTTTTCATGCTAAGGAAATGCCATAATGCCAAATATAACATTACCTAATTTTCCTTTTGTAGATGGAGCCATCCCAACAGGTACTGATGTGTCCGAAAATATATACGATATATCTGGTGGTGCCCCTAATTCGTATGAAGTCATTAACGGTCATCTTGATATAGACAATTTAGATGCAAGCTGGGCAACCATTGATAGAACGGCAGTTCAATACAACGTACTTTCTCTTTCAGGCGAAGTAGGTGCTACATCTAACTTAGATTACGTTAACGACTTATTTCTTGGGTACACACCTACAGCAGCAGATTTAGCTAACCCAGATCACGATGACCCCGCAACAGAACCCGAACGAGCTACCCTTCGCGCTATGTGGTTGGGTGTCCCCGGACTTGGGATTAACTTTTATTTACCCTATCGAGCTATAGTAATTTTAACATGGAATGTCATGTGGATGAATGATGGCGTGAACAACGGACTCGATCAAAATGAGCAAGAATCTCTCTTGCGCCTATTCGTAAATGGTCAAATACAAGAATATACGTGGAAAAGAGAATTACATCCATGCATCAGAATTGACCAAGGTGGCCCGGGAGCTGGAGATAAGACTCACTGGGGGAGAGACATAAACAGATACTGGAACGGTCATTATACTGTTGAGCTTGAGGCTGGATTTCACAGCGCAAGTGTGCGATTATTATGTAGTTCAGAAGTCCCCCAAACTAGACTCTTTAATCGATCTATGCGATATATTGCTTTCCACCGGCCTTCAGGTACGTAAACATGGCAGAAATAGAACAAATTGATGTTAGTACACCTGAAGGTGCCAGACAATGGTTTGAATCTGCGGGCGTTCCATACCCAGAAGAACAGGAGCAGTCCCTTCTTAGGGAACTTCCGAATCACCTAGAAAAAGCAAATAAAATGCCCGCCCAAGAAAGAAATAATTACTTGGGCTATGTCCGTAGTTATTTAAGTCGAGAACCCTTGGTTCTTCCTGCTCGATACAGGACAGACCAACTAATAGCACGCGGTGTCCCCTTGAAAGACATTCGACAGATGCAGTTGAAACGAAGGTTTATGGATAATTACAAGGAATCTATGATGGAATCAGCAGGTGGCTTGCTTCCATTTTCTATCGCGGAAGTTCCTCCCCCTACAGAAGACATCGATGATGTAGGGCAAACCCCTCTCCGTTACATGGGCCAGTACTTGACTCAAGGGAGACAACCTAAACTATCCGACCTCCAAAGACCGTTTAAATCTTTAGCAAGAAAAGATGCATATAGATCCTCCGGCGGAGAATTGGCTAGGAGAGCTATTGAAGATCTAACTGGTCAACCAACTACAATGCAGGATGTGACTAAAGCTGGAGCAGAGCTTATTTCTCAGATGGTTGGTCCGGCCCCAGTTGGTTTATATAGAGCCGGTAAAAGAGCAGTTGACGACATTCAATCTCTCGACCCATCCAATATGTTTAACGTAATTAAAGAAAAAATAAAATCTAGACTAACAAGTAACCAACCTGTGGTTCCGCAGAGTCAGTCTGGCAACGAAGGAGAACAATAATGCCTGTTGATCCTGTATCGGTTGCTTTAATAGCAGCAAAAGCACTTCCCGCTGTAGTGAAAGGAGTTAGTTCTATTGTAGACCCTAACCGTAAAGTACGTAAGATGGCCCGCAAGAGTCTTCTTGAGCGTGCTGAAACGGCACAAAAGGCCCCCGAAAACTTAGGTCTTACTGAAGATAGAATTAAAAAAGAAGTATCCAAAGCTTCCGAAAACATTGATTCTCAAATCAACAAAGGTACGCGAGAGGCAAGACGTGGTATGCAGGGTCAGTCTGGTGTACAGAGAGGTGCAGAATCTCGCTTGCTTGAGGCAGCACAAAAAGCAAGAGCTGGAGCACTGGCTGGTGTAGTGAGTCAACTTAGGTCTGCTGACGCTGCGTTGGAAAAACAAGAAGCAGCAGGCATTCAAAATGAACTAATGGCGATGGGCTTTAAACAAGGACCGGCTGCTAGACAGCAAGGTATGCAACAAGCACAAGGGGCAGCCGATATGATCCCAGAAGCGACAGAAGACCTTGCCGCTGCAATCAAATCGATGTCCGACAAATATGATCCTAATTAAGAGGTAAGTTATGGCAGAAAAATGGTGGGAAAATGTACCTCAAGATTTATCTAATTGGTTTCGCATTGGTGACCGATTAGAGCGTGCTTTACGTGAGGAAGAACAGGAAAAAATCCGCTTAATGAACATCTGGTCACGTCAGGGAAAAGACATCGCGACCGGTATTAAGCTTGGTTTAATTAACGACCCTAACGAAGAAGCTGCTCTTAGGCAGAGGATGCTAGACCTAGAAAAAGAGCAAGCTTTACTTAGTCGCGGCAGTCTATCCGACAGAGATACAAAAGCATGGGAAGATGCGGTTAAGACAGTTCTAGAGCGAGAAAAGCTTAGTTCGGACATAAAGAAGAATGTAGCAACCCAATTAGGTGCGTTACAGAACACTCGAATGAAAACAATTACAGATTTTGCTAAGTTCAAAGCTTCTGGAGAAACACAAGCAGGAAAAGTATTAACCTCATTAACTGACGGCTTGGAAGAGTGGGAAAAGTCACCTGACGGATCTGCTTGGAGAGGTTCCAATCCGGGTAAACCACTACTTTTTTTGGACAATCCTGAAGCAAAAAGGAGAGTTCAAAACGCTGTGGATGCTACGGCTTCTAACCTTTTTTCTGAAATGGGGAATCTGCCGACAAAAACAGGTCCAAACGGGGAACAAATTTACGACCAGAGCAAAATGACAACAGGGCAAAAAAAGCAATTAGCAGAATTAGTTGCTCTCGATGGATCACTAAAAGGCGCAAGCAGTATAGGTGTAGTAGAATGGCTCGCCGGTATGCCAAAACAGAAAGACGCTGAAGCTGCGCTTGTGATTGCAAGCAGTTTAACCGCTGGTGACCAAATGGGTGACCAAGAAGGTTTGGTTACAGAGACACTAAAAAAGATGCCCGGAGTGAAAAACTCTGACCGCATCTCAAAGGACATTTTACGCACATATAAAAGGTATCAAGATGCCTTTAATAGTGCTGCTCAAGTTGATGATAACACTATAGCCGCTATCCAAAATATGAAGTTCAAGACAGGACTAGAATTACAGAAGTTATCCCCTCAACTCAAAAACGCTCTTTTAGCAAATCCAACAGCACGTAAAGTAGCTAATCGGCTTAATGTTGATTTAACCACTCCTCAAGGCGGTAAAGAAGTCATTAAGTTTGGTGCTCAAAACGGTTTTCGTTTCTGGAAGAAAAAACAACAAGGCGGGGCAAGAGAAGGACGAAAAAGTTTACGTAGTGGTGATTTCACACAAGATTGGGCTACAGACTTTTACATGAAGAAAACTTCATCTTCTCCTGATGACGCTCCTACTACTCCACCTGACGCAGAAGTATCTCCTTCTGTGGATCCTGTAGACCCTGCTGTACCGCCTGTACAGCCTCCTGCGGCTTCAGGTGCGCCTCTACCTGTAGAGCCCGGTCCTGTGGGTGTTCCTGACGTTGAGCCTGAAGTAGAAACTACAGCAGAAACAACTCCCACAGTACCTACTATAGAGCCTCCTGTTGTTGCTCCTACAGAGGAAGTAGATTTATTAGCTGATGAGTCAGAGGACGTTACCATTCCTGAAGCTTCTGATGTTGAGGCGGCAAGAGAACGTGCAGAGTTTGATCGCCAACAGGACGTAAAGGCACTAGAGCTGGGTGAGTTTCAAGACTTAATTTCTGATGTCAGTGAGCGTCAAAATGTGCCTGTTCCACAAGGCGGCGTACAAGAAGCATTTGGACAGTCTACAGCTAGACAAGCAGGTTCTGCCCCTAATTTGCTTCCTTCGTTTCAGGCTGCTCGACCTCGTGGTCGTGGTGCGTTGGAGAAAACATTATATGAGCAGAAACGACAGAAGCTTTTAGGCGCGTCTAATCAACTACCCGCGTCTGCCCCCGCAGAATCAACAGGTGCTCCATCAGGCGTAGCGGGAGAAATAGTGGCTCCGATTGCTCCGATTAAAGCAGCTACGGAAGCTGCTTATAAGGCTGCACTTGAAACAGTTCGGCGACAAATGACAGGCTCAAGCCCAGAGGCTGAAGCACAGCGTATCTCAGCGCAAAAATTAAAAGAATTACAGGGAATGTAGGATGGCTGACCCTCTAGAAAGCGTAAAACAACAAAGAATAGATAAGATTTTAGAGATGGCTAACCGCACTCTAGAGACTAATCGAGAGTCACAACGTACTAAAACACCAGAGGAGATTATTTCTGGTGTACGTAGCAATCCTCCTACACCTGCACCTAGTCCTGCACCTAGTCCTACACCCACACCTGCACCTAGTCCTGTTTCGAGTGAACCAGTCGGGGCTAAACCTGCGACACAAGAAGAAACAGTGTTGTTGGAAAAAGCTTTCAATGAAGCCAAAACTAAAGAAAAAGGTGAGCTAAAAAAGTACAGTTCACCAAAGTCAGGGATTGTTGGAACCGCTATGTGGGACGCTGTAGGTAAACCTATCGCGGATACTTTATACAGCACAATCGGGACTCAACCTTTTAATTACGACCCAACTAAACCAGAACAAGCACCAGTTGAGCAAGAAGAAGATTTAATCAAAAAACTTGTTGTTCCCGGTTCTAAAGAGTTTGGTGACCCTTCGATGCTTTACGCCACTATGACAGAGAAGGCTAAAAAGTATGGTAATAACTCTATTATTGCACAGCGACGAGAAGCTAGGGAAGCACTCGCTAACTACATCAGGAGAGAATTTTCTGTTGATGTAACTCCGAATGAAGCTTTTGATCGCTATGCTGAAATAGAAGCAAACGCTTTAAATGAAGAAAAAGAATCACTCAATAAAATAAAAGCTGCTGTTTCTTCCACTGAAACATCCCCAGAAAATGAAGTGCTTTACCGTATTGTAGATAATGAGGGTAAGAGCATAGGGGCTTTCAACCGACCAGACCAACTAACCGAGGAGCAGAGAAAACTATATAGGGACGCAGCAATCGCAAATAAAAGCACTCCTGCTGGTTTAGTTACATTTACCCCGCCGAAAAACTGGGATGATGTGCAAAACGATTTGGTGGGTAATCGCGATTCTCTGAAGGGTCACCCCAAGTATAAAACCGTATACAATCAGTTTTTACCTCCTGAAACGATGATAAACAAGAAAGAAAGGTGGTTACCCTCTTTCCAAAAATCAGATGGAACATGGGTTATTGATCAAAACAAGTATCAAAATGCCTATGAAATGTACTCTGAAACAGTGTACATGAAAAAGCATCCAGAACTAGGAGGGCTACCTAGTTATAGCGAGGCGATTAAAAAACTTGGTTCTGAACGGTATGAAAAAGAAATCGCTGCCCCGGCTAGAGAAGATGCACGTAATACTCTGAAAAAACTGTCAGAGTATAACAACATTACAGCGATTTACTTAAAAGACCCACAGGGCATGGCGCGTAAAATAGCTGCGGGGGAAGACCCCGGATATATTGAATCCGTTCTCAACCTACCCGGTGGCATAGTAAGTCCAACTAAGTATTTAAAAGGATTAATTGAAAATACTCCAGTGGGTGCTTTGGGCTGGATGAGAGAAAGTGGGAAGGCAGGAATACCTCTACCTAGTCCATTGGCTGCACCATACTTAAATAGTAGCAACGTGCTTAGATCTCTAATGCAAAAAGGGTGGCTCTCCCGCGATGAAAACGGCAAGCTGGAGATGGAATGGTATGAACAGTTTAATCCTGCGACAAAAGGTGAATTTATCACTTGGTTTGATGCAGACTTCATTGATCGCAACAGAGCACCGTATGCCGCTGCGATGTGGGGGCCAAACAGCGGCTCATATTCAGCACATAACCAGTATTACGGTAACCGTATTGACCAACAAGACAGAGGAATCTTAGAATGGGTCACCAACGTTATTGCTCCAGTCGGTAATGTTGTACTTTCTTACGCGCTAAATCCTGATTTAAAATTTGGAAGTGAGGAGCATGTTACGGCCCAGTTTGATGGCTTTAACTACGCAGGTGAGTACCAAAAGATTGGCCATGCAGTAAACAATTTATTTGGTCTTGGTCTAGCTGAAGACTTGGGTGCGCTTGATCCCGAAACCAGAAAAGGTTTGGACTCTAACTTAGGTACTTTTTACACCGGGCTAATTGCTTTACTTGAACCAGACGCATTGTCCTCGACTATGGGCTTAGCAAAAGCACTTAAAGTACCCATGACAGTAGGTAAAAGTGGCCGTATGACACGGACAGCGAGACAGGCTTTAGCTAAAAAGATGGCACCTATCTTACCTACATCAGCAGCAAAAAATCGCAACTCTTTAGATGCAATAAAAAGCTCAATAAAGAAAGCTAAGGACACTGAAACATATGCAGAATGGGGACCAACCGAGATATACAGTCATTTCCAGAAGGCTGGAGACGCAGAAGATGCGGAGTTTATCCTTAACTACATGCGGCAGTTTGCTCCTGAAGACACTACTGGGTCTACGCAAAAAGCGTTTGTCAACAGATACAATGAGTTGACACGCAGGTCAGTAGAAAACGAAAAAGTAATCAAAGAAATTGAAGACCAGATGATCGCCGATAAAGACATTGTTTCACCTCAAGTGGGTGACGATGTGCTTATTTTTAAAAATGGAGAGTTTTCAGACACCAACGTTTACCCAGTTGTTGAAATTATTGAGGGTGCAAATGTAGCTGTCGTACGTAAAAAGTTTAGGAAGGCGGGCAAAACAGGCACAGAACTAGAGCAGGTTCCTTTATCCGACGTTTTGCGTGTTGTGCCTGATACTGCTGATAATCTGAAACGAGCATATGCAGACCAACTTTTAGCCAAAATAGAGAAGGCTAAAATTGATGAACTTACTGCCCTCAATAAAATAAATAATGCAGTAGAGTTGCGTAAAGACATCAACCTAGCCCTAGATGCGACAAATACTAAAGTAGTCAAAAGTCGAAGCGGCGACGTTGAATATGTGACGTATAAAAATCAAGGCGAGATTGCGAAACTTGATAAAGAATTAGATGTTGCATACCAAAAAGTAAACGACATCAGAAAAGAATACGGGGATACAGATTTAGAGGCTTTATATGTAGCCACTTCAGAAGCTATTGAAGACATTAGGAGGTCTTTGAATGGTGGAAAAGGATCGTCATACTTAGATTTTTATTATGGTAAAGCGGTAGACCCCGAAGCCCCCAGCCCCATACTAAGACAAGGTGCAGAAGCACCCTTGGGTGGTGTTCCTTATTACGCAGACAAAGTAAAAAACTTAACTTCTGCTAATGCCAGACTACCAAAGAATTATAAATACGCCGTAAGCAAGCTAAAAAAAGACCGAACAGCACTCGAAAACGCTGTTGATACAAACTTTAGAATTTTACAAAAATTACAGGCTAGGCCCGAAGCTGTCGTTATTCCAAGAGCGAAGCCTGTTTTTCCTAACAAGTTAATTCAGCTTTCTTCTAACATTTTATCTGGTAAAAAATACGCTAACCAGTGGTTACAGCGATCTCTAGAGGGAGGGTCTTCAGCCCGACAGAGACTAGTAAAAGCCTTTAAGTTAGAGGATTTATCCGGGTTCGCGCAGCCCGCTAAGTTAAATTTGCTCACGAAGAAAAACGGGGAGTTTTTACGTAAAGAAGTACCTAAAGGCTCTACAGCAAAAGGCGCGATTGAAAAGCTAACTGTAGACGATGTTCTAGCTTTATTCTTAAAAGAGTGGACCGCCACAAATACAGCTAAATCAACTCCGGGTGACATTACAGATGGACTCGTTGTACTAGCCAAAAACTTCCCCAAAAAAAGCCGGGATAAACTTGATTTAGCAATTAAACGTTACTTGGATTGGGCACAAAATTCACCCACCATCAAGCTAGACCCATCTCACGCAGATGAAATCTACAAAATCGTGATAGGTACAAAGTCAACTCGTGCCACGTTCAACAAGTCAGGACTATTAGATGAAATTGCACGAGTCAGGAAGCCAACAACACGTAAGCCACTTGTAGAACATCTTGGTGCAGGGGCAATTAATGTACAAACCGCAAGGGCGTTAGCTAAGGAGAGATTTGCATCGAGTAAAGCACTCAAAGCAGAACTCAAAGAAGCTTCTTCTGAAGCTGCTAAACTTGAGAAAAAACGAAACGCAGCGTTAAAGAAAACAGGAGATTCTAGCGAACAACTGAAGAAAGTTTTGGACGAAAGAGAACAACTTCTTAGCTCTCTTGACTCTGTGAACAGGGAACTTCTTCGACGAATGGGCAAGTTAGAAGATAGAAAATTAGCCGATCCTGAAACGTTGACAGATGCAGATATAACAGGCGACTGGACTGCTCGAATGACTACTGACAAGCTAGTAAAAACATTCTCTAACATAGAGTCACGACTCAAAAAGAACTCACTAGTTTACAGGCACAAATTTGGGCAGATGGGGTTTGCTGACGCTTTGGACCAAGCGAACGCTTCTCGTAATTTTAGGCTTGCCCACCAAAAACTACTCAACAATCTAGAAGAAAATTTACCTGCACCTATTGCCAAATCGCTAAAAAAGCAGGAAAAAGCCCTACAAAAAAGATACGATACATTACAAAAAAACAAAGAAGAACTTCGCGAGTTTACAGGTTACCGCGAAAACTTTGTTGATGCCGCTACCCAGCTACTGGGGGCTAAACAAGCTATGTTAAGTCGGGCTGAAGATGCGTACATAAAGACTGGTAAGTTTGACCTTTCGTGGACGTTACCAGCAAAAACTCAAATTGTAGGAGGATTGGCTGACAATATACCAAAGGGTAGCCCGCTTCTAGCCGACCTACCTGCGGGGACAAAGGCAGATCAATTCGCTCAAATTACGCCATCAACTCTTTTTTCAGAACTGAACCGTAAGTACGGGGATGTGGCTGTAGCAAAAGAGCTACAACGACGTGGCGTTGAAGCTAGTGTATCGAGGGAAGTGGTCGATCCTATAGTGAGTTTACGTTGGACAAAATCAGAGGCAGGGTCCAACGAATATGCAGACTTGGTCCGTGAGTACGGGGAAAAGGCCGTAGCAACATATCTAAAAGATAGCGGTGTTGAAGATAGTTTGACGCGGGATCTTTTTAAAGAACTTGCGTTGGAGGACGCAGAATACAAGACTCAACTACTGCCAGCAGTGTGGCGCGATGTTGCAACCTTTACTCCGAAGGTTAAGCCCGTAGATACACCTAGTCCTCTTTTAGTTGAATTAGGTAGGGCGATGGGGCTGGCATCCGACGGTTCCCCGTTGTCAACCATACAGACTACCCCAATGAGGGTTGACCGTAGATCTCTAGCTCAACTTGAAGACCTTGAAAACACACTGTTTAGGCAGAGTCAAACTGAATTTATGGCAAATAGCCCAGAACGACAGGCTCAATTTGTGCGAGCGATGTACGAACAGCCCCGTCCATTTTTATCTGGGCGCGGGGCGCTAGAAGAAGGACAGCACTACAAGAATAGGGGCGCACCATTTTCTGTATCTGCTCGAAACTCACTCTACCGGTTTGGTAGACAGTTGGCTGCTGCGTTTGACCCAAAGCTGGCTCTCACCGGACAGATGGTAAGTAAAGAGATGACGGATGTTGCAGTGAAAATGTACAACTTGCAGCAAAAGACTCTTACAGAGATGCACCAGATAGCTACTGGGTCTGATGGGATCAACCGAGCCTTAGACTGGCTAACGACGCAAAATCCTCACTCTATAGAAACCGGGGTACTTCAAAAGGTCATTACAGGGAAAACCAAACTATCTGCGGCTGACGTGTCCAGCTTTAATCTTGTTGGCGGTACTCCACTCGAACGGTGGAGTAAAAGAATTTTATACGATCCTCGTGTCGCAAAACCCATAGAAGAAACCTTTGACCCTGCACTATTAGCCCGCCTTGATGAACTAGTTGAAAAGCAAACAGGTAGTGTCAAGTTAGATGCTGCTGGTGAGCCTTATGTTGTTAGCAAGCTAAAGCTAACAGACACAGAGAAAATAGAATTAGACGGCTTAATGGGACAGATTGCAGAAGTCTACACAAAGCAAGAGGCCAAAACAGGCGCGTTGAGTAAAAGTAAGTTTGATACTAGTATACAAACCTTATCTAAAAAACAACGTAAAGAGTTTGGTATAGAAGACAGTGAATTTATTGACCGTACAAACATGAGGCAGAGTTTAGCCGCTGATACTGTTGCACTCATGTGGCTACCGTCAGGACAAAAAGCTGATAAAGGGTACGGTATTTTAATGCGCCGCCTACATCAGTTAACAAAGGAAGCACAGGGCAAGGCTATAGATGAAGGCAGATCACTTAATCTGAACGATCTCACAGAAATTACAGATGGTCTGAAAAAGACAACTTACGCACTTTTCAAGGCGACTGACCAAAAAGGAAAATCATACGGCTTTCTAGTGAATGGAATTGTTCACGGTGCGCTAGAAGATGATTACATCAATATGGTTGGTAAAGTAGTTGGTCCAACATTCCCCGAAGATGTAGCCAGAAATATGAACAAGTGGATGAATGGGTTCCAGACGGGCGACTCGGTAGACTTTGAAAAGGTAATGCTTGGATTTAACAGATGGGGTATGTCTGCGGGGTACATAGACCCTAAGTCCGGTGCATTAGCGAAAGAATTTAGGACAATGGAACGCGCTTTAACTGGCATGGCTACCGTAAATAACCAAATGGTAAAAGTAGCTATGGAGGGAGACTTAGCAAGATATGGCTATATGCCAGAATCTATACTTGAAGCGTTTGAGTCGATCAACAGGATCGGTTCTAAAGAATTAGCCGAAATAAGCGTACAGAGTCCTGCTGCTGGTATGTTTACCGGCAGAGTAATGCAGTGGCTGAAAGTATGGAAAATTGGTGCGGTCATGGGGTTATTATCCCCTCGATTTAATCACTTTGTGAACATGGCTGCGGGCGACTGGTCACAAATGGTGAGCGAGCGCGGGTTTATTGATGCGAGTAAAGCGCAATTTGGTAACTCTTTGATGTACTTCCCCGGTATTGGGAAACCAATGCAAAACTTTATCTCCGATCAAATAGCTAAAAACGGGGGCAAACCTTGGGTATCTCAACTTGAATCGATGGTAAACCCTTGGCTCGCAGATGTATTTAGCGGTCGAGGAGAAAAGCGACTGTACAAAGTGAAAGAGGGCTTCAGAACTGGGGCTGAACTACACCGAGAGATGACGGCGGCTGGTGTTCACTCACATATTGTTTCGCGTGAAATGTTCGAGACACAAGAGTTTGTGCGTCGAGAGTTAAAAAAGTCGTTATTTGATAAGTTGGGCGGCGCGTTGAAATACGCGGGTAAGTCATTTGTGCTCCCCTTCTCCAAAGATGTACAGAAAACAAATGAATTTATCTATAAAAACTGGTCTAAACATTGGGCAAACCACCTAGCTGATATTCAGACAAGACAACGGGGTAATGCTTATCTCTACGCTCGGAACAATCTGGGCTTGGATGCGGCAGCTTCTAAAAAGTACATGGAAGACATGTTCTATGATTGGAGTACAGGTGTGGCGCGATGGGAGGCTTTAACTGTAGGAAGAATCAGTGCTTTCCACACGTTCTGGCGTTTGTCTTTTGGGCAGTTCGGTCGCGCTTTAATCGAACCCGTTGTGTCTTCGCCGACAGATTTACTCAAAAAAGCAGTGACGGGGCAGACAAGACTGAAAAGAATTGTTGCTCAAAAGAGAGTTTTGTACGACTTGGTTCCAGCTTGGTTATCCGAGGACGAAACTGCTGACGATGATGAGCAAACTATCTACGAAGCACAGCTTGATGTAGCCCGAAATAAGCAAGTAAACTGGGCCGCAGGAGCACGAGGGTTTTTACCGAGCTATGAGCTGACACCGGAAGAACAGCTAAGGCAGCTATCAAAAACAGGTCGTTACGTATCACACGGTTCTACCCCTATGCCTTATTTTACAGGACCAGATATGATGTACATGAAATCTTTGTTCATGGGCGGTATCACGGGCATGTTGGCTACAGCAAGAGGGTCGGAAGACGTGGGAATGAATCCTACTATGCACTCGCGTATGGCTGATCAACTAGCGGATTTTCTGTTTCCTCCTGTTAAAGATTTTATTCAGGGTAATGCTAGGTTCGCAGGACAGTACACAAAGTATAAATTACCCCCTACTTCTCAAAAGTATTTACAGACTCCGGGCATGAGATCAATATATTTAAGAGGACTCAACGCTTTAGGTTCTCCTGTTTTTGAGGAGAACGGTGAATACTATACGTATAGTGGAAACAAAAACTTTATGGTCAAGCTGTATGACAATACAGTTCTTAAATACAATCCAATTTTAAGTACTGATGTACCAAGGATGATGAACGATTTGTACGTAAAGAACCCGTATATTGATGAGAATGGTGTGGCTGATGCGTGGAAGTACTTTGGTTTCTTAACTAAACAGCAGTTTTTACGTACTTACTTTACTGACCCAGAAGAAGAAAGAAACAGAAGGGGTCCAGACCAAGCAAAGCGAGATCCTAGTCTGCGGCAAATCAAAGACAAAGCAAATAAATAGTGTCTTGTTGTTTAAAATGACTTGTGTTACTATTTTCTCACATAGGCTTGCTGTCTGAAGAAGAACAGTATGCTTCCCCGAAGAGGGGTGGACTGCTCTGAAGAAGAGCACCAATGCCAATATAGGAGAAAAGAATGGCTACTATTAAGAACAAGTCAATTAAACCGGGTTCTGACCTTAACTATAGTGAAGGGGTCAAGGTTCAAGCAGGCGAGGACATCGCTACTGGCGATTTAATTATCGTACTTGGGCACACTGGCGGTATGGGTATTGCTTTCAAAGCAGACGCAACAACTACACTTCGCGCTGGAAGTGGACGTATGCTTATCGCAAAACACGCTATTCCTTCTGGTAGCTTTGGTATTGGCTTACCTTGGCAGATTATTAATTTCAACACTGCTGTTATGACTCTTGGTGACGCGATTTACCTCACTACGGCGGGTGCGTTTAGCAACGCTTCACCATCTAACGCTACAGTTCGCCGTCAAGTTGGTACAGTTATTACTGTTGGTGCTTCTGGGCGTATTCTTATCGCGCCTGAATCTTTTGCGCCTGAAGCAAGTGATTACAACAATACCGGTGGTGTGGTTAAGTTGATTCAGCTTACTGCCAGTGGAGTAGCCACACTTAACTCTAACGTTCGTATTTTAGATGCTTGGTTAGTGAAAGATACTGCTCCCGGAGCCGGGGGATCAATTATCACACTAGAAAATAGTGGTACTCCTGTTGAAATTTTTAGTGTAGCTGGAGTCAACCCTACAGAAATTGTACGCGCTAACTCTCTTGATAACCGGTTAGTCGGTGCGGGTGGTCAGATTACAACGACTCCATCAGGTGGTGGTGATTACGACAGCTCTGTCTACGTGTTATTGAATTTGTTCTAAAGGAGGCTTGAATGTCTAATTCAGACTTCCCAAGGCTGCGCTATAGCGATGTAGTCGAAACCGAGGCCCGTGCTTTAGGTCAATTTAAAGTAGCTGCTGACGCTCCTACCGCCGAAATCGACCCGGACTGCCATACTACTGCGGTAAACATCCAAGGATGTACGCAGTTGGACATATTCGTTGATGTGACCGCTAATCCTGCCAATACATCGACAAAGCTGTACATCAAGGTCCGATTCTCAGGTAAGCAAACTCCATCCACGGGTACAAATGCTGACTGGGGCTACATTCAAGTAGACAACATTGATTCTGCTACAGGCATCAGCTCTGCGCAGGACTACATGATTGAGATCGACTTGTTGAATGTAAACGGGACTGCCTCTACGTTAGTACCTCGACGTTACCTTTCTCGTATCGAACAAATCAGCGGTCGTCATGCGAGTGCTGTCGTTTGGGTAGATGCTGGAACGGCGGCGGGTACAGTGTACTTCCAACGCCAAGGCGGGAGTATGTAATGCCTTATTTTTATGCACCTATTTTCACTCAAGATGAGCAACTATCACCGGGTCAATTGGTAGATGGGGCGGTGGTGTTTTACCCTATCGACACGCCTATGAAATCTCCCGTGTGTGACAAAGGTGATGCACAGCGGTTTGTTCTTGCTGTGGATTCAGAAGACTTCAACGCGCCTAACGGCTGGGAGTCTAAAACGCTCGCAGAAGTGCGGGCAGATTATCCGGGGGCAGTATAATGGCTGTCAAATGGTCATGGGCGTTTGGGGCTGAAACCCCAACAACAATGAGGGATTACATGGGCTGGTCATTCGACCAAGTTAGCACATTCAGGAACGAAGCAGTGACAACGCCCGTGTACACGTACGCTTCATTCCCGGGCACGAAATATAGCATGGCGTTGAGTGACGATGACGTTGCAGTGCCTTCTAGCGCAGTGCCCGTGCAGGGTTGGTATAGCGTCGCAATGCAACCAACTGTAAGCTATCGGCCATATCAAACCTTTATGGTGGTCTATGGCGGCGGGTCTGGCCGTTCTATCTATATCCAAGTAGCTTCAGAATCTGCGTGGAATCTATACGTTGACAACACCTACAAAGAGACTTTCACGGCACCAGCTTTAGGCGATTGGCACTACATTGCTTTAAAATACGATATGAGCACCAGCACATGGAGCGGTCAAGTGTATGTTAATGGCTCTGCTGCAACTGCATCATACACAAACTCACGGTCTGCTGAAACGTCAGCTAGCGCAGAGTTTAGAGGCATGACAGACGGGTATAAGCAAACCTTTATGGCTCAAATCATCTTCTATGATGACCTTGCTGACAGTGGAGAGACCCCGGTCTTCGTTAGCCGCGTAGGACCTACAGCCGACACCAGCAGCCAAGGCACATGGACACCCTCTTCAGGGGCTACCAACTTTGGAGTAACGGCGAATAACCCCTATGACAACGCCACCTACACCCAAGAGCCCACGCCCAGCAGCGGTGATAACGTAGTTACACAGGCGGTTTTGGCTACGGAGTTAGGACTTTTTCCGGGGGTCGTCAGGGGCGGAACATGCCACTCATATAGCAGTGGGACTAATTTGCAGGCATTTGCCAGTATCCGAGACAGCGGCGGAGCCTACACCAACGGGGCCACGGTTACGCCTGATAGTGCAGATACAACCTACGCTTACGGGACCTCCACAGGCTTGACTGGTCAGAGTACAATAAACGTCAAGTATGAAGTGGTATAGTCCATGCCGGTATTATCCGAAAACCTGATTGCGTACTACCAGTGTGAAGATTTCGCAGATTCATGGGGAAGTAGAACAGGAACCCCGTCGTCAATCA
>WLWF01000250.1_pt1 | contig 53745 bp, 12 predicted proteins | sample 6718331 | NCBI WGS metagenome assembly WLWF01 (sample SAMN12718692, study PRJNA515312) | sponge metagenome | isolation source: marine sponge | host: Mycale hentscheli | place: New Zealand: South Island, Marlborough, Capsize Point | collected 2003-05-01 | reverse complement strand
AAGTATGTGATGAAGTCACAGATGCAGAAGCAGCAGAGCTAATCAAAGGCCAAGAAGCTATTGATCAGAAAATGGCACAAGAAGCAGCAGCTGACAATTCAGTATCTGATGAGAACGTAGATGATGTGATAAAAGGTGAGCCTGATTTTGATTTAGATTTTGCACCAGTTGCAGATGATGAAGATGATGTTGAGTCAGGAGATGTTGACTTTGATTTTGCATAAAACCAATATGAATAACTACAAGGGAGATGGCTTAGGCTGTCTCCCTTTTTTTTATCAAGTACGATCAAATATATGTAATGATAAAGTACATACAAATAAATATAGAGTGAATGTATTCATAGGATCTTTTTCATCTGAACCTATAAATTCCCAACCCAATGCGCATCTATCATGAGGCCAATGCATTCCTATATCTAATTGCCATTTCATATTATCTTTGTTGTTTAGCTCTTTGCATATTTTTAAGAGCTGTTTCTGTATCAAACGTATTACCTGTAAATCCAAATAATCTGTATATATCAGATATTAATTTTAAATCACCTTTTTCTTTCCATGGATAAGGGCCAGATTTTTTCTGATAATATGCTGATTCATTTTGAGCTAAAAAGTTATAAGTATCTTGTAATATTTTAGCATATAAACCTATTGTATTTTGAAAAGCAACACTTGTATTTGTTATCAAATTAATTTGATCAGTTAAACCAAAGTCAATTCCAAACATAGTAGGTAAAGGAATATAAGTTGTAGTTTCAGCTTGTACACCTTGCAATAAAAGAAGAGAATGATTTATTAAAAACCCTGGTGCATTAAAAGTATCTTCATTAATTGCTCCCGATCTACCTCTAATTTTAGACCATTTTTCATCATCTTCATCGTCAAACCCAAAGATCATAGATGATATTAAAGCTGAAGCAATTACAAATAAACCTTCAGCAGCACCTTTTCTAAAAGCTACCTTTTCCCTTAAGGTCATATACTTAAACTTCTCTCCTCTAGTTTTAATTAAATCTTTTAAAGTTTTATAGTTTTCTAGATAAAAACCTTTGCCCACAGTTCCTTTGGCAAAATCATATCTATAACCACCATTTTCTTTTCTATTTTTCCAATCTATTCCCCACCTATGCATCCATAATGGTACAAACCATTTTCTCATAAATGCAAACATTCTATAAATTATAAGCTTGTTACCTTCTGCTTGACCAAATTGATCATATGATCCAAATAAATCTCTTGATACAGCCTGTATTCTATTTTTCAAAGCTTTAAATTTAAGAGATGAAGATATAGTAAGTTCATCTCCAGTTTTTACTTCTAAAGTGTCTTGGATTCTATTTTTATTCTTAAGCTCTTCTAATGTTAAACCATAAAGATCTGCTATTTGCTTTAAAGTTTGACCCTCTTCAATCTCATGATATATAGGAACATGACTCCATTCTAAATCTATACCTTTTTTTAATTTAATTATTCCTTGATCATCCTGCTCATAAGCATCTTTAAGTTTAATAATTCTTTTTTCATCAGAAGTATTTTGCTCAACTTTAGTTGCATTCATAAATGAACCAAATAAAGTGATACCCACTTCCATTTCTCCAAATCTTCTATGCATATATAACCACTCCCCGTTCACTAAGTCCTTCCACATGCTTCTTTGAACACTTCTACCAAATTCATCTTTAGTTTTAAATACAGGATCGTATATTTCTATAAGTTGTGTAGTTAGTGCAGCAGGTCCAATAGCATAAATACCTTTTTCACCAAAAGATGACCAATTCATCATTGCTTCAAAAGCATAGGCTCTACCATTAGCCATATCTTTTGCATTAAAAAACTCTCCCCCAGCTGCTTCAATTGCTACTTGTACCATAGCGCCATATTTGTTCTTTAAATCTGAAGGAATATTTACAGCTAATGCTGTTACTGTAGATAATCTTTGTAAAGAACTAATTACCTTTGCTATTTCTTTATTTCTTTGAGCAAAGTCTGATTGTATTATTCCAAAAAATTCTCTATTTAATAAAGACCTTAGTTGCTCTAAACCATGATCTGTAGCACCTTTATTTTTAAGAGTTTTTTGCTTAGACGCTTCATCCATTGTAGTAAGAATAGATTGAGCAAAAGGTAAGTTTTCAAATAAAACACTTTGATTTTCTAAAGACATCCCATACTTTAAAACATTTTGCAAAACATCAGGATCAACTCTATCAAGTTTTAGTTTATAAAGGCCATCAACTGGAACATAACCTATATCCTCACCTTTTAATGAAGTATTAACTAAGTTTTGTTCTTCATCATAGTTAAAAGCATAGTTAGAATAGTCATCAGGTGCTTCAGAATTTTTACCAATACCCACTGTTCTTTGATACCAATCCGTTATGGCTTCTTTTGTTTGACCTATTCTACTACCATATTTTCCTGATTGAAATGCTTCAACTATATTATTTGTAGAGAATCTTGGTAAGTCTAAATAAAGTTTACTATAACTTGATTTTCTTTTTTGAATATCAAGTAAATAATCTCCAATAACTTTAACTAATTTAGCCTCAGCACTATTTGGATTCTTTTCAAGTTCTTGAAAATCTTTGTTAATGAATCTATCATTTTTAGCACTATTAATATCTCCTGGAATATAGTCTCTAGGTAAAAAGTTATTTGCATTATCTATAACTTTACCTACATAAGATTCTTTTTGTTCTTCTGTTATTCCAAAAGGTATTGTTCTATATTTATTTTTAACTCTACTTCTTGAATGTCTATTGTTTGGTATACCGTTTAAAGTTACTGTTTCATTAGTCAAAGGATTAGTTAATTCAGTTTTTAAGATAAAACTTGGATCATTAGGTACAGTAATTTGATGAGCAGGAATTCTTTCAAACGTATCTTTTTTAACCCAGTTCTTTCCTTCTTTTACTGATTTTTTTCTAGTAACATGATTATCCTTAAACCATTTTACTAATAAATCTGCATTTTTCTTATCACTTGTTAATAAATTACGAAAGTCTTCGGAGTTAATATAATCAGATGCATTCTCAGCTTTAACAGGAGCTACCTCAAAATAAGAAAGTAAATAATTTAGCTCATCTAAATAATATTCAGTAGGTAATTTTGAAGAAAGATTTGCTAGTTGCTCATATATCTCAAACAGTTCATCTGATTCACTAGCTTCTAAACCTTTAGTTTTTTTCATTGTAAGTTTACTGAATCTAACTTTTTGAATGTCGTTAAACTCATCTCCATTTTGAACCATAGATTGATAGCCACGTAGTTCTACTGCTTCATCTTCAGTTAAACTAGTTTCTGCTTTCATTTTATCACGAGCATCATTTATTTCCTGCTGTAATTCTTTAATTCGTAACATGTTTTCAGCACCAAGCATTTCAGGTACAGGTTGATTTTTAGAGTCTTTGTATAGTCCTATAATACTATAAATTTCTTCTTGAGCTTCTCCAATATTAAACTCTGAATCTAAACCTTGCTTATCATGAAGCTCAATCATTCTATCTACTAGCTTTTTTCTTGTTTCATAAAAGCTATCATCAAATACACTTTTTAAGTTTTGACTAACCCACTGACCAACTTTATCTTGCCATTCAGCATTAAGATTTCCGTTTTTATCAAACTGAGTAATTTTTTTTGCTTCAAGATTATTAATAAAGTCATTAAAAGTTAATTGTATAGAGTTAGGTATTTCTTCAAACTCATAAAATTCTTTTGTAGCCTCTCGATGTTCTATTCTTATTTCAGTTTTCTCTAACTCATCTCCTATTTTCATTGTACCATCAGGATTTCTTTTTGAAAATAATTGATTGTATTCTAACTTAGCTGCTTGTATTTCTGTAAAATTTTCAAGCCTTTCTAATTCACTTCTTGTAACACTTTCTATTGAATTAATTTTATCAAGAGCAAGCTTTCTTTCTAACCAAGCTTGTTTATGTAAATCTGATTCTTCCCATATTGAATCTTTTTCATAAAATTCAGCTTTGAAATCTCTATGCATATAATCATCTTCAAATTGTTTTTTTGCATATTCTAATTCTCTTACTTTATCAAAATCATTTTCTTCTTTAGCTTTTTTAATTTGAAAATTAAACTTATCAAGTTCATATCTCCATCCACCTCCAAACTTTTGACGTAAGCTATATACATCAAAAGGAATTGCATTACCATTTTCATCTACACTTAAAACTTGATCTACAAAAAATAATTTATCTAAAAGAACTCTAGTATTATTTTTACTGTATCCTATAGCTGGTAAAAGTTCTTTAAGTTTAGCCCTAAGCTTCATAGATTTTTCCCAAGCTCTGTTATTTGCTTCTGTTTTTTTATCTTGAATCCAAATAGATAATGCACCTGTAATAGGATTTTGACTTGTAGAATAAGACTCTAAAAATCTATTTACTACACTGATATCTTTCATTTGGCCTGAAAGTACTTTATTAACTTTTGGAATATCTATAACAAAGTTTTGATACTTTTTCCACATAGGAGCTGCAAGCTTTATATTTACGCCTTTGTTTGCTAACTCTTTAATATCGTCTTCTGTAAGCTTTTGATTTATTATTTTATGATAAAGCGTATCAAATTCTTGATCAGTTAAAAAATTACTCAAGGCATTTCCTAAGTCTGTCTTTAATTCATCTTTTAAAAATTGATTTAAATATCCTGTAATACCTACAATAAATTGTCCAGTATGCGTTTTATATAAGTTATTAATCTTTTGTTGTGCAATTTCAGCATTAGTTCTTAGTTCTGAAACTAATTGAATAAATGGATTTTCAGTATCTATATTATTACCTTCTTTCTCTATAATTTCAAATATGTCAGAAACACTGGCTATCATATTTTGTGATGATATTTGCATCAGACCTGTTAATGCTATATCAGATCTAGAACCATAATTTTTCTTTTTAGCAAGTCTATTTAGTTGCGTATTAATATTCTTATGAATAGAATTTAATGTTGTTATAGAACTTACTAGACCTATAGCTGTTTGCATTTGATCTTGGGCTCGTTTTTCTTCAGCATCTATAGCTGCTTGTAAAGCATCTTCTTTATTTAACTTGCTAAAATTATCAGGTAAGTAAGGTGCTAAAGTTTTTCTTACAGCAGGTATTAATTTATTACCATCAAAGAAAGCTTTTTCAACAATTGATCTAGCATTAGAATCTAAACCTCTATATTTTCTAGCTTCTGTAAAAAGCTTATTATTAGCTTTATTGACTCTTTCTATAATCTCAGATATTTTTTGATAGTTAAGATCTTTTGAAATTGACTTAGCTCTTTCAACAAGTTCTTTTCCAAATCTTGCTATACCATCTTCAGTAAGTTTAGTAAATTCTAAATCTATTTTTTTATCACCTAGCACTAAATCAGTTAATTCATCTAGTGTAGTGTCTTCATTAATTTTAGAAACTTTAATTGTATCACCAAATATAGTTCGTAAAATCTTTTTGATACTTGTAAGTAAATTTTGTATAAACTTTTGAAATCCATTTGATGTAATATCCTTGTTAATTTTATTAGCAGATGACATTTGTAAAGCATAAGTAAGAAGTTCTTCTTTAAACAAATCTGTATTCTCACCTAACTCAGGATACTCTTTAAGCAACTCTGATCTTAAAAGCTGTCCTTCACCAGTAGATAAAAACTTATTGGTCAAACTTTCAAATAATTCAGGATTTAATTGTCTTATAGATAGTATAAGAGGATGTCCAAACTCATGAAGAACTGTATTCATACTAACATTTTCACCTACTAAATATACTGTACCAGCAAAGTAAAATGAACCTTCTCCATTATAATTAACAGTTCTGTTATTTAATATTTTTACAGCTTCATCAGATGTAATTCTTTCATATTTAATTCCTAATTTCTGAGATAACATTTCTGTCATAACTTCCGTAGCCTCTCTTACACCTAAATTATTTATTTCATTAACATTTACCCCTTTATATTCAAAAACAGAATTTTTTGAATAAGCTTCCTCAACTTCTAAAATAGAAGAATCTTCATCTAAAACTGTTGAATCTTCTTCAATAGATATACTTTCATCAGTTAAAACAACAGGTTGAGCAGACCTTTCCTCAAAGATTTTAATTTTTGTATCAAGTTCTTCAAATAACCTTGCATTTGGTACAGCTCTTTCAGCTCTATAACCTAGTTCTCGTCCAGTAGTAACATTTCTTTGATATGGAACAAACGTTTGAGTTATAGAAAATAAGTTATTAGCTATATCCATATTATACTTAACTCTAGCTACTTCAGTAAGTTTTTGATTAAGTTCATTAAATGCAGACTTATCTAGAATTTTTCTAGTAACATCTATTGCACCTTTCTTAATAAGGTATTCTAAAGCATTATCTCTTGCTATACAAGCCATAGTATTTTATTTTATGTTGGGCATACAAAAGGATCCTCATCCAGCCCTAATTCTTCTATTATTTCAGCGTCAGTTATTCCTTGTACATTACCTAAAGTTTCTTGTACATCTTTAAATTGTGTTGAGCCTGGATTAAGTAATCCATACTTTACTAACTTATTACTTAAATATACAAATAATTCAGATGGCATTGAAGCAGTTGCTAAACCACCTTTAGGAAAAACTACTGTACTACCTTTAGATAATAAAGAATCAATTTCATTAAATTTATTGTCCCAATATTTAATTAACTCATCATATCTTCTTGGAGGAAATGAATCAAACATATCTGAATATCCTACTTCACCAACAGGTAAACCAATAGACATTCCTTCAGCAGAGTCATGTAAAAGACCTTCATTATAATAATTAAAGTTTTTATTTACATTAGATAAAAAGTATCCATAAACAAATACTTTATCAGGATTCTGTTCTGCTAATGTATCATAATACTCTTTATCTTTTTTAGTTGAGTCATAAAACTCTACTCCAGATACAGGACTTTCTTGTAAATATAAGGTTTTTGCATCACCCTCTAAAGGCTCTATTTTAATTACATTTAAAGGATCACTTCCACCCTCTAACCATTTTACAGTTCTTTCAAACTGAGCATAGTATGTATCACCTTCACTTTCTACAGGAAATTTATTTGCTTTAGTTTTTCTTGTAGGCAAGCCTTCAGTTGCAATCATTCTTGCTTTACCACCCGCTTCTTCTACACTAAGATTTCCTATATTAGTTAAGGTATATAGTTTACCACCTATTCTGTATGTACCAGTTTCTATTTCATTAGATTCTGATCTTACTGTTGTAGTTTTTTCTCCCAATCCTATCTTACGTACATTACCTACTGAGAAAGGTATTGTCTTTACTTCATCTTTTTTAATCTTTTCCGATACATTTAAAATATCATCTTTTACTACATAGTCTTTAAATATCTTTTTCTTTTTGTTTTTTATATTTAATTCTTCAAATTTATCTTTGAATCTATCTAGACTTTTTAGTATCTCAGTAATATCTCCTTTATTTAACAAATCATTAAACTCAGAAGCTCTTGCTTGAATTGCAAATATATAATCACTAGGGTTAATAATTTGAGTAAGATTATATTTTCCTCCAGTCAAGCCTGTTTGAAGAAACCCAATACTACTAAATTGACTAAACATAGTACTAAGTAAAGCATTGTCTTCTCTATTTGGAACCTTTTTTACTGAAGGGTCTGCTAAATCACTTAACTGTGCAAAATATAAATTAGATAAATCATTTGAAAAATCTTTTTCAGTAGTAAATAAATAATTCCCTTCATCAGAAATACTTTTATCTGCTGATAAAATATTTAAGACATCATAGTTTGCTAATTCATTTTTATACTTTAAAAGCATTTGTGTTAATTTAACAGCGTATGAATACTTAGGGTCAAAAAATAAATGATAAGGATTCAAAGTATTAAACAAAGCTTTATGTGCTAGCATTTTTTCATAGGTGTAGTTCACAGCTTTTTCTTGTGAGAAACCTGGTCTAATCTCTTTTGTTATTTTTAACTCATCTTTAAATTCTTTTGTATCAGTTAAATTTTTCTTAGGCATAATAGATCTAAGAGTTTCTCTTTCTAAAACAAATGATAAGTATTGATCATAATTTGTTTCACCATTAGTGAAAGTACTTGGTGCTAAAGAAAATAAACCTCTAGAATCATAATTACCATCAGACCTATCTGTATCCTTCCACTTCCCTTCTCTAAACTCTTTTCTCAAAACTTTTTCATCAATATACATTTGACCATCCTTAACAAAAGCTCCAAACTTTAATTCAATTGCTTTTTTAGGTTTATAAGTCTTACTTCCAAAAGTATAATTACCATAACCATCTGCTATGTCTAATTTTCTAACAGTATTTTGATATAAATAATTTATAAACTCATCTCTAAAAAGAGTACTAATACCTTCTATATCTTTTTTACCATAAACAGCCATAGAAAATCTTTCTAGATCTGTTTTAGTAATTGATTGCATATAGTTTATTAATGTTTGATTATACCTTAATGGCATAACACTTTGCAATATTATTGTTGACAAATCATTTTTAAAGAATGAACTAATTACAGAATCATTCTTAAACCTTTGAATAAGACCAGGCATAAGCTTAGTATTATTTTCTAAATTTTGAATATTCAATTCTGACTGTTCTAATTCAGAACCTGCTGTTCTAGTTCTAGTATCAGGGTTTAGATAAATCTTAAGTTGAGTAAGAGCATCTGTTTGTTGTTCAATTGCTAAAAAATGCAGGAACATCATACCAGCTAACTTCTTTTGATTAAAAGTTAAATTATTTTTATCAGCTCTTACTAAATCTTTCATTTCATTAAGAGTAAATTCATTTTCAGATCTACCTTTACTTGTAAAATAATCTAAGGCTGTATTTACACCTTTATCAAATCTATCTCTATTTTTTCTTAATTTATTTGTATCTCCTAAAACATCACCTAATTGATCTATAATAAAACTTGCAGAAGGATATTTTACTCCAAATTTAGGATCTTTAGGTTTAGTACCAATAAGTTCACCTACAGGACTTTTAGCTAGTTGTTGACGTTTTACATACTCTCTTACTAAAGGGTTAGATACAAAATAAATAGCTTCTTCTGCAGAGACTCCTGCATTAAATAAATATAGTAGTATAGGAGCAACTTCATAGTTACCTTGAATGTTAGCAATCCAAGCCTTCTTTTCAACATCAACCCAACCATTCATAGCTTGTGATATTTTAGCTCCAACTCTATATAGCCCATCAACATCAAATAAATTTGAGATTGATATAACCTCTTTACCACCTTTAGTATTGTTTTGTAGTATATTTCCTTTAGAGTTTACTTTAACTTTATTATGTCGTAAAAATAAATGTGATTTTCTTGAAGTTGTTTCTTTACCATGAAAAAATTGATCAGGCATATACCCACCTAATTGAGTTAGCAAAGTATTAAATATGTTTTCTATAGCACCTAAACCTAAAGTTCTTTTACCAACAGAGTTATCAACGCTTTTATTTATATTATATCTTGTACTAAACACTCTAGTAGGACTTTGTATAATAACTTTTTTATCATCCTTAAGCATATAGTTTTTACTATCACTCATTAAGTTTTCCATGTTATCGTAATCTCTTACACTTGGTGCTATTTCATCTGCAATTGGCTCTAGAATTGATGTAGAACTTGGTGTAATCAATCGCATAAAGTTTTCAGGAAGTTCTAAAATTTCTCTCATATTAAAGATAATTTTATTCTGAAGAACTTTCTTTTGTAATTCTATTTGATCATGCACTTCTGTTAGATCTAAAAGACCTTCTTTTGCAAGTTCTTTAATTTCATTTATATTGAATGCATTGTCAAATAACTTACCGTCTTTTGCAATGTTCATCATATATATGTTCAGCTTATCAACATCAAAGTCACCACCACCTTTAGATACTAATTCAGATGCAGATATTATTACATTAGCACTTCCTGGAGGCAAAAAATGAAAGATTTCCGCAAACTCCATTTGCTCTAGACCACCTACAGGAATACGTACTCCAATTACTGTAAGTTGTTTTCTATATTGTTCTACAAAATCTGGATCTTTAATAGCCTGATTTAATCTTTTTACTGATTCATTTATATCATCAGTGCCAATAATTTCACCATTATATTCTAAGTTTAATAAATTTACATAATCACCTTGAAGAGTTAATACAACTTTAGTAGCTGCAGTAACATCTTCTAGTTTACTATCTATTGCTCTTTTTGTTTGATGGTAAGTTGGTAAAAAGTTAGAACCTTGTAATTCTTTTTTAACTTGTTCACTAGCTTTACTAAGATCTTGATTCAATGAAAATAAACCTTCCATCAAAGCAGCTGTCTGTTGTACTAATGGTTCGCCATTAAACCTTTGCTTAATAATCTTTTTATTAACTTCTGAAAGTATAAGTTTTTCTATTCTACTAGCTTGTGGATGTACAGAAATATCTAAACTAAGATTATCATTATTTGTAACATCAATAATATCAATAAGATGATTACCAACAATATCTTGTTTAGTTAAAGAATTTCTTACTAAAGAAACTAAGTTAGTCATACTACTTTTATTCTTCATGTAGTATTTACCCTTGTCGTCTTTATAAAAACCTATTTCTTCTAATAGTTGATATTCTACTATGTCAGTATAGTCACTTAAAGCTTTTTGATATTTTTCAAATGCGGCTTTACCTCTAGCTGTTTTTGGACGACCTTTATCAAACAAACCTTCTGGAGTTAATTTTCTAGCTTGTGTTGAAAATACATTTTCTCCTTTAAAAGATTTGTTTACATTAACTTGACTTTTTAAATAAGCTCCATATATTACATTCTTTGTAAGAGCAATATCTTTATTATAAGTGCCATCTTCATTAAAAAGATTATCTCCTGTTCCCATTTGATTTATCTTAGATCCACTTTGAAAAGTTGCATAAGCTATTCCTTGATCCATCATGGTGTTATACAAATTATTCAAATTAGAATTACCCATCATTCCTGGAATTAATGGCGCAAGTGAAAATTTATGTAATGAAGTTACAGGAAGACCGTTTGTTTTTAGGTTACCTGAGTACTGATATTTTAATGGAGGGAACATCTCAGTAATATCTTCTGGTTTAATTTCTTCTTCGTTTACTATTTTCTTATATAAATTTTCTTGAGAAACTGTCCATTCTCCTACTAAATACTGCATAAGTCTATAGTATTCTAATGTAACAAATCCTTGACCATCACCTTCTTCAATATTTAAATAAGGTTTAAGTTCTTTCTTTGCTAATGCTTTAGCTTTAGGTTTATCTTTTAATACTTTAAAGTAAAAATTAGTAAGATGATCAAGATATTCATCATAGTAAAAAGATTTATTAATTATTTTTTCTTCTAATATTGCAGCACTTAAAGTCCCATCATAAATAGGATTGCTAGCTCTATCTTCTTTTTCAGATAATAAATATTTTAATCTATTAGAAGCAAACTCTATAGCACCTTCATCAGATCTAAGTGTCTTAGCTGAAGTAGCTAAAAAAGTATTTCTTTTATGAAACTCTTCTTTAGCATGATTATATTGAACAATATCTCCATAACCTAATATAGTAGTTTCAAACTTATGAATGAATGAATTGTAAGTATAAGCTTTTAGCAAAGTACGAATAATATTTTCTTGATTAGCACCTTCATAATTCATTCTATCAATTAATGATGGTGCAAAATATCCACCTTGCTCATACAAAGCCATATTCTGATCAGTTTCTTTACCAAAAAATATAGTTAAATCAATTCTAACAGCATCTCTTAAAGATGGATTATTATCAAAAATTTCATCAATATTTAAGACTTCATCATTTTTAATAGCAGTTTCTATAACATCATATAACTTATCTTGAGTTTCCCAACTAAGCATGTCATCAAATGTAGTAAAAGCAGATCCTGCATCTACAAATTCTGTTGGATTTTCTTTATTCTTTTTAAGAACTTGTTTTGAGTATCCAGGTATGTCTTTAAAGGCAACGCTATTATCGCCTATTATTTCATTTTTATTTTTAGAATATCTATAGATTCTATCAATTTCTCCAAATAAATAATTTTCTACTATATTTAAACCTTCAGTAACACCATCTATTGAATCGGCCTTAAAAGCCTCAATATCAATATAAAGATGTTTATCTTTTTTATTTGAGGAAGTTTTAATATTTTCAGCTAAGATTCCTCCTGCAGTATTTTTAGAGGCATGTCTCATAAACTCTTCAACACCACTTAACAGCATTGAATTAGTTTCTTGTATGAACTTTGTAGTTCCATCTAAGCTAGATGTTTTAGCACCTGTAGTATTTCTAAAATTAGATTCATCAATAAGCTTGGTCCCACCAACGTTTATAGCATCTATTTTTCCTTCAGGTCTTTTATCACCATACCTATTTGTATCAAAGTAAAATGTACCATTTAATAAAACAGATCTTTTTGAGAAAGTATTGTTTGATTCATTTAACCAATACATATGCTGATATCTACGTGTTGGATCCGCTGTTCCTTCATTTCCACCAGTAAGCTGTTGCCAATTTTCAGCAGTATTAATAGCTTGTAAGTTTTTACTAATTACACTGTTATGCTGTTGTTCCCAAACTCTATCATCTGTAGGAAGTAATGTACTAAAATTAGAATACTTATCAGAATATTCTACTTGAAGTTGTGCTAACAAGTTTATTCTATTTGCTATATCTGTATTTCTAAGCTCCTTTGTTCTTAATCCTTTAGGTATACCTTTTCTAATAAAGTATATTGGATTTAAAGCAAAGTTTGCAGCCTCTGATTGTTTATCTAATGAATCACTTTTTGCAGCATCATTCACAACCTTTATTGTTTCATAAACTAAATCTAACTTAAAAGCATTAGCAAATGCTTCTGGTTGAGATGCAATTTGTCTAATTTCAAAACTAGTTTCGTCCATAGGAAATCCAATTGCTTTTAAAAACTCTAAGCTTTTTTTAGAATTAAATCTTCCTGAGATACCAAAATCTTTAACTACTTTATCTAATAATAAAATTGGATTTCCGAATTTTGCATCAAGCTCTACATATGAATTTGTATCTGGTGTATTAATAAACCATTGTGATATCCAATCTCTAATAACATTTCTAGTTGAGAAACTTGCATTAGCAACACCTAATTCATAGTTATAAGTACTTTCAGTTTCATTTACAACACTTCCTCTTTTATCTATTTTTTTAGTAATGTTTAAGTTTTTAAACTGTATTCTTGGTTTAGTTAAATCTTGAACAAAACTAGTTTCTAAAGCAAACTGTGCATTTGTTTTATAAGGATCACCAGGTTTTCTTAAAAAAGTTATTAATGAGAAAAACTGAGGATAATTTAAAGAATTATCTAAAAGACGTTGATATGCTTCAGAATAATCTACTGAGCCTTGTAGTACTTTAGAAACTTTATGAAACATAATCTCAGGATTTTCTAACTGCACAAACCCAAATTCATCAGTTACTTCAACAAATTCACCTTTACTTGTTTTTTCTACTTTAGGTATACTAGACAATAATGATACAGTATCTCCTGATGCAATAGTTTTAGGATTAAATTTATTTGTTTTTTCATCTCCATATTGCTGCATGTCTAATACTGACTGACTTTCTTCTATGTCTTCTTCTTCAGCTATTTCATTTTTATATAACTGTTTTATGTTTCCAAATATAGAAGATTCTAAATGAAAGGCAACTACACCTGTACGTTGTTTGCCTTCAACAGATAAGGTTGGATCTCCAAAATTGCTTAATACCTTGTTTAAGTAATTAACTTTCTTATATAATTCTTCAAATACAAATTGATCTTCTTCAGTTTTAATTACAAATGAATCTAAACTTTTATCAATTTGATCTCTTTTTTCTACCAGAACTTCATAAACTTGATCATACAATGCTAACTTATTCTTTGTAACATCTAATAACTTTTTAGTTGTAGCTCCTGTTTGATCTACTTGAGATTCATATCTTATCTCTTGACCAATAATATTATCTAGTATACTTATAGTTTTTCTAGTTTCAGAAATACTAAAGTCTTCATAGTTTTCAGATTCTTTTGCTATTAATTGTATTGTACTCTTAGACCTATTTAGTTTTTCAAACATAATGTTATCTAAACTAGGTTTTAAATCTAGTATTTCACCCTTGTATAATTTGTTAAATAAATCATTTATATGTGGTAAATCTCTAAGTTTAAGAATATTTACTTTTCCACCAAGGCCAAATTTTCCAAAGAAACTTTGAAAGAACTGTCTTATTTTTTTAAATATAACTTCAGCAACTTTACCTAAAGTTGTACTTTGCCTTTTACCAAAAGTTCTAAATTCTTCTGCAAGTAATTCTTCTATATCTTCAAATTCTAATTTACTATATTTAGGAATATCCTGAACAGACTCATATAGATCTTCTTTTTCTGAGTTAGTCAAATATAATTGTGTGAATCCATGCCAAGCCTCATGATACAAATCAATTGATGTACCTCCATCAGCTTGATACAATGTGATACCATATTTACTCCATGTAGCAAATGCATTTGAGTTAACTATTTCTGTAATTACTTCTAAAGGGATAGTTCCTGCTAAATTAGATTGCTCATTCCACCACTTCTTAGCTTTATCTTTTTGTGACTTTGTAGTAAAGATTCTATCAAAAAATGATCCAACTGATTTAGATCTTTCAAGACCCCCTTCATCATAGATATTTCTTTTCTCATCTCTTTTTTTAACTTGTTCAGTTTGTGCTTTTAATAATGCAGCTGCTTTTACTGGATCAAAAGTTTGTTTTTTACTTTTTGTTTTAGGTTTTCTTTTACTTTTTGCTTTACTTGTTTTACCTGAGCTTTTTTTATAATATCTTTTTTTATTACCTGTAGTTTTTTTAGACTTAAAAGATTGTTTACCAACGTTACCACTAACATTTTTCTTTTTACGTACTCTTTTTTTATTTTCAAATCTTTCTAAGAAAGCATCTTTACCTTGATTATTTACTTTTATTATTTTTCCTTTAGATAGTTTAGCACCAGTAGTTCTATAATTACCTGGTATAGTTACTTCAACAGTAACTCCTAACTTCTTAGCGGCCTTTATAGCAGCTTCTGATACAGCAGTTTCACCTGTAGTTAATATCACTACTTCTGATTCTTCTACATTTAATCTAGGTAATACTTTTGATAAAAGGCTATAAACAAAATCATCTACAGTTTTTTGAGTCCAAGATTTAGAACCTTGTCTTAAGTTAAATAAATTATTACCCGTAATATTAATTACAGTAGCATTTAAATCATTAAGCTTTTTAGCAATACCATTTGCTACTGTATTAATTACAGTTTTTCTTTGAGCTATTTTTATAGGTATGTGTTTATTACCAGCATTAGTTTGAGACCACGTAGCTTCATCTTTTTTATTAAAGTTAGATGCAATGTTTATTACAGCATCTGAATTATTAATATTAGTTGTTAAAAGATCTCTTTTATCACCCTTTTTAAATAAAAAGTTTAATCGACCTTCTATAGATGATTCACTAAGTTCAAAAACATCTTCGTCTTTAATATCTGTTTCAGTTGTATCTGCTGCTTTTAAATTTAAATCTGTTATACTTTCAGATATTGAAAAAGCAATTTGTGGATTTCTACTACCCCATACTTGGCCTGATTGTGTACTAACCTCAACTGATAAAAAAGGCTTTATAAAATCATTATAACTTTTTTGTTCAGTAGTAATTACATTTCCTTCAATATTATAGTCTGTAAAATCTTGATTAATTTTGTTTGAGTATATATTTATATTAGCATTTAACTTTTGTCCGTTATCTAATTCTACTAAATTTGTAAGGTGATTTATTATTTTTTGCTTAGTATCTTGAGTGTATAGATTATCTTCATTGATATAAACGCCATTTTTTCCTAATCTTAATGTTAATTGTTCAACTCCTTCTTTAACAGATAGAATTAAACTAATTTGATTGTTAGGTACACCTGTAACCATTATATCTGCATACTCTTGTCTTGCTCTTCTAGTTAAAGGTGACCCTTTTAGTTTAGCATTTGTAGTAATTACAGTAGCAATTTTTTCTATAAGTTCTTCTGTAACATTTCCTCTTTGCAACCTTGCACTGTATTTTGTTTCTATACCTTTTTCATTAGTATATTTAACGGGCAATCTTACATATCCTTTATCTTGACCTGCTATCTGAGGCTCAACCATTGGACCATCTATCTGAAAGTTATTTTCTGATAAAGGAGAAAACTGTGTTTTAGTAGGCCCAAAAGTTCCATTATCTATATCAACCAAGTAAATTCCTTCAGGATCAGAAAGAACTAATGTTTGTAAATTATATAAACCCGTTAGTTGTTTTTCATAAGCCTTCTTTTTTTCTTCTAAAATATTTGCTTTAATCTTTTTACCTTCTTTCTTTTCCCAATCTAATAATTGAAATGCATTAAGTTTCTGATCTTTAACAACTTGATCATAATCTTTTTTTGCCAAGGTTTCTGGACTCATTACAGCAACCCATTCATTACTTCTGTTAAGTAATTCAAATCCTGACTGAGCTTTTTTCACCTTATACATTTGCTGATATACAAGACCATTACCAGAATTCTTAGAAGTTTCTAAATCAAAAGTATCTTTATTAAAAAACAAAAGATTCCCATTTAAATCTGTAATAACTAATGCTAGTACAGTAGCAGCTTTTGCAGGTTCTTTTTCCATAAATGTTGTATCATAAGACACTAAATAGTCAGGATTAAGTTCTGTAATAGGAACAACTCTTAAAGTAATAGGAGTATCTTGATATACAATATTTTCTGCATCAGTAGCTTTTGTTTTAGCTAACTCAACTATTCTACTCATTACATTAGATATATAAACCTTTTCTGGATCTAATTCATTTTTTGCTTTATCAGCTTTAGGATCTTCAGGTTTATATGGCATGAATGTTGAAACCAAAGGAGATGGACTTAATGCGGTTTCTTTTTCTTTTCTTTCTACAAATCTTGCATAAGTATTATTACGTTTTTCTTGAGTCTTTTCAATATCTGCTACAATTACATCATATGAAAATGTTAAAGTTTGAACATAGTCAGCTACTTTCATAAGATCTTCAAAGTCTCTATCCTCTTTAAAATAATCTCTTGGTATATCATTATCTAAGAAATAATTTCTTACATTTTCATCATTACTTATAATTCTATTAAGTACGGAAGGAATAGCCTGAATTACCGTAAGAGCTTCAGCAGGTGCTTCTTTATCAACAATATCATTAAAAAGATCTATAGAAAAGTCTTTAAGATTAAAGTTAGATTTTAACTTACCATCAATTCTAGAATTAATGTCATCATACAACTCACCAATTAAATCAATTACAGCTAATTTTCCTAAATTACACGCCATTTTATTTAGTTTTTATTACTTTACAGACTCTTTCTTTTAATCTTTCTCTTCGAGACTTTTTGTCACCAGGTTGTTCAGCAGCTATCTTTTTAAACTCATCATCAGATATTTCTTTTAAACTAATTTTAGCTTCATTTAAATCTGAGTTTTCTTCTTCTGTAACTTCAATAGATTTTGAAGTAAATGCTTCTGAATTTTCAGATACAGCCCTAAAGTTTTCCATAAGTTCTTCTGTTGTTACCTTCATCTTATCTTTTTTATCATGTATGTTTTCTAAATTAAAACTACCATTTTTAAAAGCTTTTGTTATTCTCATAACTTTTCCATCAGATGCAATTACATTATCACCTTGTTGTGGATTAACAAGTACTGAATCTAACAGTTCTGCTTTTGTAACCAAAGCCTTTTGTACTGTAAGTAAATTTATGGCTTTGTTATTTTCTGCCTGAATCAAAATATTAGCTGATTCAATTTCAAAGTTTTGTTTTGTTAAGTTGTCAACTTTTTCAAGTAAAATTTCTTGAGCTTTACTATCTTTTTTAGATGTAGTTTCTTCTTGTATACCTAAAACTTCTTTATTTACTTGCTTTCGTTCTTCAGTTGTGGGTTGTCTCTTAGATCCAGGTATTCCCTCTGTTGGTCCTCCGTCAGTCCCCTGAACATTAGATATGTCAAACCTGAATGGTACTTCTGCTTTGGTTCCAAAGACTTTTCTTGCTTCGGTTTGATCTCTTTTGATTTTGCCATCTTTTGTTAATTTAATTAGTGTAAGATCATTTAGTAAATCTCTAACTTGTTTTCTTACACCTTGTATATAAGTAACTACTTCTCCTCTATTTTTTACTTGAGATTCTAATTGTAATAATTCTATATCTGTAACTTCTGCCCATTGAACTATACTAAAGTAATCTTTTTGTGTCAATTTACCTGGCCCTTTATCAATAAGTTGATCAAGTTTTTCAGGATACTGTCTTGACATAATTGTAGCAACAGCATCAAACATTACATCTGAAATTGTAGCAAGTCTTTTAATATCTTCAATTTCTTTTTGTTGAGTTCTTCCTTTTTTAGATTGTTCTTCTTTACTAAATCTACTTGGTAACCTATTTAATGCAAAAATTAATGAACTAGCATTGCCACCTCTTACGGTTCTTTTACTATTAGATTTTTGTAACTCAGCTACTTTACCATTTTCTCTATTATACTTTAACTGAAGATCTGCAATTTGATTAGTTATTGTATTTTTTTCAGCTGTAGTTTTTGCAACTTTTCTTGAACGAGATAATTCATCAATTTTATTATTAATAGAAGTTAATGTATCTCTAACATCAGCAATTGCAGTATCATTATTATTATATGTAAGAGATACTATTAGACCTTCTTTATTTCTATTAACAGTTACACTGGCATTAATACCAGCAATTATAGCCTCTGATTGACTTTTATCTGTAAATTGTACATCTATTATATCACCATTAATTGTAGAGACTTGACCAAGATTTTTAATATTTCGTATTTTTGCAATAGATAAAGTATTTAAAGTAGCACTTCCATCCTTAAGCTCACTAACACCATCTAAAATATCAAGAGTATAAAGCTCACCATTTCCTGGATCTGTAAATTCTATAGCATAAGTACCTTCTCTTGTTTCAACAATAGTCCCTACCTTACCTTCATAAACTACTTTCTTATATAAGTTATCTGATACTTTATTAGATTTAGTATATTCTTCAACCAAGTATAATTCATCATCTTTTATACCTTCTACTACAACTTCTCTACCACCTTGTATTTCAATTTCAGGAGATTGTTCTGGTACATACAAAGAAGCTTCAGCCGCATAATCAATTTGTATTAAATCTACATTTTTTGCAAGAATGTTAGGTCTTTTTGCTGACACTATTTCACCAGTATTATTATCATATTTTACTTCTACAGGTAATAAAGCCATCCTTGGTATTTTACCTGTCATTCTATAAAATAAATTTCTGTAAAGTGATTGTTGATATCTAAAATAATTTCTTTGAGAATACTTATCGTTAATTTCTTTTACACTTTCATCTTCTAAAATTTCTGTTTCACTTAAACCTTGATCTCTAAGTTTTTGTATTAAAACAGCTTTTTCTCTACCAATATTATAATTTCTCCAAGAGTTATTTGTAAGTGCTTTTAAATCAATTATCATAAATTCACCCTCTGGATTAACAGCTATTAAATCTGTCTCACCTGCTATACCTAACTGTTTATCAAAAAGAATATTTGAAGAGCCAATTATTTGAAACTCACCATCTATCATTCTATCTCTAAACTTAGTTATGATACCTCTCTTTCCAAATAACTGATCAAAAGCTTCTTTAGTAATATTATCAGGTTTTTCAGGAACTTTAAATCCTGTACCTTCTCTTGTAAAAAAGTCTTTAGCAGCTGCATCAATTGAATTACCACCTTCCGATCTTTCAATATAAGCTTGTTCAGCTATTATTTTTTCAACAGTTTCTTTATTAAAATTAGGTTGTTGTTTTATAACACCGTTTTCAGTTACTTGACCATCTCTAAGAGTTTTTTCTACAACTTCTAACTTTTTATTATTTCTAAATTGAGCAAGAGATAAAGATCTTAGACTTTTCATAAACTCTGCTACAGGATCTTTTACACCATCTTCTTTAGCTAAGTCTACATATGCTACTATAGTATCTAATTTAGAGTATCTAAACTCTCTATTATCTATTTCAGAAGCTATTTTAGTTACTCTTTTAGCATCTTTACCATCTAACCTTCTAATTAAGTTACCTTCTTCATCAGTAACTTGTTCTACTTCACTTTCCCTATCTAATATTCTTTCTTTAAATAATGTTATAGAATCAACATACTCAGATATCTCACTTAAATTTCTTCGTTTTTTATCTATAAGAGTTTCTAATTCTTTAATATCATTCTTTAAATCAGATCTATCTTTTTTATTTAAAGGTTCTGATCCTAACCTTCCTTTTGGTTTAGCACCTTGTGTTAAATAAACATTGTATAAATTAATTATATCTTCAATCTCACTTATTTTTTTATCTAATAACCCAGATTGTTTTTTAAATTTAAGTTTAGGTTCTGAAAGAGTAACAGCTTCCTTTTCAGCTTTAATTCTTTCAATATTTTTAGCATCATTAAATTTATTTACAGAATCAAATTGTTCAGCAAACCAAGCTTGTCGCCTTCTTTCATACTCAATAGGATCAGTATTTATTAATTCTGGATCATCTAATCTTTGATCAAACAGTGGTTGCAACTCATCTTTTAATTGTTGAGGTATTGTATCCCAATTATCTGTAGTTTTAACAACTTCTTTTACATCAGTATCAACTAAACCTTTATCTCTAAAAGTTTTATTTACCTCTGCTATAAGACCTTCATATTCTAACTCAATTTCACCGAGGACTTTTTGATAATCTGCATAAGATTGAGTATTTTTTGGATCAAGGGGAACTTCATTTGCTAATTCTGCTTGTTTTTCTAAATACTCAGTAATTTCTATACCTTCTGTATTCATAGTATCAATAAAAGCATATGCATCAACAGCTACTTGTTCTACATATTCTCTATTACTATAACTAACACTGTCAATAAAAGCTTGTATTTCAGCTTTTAATTCAGGATCATTATTTACTTTGTTTTCAAATTCAGGAAGTATTATATTCTCAAATTCTTCATTATAAACAATATCAACAACTTTAAACCTCATAAGATCTTTTATCTTATTATCAATTGCTTCTATATTAGCAGGCTGTGCAGCTATTAAACTGCTTAAAGCTTTAATTTCTTTTTCAAGTAAAAGAACTCTGGCTTGTTGAAGTTTAATTTTTTTAGGATCCATAGCTTCAACAGTTTCTCGACCTTCTATTTCTTCTAAATCTTCTCCTGTTTCATCTTTAAAATCATTTGAATAGCTTAATCTTGCATCAGCTAAAGCTTCATCTTTTTGTTTTAATAAACTTTCTATAGCTTTATCTCTTTGCTCATTTAGTTCAGATTCTTCTCCAGCAGGTTTTTCTCTTTGCATAACAGCTACAGTTCTAAACTGTGCATAATACTTATCAAACAACATACTACCTTGAGGGATAATTCTCTCTTGACCCTCACTAACATCAATAAACTCTTTTGGAATATAATTTTCTTTATCTAGTATCCAGTTAGAGAATTCATTTAAATCTATATAAATATTATCTTGAGACAGTGACCATAATAAGTCACTATACTCTTTCATTTCTATAGAATCATTAATAGCTTTTTTATAATACTCTTCCCTGGTTAAGTATAAATTACGCATCCATGCAAAGTTTCTATCTACATGTTGTGCAAACCCATCAGGATCTAACAAAAGATTTACAGCTGGTACTAATGCTTTAGTTTCATTTTTAAGTTTTACAAAATCTTTTAAATCATCAAACAACTCATCAAAATTTGCACTACCTATTTTAGTAACTTTTTCTTGTAAAAACGAAACAGAATCACCAGACAAAACTTCTAAGAGATTTTCAAATGCATTTTTGTAATCAAGATTAGGATCAAAACCTTCTGCAAATGCTGCATTTACTTCTTCAATTGCTTTTTCAGTTTCTTCAGGATTTCCTTCTACAGTTAAGGCATCCTTAAGCATTTGAGGTACATCAATAAACCAAGTATTTTGAGCTGTTCTAAATTCAGTCAACGCATCTAACAATGTTTGTTTTTCTTGAATTTGATTTTCTTGAGTTATTGATGGTGATGAAGCTTGAGATTCTTTTAAAACTTTAATCTCAGTACTTAACATGTCTATCTCATTATTTAATAAACTAGGATCAGCAATATTTTTAAAGTTTGCACCTGGCAGTTTACTAAATAGTCCTGAATTATTTAACTTATCATTTATACCATTTATTCTTTCTAAAGCATCATCAAAAGATTCTTGAAAAAATACAAGATTCCATTTTGCTCTATCTACAGCTAAATTATATAAAGCAGCTTTTTCATATTGAGGAGTATCTTTCTTTAAAGTAGTTAAGTCTACTTTTTTATCAGCCAACATTTTCTTTGCAAAAGCATCCCTAGATTTAATTCTTTCAGCTCTCTTTAAAAACTTAGTTAATCTTACCTTAGCTTTATCTCCTTGACCTTCTTCAAGACCAAAGGCTTCTTCCATTTGTTTAGGATTAAGTTGGTCATAACTTTTAAAATTACTGAGCCATTGATTATAAAAACCCTTATCCATTACAGTAATTAAATCTGATACTAATGATGTTGTAACATTATCTTTAGCTTCTTTAGTAGATATACCATTCTTAGAATTAGCTTTAGTAATTATAGCTTGATTACCATAATTTACCATTCTAGAGTTTAAAACTTCTATTGGATCATTAGATCTATTCATGGCATCTTTTACTTTAACTGCCTGATCTTTTCTAATGTTTACATAATCTTCATAGCCTTCTTTTCCTAATGTGTATTTTAAATATCTTGATTGTAAAAATGGTTGAACATTTGCTACAGGTCTTAAAAGACCACCCATAAAAAATCCTGATAAGAAAGTTTCAAATCCTTGTGCACCAAATTGTTCACCAAAAGCAGAATTTAAACTAGCCATAGAAAAATCAAAGTTTTCTTTAGCTTTATCAAAATGAGTTTCTATATAATAATCTTCAGTTGATTTTGCAATAACATCCTGCATAACTTCTTGACCACCTTCTACTACATTTACTTTAAAATAATCTACACTAGCTTTACCAAGATTAGAGGGTCTTATTAAACCTTTTAATGCATTCTTAAAAGTATATTCTTCTATTTCATACATTCCTTTGCCTACACCTTTTTCTGGCTTAACATAGTTCATTATATATTTATCATTAACTTTTCCTAAAGTTCTACTAGCTGCGCCTTTTATAAACGAACCTTTAAATAAATTTGGAAAAGCTAACTTATTACTATAGTTAACTAAAAGAGCATTTTTCCAAGTAGCTCTAAAGCCTGCTTCTTTAGCAATTTTTCTTAGTTCTAACTGTTCTTCAGAAGAAGGAGCTCTTTTCTTCCTTTTCCAATACTCATCATAACCTCTTGTATAAGTATTATTTTCTACAAATCCTCCTTCTAATCTACCCTCAGAAATACCTGCATTTAACATATTAGCTTCTCTAAAAAATGTAGCAGCTGTTCTACCTGATCTTGCTAAATTTGAAAGGTTATCTGCATTAGTTAAAACATTTCTTTTAATTGCTGTTGTTGTGTAAGCTAATGGATTAATAAAGTTATGTGTGGCTTTACCAGCATTTATAAAACTTTCTTTTGCTGCAGTAAACTTTTTTAAATTTTTAAGTTGACTAGTCATTTTACCACCATACTTAGCCATTTGATATAATGCTTTTGCTGCTTGTGGTCCTGCCTTTAAAAGACCTACTAAAGTACCAATACCTGATCCTGCTATAGCACCAGCTCCAGCCCCTGCTGCACCACCTGCCATACCAACAGTTGCACCTTCTATAGCACCAATTAGTGCATTTTCTAAAGCAGCTTCTAATAATACTCCTGCACTATAAGCAACACTGTTAAACATATTATTTACAAAACCACCTACACCACCTTTAGTAGACATACCGATAGCATTGTATTCTTCATATGAGTCTGCCATGTCAGTATCTTGACCAAAGTTACCTCCCATAAATTGACCATAACTTTTAGGTCCTGCTAATAAACCTGTACCTAACATAGGTAAAAAGGAATTAGCACCCATTCTTACAAAATCATCTACAATACTAGTTTGAGCATTAAAGACATCTTCATTATTAACCATTGGGTTAAAGCCAATCTTATCAAAAGTTTCTTGACCATATGCCAAGTATCTAGCTCTATGTGCTCCTGACGCAGATCCATCATATGCATAAGGTTTTGAGTAATTTGTTTCATCTACATTTTGAGAAATGTTTTGAGCAGCATTTTGTAATATTGAATTAATGCTAGCTTCTTGATTTTGTGGTAAAGTTTCTTTAGAATACGGAGGAAATCCTGAACCATTATCTCTTGTTGAATAAAAATTACTACTCATTGAATTACCAAAATCTACAGTAGGTTGATTACCTACTATAGGCATAAAGTTTTCAATATTAGTAGTTCCCTGGTTAGTTCCTTGTGCTAAATTATAAGGATCATCTAATGTAGGATCCATAGATGTAGTTCCTAAATCTTCAGCAGGTAAGCTTTGATCTTCTGTATTTAAATTTTCTTCAGCCATTATTATTTAGTTGGGATAGTTGGTGGAGTTGATACTTCAATACCTTTCTTTTCTAAGTTTCTTAGTTGAATATTATTTTTTTCATTTACGGCATTTAGTGTATTAACCAACTCTTGATAAATATTTGCCATGTTATATTTTGAATCAGGCATCATGTTACCTAAATCACTAGTTTGCCACGCCCCATCATCATCAATATATTGTACATAGCCAGATATTTGATGTGGTGTTGATTTAAGATTTTCACTTTGTGTCAAAGTAAATGTACCTGAGTTATATGGATTTACATATGAAACAGAACCTTCTGCACTCATAAGCATTTCAATTGCGTCTAATGAAGCATCTTTTATAATTTCTAAACCTGTAAATTGATTAATAGGTGTTACAAAAGTCATTCCATTTAAAGAAATATTTCTTGCTTCATCTCTAGTAAGAAATCCTGCATCACCATCTGTACCTTTAACATATGTATCTTCTAACCAATCGTAAGAAATATCACCTATTTTAACTGCAGCTAAATTAGGATTACCAAATACATTTCTTGTTATAGCTCCAATAGATACATCTAGACCTTCAGGACCTTCTTTATTACCTTTCCAACCCATACCTATTAAACCATTTAAATCAGACATAATTCTTTTTGCCTTATCTACATTTTTTTTATGGTTATCCATATTTAAGTTGTCACCAAAAAAACCTTTAGAATCTGTAGATTCCAAAAGACCTGTTTCAGTAGGTGACTCACCTAAGATTACAAGACCATATTCTGAACCTGGTCTTTTCTGATTTATATCTAATGGATTAAAACTCATTCTTTCAATAGACTGAGATGCATCTACTAAAAGATCCACCCCTTTTCCATCTCCAAATGCTAAGTTAGCGTAATGACCTATAATGTCATTTACACCAATAGCATTAGCTTTTTCCATAACTGCAGGTATATATTTTTTTAATTCTCTTGATTGAGCAGCTTCTTGATAAACTCTTGCAAAATCCTTTTTTAAATTTGCTATTCCTGGAGAAGAATTTTTATTAATTAAAACTAGTTTATTTAAATTGTTAGCATAAACAGCCTTAAGTCGATTTTTAAAATTAAGATAGTCTGCCCCATTAGGTTGCTTTCCATTTTTTTGTTTAAAGTCAGCTGCAAATGCATTTTTCTCAGAATTAAATATATGCTCTATATTATGATTATCATGTTTTGTAAAATTTCTATAATCTAATGCTCTAGTACCACTCATAGGTTCACCAACTGCAGGACCTCTTCTTATACGTTTTGTATCATAAGCCTTTAACTTGTGATTTTTATAAATACCTCCATTGACTTGTAATACATCATCTTTATCACCAATAACAATTTCTTTTACCTTTTCATCAAAATATTTTGATATACCATTGTCATCATCTAAAAAAGCAGCGGCAATTAATTCTTTGTCTTCTTGAGTATTCATTCCCATTGCATTAGCAAACCCATCTAACACATCAGAACCTGCTAAATCTTTAATCAATATTTTATTATTTTCAGATTTAATTTTTCCTTTACCCTCTACTAATTTAATATATGTAGCTAGTTTACCTTCTGACATTTTTTGTAAAAATGCATCTGCTGAACCCCCATCACCTTTTTGTTGTGAAGCAAGTTTCATAGCATTAGTATATAAGTTGTTTAATTCTTTATAACTATAATTTTTACTTCTTTCAAAAAGTTTGTTTACATAACTTCTATCAACACTTTCTTCTGTAATTACTTCCATTGCTGCAGATACTTCTGGACTAAGAGGAGCTCCACCAAGAATACTTCCAGCATCTTTAGCTTTAGAATATTGATCTATGTCTTTTTGATCAATAGTTGATACGGCAGACTTCATATCTTCAGAATCTAAAAACATTGCATCAATAACTCCTTTACTAATACCTGCATCTGCTTGTTTACCTAAAAACTCTTGTAAAGCTGCAAGACCTGGTTTTCCAGTCATATCAAAAGATCGTTGTTCTTCTTCTCTATTACTTCTAATAGCATTTCTTAAGCCTCCATCAGGATCTTTAACAGGAGTAGTAAAATCAGTATCATCAACTGTTGTGCCTTTTTTATATCTCTCAGCAACCTTAGTTGTACCTTTCTGCCAATCATCTACTACAATATAACCAGTTTTTAATCCAAAATCAGTCATAGCAACTCTTTTATCAGCAGCTTCTTTTGCAGCTATCTCTTCTAATTTAGCTTGCTTTCTTGCATTAACTACTGCAAAAGGATTTGCTTCATACTCTAGTAACTCATCAACTTTAGAATAACCATAAGCTGCAGAATATATATCTTGCATGGCATACATCATTGCTGTACCTGAATCAATTTTATTAGCCAACTGATCATTGCTTAAGTTTAAATTACCTTGAGTTGTTACAGCACTTTTTGAAGGTTTAGTATTTATAGTTTCTTTAACTTTAAAAACTTGAGCCCAAACAGACTTTGCAATTGCTTCACTATCCTTTGCATCTTTTATAAACTTATTAGTATAAGTATTACCATTACCTACAGCCTTTTGATCTTCTGCATTTTTAACCATGTTTGATTTACTGCGAACATCTTTGCTAGCAGATCCTGCCATTCGTTTTATATACTCTTGAACAACTTTATTTTGAGTTGTTAAATATTGTGTTTCAGCTGTAACTCTATCAACACCTTCCTTTTGCATAGAGCTATTTATAGAACGTTCTCTATTTACAACAGACTGAACTCTATACATTTCCTGAAGACCTCTGTTATTAGAGTATTCGTTCTTAAATATATTTACTAAAGGTTCATAAATTAAATCACCATTTCTTTTTCTTACCATCCATTGTGGTCCTGGAATTACTTTATCAGCTTCTACACCAAGTTCTTTAGCTAAAGCAAAATAATGTTCATTAACTTTTATACGAGGAGTATATTCAGGGGCCCACATTGTTAAAGATTCTTCATCACTTGAATTGACAAATCTATCTTTCATTATATCCATAAATTCAATACCTTCTTGCCACCACATACCTTGTTGGTCATCATTACCATTTTTAAGATTGTTAGCAGAAGCTCTTTTATTTTTATAATTTTTTGTATAAGCCATATCATGCATAAGAGGTTTATCCTCGTAAAATGGTCTAAACACTTGAGTAGCTTGATTTAAATTTTGTTGCAATGAAAGATCTAATCCTGATACTCTTTTTAATTCAAAGTCTATTTTTTTTAAAAGATTATCTTTTTTTTCAATATCAGAAGGTCTTAATACATCTGCATAAAAATATTGGCCGTAGATATCATTAAGATGTTTCCAATTAGTATCAAATTGATTTTGCTTTGTTTGTAGAGCATTACTATAGAAATTAAAGTCAGGCTGAAAAGGCTGATAGTCTGGTATAAAGGGTTGTACTCCTTGTAGATAAGTTGCCATAATTTTTTTTACTTTATAAAAATATTAAAATCTTATAAGTTTATTAAACATTTAAAATTTAAAAAGGATACACATTTCCTCCATATACATAATAAGGCATTTCTCCCCCGCTTCTTCCAAAACTTTGGTTAGATCTATATCCTGTATGCATTCCTAGTATATTTGCACCCGTTGCACTATTAGTACCTGAGTTACCTGAAAACCCTGCCTCAGCTTTAGCTGCTGCAATTGCATTTTTATCATCCATACCCATGTCTTTATACTTTTGAATAAGTGCAGATATATCTTTTGATTTAGTAGCACTAGCATTTCTTGGATTAGGTGTATGTAGCATGAATCCTCCTGAAGCTGGATCTACTGCATAGTCAGGATACATTTGATTTAATGCCTGTGTTTTAGCCCTATTAGTAATTGCTTGATTATATAATCCTCTTCTATTTACCCTAGCTGCCATTTTCTCTTTATTAAAGTTTTCATCTGCTAGCATAGTTGCATCGTACAAACCTTTATTAACTTGTCTATTCATTAATGCTTCTTTATTAGCCACATCTGCAGATCTTACTTCTTGAGCATTAGCTAATGCTAAATTTCTAGTATTATACCTTTTAGTTATATCTGCAGCACTTTTAGCAGCCTGACCTCTTGCTTGACTCATTCTTGAAGTTAAACCTTGTGGGCCAGTAAATTGAGCTAAGGTATCTGCAGTTTGTCTATATAATCCAAGATTACTATCTAATTCTTTAGTAGGATCATCATATCTAGATATAGGAGCTTTAAGATCTACAGTAGTATCCCAAGGTTGTTGTTTCTGTATCATAGATGCATCACCAAGTGCTCCAAAAGTATTTATGGTATCTTGCAACCACCAGTCAGCTTTAGGAGCGCTTTTGGTAATTATTCTATCTTGTTCGCATATACAATCACCATTTTCATCCCTATCAGTTTCTACCTCAGCTCCAGTATCTGGATCTATACAGACACAAGGTTGCTTTGTTTCATCATCTACTGGTTTATCTCCAAACATAAACTTTGTAAATTTTGCGGAAGCAGTTTGACCAAGGTCAGTATTACCTTCAAAGAAATCAATAGGAGTAGTTGTTTTAGATCCATAAATAAAAGCTTCATCACCTTCTCCAAGTTCTTGTGGATTTAAATATCTTGCAGCAAACAAATCATCACCCGCTAAATTACCATCTCTTAAATCAGCATTAGCTTTCATAAAACCTAAGTACGCCAGTTGCTCCATTCCTCTTTTATCTGGATCACCAAATGCAGCATTTAAGTTACCATCTGTTATACCCAAATCTGTATATGCAGATTTTAATGCAGCTACTCCAGCTGCATCTGTAACTTTTTCACCTGTTACAGGATTAACAATACCTGCAGATATAATATCACCATCACTTTTAAAACCTTTGGCACTATTTATAAAAGCTCTTGGGTCTATACCTTTAGCTTTTATTTTTAGAGCTTGTGTATTTTGATCAATAAGTCCTTGTACTAAAGCATCATCAGGAATATTTGCTATATCTGTTATATTTGTACCATTTGCTGTATTATACTCATCTAAAATATCTGATAAATTTTTTCTTTTATAATTATTACTATCAGCAGCAGCTTCTCTTATTTCTCTTGCAAGAAATGCTTTTGTCTTAGGTTCATTAAAATACTTTTCAGTTAAATAGGCTTGAGCTGCAATAAGTTTTTGATCATCAGACATTGTAAAAGTACCTGCATTGTTAGGATCTTCTGTACCGTATATTGAAGAATAAGCACCATTTTTATCATACTTATCATCCCATTCAAGTTCTACTACTTGTTGATTTTCTACATCTAAAATTTGACCATTTTCATTAGTAATTATATCTCCTCTATTTACAGCATCAAAAATAGCTTGTTCATATGCATACTCATCAAAAACACCATTGTTTGTAAACTCAGATTTTTTAATAACTATTTCACCATCTTTAGCTTTTCGTAAAGGCATTTCAGTAATTCTAACTTTTTGTTTAGCACCACCGTAAGCCATTGTAGGTCTACTTATAGGTCTATCAAAATTTTCCTTTTCTAAAAATATATCTTTAAAAACTCTATTATCTTTTAAAAAACCTTGTCTTGCGTCTTTTTTATGTTTATCTATAGCTTTTGCAGTATATTCATCGAAAGGTTGTTCATACTGCAAGAAGTCACCATCAGTTTGACTCATAGGAACCATTCTTTGTCCACCTCCAATATTTGGAACATCGCCAGGTTTAGCTTCTTTAATTCCATACATTTCTATATCCATAGGATCAAAAGACTCAGGAAGTGATTCCATTTGTAACTGAATTGCTCTCTGGTCCATAGGACTCATATTATCCCAATTACTAAAATCAGGATATTCAGGTACAGAAGGAGGCATATAATTATCTCCTGTATTATCTACACACTCACCCAAAGCATTTTTTCTAAATCCTTCAGGACAAGATTCACCACCATCTATAAATCTATGTAATCCTCCATAGCGCATTTCATCAGGTCTTAAAGTTCTATCTCCCATTTTAGAAAATGGTATATGATCTGGAGCTTTATAAAATTCACCAAATCCTTTTCCTGCAAGATCTCCTGTGTCTGTATACAAAGTACCTGATTTACCCACTCTATAGTTAGGATGTGTATCTAAATACTCTTGACCACTTGGTACAGTTCCAGTTATTTTACCTTCTTTATTATAAAGTTTATACTGATTAGATGGAGGATTTGTATCCATCATAGGTGCACCACCCATTGCCATCATTTGCTCTTGTGGAGGCATCATACCAGGCATAGGCTGTCCTAACATTTCTTGAGGCTGTTGCATCTGAGGTGGCATCATCTGCTGCCCTTGTTGCTGAGGACTTGTAGGAGCAGCAATAGGATTACCTTGATTCATTTCCTGAGCTCTTGCCATCATTTCAGGATTTGCTTGAGGTTGCTGTTGTTGTTGAACTTCCTTTTCAAGAGTACCTTTAAGCTGCATCATTTCCTTTGGAGGCATAACCTCATCAGGATTAATTCCAGCTGCTTGAATATAAGGTTCTGCTACTGCAGGTATACCTTGAGGAAATCCTTTTAAAGATTCTTGAGCTAATGCTAAAGCACCTAATTTAATAGTATAGTTTTTTAACATTCTCTCTGCTGTTCTTACATCCAGCTTATCTGATTCAGGATCTTGTAGTATTTCTCTATAAGCATTAAGATCAAAAACTTTTGCTAAAGTAGCAGGAGTATATGACTTTTTACCACAAGGCTTGTTAAACATTTGTAAGATTTCACAATCTTTAATTTTCATTGATTTAGTATCACTAAATATAAATGTACCTTCAGGTAAATTTAATGGTACTCCACCTTCTGAATGTCTTGGTCCTTTAATAGTATTTTGTTCTGGCATACCATCTCCATTGAGATCACCATAAACAGTTTCACCACCCTCAGCCTCTAAGTTAGCTTCATCTCTTGGAACACCTGTTATACTTTTTGTAGTAGCATAATTAGATTTAGAACTTCTTCCATCTCCGCCACCCATAGCAGTAACTGGATTATCTAATCCGTAATCTACTTGCATGCCCTCACGAGCTTTTTGCATTGGGGTATTTTTTATTCTTACTTTATACTTCATATTATAAAAATTCTATTTGACCACCAGCTTCCATAAACTGTTGTAACTCATTAGCATCCATTTCTACTATAGCTCCTTTTTGATAAGTAGGACCTCCATACTTACTCATAGTCATTCCAGGATTGTTAGTACTACCTATAAAACCTTGTTCGTCTGGTCTAAAGTTACCATAAATATCAAAGTCACCTTTATCTTTTCTAGTTTCAGGTTGATACATGTTCATAGGATCAGTTGAATCTACTATAGTTTTATTAGCAGCTTTGCTAGATTGTACATTTTCAAGACCTCCTAAAACTCTATTAGTAATAGCATTAAAGGGATTTAAAAATTCTTGACCACCCATTACACCTATCTTATCTTTATTTTTTATACCAATAATTTTTTTCTTTTTCTTATCATCGAGCATTGGGGGGCCTTCCATATTATCTTCATACTCTTCATAAGGTTGAGGACCTTCAAAAGTTTCATCTATAATCTTTTGATTATTTTCATAGAAATTAGGATCATCTAATTGTCTATTAACTTCATCATCTATATTCTGTCTAATTTGAAACATAGAAGTAGGATCAAATCCACCTAAAACAAATTTATCTAATGCACCACCTGTTCCATATGAAAATCTACCAGCTTGACTTCTTGGATCAGCCATATATTGTATAAATTGATTATCTATAGATTGAACATCTGGAGCATTAAAATCTGTAGAGTTATCCATCATAGTTTCTAAAATGGGTGCTTGACCATCATTACCTGCAGGCTCATTCATAATACGTTCTAGTTCCGCATTTGTAGCTGCATTAATGTCAGCTTGAGTTACAGGTCTTAACCCTCTACTTCCTAGCGTTCCTTTTCCTGCAAGGCCCATTTGACGTTTACTCTGTCTCTTACCCCTTCGTATTGCTCTCCTAGTTTTTCCTCTGTCAAACTCAGAAGAATCAGTTGCATCAACAAAGTTTTCTTCCTCTACTTGCATTCCTCCATTAAGAGAATTTTCAAGTTTTTCTAATGCATTAGCTATCGGACCCTTACCACGTAGTGTTCTACGTATAGCTTTATTACCCTGCCTAGCTCTTCTATTAATATCCTTTCTTCTTAGTATTTCTGGATCAAAATCTTCATCAGGCATTTCATAGTAATCAATATACTTCTTACCACCAAATAAAGTTCTACCATATACATCTCTAGCTACAGGTTTTCCTAACCTTGGATCTACATAATACTTTGGTCTATAACCAAGAGATCTATTAGCTGGAAAAAGTAAATCTCTAAGTCCATAGGATTGATAAGGTAAATTAACATATTTATCCTTATAAACAACATCACCATATTCAGGATCTATTTTTATATCTCCTTCTTCTTCAGTTGGAACAGGATTGTTCATTAAAAATGATGCCATATGCTGACCCTTCTTAGGATTATTTTTAATTTGCTTACGCATTTCATCACCCGTTTTTGCATACTGCATTCCACCATATTGTTGTTTTGGAGGATAGTATCTATCTAGTGCAGCAGGTATATCACTTCCATCATTTTCACCTTCTAGAGCTGCATCTAATCCTTGAAGTTTTGCCATTACTCTAGGATCTTTTTCTGAATAAAGTTTATTTAAGTATGCTCTAGAATATTCTTTATCCATTTCTACTTCTGACATATCTTCATAGCCTAAAAGAGGTAAACCTTTATAAAATCCTTTAGTTGGAGTTACTTCAAAACCTTCTATTTCATTAGCACCCATGTAGTTTCGGATAAGATCTGTATCACGTTCTACAACTAACTTTCTACCAATTTTAGATGGGTCATCCCCAAAGTCCATCATTTGCTGATTATACCTATCATATTCTGTTTCTACATAATCTCTTACATCAGGAGAACAACATTCTGGGCTATATGAACCATCTTCACATTCGCAATAATCATCATCAACCATCATTCCTTCTCTAGCCATAGGTTGCATAGGCTGTTGTTGTTGATCACCTGACATAAGCATCTCTTGTAGTTTAGGATCTCCCGATTGTTCTGAAAGTTTATATATTTCTTTAGACAAAGCTTCTTTAGCTTTACCTTGTACTGCAGATGTAAAACCTTTAGTAGCTTTTTCTACATCTTTTTCTAGTGTATCTTTTTTAGGTCCCGATTTTAAATCTGGTTTTTCTGCACCACCTTCCTCAAATCTTTTAAGTATATTTTTCATAAACTTTTTTCTAGATACTTTTCCACCCTTTTTCATATAGGGATTATCTTGAAAAATTAAATCATCTTCATCTTCTTCTAATGCAGCTTCTTGAGATTGTTGACCATAAGATGCCATCAACTGATCATTCTTTTGTTTAAGTGCTGATTCTTCTTCAGAAGGTTCGGGAGTTTCAATACCTGAAAAATTAGTATTAGGATTAACAGGTTCATTTATTTCCCCAATACTTTCCATATATTTTTTTACAGTAGTAATTGTTTTTTGTACAAAATCATATGGTATATTCTGAGATATTAACTGAAGCTCAACATCTTCTTCTGTCATACCATCTTTAAATAAGTTGTATACAGTAAGCATAAATGCTTGCAATTGATCTTGATCTGTAGCAGCTTGACCACCATCGGCCATAACAGGAATTGTATCTTTATTAGGAGATACAGATCCACCTAATATATTAGGTTTACTTATTCTATACTTTTTCTTTGCCATAATTTAATTACTTATGTATAATATACTAATTTTTAGTTTACTTTTTAAACCTTATATGTTTAGTCAATCTCTTCTACTATATAACCTTTTTGAGCATATGCCAGTGCTTCTTTTTTAGTAAGTTCTAATTCTTCAAACTGAGGGTTAGGTATTTTCAGCTTTCTTTTTACTTGACCACCTTCTTTATAAGCTATAATATCTCTAGTCCCTTCTATAATATCTTCAGGTATATCAAACTCATACCAACTGTTACCCTGAGCATCGGAAACTTTTCTAGGTTTAACACCATATATTTTTTCTATTAGCTTAGGATATATTTTTTCATATCTCTTAGTTATTTGAAGCTTTTCTTCATCACCAATTTTAACAAGCTTTTCTTTAGAACCTGTCTTAATAGCTTCAGTTACATCATCTCCATAATTTTGTAGTTTAGATGCCGTTTCACCTGTAGGAAATCTAAATTTGGTTTGTCCATTTCTTGCAGCATAATCTACAGTTTCTTGTAAGGTTCTGGATTCCCAAGTTTTTTGTAAGACTTTTATACCTTCTTTATTGGCCTTAAAGGATTGTGCACCTTTTAAACCCTCTAGTGATGGTCCTAAACCTTGATTATCAATTAGATATTTAGAAATAATTTCACCATTTGCAGTCCTAAAATTACCATCAGGTAACATCTCACCTTCATCAATTATTTTTTGTTGTGCATCAATATGATCCTGCTGAGACTTAATATTTCTGTTAAGATTTTCATCAGTTTGATTAAGTCGGTTTTGTAAAATTTTATCACGATCTTGAAAGAAATCAGATTGAAATTGAGTCACTGTAAATGTATCTGGACTATCTGACCTTACTGTATAATGTACGTGAGCTAAGTTATTTACACCGCTAGAATGGTCATCACGTCCTAATCCTGGTAAAGCATCACTATCAAAAAGTATTGTATTGTTTTCTAAGTTATGTGGTGGTTTATCAGCCATTAATGCCTCATATTTTTTGGTGACTTCTTCCAATTGTTTTTTAAACTCACTTGGACGAGTGCCTGTTGGAAAATAACCTTTATCTTCGTAATCATCAAAGTTTTCTAAAGTATCTTCAAGATTATCCATTTCTTCTTCTAATTCTTTAATTTTTTCAGCTCTATCATTTACAGCTTGTTGTGTTGCAATACGAGCCTCTTCAATAGCTGCTTCTTCAGCATTTGAGGTTAAGTTTCTGCCTATTATTGCCTGTTGCTTTGGATCCCTATAACCAATATAATCAAAACCAAATTCTGGATCTACACTTACAGTACTTTTTTTATCTACAACTTCTAAATTTAAAGGTATGATGGTTTCTTCAGCTAGATTTTTTAAAACTTCAGGATCTATCTTAGATGGGACCTTACCATTAAATTTTGTTTTTAATGCTTCTTTTAGCGTTATAGATTTATAAGCACCAGACCCTTCTTTATTAAGAATAGCTAATGCTTGTTCAGTAGGTATTCTACCCATCTTATCTTTTGCAAGATTCATTATCTTACCATTAGGCATAAAAGATTTAAAAGTCAATGGTGTTTTAATTACTCCTCTAAACTTAGATAAACCTTTTATTTTACCTCTTGTAGCAAATCCAAGTATACCCGCACTCATTAATTCTGAAGATTCAGAAGATTCAGAATTTGCAAATTCAGTTGTTAAACCTGCTCCAATTAATAGCGCTGGAAGCATTTCTAAGAATTGCCTTGCAACTTCTTTTCCAGCCATAGTCTTAGTATCATCAGTAAGTGGATCTATAACACCTTTATATTTTTGTTTAAAATGTTGATTCACCGCATTCCCAACAGGACTACTCATTAAATCTTCTATAAACTGAGCCTTATTTTCAGGAATCTTCATGACTCTTACTATTTCTTCTATTACAGCTTTTTGATACCTTGCATCACTGCCTGCAGACTCTTTAAGTTTTTTAAACTTTGAAGCTGGATTGTCAGTATTCACTATTTCTTGAAACTTTTTATAGGCATACTTAACTCTTTCCTTTTGTAAATTAGCATCTACCTCTATAGGAGATGCCTGGTATGTTTCGTCAGTGTAACTATCTCCCGCATCTACAGTAGCAGTAGGATCATCTACCTTCTTAGGCTCAACTAAAACTTCTTGTATGGCTTTACCTAGATCAGATTTTTGGTCTGCGACATCATATCCATAAATTTGACTCTCTACATGAGGATCTAAATAACCTATCAAAGATTGATAAATATGTTTATCCTCATGTGCCATAGTACCTGCAACATCAATAGGCTGCCTTAACATGTCTTTTTGTCTAACAACTAAACCTTTCAATTTGTCACGCAAAAAGCCTTTTTCATACATAGTATATAGCTCATCTAAGTTTTCGGAATTTGCTGGAAGACCTCTTTTTGTTATCTGGCCCACATTACCTATATCTGTCGTGGATTTAACACCATAAAAACCCTGATAGTCTCCTTTCATAGATTCACCAACAGTACCCTTTAGATCAGACTCTGAATAACGTCCCTCGACTAAACCTGAAATAATATCACCATCTATACTTTTTTTATTAACTTCACCTCTAGCCTCTAATGTAGCTGCTTTTGAAGTATCAAGTATATCCTGTACATTACTTCTTAATGCATTAACACGTTCTGCTATATCAGGAGCCAATACATTTTCTACTGAACCAATTGCATCTATTTGATCCATTATTTTATCATATGCAGCATCCTTTTTGTCTTTTAGATCGTAATAATCATATACTATGTCACTATTAGCATTTATAAATTCTTCTGCCTGCATCTCTGTAAATGAATATGTTGAAAAATTTCTGGGTTGGAGTTTACGAAATGTATCAATACCCATTGTCGAGATATATCTAATGTCGTCTTCTAAGTTTTTTATTAACTTATCATAATTTCCAGCATTATCTGTACCAACTACTTTTGCAGCAGCATCTTTATAAACTTTAAGTAAATCCTTTCCGATTTTAACTGCTTCTTCTTTTGATGCTGCACCAGTATTACCAGGAAATAGAACTTTCCAATTCCAATCACTTTGTATTCCATCTCTTACTCCTTCTATTGCATCATCATAAAAAGGTTTAAAGTTAACAATATCTTCTTCTAATTCACGTGCTTCTTTAATCCCATCTTTTACAGGTTTAATTAATTCTTTACTACGTGGATCTAAAGATCCTTCCATCCAAGCTGTATTAAAATCTAAAGCAAATTGAGCAGCCTCGTCTTGTTCTGCATAAAAAATTGGTAATTCACGTTCATTTACCTCCTTTGCAGTTGGATAGCCTTCATAATAAGTATATCTTTTTACTATATGTTCTACAATTAAATCTTTTAGCATCTCAGGTTGTTTCTCAACTAACTGTTCAAAGGTCACATCAGGCCCAAATTCTTTTTTAAATTTTGCTGGTAAATTTTTAAGAACAGAACTTTGTAGTTCTGATTGTTTAAAAGGAACATTCTTAAGTGCAGGGACAGTTTTAAAGAAGTTTCTTATATTTTTATATACATTCTTAAGGTTAATCTTTTTACCTCGCCCAAAAATCATTAAAGGTAGAGCAGCCATCATTGATGCATCTAAATCTTCATCACCAGCTGCTGCAGCTGCGGCTCCTGCTGCTCCTACTAAAGGTAATACACTTTTATAAATATCAGGATTAGTCATATCAAACATTCCATCATTACCTATTGCAGATTTAACATTATTACCAAATGGTACTGCTATCTCTGATTCTTCAAAAGGAATACTAAATTTGTCTAGTTTATCAAAATCATATTCTTTTCCTAAAGGTCTGCTTGATACAGCATCATATTTAGATAAATCTGTATTCTTTATATATTTTTCAGGATCAGATACATTTCTATTAATCAATGGATTTTTTGAATTTATATAAACAGAAGCGACATTCTCATAGTTATTTTCTCTAGGATTAAAGTTTGCTGCATACTCTGCTGCAATATCTTTATCATGATGAAAATAACTATAGTTCATGTTAGCGTCTGTATGTTCTCCAGGAACCCCTCTTTGTTTTGGAGGAACAAACTCATTAGGAATTCCTCTTTCTGAACCATGATGTAGTATCAATGGGTTTCCTTCTCTGTCAACTACTTTTGTATCTCCAAAAGCCTTTTTAAAGTTTTCACTTTGTTGTTGTACAAATTGTTCTTTATTTCCATCAAAAGGAGTACCATCAGGATTCTTCATCCAAGTACCATCTTGTTTTGTATTGTGTTCAATAGCACGGTACTCATCCATTAATGGTTTATTATTAGGTATGTCCTTGTTCCATCTAGCCCAATCTATTTCTGACTTAAAAGATTTAGGTACTGTATATTGAGGTAAAGCTTTATTTGCTGCAGAAGGTAGAAGTAATCCTTTAGGTACATCATCTATATTATCTAATTGCAGCATTGGCGGCAATGAAGTATTTATTTTTTCTAAATAACCTTTAGGTAGATTTTTACTTTTTAATTTAGAAAATAATTTTGTTACTGCTCCAGGAGTTTTTAAAGTTTTCATTAAACCTTTCATGGCAAATACATCAAGTAATCCAAAAGTAGCATCTACCGTTCCATCCCAATACTCACCTTTTGCAAACTCATCTACAGCTTGATCTAAAATACCATCTTCTTTAGTAGTCTCATAAAAAAAATATGGAGTTAAAATATTTTGTATAGTTGGATTAAGGAATGCTTGACCTGTTCCTATAGCAGGAGCAGCATATGCAGTGGCCGCTGCTATATCTTGTATTACACCTGTAGGATTATCTAAGGACAGATAATCTAGTTCTTTACTTCCTCTAGCTTTACCTTTAAAACCTTCCTGCATTTCATTTACTTCTTCTTGAGTAAATTGAACAGCATTAGGATCATAGTCTGAAAAATATTTTTGATATAGGTTTACTAAAAATCTTTGATCTTCATCACTAGCTGTTTTAAGTCTCTCTCTTACAAGTTTTTCTCCTTCTACAGTACCAAGAAGATCTGTTGAGACATTTAAAAATTTAGCATCTTTTTGCTTTTGCCTAGCAACATCATCTTTATTTTTACTATAATTCCAAAGATTTTTCTTTTGATCTTTTATAAAAGATTTTAAATCATCTATTGTACCACCTATAGGAACAACAGATAATGGTAAGTAACCTTGTTTAGCACCTTGAATAAATAACTTTTCTGCTTCAGCTGTAAGTTTTTCTTGCCTTTTTTTATCTCTATCTTTTGCATATACTACAGCATCTTGCGAATCTAAACTATATTGTTTAGGTACATAACCATTTTCAGCGATTTGTTGAGCAATGTACCTTCTATCATTAACATTAGATGTATTTAAAGGACTTCTTTTAAATTGACTTTTAATACCTTTAGTTGTATCATTTATTATATCTACACCATCGTAGGAAATTAATTTTCTAGGAATTGCTTTATCTCTATATTCTCCTGTCCACTCACCAGTAACATCATCATATATTTTATCTTCAGGATCTGTACTTTTAACATAGTCATATTGAACATTATCCCCATATGAAGTTACTCCAGTATTTTTACCATACTGTTCCATTCTTCTTAAATACAAATCTTGAATATCAGATTCTAAAGCTCGTAATGATTTTCTATATCTTCTACCATCTCTATTCATCCAATCTGTAGCTTTGGTAGGATCTCCTTTTCTATCTCCAAAATTTAACTTCATTAAATCTTCAAGACCTTGATATCTTTTTATAAGATTTTCAGCTTCATCATCATAGATTCCTTGAGCATCTATTTGATTGTCATAATCCCATTCTCCGTTTACAGCATTTAATTGACCTTCTGTAAATAACTTTTTTAATTGATTTAAAGAAGTATATATCTTATTTGTTTTTCGCCTATGTTTATCACCATAGTAGCCTTGGTCAGAATCACCAACATTAATTTGCATGTTTCCATAGTCAGTTAATTCTTCATTTGTAAAGTTATCTGGATCCTTTTTATCACCAGGTCCTCCATATTGCATTTTTGGTATTCCAACTACTTTGTACTTTTTCATAACTATATTTCTTCAAAAATGTAACCTTGTTCTTTTAATCTCTGCATAGTAGCTTCATCTACTTCATCTCCTAATTCTACTGCACCACCTTCTTGTTTAAGTATAATGTTATAACCAGCATTTTTTCCTCTTTCAAAATCATTTGAATAATAATCCATATAATCATAATCTTTTAGGCCTGATTCATCAATCATATAGTCTACATATCTACCATTGTCTATGATTACAGGCATTACGTTTTTATTATTTTTAACAAAATTATTTATTTGATCAACTGCTTTTTTATCACCGCTATGTGACAAAAATATGGATTCACCAGAGTCTTTAGAATGTAAAATAATCTTACCTCCAAGTTCTGAATTATGATAAATTGGATTGTTATCTTTATCAAATAATCTTAAATATCCGCTATCTCCACCTGATAAAACAGCCTTAGTTAAATAATCACCTTTAGAATACCTATTAGGTACAATTTTAGTATTTGATTTAAAATCTTTTGGAGTACCTACTTTAAACTTACCATCTTCTACACCATAAAAATTATTTATTGACTTTATTGGTAAATAGTCATCACCATAAGTACCATTTTTATCCTTTAACCATTGAGCAGATGTTCTAACTGTATTGTCTCTTTCGTCTATAAAGTCACCGCCTAAAAGAATTCTACCTTCAGGTCGATCCTTTACTTGACCAAATGTTAAATCATTATCATTTAAATTTATTAAAGTGTCTTGGGTTGATATGTTTTTATTTGCATTCCTTGATGTTGGATAAAGTGGATAATTTAGTTTTCTATTAATTGCATTTTGATAAACTGGATCTAAAAACATGCCAGCAACGTAACTAGTTACCCCAGCACCAGAACCCAGAGCAGCACCAAAAAATCCTCTTGAAAATTTATCCATAGGAGTTAAATCAGAATTACCATATAGCATTCGATTTACTTCTTCTCTATGCTGTTTTCCAAAAGCGTTTTTAGGTTTCATGTGCGAATAATTAAAACCTTCAGCTTCTTCTCCGTATAACCTTTTTCTACCCACACTTGGATTAGACTTATCTTTAAAAAGTCTCACACCTCGATCCCACTCATTATAATCAGTATATGTTTGTATATCATATTTACGTGGACTTCCTGTTCCTTTTATGTGTTTATATAACCTATACAATTCGTCATCCATAAGGTCACCTTTAGGATAATTTTTTCCATATGGTATTTTATTTTTTAAAAGTAATTCTCTCGCTCTTCCTTTAGGAAGATATTTTAAAACTTTAGGATATCCTTTAAGCCAATGAGGAGTTGCTATAGACTGATTAGTCTTATCAGCAAGCGATTTTAAAGCCCTAGGATTTAACTTATAAGTATTTTTAACAACATTTTTTACTACATTACTAGCATCTTGGTATGCATTAACCAGCATATTAGGATTAACTCCAGAATTTAAAGTCATCTGTGCTCTAGGTGCATTCATTAAAGCATCATCTACTTTAGAAATAACCTGACCTGTTTTGCTAGCAGCGGCTGGAATAAAAGGTGCTGCCATTAATAAATCCCCAGCAACTGCACCCGCTGTAGACCAACTAGGATCTTTAATAAGTTTTGGAACATCCATACCTAACCTTACAGCACCTTCTATAGCATTTAAAGCCATTCCTGCTGGTGTAAAAGAAGCAGCTGCTCTAAATGCATTATTCATTTGCTGTTGAGCAATAGGTGCATTTTTACTGACCATTGCTTTTAAGTAAGATTTTTTTTGAGCTGGAGTCATAAATACTTCTTCACCTGGTCTATCATATGCATCAAATGTGTTTCCACTCTCATCTGTTAATTGAAAGTGAGGTCTCCAAGCATCAGCTCTATCAATTAAAACAGGTGCTTTACCTTCTATATATTTTTTATGCGACTCCCACTTTTCATTGTCTCTCTTATACCGTTGATAGTCAAACGCCTCATCTTGCGTCATGTCTTGCATGGCTTTTAAATCTTTTCTAGATTCTATTGCATAAGGATCTGTAACCTTAGTTCGCTGTGACTTATCTAGCTTTACTAACTCACCAGTCTTAGGATTATAACCATAGTTACCTGTGAGAAGTCTAGATTTAATTTGATCGTTGTAATCAGAACTAATCTCTACATCTGATTGCATATCCCAGTTAGCAGTTCCATCTATAAGATCTTTATTATTCTTATATGTAATCAATTCATCATCTCCATGGGAACCTCCGTATTTAGCAACATTTAAATCTTGCTCTACATCATTTAAAGCTATCTCATTTAGTAATTTAATTACTGTAGTTCTTTTATCAATGGTTTCATCACCTCCTGGTATTGACTCTAATACATCCTTTATATGTTCATTTTTCATAACATCAGGATTTTTCATCATTTTATTATACATATGCAATTGAAAATCTTCTTCACCAGGTTTCCATATACCAGCTCTTTCTAATTCATATCTTAAAGGGATAAGTCTATTTACAAATTCAGTGGGTGTATTTTTATAAGTAAAAGGTAGCTGATTTATTTCTTTAGTAGCATAATCCCAAGGATTAATATCATAATTTGGATACTCTCCTGCATAAGCTTTGTTAGTAGAATCATATATAAGCTTTTCTGTTTTATCTGGAATTCTAAATCCTCCGTCATCTGCAGCATGTCCAATTTCATGTAAAGGTATAGTATTATAACCTTCATAAGGATCCCAGACATCTGACCTATATTCTGGTTCTAAATAAAGATTTCCAGATTTTTCAGGTTCAATTATTGGTTTAACAAGTTTTCCTGTTGTAGCCCGCCTATCAAAATTTGTTGATTTGTTTTTTTTAGCGTAATATGCTCCTGCTATATAACCATAACCTCTTTGATCAATTGATTTTCTGGGATATTTTATGTTTACATTTTTAACATTACTTAGTCTAGCATTTCTCTCTGATTCTAATTGTTTATCTGAATAATCTGGAAATTCTTTACTTAATCTTTTTAAGTACATTGGAGATTGAATATAATTTATCATCCAATCTCTTTGAGTTTCTGCATTTTCTTTAGGAGGATCATGTGGACCACCATGTTGAAACTTTGGAACAAAACCTTCTGGATATTCTAATTCATTTTCAATAGGAACTATACGTTTTCCAAATTTTAATCTTGGACCTTTATACCTTAATCTTCTGCCTGTTCTACCTGCAGTACCAACAAGACCTTTTTGTAATTCTAAAAATCCTGAACCTGGTTGTATATAAGGACCTCTTTTTATTTCATAGTCTATTCCTTCTACTTCATCTCCTTCTTCAAGTTCTTCTGGTAAGGATGCATCTACAATAAGTTTAGGTTTAATAACAGGCATAGGATCTACATAGTCTGCAAAATTAGGTCTCTCTAATACTTCTGGTGGATTATATTCTAAAGAACCTATTTTATCTGGTTCTTGAAGTTTAATAAGCCGATCAATTATTTGCTTCTCAGACTGACTTGTATCTGTATTCATTCCTGTTAGGTCTAAACCAGAGTCCCGCAATAACTTTAAAATTTGTCGATTATAAAAGTCTAAGTCACTATTCCTATCACCAAAGAAATTAATAACCTTAACATCTTTATCTGTAATGTTTTTAAATGGATCAGAATGAACATCATATACAGATGCTATAGGAAAGTTTTCTTCCACGTATAAACCTTTAGCATGATCTTGTGGGTAAAACCTATGATTCCAATTAGTCACAGTTGGATATGCCAAATGAGCATGGTCAGGTTTATACTCAGGATCATCTTTTGGATATCTAAAAGTCAAATCATGATTATGTAAGTGGTAAAGATCAATCAGCTCTGCTGATCCTGCATCTTCATCAAAATAGCTATTATTGTTACCTGCTGGAGTAACAGATGTATTAAACCGTTGACCAATATCTCTTTTATCAAATTCTGGAAAACCAAGTTGTTCTTTTATATCACTTGGAAGATTTTGATACAGTTTATAAGCATTAAGACCTTGATTAAAAGATGGAAATTGATCTATATTTACATAGGGATTAGATTCGGGATCTATACTATCAATAAGTTCCCACATCTTTTTATTATTCAAATATGCTTTATTATACCTGTCATACTTAGCTTTAAGTTTTGAATAATCTTTTTCTTTCTTTTTATACTCTTCCTCATAAGCTTCTTTAGCTGCTATTGAATCTTTGTAAGCTTGCATAGCATCTTCATAGTTGGGAGGATCATGTGGACCTCCGTGCTTTCTTTTAGGTAACGTTTTTATTTTACCATTGTGAGTTCTAGCATATCTATTATTCTCAGTTTCCATACCAGGTATTAAAGTTCCTGAGTATGATTTACCTTTAAAGTCCCAAGATACATTACCTCCGCTTTTATATTGGAGACCCTCATTTAAACCATCTAAAGCTCTTTCTTTTTTGTCTCTTTTTAATTTTCTATAATTTCTTTTTCTATTACCTGTTTTGCCAGGATCCGCTTTTATAAATCCAGAAATATTACCCTTCTTATCTAAAACATAATCCACACCTTGAAGTTCTTCAGGTAAAGATGTATCTAAATTAAGTTTGGATTTAACAATAGGCAATCTATCTATTTCTATTTCGGGTTCTATGTCATTTACTTCATATTCAGGTTCTGGTGGAGGACCTAATCTATTACTTGGTAAATCTTGAAAGTCTGGATTTGTACCAGTTTCATTATAGTAATCAGCAGCAAACTTAAAGTCTTCATATGTAGGATACTTATCTTTATCTACATTTTTATATGCCTGTCTATATGTTGGTTTATCATATATATATAGAGGCGCTAACTCAGGATTATAAATTACTGATTTAGGTTTTATAGGGCTGTCTAAAACCTCTTCTAAAGTAGACACTATATCTTTATAGGATTTTAAATATTTTTTTGTGTAATCTTTTTCTTCACCTTTATCTATATCATTCTGATATCCATCAACAAACTCTTTATATAAATTTATATAACTTTTAAGCTGTTCTTCATCATAATCAAGAACACCTGATGAAAGCTTCATAAATGGGTCATTCTGTTGGCTACCATCAAGTTTATATTTATCACTCCCAGCATTATAGTTATCACGATAAAAGTTTGAATATGTGTAAATAGTTGATTCTCTATCTGGATCATTATTCATTTTATCAAAAGCTTGTCCTAATCTTTCATTAATGTCTAAACCAAATTCATATGGATCATTAGCATCAATAGAAGTTTTAGGTCTTTTACCTTTTGGTTTATAATCACTATACTCTTGCCACCTTATTGTTTCATAAAGGTCACCTGTAGTAGGAGCTTTTTCTTCACGCAAGTCTCCTTTTATAAATCCATTTAAACGCCTGAGTCTTGCTTGTTTTTCGTGACAATCTACAGTACGACAAGCCTTATCACCCTCAAAATCAGACATTCTTCCAGCTATCTCTGCATAATCACTTTCACCTTCTATAACTATAGCTAAATTTTTAGCCTCAGCTTTATTCATAATTCCTAAATTATAAAGTGCTGTGCTATCATCATATGCTTGTTGACGTTGTTCTAAACTTAAATTAGAAGGACTTTTTCTAGAACCTGTTATAGTAACTTCATCTTCATGAGGATGAGAATGAGGATACCCACCTTCATGCATTTCTTCTAATACATATCCACCAGCTTTATTTTTACGTACCATTCCTGTAGCATTCTTATATCCTTCTGAAGAAATATAGTCTGCATATTGATTTGGAACTTTTATAGCTTCATCAGCATCATTAAATATTGTTGGATACATCCAAGTTTGTCCAATATCATCTGAACCATAAGCCATCTTATGTGACATGTATGAGCCAAATTGTTCATCATCAGGAACGTTAAATAAAGGTGTTCCTGGATTATCTCCTAAAGCAAATGCTCTATCTACAAAGTCAACACCTCTGTTTCTATTCATTAATACCTTAGAATAAAGATTACCTTCAATTGGATTAACATTACCATGAACACCACCGTGTTCAAAGTACTTTGCATTAGGGTTATAAATTCTTCTCTTACTTGGTTTACTAAAAAGATAATTAGGAGCAAACAAAGAATTAGTAGCAGATAAACTTTTACTATATCTTTTAGATCTATATCTATCTTTTAATTCTCGATCTATTGCTTTTAATACTCTTTTATTATTACCCATTATCTTTGAGAAATTTGATTTTTACTATTTATAATTTTTACAACCATATTTTTATTACCAGAAACTTTTCTTTTTAATACTAAATAGTTAAGATAATGTCTAAACTTTTTTCTTTGTAAAAGAGGTTTAGTATAATCTAAGTTTAATGGATTTAAAGTTCTAATATAACCATTTGCTTCTGTATCCCATATGTTTTGTTGCTCGTAGTTTCCTAAAAGTTCTGTAGTTCCTGGAACCAAAGGTCCTGTAGGAGGATAACTTGAACCATCTGGAAACTCTCCGCGGTCTTTAGTAATATCCCAAAATTGATTAAACCTATATTTCTGCTCTTCTTTAGAAAATAAAATATCAAATGAAGATAAGTTATTATTCAACTTAGGATATTGCTGGCTGAGAACTACATTATTTTTTGGAAATAAGTTTAAGTTTAAATATCCAGAAACTTGTTCTGTATTATATACAACAGCCTCATCAAAGTTAAAGTCTAAAACATGAAAAGCATCTACACAATTATCATCAGTTCTTTTATATGTTTCTAAAATATACTCCATTGATTTTACAGTCTGAACTGTTTGACCTGATGTAAATGGTATTTCAATTTCAAAAAACTTATCATCACCATAGAAATTACAAAAATCATTGCATAAATCATTATGTCTCCATACTGTATTTTTCTTTGTAGTATGAAATGTTCTATTTGTAGAAATAAATAAATCAGGATTCCAATCATGAAATGAAACCCATATTTTTGATTTAGGATCATAACTAATTGTCCATGATGCATCTTCAAATATTAAAGGATCTCCTAAATCTAATTTAATACCAGGAAACTTATCTAATGTAAAATAATCTCCTTTACCTTTTTCTTTACCTTCTGTAACTAAAGGAACATATGTAACACTATCTTTATATTCTGGTTTAAGTTTAAAATCTCTTTTAGAAAAATATAAAATTGAACTAGATGAGTCATATGCTGATTGACAACCTATACCACATACTGGATTATCTTTATAAGGATATTCTGGAAAATCATCAGTCAACCTATATGGTAAAAAGTTATTAAACCACCACTTCATACCTGCATCAGAAATTTCTTGCAATTGCTGACTATATGAAAATACTTTACCTTGTTCTTGAGATATAAAATAGATTCCAGCAGGTGTAGCAATTACAGAAAGTCTATTTTGTGAAGAACCATATTCATAAGTCTTATCTGCTAATGTTACATTTTGAGGAGTCTTTGCAAATAACCCTCCATCACCAATAGTAGCTTTAACACCTAGATAATCTTCTCTTTGATCTACACCATCCATTAACAGTGGACTACTATTTTTAAATGTCATTAACAAACCTGTTTTGCCAACAGGTTTAGCACCGCTAATTTGTGATTCAAATTCTTTATAATTATCAGCTAAAAATACAAACCAGCTATCTTTAAATGATTCAACTTGTTGAGGTAATGAATATAATACTCTATCAGGTAAATACGTGTAACATAACTCAGCTACACTTGGGTCATAGTTTCTATTTTGTAAATTTCCTTGTGGAAAATACTGATTAAATAGTTTAGAGACACTTAGTGAATAATCATATAAATATGTATTACCTGCTGTAATTACTGCAGGGTCCATATTAAACAATTGCTCAAGCTGAGTATACTTATATGGATCATAATGCTTTGCACCAAGTGAACCTCCTTGTTGTCTTGCATCAATTAAAACTTCTGACTCAACAAAAAAGTCTTTTACTGATGAATTAGCTAAATAAAAATAAGATCTTTTTGCTCTAAATGCTCCAGGATAATTTCCAGGAATATCATTTTCATAATCATAATTAGTGTTATCAAGATTATAAAAATCTGTTGGAAGAAACCCTGTTCCTAAACCTGCGTTATCACTACTTATTATATCTGATAAACTATTAGGTGCAATCTCTACTATATCATACTCTTTAGAATTAGTCCAGAATCTTGGAAATGGAACCATCTTTTGTAATAGATAATTATATTCAAATCCATCAGGTTGGCCATATAACCAATTATTAAAAAAGAACATTGTATTCTTTTCTGTGTATCTATTTATGTAAGTATCCCCATTATAAAATGCAGGACTATTTAATGTTGTTAAATTATATTGCTCACCATTTTGGCAACTATAAGGTCCTACAGTAATAGTATTTGTTTTAGCTAATTGTTGTTCACAAGGACTTATTATAACTTGTGTAATCCCATCTAGCTGACCATACTGATTTCTTAATCTTGACTTTAAAGCTGTATAATAACTTGCAATTGGCAAGCTAAATGAAATGTCTTTTTTCTTTTCACTAAACTTTGGAATACTACCCTGTGGAAAACTAGATGGTATAGGAGTATCATTTAGGGTTCCTATAGTAACTAATGATTGATCTACATCTAAAAGTTGAGGCCCAATGTTTACACCTTCGGGATATGAGTTATTATACTCAGGTCCTGTTTTAGTTCTTACAACTACAGCTGATGATCTTTTTATATTGTTAATTAAATAAGAATTATATTCTCCTGTATTTGTTTGATACCTAGAAATCTCTTGCACATTATCTCTTAAGTAAAAGCTTTCAGGAACAGCAAATCTATTTACTTGAAAATCAGTTCTTCGATTCATTTGGCTATAATAACCATGTGCAATTTGTTGAAGAGCGTACTGATCAAATGGCATTGCCAATCTTATAATTCTTAATGCTAATTCAGCACCTTCTTGAAAATAAAATAAAAATTGATTAAAACCACCTAATGCTTTAAATGGAGCAGGAAGATAATACCAATCAGGTAGCTCAATTGAATTAGCTCTTTTTGCTGCTTTTAATCCTCCATTACTTAAACTATAAGCTAATTGTAATGCAGTTTCATAAGCACTGTAAGCTGTTTCTAATCCTTCATATCCTGAAAAAGCATCAGCTATATTAGCAAGAGGACCATAACTTGCTATAAACGTATTCCATGTTGTCAAAGCAGCGTTTGATCCTTGTACTGCACCAAGTTGAACTGGATCTACAATTAAAGGAGGGCCACCTATAGCAGCTGCTGAAGTACTGTCAAACTCTGGATCTGTTATAGTTCTTTTTCCAATAAAAGATACTAAGCCTTCTGTAATACCTGCTAAGAATACAGGGACTAAAGCTAAATCAGATAATAACTTAAACTGAGGATGTTGATCAGGTTCAATAAATGTTTGCTCTGTAGTTCCTTCTAACCAACCATATATTTTTAATTCTTGTGTAGCAAGAAATGGACTCCTAAACATAGTATCAGGAGAATGAAAACTTAATATATCTGTAGGTATATTTTGATTTCTAATATCATCTCCATCATCATCATTATAGTTTACTATGTAAGGATCATTATATTGATAATTAGCAGTGCCATTAATATTACTATGACCAAAAGGTTTTATAGTGTTAAATGGATAATTAGCATAAAGTCCTGTTCTACCTTTTTGAGCAGAACCTCTAATTTTAAAATCTCTAAAATTATTTACTATACCTTTAGCAATAATAGTTTGACTACCTTCTCTAGATCCTCTAAGTATTTCATAACCAACAATACCCTGAACATCTTTTCCTTCGTTATCTTTTGGTAATGAAATATTTTCAAAAGTAACACCCATTATTCTAATGAAATATTCTGTACCAACATCAGGATTTGTAGAAGATCTAAAATGACTTACTGCATCTGTAGTATTATTATTGATAAAATTCTCAGGAAACTTATGATGTCTAATAGGTTGTCCACATAAATCCCAAGTTTGAGAAATCTGAGGTTCTGGACCAGTCCAACATTGAGAACTAGAATTCCAAATTTCAGGTGTAGTGTCAGGATACTTTTCACTAGACCGCCAAAAGCCCATATTGCCAACACCAATTATTGTACCTCCATCATCTGTTGTAGTATTTAAAAGAGGATGTGCAGCATCTATAGTTGCTGTGTTATATACTTCATAAACTTTTTCATCTCCGTATATATCATTTTGATCTAAAGTTAAACCTGCAACTTCATTTGCTAAAGCGCCATTAGGAATACTAAAATCTACTGGAGGTCTACCTGGAATATGATATGATGCAGACTTATCTCCTGTATCATATACCCATCTAATAAAAAATGAATAAACTTCATCTCTTAAATAACCTGTTTTATTTCCACCTTTAATATAATAGTCTGCAGGATATTCTGTAGAAACCCACTTTGCTTTAATTAAATTTGCTAAAGGTTGGTAATTAAAATCAAATTTTGTTCTAGGTCCTATTTTTAACAAGTAGTTGTTTAACTCTACCATTTGATCAGAAGTAGTAAACACAGGTGTTTGAATAGGTAAATTTTCTATTGGAACCGTAAGATTACTTTCTCTAATCTGATCTAATGTTATAAAAGTAGTTTTAGTAGAATAAAAACCAACTTGTTTTGCTATAGTACCTTGATTAACATTTTGTACAACTACTAATATAAACTCATCAAAGTTTTCACTATCAGCCTCAACTTCAATATCTAATGAGCCTTCTAAATCATTTTCATTAAATATAAATTGATTATTACTTTGAGAAAAATAATCTGTTACTTTTTGGCCATTAATGCTGTATGCTATCATAGCAAAGTATGTACCATTCCTAAGATCTCCACCTGATGTACCAAGTTTTACCTTTAAACAAGGTGTTTCCATTAACCTTGCTAATCTAATTTTATCACAGTCTAGTTCGTTGATATCTGTACAGAACTCACAGTCATTTACTATAGAGCATTCTTGTTTCCAAGTAACCCCTGGCCATAATACTTTATTTCCAGATCCATCTGAATAATAATTTATGTCTGCGGTTGTACCTAACCAACTATAATTTTCTGCAGTCAACCATGTCTGAGGATCTCCTACATTAATATATCTATCAGGATTCAAACCATCTGCAAAATATACTTGCCAAGAACAATCTTCTTTTTCTCTTTGTGCTCCTGAGATAAGATATCTTTTATCAAATCCTAAACAGCTATCTTGAACAATAGGTAAATAGATACACCTATCTTCTTGTAGTAAACCAATTTCTGAACTAACAGGTTGACCTTCTGAATTATGACCTGCTGTAAATATTAACCAATTATCTGAAAATACATTTATTGCACCTATAATGAATTTATTTACTGCAACTGAAGGCATTGTTTCTCCTGCAGTAATACACAAGTAGTTAGATGATTCATTAGATATAGTTCCTACATTACCTTCTCCTGTATTATTAGTAGCATTTACAGCATGCGTCCACATGCCATCCTGAATAAAACTAGGATCAGAATCTTTATTTAAACCTTTAAGAAATGTATGAGTAAGGTTTTGAGTAGTATTAGGGGATGCTTGTTTTTTTGCCATAACATTAAACTACTATAGGTTTATTTATATTTCTATAGAAACCATTATTAGGAGAATGTGATTCAAACATATAATAATATCTACCGTACATTGCTTTTCTATTAGCAGACCATATTTGCTTTAACTCAGCAAAATTTGGTGTATTTACTAAACTCTTAGCATTATTTCTAGCAGCTTTAAGTCTTGATTCAATTAGCTGCATTCTTTGTGCTACATCTTCTCCATTAATATAAAGGTTCTCAAGAATTCTAGATTTAAATGCATACTCATAATATTCATTCAGAAGATCATGATCAGGAACTAATAAATTACCATCATCATCTTCCATTTGACCCTGATAGTTTAAATAAACTTTACCTGTTTTAAAAGTAGTATATAAAAACCCATGTTTAATCCATGCCTCATTAGGTGTGTTATAATATAAATTTGGGCAATCACATTCTATATTTTGACTAGCTCTCATTCTTAGAGGTAGCAAATCATTATAAGTATATGTTTCTCCAGAATTAATTGTTTGAATTAATTCATAACTTTCACCTTTACAGTTCATAAAAACTCTAGGTTTAGTTAATTCATTACCATAAGGTTGTTTTGGATTATGCACAAGACATGTGCCTGCATTACCTTTATCATCACAACAACAAGTTGGTTCAGATGTATTACATTGATCTGGAACTGCTGCTGGAAAGTCAGTGTAGGTTTCAGGAATTCTTCCATCAGTAATTTTTACTTCATGCATATTAGTTCCTCCTGCCCAACCATCATAGCCAATGTTTTTGGTCAAAGTTCTATCTCCACATATGTAAGCAAAATTAAATGTGTAAAAATCATCAGGTAATTTTACTTTACCATGAGTTACGTCTAAGATGATTTCTTTTTGTTGGTTAAGTCTAAGTCCTAAATCATAATTAAGTTTCTTAGCAAGCTTAATAAGTTGCTGAGGTTCAATCATATTTTCTAAAGCAAATGTATTTAAATCTACAGTTACATCTTCTAAAAGTTGATCAAAGGTTCTGTATTTAAGTGTATAATTAAAATCCATTATCTAAGTGTGTTTTGTCCATCATCAGCTCCATCTGTAGGAACCTGTATAGTCATTGCTAATTCTTTTACTACAAATTGTTCTATTTCAGAAAATAAATAATCTGGTATATTTAATGATTGTTCTTGTTTTATTAAACATTTATCAGAGTCGCAACTTTCTGTATCATTTTCAAATATTGCCTCTACTTTTACAGCATCCCAAGCTAAGTTTGGAAAATATAAATACCCATCTATATACCAAAAGTATTGGCGCTTGTTGTACTTAAAAGTTGTTGTTTTAGTCATAGAAACAAAAGTACCAGGATCAGTTCTAAATAACTCTATAGTACCATCAATAGAAGATACAGTCCTAAATATAGGACCCTGAATACCAGTCAGTAGATCTGGAATGCGTTCTTTAGTTCTTTTAAAATAACATCCTGAATATACACCCACACATGCAGCATCAACCTTATCTACTTCAATAAGTTCTACATAAGGCATTACTTTGAAGATATTACTAATCTTCATTAATCTTAACTTATTATCCTCTCTCTTCATTAGAGATTGGCCATACTTAATAATAGAAAAATAAATTGTTCTGTCTGTTAGAAATGGATCTTCCTTAACAGCTTTAAGTGTATTTCTTACTCTTGATATTGCTTCGCCAACTGTTGTGCTCATAAGTCAAATTCATTATAGTCTTTTAAAGCATTGTCTTGCTTCTTAAGTCTTATTTCATTAGCTACCTTTTTAGAGTATGCTAATTTTAA
>WLWF01000248.1_pt1 | contig 53951 bp, 65 predicted proteins | sample 6718331 | NCBI WGS metagenome assembly WLWF01 (sample SAMN12718692, study PRJNA515312) | sponge metagenome | isolation source: marine sponge | host: Mycale hentscheli | place: New Zealand: South Island, Marlborough, Capsize Point | collected 2003-05-01 | reverse complement strand
TTTAATTATATTAATAGACTATTAGATGGGATAAAGAAGAACTAAATAAGATTAATAGTAGTTAGTTGTGGATAACTTTAGTTCCCTATAGTACTTTTTACTCAGAAAAAAAAATAATTTTTTTTATTTTTGCAAAACAGACGTAACCACGTAACCTTAGTATTTATTACTTGAAATATAACAATAATATCGTTACTTTGACCACGTAACCAGACGTAACCAGACGTAACCTCTACAGATACGATTTTTCAGTACAGTATAATAATATTATTATTATTATTACTATATTAATACTATAGGAAAAGATTTACATTAGAATAAAAATGTATTAAACTAAAAATATGCCTAAAATTAGAGATGGTGCTTTAACACCTAAACAAAGAGCTTTTGTAGAAATATTTGTCAAAGAAAATGGTCGTTTGACAGCAACAGAATGTGCAAAACAAGCGGGATACTCTGAGAAATCTGCTTATAATCAAGGGCACAGATTGATGAACGATGATGAGGTTCAAGAATTGCTTACATCTGAGCTAGCTGACTCTAAAGAACGCAACCTTCAGGATCATGACAGCATCATAGAGCAACTTAAAGATGAAGCCTTGGGCAAAGTGCACGGTCATACATCAGGCTCCCGTGTAAAGGCTCTAGAGCTCCTTATGAAGTTCTACGGTATGGTTGACGAAAGCCAAAAGCTTGAGGTTTCTATGAAAGATTCTTGGTTTGAAAGCATTGATTTAGAAAAGAAAGAGGATCACCTTAATTAGGTGAGTGGCTCCAGACAATACAACCCTAATGACAGAAAACCGCATAGATAAAGGGCAGGGGAGTGCTGGACATGGTACCCTATATACATATATACCCATATACCCCTATGACCTTAAGGGGGGTATGTAATTTTGCAAGCCGAAATTGAAAAAAATAAAATTCAAAAAATTATAAATACCTTTAAAACGGATCTCATACAGTACGCCCAGCACTGTTTAAAAATTATAGATAAACAAGGAAAGCTAATTGCATTAAATCTAAACGCTGCACAACAACAATTAGATAAACAAATAAATGAACAGTATGAAAAACACGGCAGAGTTAGAATATTAATACTAAAATCTAGACAAACAGGTATATCAACCTATTGCCAGGCACGGGGTTTTTGGAAAACAGTATCAGCACAGAATCAAAATGCTGTAGTTGTATCTCATTTGAATGAATCTACTAAAGCTATTTTCGGTATGGTGCGTAATTTCTATGATAATTTGCCTCATCCTTTAGTTACACCAGACCTCAAAGAGTCAACAAGTAACTCTATGGCATTTACACATGGGTCCCGTTGGAGAATTGCTACAGCCCGAACCAGTGAGGTTGGTCGTGGTTGGACTACAAACTATCTACATGGATCTGAGGTAGCCTTCTATCCTAATGCAGATATTATTCCTGGCTTACTACAAACAGTCCCCGAGGCAGAGTCTGAGATCTTACTAGAATCTACCGCGAATGGAGCAGGTGGTTGGTTTTATGATGCATGTATGCGAGCACTCAGGGGAGAGGGAGAGTGGGAGATATGTTTTATTCCCTGGTTTATGATGACTGAGTACCGTAGAAAAGTAGATCCATACTATGAAATAGAGCCAGAAGAACAAGATATTAAAGATATGTTTAATCTAGATGATGAGCAGATAATGTTTAGAAGATTAAAGATACATGAACTAGGAGGGGAGGATTTGTTTAGACAAGAATACCCGTCTACCCCGCAAGAGGCGTTTTTGACTACAGGAAGATTGTTTGTTGAACCTAAGTTTATAGACCAAGCAGCTGTAGAATGTTTTACCCCAGTAGGAAGATACGATGTGCGAGAGCATGAGTTCATAGAACATGAAAGAGGATTATTAAAAATTTTCGAGAATCCAAAGGATTCTCTCAGGTATTGCATTGGAGTTGATGTTGCGGAGGGGTTGGAGCACGGAGACTATTCTTGCATCCAAGTATTAGATCATATGGGTAATCAAGTTGCGACTTGGAGCGGTCATGTAGACCCGTTTGACCTAGCCCAGATTGTAGCTAAGATCGGATACTTTTATAACAAAGCCTGGACTCTTATTGAAAGAAACAATCACGGTCTAACTACTATTAGAAAAATACAAGAATTAAACTATCCTAATCTTTATGTTGAACAAAGTGTAGATGATGCATATGTAGATAGACTAACCCGCAGAGCAGGGTTCCTAACAACTAGTAAAACAAAGCCTTTGATTGTAGATAATTTAGTTCATTTACTCCGTCAAGGAGAAAGTGGTATAGTAGATCAAGAGCTGATAGATGAGCTACGAACTTATGTTGTAGACGCTAGAGGTATAACAAATGCCCAGAGTGGTTGTTTTGATGATAGAATAATGGCATATGCTATTGCCTTATTTGGTTTAAATAGCATGCCTAGAAAACACAGGCAAAACTTTAAAAGGGTAAAAAAACAATTTTTTTAAACTATGAATAAAGAATTAGGACCAGAGGGAATAGCCGCAGCAGAAGATGCCAACAGTCAAGAGCAGGAAGAACTTAACTCGCTTGGAGCTATTTTAAAATCAAAGTACACGGAATATAAAGATGCCCGTGACGATATAGAAGACGGTTGGATTGAAGACCTAAGAGCTTTTATGGGTCAGTATGATCCAGATGTTTTAGCAAAGATTCAATCTAAAGGTGAAAGATCACAAGTTTATGTTGGGCTAACTAGAACTAAAGTATTAGCAGCTTACTCAAGAATGACAGATCTTTTATTCCAACCAGGACAAAAGTTCTTTTCTATAGAGAAGACACCTGTCTCCAAACAGCCATTAGTTGAACAAGAGCTTTCCGAAAGAGCAGCCCTAGAGATACAACAAGCAGCAGAACAAGTTGGTACCGCAGGTATTGAAGAACTTGTTATAGCTAGACTAGATGAACTAACACAAGAAATAGAAGAAGAAACAGAGCGTAGAGTTGAGAATATGGAAGAAGCCATATTAGACCAAGCTCTAGAAAATAACTTAGAAGGCAAAATGAAAGATGCCATCATGGAACAAGTTATATTTGGTACTGGTGCTATGAAAGCAGGTACCCTTAGAATTGAAAAAGATCACAAGTGGGTTAAAGGCGAAGACGGATTTAATTTAATTTATGAAGAAAGCCCTAGCCCAGAAATGGAAGCTGTTTCCATATTTGATCTATACCCAGATCCACACGCTACATCAGTTGATGATATGCGTGACATCTTTAGAAGACACATCATATCCAGAACAGAGTTTAACGCTCTGAAAGATTACCCTGGATTCAATGTTGATTTAGTAAATGAATGCATTGAAATGAACCCTGAAGGTAATCATGATGAAGCCCAACATGAAGTCGATAGAAGAAATATCGCTAATGTTAATGACAGTAATACTAATACAGAAAAGTTTGAAGTATTAGAATACTGGGGTTCATTAAATGGACATGACTTAGAAGATGCTGGTGTAGAGTTTGGTCAGGACGATGACCTATCAATGGAATACAGTGCTAATATATGGATGGTATCTGGTAAGGTTATAAAAGCACAACTTAACCCGTTACCTGGTAACATCATTCCATATTTCATATTCCCCTATGAGAAAAACCCACACGCATTCTGGGGAACTGGTGTACCTAGAATGATGCGTGACTCTCAAGCCACCATGAATGCAGCGACTAGAATATATCTAGATAATGTTGCTCTATCCTCGGGACCTATGGTTGAAGTTAATACTGACATCATGGCTTCAGGAGAAGATCCAACTGAGCTATATCCATGGCGTGTGTTCTTGCGAGAGGGAGGAGACGGTAATCAACCTATGGTTCGTTTCTATCAACCCCAATCAAACTCTCCAGCTCTTGTATCTGTCATAGAATTATTTAGAAGGTTTGCCGATGAAACCACTGCACTACCTTCTTATACACACGGACAAACACAAAGTTCACTTAATAGAACAGCTACTGGTATCTCTATCTTAATGAGTAATGCCAATATTGTTTTAAAATCAGTCATCAAAAATATTGATGATTTCTTAACAAGACCAATGATACGCTCACTATATGATTGGAATATGACATGGAATGAAAATGAAAATGTTAAATCTGATATGCGTATTATTGCAAAAGGATCCACAGCCCTGATACAAAAAGAAGTACAGTCACAAAGACTGCTACAGTTCTTGTCGCTGATTAATAACCCTATGGATGCACAGATGGTTGATAGAGAAAAACTATTAACTGACATTGCTAAATCCCTAGATATTGATCCAGACGAAGTAATCAAATCACAAAAGGAGATGATGGATGAGCAAGCATTACAACAAATTATCGCCCAAAGCCAGCAAGGCGGTGAAGTTAATCAAGTCCCAAATGGGGACGGAATGGTCGGTCCTAATGGAAGAAATGGAGTCCCTACGCCAAGCGGAGCGGGACCAGTTGGAAATAACGGACAACTACCAACATAGTCAAGGTCGTTGCGAGATACTAAAGTTTATAGTATCTTTAGACCAGATTGCTGATAAAGTAATCAACTCGTTAGGAGCCCGCAAGGATACACCTAACATTTATAATTAATTTGATCGATACCCCGATTAAGGACCGAGAAAATGGAAAGAGAAAAAACTAAAGGCGAGTTAATCGCTGAAAAGCTTGAAAAAGAAGCTGATGAGATGTTGAAACAGATTCAAGATACTCAGGAGGAATCCGAACCCGAAGCCAAAGGATTAGCTATCGAAGAGGCAGAAGTAGAGGACACACCCGAAGAGATCGAAGAAGAAGTGGAAAATTCACCCGATGAATCTCAGGATACTGAAGAGTCATCTGATCAGCCAGAAGAGGTTCAGGAAGAAGAGACTAAATCCGAAGATAAAGGTTTAGACTTATCTGCCGAACAGTGGGAAGAAAGGTATAAAAACGCCCAGGCGAAAATGACCAAGTCTACCCAGAGAGAGAAAGAACTCGAATCCAAATTAGCTGAGATGGATAATAAAATCAAAGCTATGGAGGTGATGAAGTCTGATACTCGTATAGAACGACAGAAAGAGGAAGTGAATGTTGATCTAACTGAGATAGTCAAAGATTATCCAGAACTAGTAAAACCTTTACAATCTTATGTTGATGCTCGCATCGCAACTGTTGAACAAAAAGTATCACAGGCTACAGATGAGGTCTTGAAGGCTCAGAAAGAAGAAGCAGATAAAAAGCATTTTGATGCTATTGGTAGTGCCCATCCAGATTGGAAGGCTGTATCAGAGAGTGAAGATTTCTCACTCTGGTTAGGCAGACAATCAAATATGTGGCAGACCGCAGCAAGTGAAGGAGATGCTAAAGATGTCGTAGAACTTTTATCTAGATATAAGGAAAACCTAGGCTTAGACACCAAAAAAGTGTCGAAACAGGACTTGGTAGAAAAGGCGAAACAGAATGTTGAACCTTCACTCTCCAAAGCCAGGAAACAAAATGTAAGTGGTAGTAAAAAGATATGGACTGCCAAAGAAATTGGTAAGCTTTCTGATAAAGAATACTTAAAGCATGAGAAAGAAATTGATCAAGCACATGCCGATGGAAGGGTCAAACCATAACAATTTACTACTTTAGATAAACTTTTTTTATAATAAAATAAGAGGTAAATAAAATGGCATATTCAACATCTAGCGGAAGTTTTAGTTTCGCAAGTGGTGAGCAACACTTTATACCTGAAGTTTTCTCTAAAAAGCTACAAGCTAAGTTTTACGCTCAGACCATGCTGTCCGATGTAACAACTAACGAGTACGAAGGAGAAATTTCAGGGTTAGGTAACAAAGTAAACATTAGATCAGTCCCAGCTGTAACAGTTGCAGACTACACAGGATCTCTATCCTATGCTGATGTCACTTCTGGAACCATAGAACTTAACATCGACAAAGCTAAAAGCTATGCTTTTAAAGTTGACGATATATTAAGAGAACAGGCTGATATAGACTTCATGAACGAAGCAGCACAAGATGCAGCACAGAACATGAAGATCGCTATTGAAACTGATGTTTTCGCAAATGTGGCGGCAGGATCATCTTTAACAGATATCAACAATGCTTCAAACACACCTGTGAATGTAACAGCATCAAATGTTCTTGCGTATATTCTTGAAGCTGGTCAACAGTTAGATGAAAATAATATTCCTGAAGAAGGAAGATTTATGATCATCAACCCAGCTGTTGCTTCAGTAATCAAGCAGTCAGAACTAAGACAAGCATACTTAACAGGTGACTCAGTATCACCATTAAGAAATGGCTTTATTGGACAAGTCGATAGGTTCAATATGTATGTATCAAATAATCTAGCAGTAGCATCAGGTGTTGCTTCTGGTTTATTCGGACATCCAAAAGCGATTGCTTATGCTTCTCAAATGACTAACACTGAATCAGTAAGACTTGAGTCTTCATTCGGTGATGGCGTTAGAGGACTAGCTGTGTACGGCTACAAAGTTGTACTTCCAACAGCTATCGGTGAATTTAAGCTAAAAACTGCTTAATATTGACTTTTGTGGGGAGCTTCGGCTCCCCTTTTTTTCTTCACAATAAGTATGAAATTGTGATATCTTTAGATCATACATCCCCAAGGAGTAACAAATGACAAAAGATGAAATAGTAAAACTAGCAAAAGAGAATCACAATGTCTCTTTAAATCCAAAACATAAGCTTGCAGACCTTAAGGCACAGCTTGAATCACTAGAGTCTTCTGCACCCGTAGAAGAGGTAGTAGAAGAAAAGCCTGGAAAGAATCCTCTTTACTCAGTGAGTGAGCACGGCAAAATATCTGAATGGAGCCCAATGCATAGACCAGAGTTTTGGAACTTCATCTATGATAAAAAATCTTTAACAGCAGAGCAGAAGAAACAACTAGGACTATAGATGGCAACGGTAAAAGCAGTAGACTTAATTAATAGAGCTGAGGAAATTTTACAGGATACAACCAATGTAAGATGGTCACAGCAAACTTTATTAAACTACTTAAATGATGCACAAAGAGAAATAGTATTATTCAGACCAGATGCAAATCCAGTCAATGCTGCTTTCACTATGGCAGCTAATAGTGCAAAACAAACACTACCTAGTGCAGCTTTAAGGCTTTTATCCATATACAAAAATGCATCACCTACTACAAAACCTATAACTAATATTGAGCGTAGAGTATTAGATGATCAAATAGAAGATTGGCATGGCACTACTGGTACTACAGTAGAACATTATGTTTATGATCCTATGGACCCAAAAACATTTTATGTGTATCCACATACTACAGCGTCAAATGCAACTATAAGTATTGTTTATAGTTCATCCCCGACAGATATAACTATCAGTAATTTTAATACTGATACTACAGTCATATCTTTAGATGATGTTTATGCAAATGGAATTTTAGACTTTATGCTTTATAGAGCCTATCAAAAAGATACTGAGTATGCTGGTGATATGCAAAGAGCTGGTGTTTATTTACAAGCATTCCAAAATTCTCTAGGAGTTAAAAATCAAGTTGATGCTGGATCTACACCAAGACCATCAACCCCAGCACAGTAATGAGATATGGCAGTAGCAAAAAAGATAGAATCATTAGTACCTAAAGTAAAAAGAGAAGCACCAAGTTGCCCATCCTTTATTGCTATTGAAGAGCTACGCAACACCATCATTGATTTTTGTATCAGCACAGACATATATTTAGCTGACCTTTCTTTGTTCCAAACAGTAACTGGTATTAATGAATATGAGTCAGATGACTTAGATATACCAACAGGATCTGAGCTCAATCACATATTAGATTTCTTTTGTGATACTGGAGAGTCTGATGTACAAATTTCAGAAAAAAGCTTAACAAGATTAGAGCCAAAATCCCTAATAGGAAAACCATCATTGTTTGATATGTATGGTAAAGGCAAGCCTAAGTTTTATTCACAAAAAGACCAAGAGACTATTTTAATCGCACCCACCCCCGATAAAAATTATTCTTTATACGCCTTATATAGCCTAAAACCTACAGCTACAGCAACAACAGTACCAAACATTATTGCTAACGAGTATCAAGAAACCATAGTGCATGGTGCTTTATATAGATTACAAATGATGAAAGACAGTCCTTGGAGCGATGTACAAGCAGCAGATCTTAATAAAAGAATGTATGACAAAGGCGAAGCACAAGCTGTAAGAAAAACTAAGTATGGTTTAGTTGGTGCTCCATTGACTATTAAATACCAGGAGTTTGCATAATGGCATATTCAACAACAATTAAAGTGGTAGTTGGAGATACACATCCAGAACTAAACTTTACTCTAAGAGACTCTAATACCGCAGCGGCTGGAAAAGTATTAAACCCAGAAGACCCTACAACATTTTCTCCAATTAATTTAACTGGAGCAGTTACCAAAGTAAGAGTTAGAAAAATAGGAACAACAACAATATTAGCAACAATTACTGCATCTAATACAGATGCTTCTAATGGTAAGTGTGCAATGGCTTTTACAAATACAACTTTTACCTCAGCAGGTTTTTACGAGGGAGAAATAGAAATAACAAAATCAGACGGGAACATTCAAACTGTTAATGACTTAATAAAGTTTAATGTGAGAGATGACTTTGACTAATGGCTATAAGATTAATTGTAGAATTTGTAGATCTACAAGTTTCTGTCCAAACCCAAGAAGTAGTAGCCCAAGTCCGAGAAGTTGGATCTGATGTACTCAACAGTGCTGAATATAATCTAAGCACAACCAGTTCAAGTTTTGATCTATCAGTAGGGCATACTACGATTGCTCCTATATCTGATTCGTTAATAAGCTTTATAAATCTAAACTTATCCACAAATTATCAACAGATAAACGCTGATATATTCATAGACTCAGACACTAGGAATTTATATTTCTATGCTGGTCATCCGAATGCAGAGATAGTAAATTTAACGGAAGCAACAGCCTTTAGCGTTAATACTGTCCAGGCTGACTCTTTTGGAGTTATAGAGCAGCTACAATCTGTAAACACAAGTCTTGGTAAAAACGAAACCGTATCATTAACAGAAGACTCTAGAAGGTTTTTTACAGCAGGTAAGACAGATACATTATCTTTATCAGAATCATCTGCTATAGGCTTCTCTAAGCCAGCAACAGATACTTTATCGGTAACAGAGCTACATACTAAATTATTTGGCAAAGTTGCAACAGACAGTGTATCTGTAACTGAAGCTCTCGTTAATGATTCAAGACTAGGCAAGGCAGACAGTTTTAATATTGCAGATGTAGATACTAAATTCTTTTCTATGCCGAAGACAGACAGCGTATCTGTTGTTGAAAACGCAGAACTATTATCAGCTTTACAAAAAACAGAGAATATATCTATAAGTGAAACATCAGTAAAACTTATATCACCAAATAAGTCTGACTTATTAACTATGTCAGAAAGCTTATCTAGAGTCGTTACTTTTGCCAGAACTTTTTCTGACACTATAGCTTTAGATGATAGAGCTTCTATAGCAGATCCTTTACAAACAGATGTAAGTTTAGATAAAGACAATGTTGCTTTTATGACAGAAGAGCATTTATTTAGTATTTCTAAACCATTTACAGAAGTAATTAGTATTACTGAATCTATAAATAAATTACAAAATAAATCTGTTGCAGAAACTTTAACTCTGTCTGAAGTAAACTTTAGAGCCACTTCTCTGGGGAAAGAAGAAACCCTCAACCTATCTGAGCAAGCTGTAAAACAAATAAACTTACCAAAAACAGAATCACTTACTTTATCAGAGAATAGCGTTAGATCTTATGGTCTAGGAAGAACAGAAACACTTAGTATTACAGAAAATCAGTTGTTAGCATTTAACTCTGCAAAGGCTGATACTGTTTCATTATCTGAAGTAGATGTGATATCTTTAAGCAAGGTTGAAGCAGACACATTCTCAGTTTCAGAATCTATAAGTATTTTGCTAACTCAGGGTGGATCAAGTGTTCTAAACACAGCTGCTTTAAACTCTAATGCATTAAACTAGGAGAAATAAATGATTAACGATAATCTAAAATTAAAAGGCAGACTTAACATTGCTATCAATGGTGAGACTGTTAAAGAAGTTGATAATGTCGTTGTTACAGCTGGTAAAGGTTATGTTGCAAGCAGAATGAAAGATGCTACAGCAACAGCTATGTCCCACATGGGTATAGGTACTGGATCTACAGCAGCAGGAGCCTCTGATACAGCATTAGGATCTCAGTCCGTAAGAGGAGCCCTTACCTCAACCACAGTAAGCAGTAATGAAGTTACTTATGTAGCTACATTTGCAGCTGGTTCAGGCACAGGAGCTATTACAGAAGCTGGTATCTTTAATGCATCATCATCAGGAACTATGCTTTGTAGAACCGTATTTTCAGTTGTAAACAAAGGTGCGTCTGACTCAATGACAATAACTTGGACTGTAACAGTTTCTTAACAACATAAAGGAGTAAGCTGTGGCAGTTGTTTTCAAGAACAATGCAAAAACAACCCTTGCATCCAACCTATCATCGTCTGCAACATCAATAGCAGTAGCTGATGGTAGTGTTTTTCCAAGCCTTGGATCTGGGGAGATTTTCTTTTGCACATTAGATGACGGGACTAATAATGAAATAGTCAAAGTTACTGCGATCAGTAGTAACACCCTTACTGTCGTCAGAGCCCAGGAAAGCACAACAGCCAGAGCCTTCTCAACAGGAGATGCAGCAGATCTTAGACTTACTGCTGGAATCCTTGGTCTGTTCTCCCAAACAGGCGTAGCCGTAACCGATGAAATAGAAGCATACCTAGATGCTAACGGTCTTACTTTGCCAGACAATGTAAAAGCTCAGTTTGGTGCTGGGAGTGACCTACAAATCTACCATGATGGCACAACTAACAATTCTGTTATAAAAGAGACAGGTGCAGGTCATTTAGAGCTATGGGGAAATAATGTAAAGATTATGAATGTTGCTGGTACTGAAACTCAACTAGACGCAAATCCAAATGGTGCAGTAACTTTATATCATGATAACAACCCCAAAATAGCCACAACATCACAGGGCATACAGGTAACAAATTTAATACAAGCAGAACAAATACAACTTAATGCTACTGGTTCTAATACTCCACAAATACAATTAAATAATAATGACTTTGGAACTTTTGATTGGTTAGTAAATCAAGCAGATACAGGAAAACTTGTTATAACTGTATCAGGTACTAGTGGTGCTGAAATGGAATTATCATCAGATGGTTCTGATTATACTAATGCTATTTTGACTGTTGGTGGTCAAAAAGTTTTAACACAAACAGCAGGTATAAATCTAACTGGCAATCTTGGATTTAATGATAATGTAAAAGCTCAGTTTGGTGCTTCTAATGATTTAAAGATTTTTCATGACCAAACTAATTCTATAAATTATATACAAAGTTTTACAAGTAATGAGTTAAGGCTTGAATCTAATGGTAATACAACAATAAGAACAAATAATGGCGATAATATGGCTGTATTCACTAAGAATGGTGCAGCTACTTTATACCATGATAACAACCCCAAAATAGCCACAACCTCAACAGGTATAAGCGTAACAGGAGGTATTACAGCAACAACTAGTCTTTCCCTTAATGGTTCTACAATCGCATTAGATACAGGCAATGATTACATGGAATTTAATAAAGCCTTGTTTTCACCAATAGGATATTTTGTAGGAACAACAGGAACAAAGGTAGGGCATTTACAGAATTCAGCTGGTGTTTTCTATATGGAAGCAGCAACCGCAAGGCAAATAGCTTTTGGTAATGAAACTAATGGAGAGTTTGTCAGGATAGATGCAACAGGCAACACTACCTTTACAGGCAGTATAGATATTAATTCAGATTCAGGACAGCTTCAGTTTGGTGCAGATAATGATATGCAGATTTTCCATAATGGGGCAAATGGTGAAATCAATAATGCAACTGGAAACTTCACAATAGATTCAGCTCAAGATATTGTTCTTGATGCTGATAATGCTGATATCTTCTTCAAAGATAACGGCACTCTATTTATGACAGCTAACAGTGCCAATGGTTTGATTATAGGCACAGGTGAGGTTAATGAATCTATAAGGTTAGACCATTACTCATCCGCACAAAGCGATATTACAGGATTAGTAGGAGGTTCTACCTTTGGTTCTATTATATATGGAGGCACTAACGGTCATATAGTGATGGGTCTGCGTGATAATGATGCGGCTGATTCATTCAGCGTAGTATCAGGTTCAGGCAACTACATGACAGATAGCACCTTTGATAGCAAGGTTTTTAGTGTCAGAGCAGATGGTCAAGCAACCTTCTCAGGAACTATTAATTCAGGTGCTATAACAACAAGCGGAACTTTAACAGTAGATGCAGGTTCTAGCGGAATGATAGACTTTGGAGATGTAACATCTGCTTATGGTAGATTATATGCAGATTCTTCAGGTACTTACATAGGAAGTAAAAGCAATCATAATCTTATATTGAGAAGTAATCATATAGCAGCTCTTACTTTAGACACCTCACAAAATGCCACCTTTGCAGGCGATATTACATTAGCTAATGATAAAGATATACATTTCCTAAAAGCAGATGGAACAAATGATGGTACAAGACTTACAAGAGCTGGCGGTAATGCTGTGCGATTTAAGTTTGGGGGCAACTCACTTATTTTTGATTCTATAGAAGATACTGATTTTAGAGTCTACAACAGTGGTGGCGATACAATATTCCTAATCGACTCTAACTCAACAGCAACTAGTAGTGCTGTAAATGTGGCTGGTAGTTTTAAAGTTGGTGGAACAAGAAGAATTACTAATGCTGGAGTATTAGAAAATGTTACAACTGCTACTGCATCCGCAGGTACCAATACTACCGCACTTGCTAATACAGCCTTTGTACAACAAGAAATCACTTCTCTAATTGGCGGTGCTCCTGGAACACTAGATACTTTAAATGAACTTGCAGCAGCTATTAACGATGACTCAAACTATAACTCAACACTTACAACAGCATTAGCTACCAAACTGCCTTCAGCTAGTTACACAGCAGCTGATGTACTTACAAAAGTTAAAACAGTTGATGGGTCTGGTTCAGGATTAGATGCAGATTTACTTGATGGCATACAGGCTTCACAATTTATAAGAAACGATACAGGCAGTGTACCAATAGCTAGATTTCCTACTACTGCATTATATGGAGATGATTCCTTGGGTGCATTTGCATCTAGCACTTTTGCAGTTAATCCACCAAGAATGGGATTCTTTAATATTAATAATTCATCAGCAGAAAATCCTGCTGGCTTTGGATATTGGCAAGGATTACATTTTAGACATAATAATCAAAGTAGCACATGGGGTTGGCAGTTAGCAGGAACATATAATACTTCATACTCTGATCTATATTTTAGACAGGTTGCAAGTGCAAGTAGAGGCTCTTGGTACAAGCTATGGCATACAGGTAATGACGGTAGTGGTTCAGGTTTAGATGCAGATCTTTTAGATGGACAACACGGATCATATTACAGAAACGCTTCAAATATAAATGCAGGAACAATAAACACTGCTCGTTTACCAAATGTTGTGCTCTTATCTGGTGGCAACGCTATTCTTAAATTACAAGAAACAGATCAAACAAATAACCCAACATGGTGGCATGTAGCAGATGGTGGAAACTATTCAATAAGATTAAACAACACAGGCGGATATCCATTTCAAATTACCACAAATAGTACCAATAATGCTGTATCAGGAATTGCTCTTAACTATGCTACAACAATTCAAGGTAACACTGCTTGGCATGCTGGAAATGACGGTTCAGGCTCAGGACTAGATGCTGACACTTTAGATGGTGTTAATAGCGGATCCTTTTTAAGAAGCGATGCTACTGACTCAGCAACAGGTGCTTTAACATTTTCAGGATCTATATTAAGTAATGGACATAGCTCAGGATCTAACTATTTACCATATACTGATGGTAATTTCTATTTTAGAGCACCAAATGTATTTTTTGATTCAACACAAGTAGAATTTAATAACATAGCTCGTGTAGTAACAGGAAGTGTTGCGGCAAGCAATACTACTAAAGGTTTGATGTTCGATGGTAATTATCAAACAGGTCAATATCGACACAGGTTCAGAAAACAAGATCTTAATGGGGGTCTTCCATTATTTCTAGATATCTCTGAAGGCACAGCAAACAGTTATACTGCTATTGCAAGATTTGGTCCTTATCTTAATAACACTCAAAAATTTGAAGTTTATGGTAATTCTCGATTTGATGGGGATGTTGAGGTCGGAGTTCTTACTACTACTGACAGCGGTGTTTTATATTTAAACGGTTCTACAGCCAATAAACGAGCAGAACTTAGCTGCTCAAATGGTAATCTACATATTGATGCAGACAATGGAAATGGAATATATCTAAACTGGTACGGCTCACAATCAGCAACATCTACAGCAGGAACTTATTTTGGTAATGCCAATTCAGGACAAGTTGCAAGAATAGATGGAAGCGGTAACTTTACTTTATCAGGAACAGTAGACGGTGTAGATATTGCTGCTCGTAATAGTGTATTAACCTCTACAACTACAACAGCCAATGCAGCTTTACCGAAAGCTGGTGGAACCATGACTGGTACTCTTACTACAGGTGGCAATATAGTTGTTCCTAGTAATACTGGCTTCCAAACATCGGGTACTGAAACAAAATTTACTACTACTCATGGTTTTATTCAGTTAGGACCAATGAATACATCTTACGCTCATATCTATACTAATATTGCTGGAGGATTCTACTTTAACAAAAATAATATATATGCAAATGGTAATACTATGTGGACCTCAGGTAATGACGGATCAGGCTCTGGCTTAGATGCTGATCTGCTTGATGGACAACAGGGTTCTTATTATGCTCCTGCTTCTGGAGCTAACTATGAGCCAATAAATGCCACAATTCTTCACCGAGGATCAGACATTTCTAGTGCAGATTGGAATACATTTATTGATGGGACAGAGGCTAGTTGGAATACGGTCTTAAATCATAGTGGCTCTAATAGACCCGTAGGATATTATACTTATGGTACGGTTCTTAGTTTTTCTAAATCAGGACAAGCCAAGTTTCAACTTTATGCTTCAGAACAAGCTTCAGGTGGGAATGGTGGTCTTGCCTATCGTACTGGTTGGAATACTACTTACAGAGCATGGGTTACATTGTGGGATTCTGGTAACGATGGATCTGGCTCTGGCTTAGATGCTGATCTGTTAGATGGTTTACATGCAAGTAGTTTTTTAAGACTCGACAGTGGTTCAGCAAGTCCTCAAGGAGTTCCTGCAAATAGAATTAAAAGATTCAATTCACAAGCTGCTATAAATACAACATCTGGCAGTCAATCAAGTTTAGAAGTTTATGGAAATAATGGTGCTGGAACAGATGCATTTATGACTTTCCATGTTGAAAACGATTACGCACTTTACTTTGGACTTGACGGAGGAACAAACGATTTAGCAGTTGGGGGTTGGTCAAAAGGAGCAAACTCCTACAAAGTATGGCACGCAGGCAACGATGGAGCTAGTTCTGGCTTAGATGCTGACACTGTAGATGGTACGCACCTTGCTTCTATATACTCAAACTCAGCAGTTGCTAATACTAGCGTAAATAAAGTATATGAAAACTCTACCATTACTTACGGGGCTAGCTATTTACAATGGCTGGATAATAGTGGAACAGGTGGAACGGGATTAAACGGTGCACAACCAGGAAATCCATTTAGTGATTGGCATCATCATATAGTAATGAACCATGGAAATAGTAATGGATATTATGTTGATATAGCTGCTTCTTTTCACCACAACAGAGTACATTTTAGAAGGTTGGCTGGTAATAATTCTCCTGCGGGTTGGAATGAGTTTTGGCATACAGGCAATGACGGTAGTGGCTCTGGTCTAGATGCAGATACAGTTGATGGCATACAGGGATCTTCATTCTTAAGAAGTGATACAGCAGATACAAAATCTGGACATCTAACTTTAGCTGGCGACACTAAAATATTATTTAACAATACCTCAAACTATGGTATTGGAGCAGGCGGACATAATTATAATTCAGGGTATTTTGATACAGTTGAATCAGGGACATCCACAGACCCACTTGAGTTAGTTTACTATCAAGGTCGTGGTGTAAATATAGGACAGACTGCTTCATTAAAAAATCTTGGATGTGGTGGAATTAAAATTGGCGGTGCAGACAACAGTATAGCAAGTGGCTATATGCTACATTTACAATCAACTGGAGATGCTGCGATTTTATTAGAAGCAGATACAGATAATGTAACAGAAAGCGATAATCCTAAATTAAGATTTAGACAAGATGGCGGTGCTGTTGAAGCACAAATTATGTTGACCGCAAATAACGACTTTATGATAGACCATATTTATACAGCAAATAATATATTATTTAGCTTCAATGGTTCAACAAAAGGAACTATAACAAATGCTGGTAATCTTACTATGACAGGTAATGTTACTGCATATTCAGATGAAAGATTAAAAGAAAACATACAAACACTAGACAGCAAAAAAGCATTACAAATGAGAGGTGTTAGTTTTGTTAAAGGTGGTGTAAAAGGTAGTGGTGTTATTGCTCAAGAAATAGAAGAAATAGCACCTGAACTAGTATTAACAGCAGATGATGAAATGGGTACTAAGTCAGTAGCTTATGGCAACTTAGTTGGGTATTTAATTGAAGCTATAAAAGATCAACAAAAACAAATAGATGAACTTAAAGAAAAAAATGATATAATTTTAAAGGAGAATAATTATGGCAATAACATATAAATTAGATGAAAAATACACTGGTAAAAGAAAAACTTCTATGCCAGATCCAAATAATGAAGGTAAAACTATTGATACAACAGTAGATGTAACTGATGTTATAGTTACTTTTACTTCTGATTCACCTGCCTTAACACATACACGAAATGTAAATGTAGTTTTAGATTCTGATGGTAAGTACGATAAAGCATCAACATTAGCAAGAATTGAAGAAGTAGCAGCTGGTGTAGCACATAAAGTAGCCATTGGAGTTATCGCTCCCGCAGAATAAATAAATGCCTTTACAAAGCTCAGGGGCAATATCCTTAAATCAAATTCATGTAGAGGCTGGTGGCTCATCTGGATCTCAAGCCTCTATTAATGATGCTGATATAAGAGCTTTAATAGGAAAATCATCTGGGGCTACCATGTCTTTTAATGAATGGTATGGTGCTTCCTCTGCTGCCTTCCCAGGTTCTGGGGAAAATAGTTGGTTTCAAGATTCGTTAAGCACTAATCTCCCTCGCTCTTCTTCTATGAGTCAAAACTATTCAAGCACTTCTTTTGTACAAGTTGGTTTTAACTGTGGATATCAAAATGATACTACAAATGACAGAATAGCTATGAGATTTACAGGATTTACCTCTGCTGCTGCTTCTATTTTTACTTTTGCTTATGTAGGGTATGACGGTCATGCTAGCACGACTTTCCAAGCTAAATGTGATTATTCAGTAGCATCAGGTGGTTTTGTTGGGTCTGTAGAAAATCCTGCTTCATATTCACCAGCATCAGGTACTTATGCAAATATAAGTACATCTACCTATAGTCCTGTATGGCAATGGACAGTTACTGTAAATAGCGGAAGCGGAACAAGAAGCTTAAGTAGTTTTACTGGCACAGCTCCAAAATGGAGCGTAAGAGCTGGTTCTAGTGGTACGCCTATTTCAGGACCAGGTTCAAGTGGGCAGCATTTGTCGCTTCAAGCCACTAGAGGCAGCAACCAAGGTCCAGGTGGTCCTGGAGGTTTCTGTATTCATGAAGATATGCTTGTCTCTACACAAAAAGGCAACATGACTATAGCGGATATTATCGCTACAGCACCACCTAAAATATGGTCATGGAACAAAGATACTAACCAAAAAGAATTAGTAGATTTATTAGAAGTTAAAACAATAGAACACGATAATCTTTATAAAATAAATAACATAATGGCTACAGAAGATCATATGTTATACACAGAAAACTATACAGCAGCCTCTGTTGCTCCTGCAAAAACAAAAGAGAACTATGATGTAGATTGTGCTCAATTAGCAGTAGGACAAAAACTAATGAAAGAAGATGGCACTTTAGAAGAAATAACATCTATAGAGGTTTATTCTGGGACACATAAAACTTATACATTAAAAACAACCTTGTCTAACTTCTACGCAGACGGTGTATTGGTTGATTCAGAAATATGAGTGATATAGTTACACTTATAAATGAGGTGGGTTTTCCCATAGCAGCAGCTATAGGTCTTGGTTTATTTATCTGGAAGCTTATTAATAAAATTATAGACGGTATGGAAACTAAAGTAGATGTTTTAGATGAAAAGGTATCAGCACAAATATCAGAAATAGAACAGCGATTAGGTCAGAAACTAGACTCACAACATGGCATTTTAGTAGCTCTTATAGATAGAGTTAGATCTGTAGATAATGAGATAATTAGGCAAGATACACTTTTAAAGACTATACTAGGAGTACCACAACTTATGCATACCGATAGGCTTGCTAAGGCGGATAGAGATGACCAAAGGAAAGATTAGTTTTATTTTAATATTTTGTATGTCAGTAACAGCTGATGAAATGGTGCATAAATTTAAGTCACCATCATTTAGTGGAATAGGAACATCAGCACATTATCTAACTATTGAAAACCAACAATATACTAGAAAGATGACCATTAAGGAGGAGCTAAAGGCTCTCCAAGAACAAATAGAAAGAGATAAAGAAAATACAACCTTAGCAAGATTTATCAGGAATCTAGAGTCTAGAATATATGCACAGTTATCTAGACAGTTAGTAGAAAATTTATTTGGAGAGACACCTTCAGATAACGGTATACTAGAATTAGAAGGCAATACTATAGAGTATAGTGTTGTAGATGGAATAATAACTTTAACAATTACGGATTCAGATGGGAATACCACGACAATTTCTTTGCCTATTGGTAGCTTTACTTTCTAGTTGTGCGTTAATTGTTGACCCAATAGAAAATAATTTACCACCCTTAGAAAGAATAGAAAAACCAGAGATAGGAACACTATTGGTGCCTGAGTTGGCAGATATAGCTATAGTTGGCAGAAAGCCAGTAATTGCAATATATGCAGGATCATTTGCTGATCAAACTGGTCAAAGAAGAAGTAATAGCTCGTATGCAACATTTAGTTCTGCTGTAACTCAAGCTCCAGATGCATACCTTATAAGAGCATTAAAACATGCAGGAGATAATCACGGTGGCTTTTTTGAAGTAGTTGAGCGTGTAGGACTCGAGTCTGTGACCAAAGAAAGACAGATAATCAGATCTACAAGACAAGACTTTAAAGAAGATCAAGAATTGCCAGCTCTAATGTTTGCTGGTTTGCTAATGCACGGTGGTGTGATATCTTATGAGAGTAATATTGAAAGTGGAGGTGCTGGTGCAAGATATCTTGGTATTGGCATGTCTAGGCAGTTTCGTAGAGATACAGTTACAGTTTCTTTAAGAACAGTATCTGTAAGTACAGGCAAAGTATTACTAGAGGTGCTTGTTACCAAAACCATTTTAAGTGCTTCTTTAGACCAGGATGTGTTCCGTTTTATTAGTGACCAGACTGAGCTAGTGGAGATAGAAAACGGTTTAGTAAGAAACGAATCAATAGATATTGCTTTGCAGACAGCAATAGAAACAGCCGTATTACAAACAATAAAACAAGGAAACCTAAAAGGTTACTGGAGTGTAAATGAATATACAGAAACTGAAATTAACAAGCCTTGCGATATTGATGAGTGCATCGATATACGGGGCTGACAACGAAATCCATGTCTCACAGGCGGGAAATAATGCAAATATTGATCTAGAACAACTTGGATCTAGCAATATTATAGGAGGGTTACTAAGCTCTGCTGGATCGCTTACCCCTTTTGATTTAGACGGTATTAATTTAACGCTTGATGTAAATCAAATCGGCAATAGCAACAAATTTTTAGGCGATATCTATGGTGATAATGTTACTGGATTTTTTGAATTTGATGGTGATAGTAATACCTTTACAATTCAAGCAGATCCTACCAACACCTACGGAATAGATAGTTCTAATTACAATGTTGATGTTACAGGAAGTAGTAATACTTTTACTCTAGATACGGGGACTACAGCTCTTACTGATACCCTTGATCTTGATTGGATAGTCAACGGTGACAGCAATACTTTCGATTTTGATATAAACTATGATGGAGCAACCAACTATGTAGATGTTGATGGTGACTCGAACACAGTCAACTTTACAGGAAGCGGATATGCTGGCGGTTATTTTTATTTAGATCAAACAGGAAGCAGTAGAACATTTGACATTACACAATCATCAACTTTGGCAGCAGATTGGCTTAAGGTCCTATCAACAGGTTCTAATGGTACTATTTGTATTGTTCAAAACGATGGTGGTACAAGCACAGGCTGTTGATGTTGGGAATGTATCTGAGCTAAATGGATCTGCACAAGTAGTAAGGGATGAGCCCTTTCTTGCAGCATTAGATCTACAAATAAAACAAGATGACCAAGCCGTAACTTCTAACGGCAGGATGGCTATTACTTTTCTAGATGACTCTATTGTAAGACTTACAGAGCATAGTAAATTAGTTATAGACTCATATGTTTATGACCCTGATCCAAGCAAATCTAAAATGGCTCTTACCTTTGGTCTTGGTACAGTAAGGTTTGTATCTGGTGCCTTAAATAAAATTGATAAACAAAATATTAAGCTATCAACCCCAACTGCTAATATTGCTATTAGAGGTACAGATTTTACTTGCACGGTTGATGAGTTGGGGCGTTCTCTCATTATTTTATTGCCTGGTCTTGATGGGCTATCTAGTGGTGAAATATTGGTTACAACAGCTGCTGGATCTGTGGTTCTTAATAAACCTTATGAAGCAACAACAGTATCAGTGTTTGAAAACGAACCATCTAAACCAGTAATATTAGATTTAAGCTTAAACCAAATAGACAATATGCTTATTGTCACACCTCCTAAAGAACAACAGTTTGTTAATGAAGATTCATCAAATCAATCTGGCAATAATATTTTAGATGTAGACTATCTTGAGTTTGAAGATTTAGATATAGACTACTTAGCTGAAGACTCATTAGAATTTACAGAGCTAGAAATAAACTATCTTGATGTTAATTTTCTTGAAGACTTATTAGATGTTATTGATGCCTTACAAATTGACGAAGAAGAAGATCAACTTGCAGCTAATATAAGTTCTGTGAATATTACAGGTACAAGATTTGGACAAGATACGGACACACAAATAACAACATTCTTAACTGGTCAAACATTAACCATTATGCGTAATGTAAATGAATCAGCCAGAGTGGATATAGATTCCTCTAGTAGCTATACTGTAATCTTTATACAAGAAGGCGTATCAAGAGTCATTAAGATAAACGGAGGATCTGGTAGTGTTATTAAAATAACCCAGAGTGGTTAATGAATAGACTATTATTCATATTACTTATAGTTCTAGGGCTACCTCTTGTCTTTCAAAGCACCCCAACAGAAATACTTAAATTAAAAGTTTTTGATTATTTAGTTCCAGAAAAAGAACAGTCTGGATATTTTACTATCCTTAATATTACAGAAGAAGATATAGATAAGGAGGGTGGCTATCCATTACCAAGACAAAGACTAGCAAAAATACAAGTAGATTTATTAAACAAGGGTGCAATAGGTGTTGGGTGGGTTGTTGCTTTCCCGCACCCAGATCGCCTCGGGGGAGATAAAAACTTTGCAGAAGCTTTAGGATATGGAACATCTATATTAGCTATGTTTGAAACTCCTAACGGTAAATATCCACCAACCACAGGAACTGTTATATTAGGTGACAACTCTGGTGGGTTAATGACTAATGGAGTGGTGCAAAACATTGATGTCTTAAATGAGTCTGCGGGTCAAGGTATTGCAACTGCTCCAACCGATATAGATAACTTAGTAAGAAAGATTCCACTTTTATTACAAACCCCAGATGGATATGTTCCAGCATTTGGAACTGAAGTGTTAAAAGCCTTAGTTGGTGCTGACACTTATGTAATTAAAACAAATGAATTAGGAATAGAAGAAATAAGAGTTAAAGGATTACCGCCAGTAAAAACAGATAGTCTTGGTCGTAAATGGATTAGTTGGGTAGATACGCCACAAACTGATCTGCAAGAAATGAATGTGGCAGGTAAGTTTGTTTTTGTAGGAATTACTGCTCCAGGAGTCATGCCACAAATTGCAACTCCAGTTGGATTATTAGAGCCACATAAGATTCAAGCAGCATTATCTGAGTCAATTTTAATTGAAGACTCGCCTTATATCCCAGATTGGCACTTAGCAGCTGAAATTTTGATTTTCGCAATTTTCGTCTCTCTGGTGTGGCTTGTAATCAATTTTCTTAGCATAACCAAGGGCATAGGTATCCTTGGAGTATTGTTGTTGTCTACGGGCTTCTTAGGAGCTTACAGCGTTCAAAAGGGTATTTTGTTAGATTTTTCATGGACTTTTGTCTCAGAAGTGGTCACTTCTACTGTAGCATTCTATTTTAACTACCAAAAGCAGTATAAATTGCGTCAACAAATTAAAAAACAATTTGAACATTATTTAGATCCTAGACAAGTTAAACAATTACAAAGCAATCCTGACCTCTTGAAACTCGGGGGAGAAAAAAAATACTGCACATTTCTTTTTACAGATGTTAGAGGCTTTACAAATCTTTCAGAAAAATTAGAACCAGAACAAGTAACGGATATTATGAATAAAGTTTTAACTGCACAGGTAACTTGCATACAAGCTCATGGAGGAATGGTAGATAAATTTATAGGTGATGCATGTATGGCAATCTTTGGAGCTCCTCTTGATTTAGATGAACATGAAAAAAGAGCTGTAGCTTGTGCCCAAGATATGCGTACTGCTATTAGACAACTACAAAAAGAGTTGCCAGAACCAGTAGCGATAGGTATAGGTTTAAATTCTGGAGAAGCAGTAATAGGTAACATGGGATCAGATACTAGGTTTGATTTTTCTGGTATAGGTGATGCAATTAATATTGCAGCAAGATTAGAGTCAGCGACTAAAGAAGTAGGTGAAGATATATTGATTGGCGAATCTACTGCAAAAAAGGTTGATTTTAGTTTAAAATTACTTAAACCCATAAAAGTTAAGGGTAAAAGTAAACCCTTAATTATTTATACAGTATAAGGATTATTATGGCATTAAAAAATTTACTTAAAAATGTAGTAGGAGCTGTAGCTCCAACATTAGGTACAGCTCTTGGTGGACCTATGGGAGGCATGGCAGCTAACCTTATAGCAGAAACATTAGGCGTACCTAATAATCCTAAGTCTATAGAAAGAGCCATATCTGAAGCAACACCAGAACAAATGTTGCAATTAAAGAAAGCAGAACAAGATTTTGAAAAACAAATGAAAGAGTTAGATGTTGATGTTTTTAGACTAGAAACAGCAGATAAACAAGATGCCCGTGGAAAATTTAGCAAAGATTGGACTGCTAGAATTATAGGCATATGTGTCGTTGGTGGCTTTATGGGATATATATTTTTGGTGACTTTACAACCACCAGAACAAAATAGTGAAGCTTTAATTAATTTAGTTCTAGGATATTTAGGTGGATTGGCTAGTGCTGTGATATCTTTTTATTTTGGAGCTTCTCATCAAAAGGAGGAGAAATGAGCTGGTTTGGTAATATGTTAGCAAAAATAGGCTTAGTTGAATCTGAAGTGGTTAGAACAAGGGATGGTAAAGGTAGATATATTGCCGATGATCCTAAGACCGCAAAGAACGAAGCTTACAAAACTGTTAAGAAAAAAAAGAAAAAATAGAAAATGTATGAATATAGATGCACCGTCACTAGAATAGTAGACGGAGATACAGTAGATGCCGAAATAGATTTGGGGTTTGACATTGTTTTTAAATCTAGAATTAGACTTTTTGGAGTAGATACTCCAGAGTCCAGGACAAGAGATCTTGATGAAAAGGCTAGAGGCAAGCTCGCTTCTGCTTTCCTTAAAGACAAAATAGACAATGCTGAGTTTGTTAAAGTACAAACTAAACTAGATAAAAAAGGTAAATTTGGCAGAGTTCTGGGAGTTATAGTTGCAGATGATTTAGATCTTAATCAAGAGATGATTCGTAAAAATCTAGCAGTAGCATATTACGGTCAATCTAAAGACGACATAGAATCAGAACATATGATTAACAGAGACAAACTTATAGAAGCAGGAATATTTACACCAACAGAGGTTTAGCGTGGCTGGATTTAAACTTACAACATTTACTGGACTTAGTAAAAAAGTGTCTCCTCGTTTGTTGCCAGAAGATATGGCACAAGAGGCACAAAATGTATTTTTAGACTCAGGCAGAATAGAAGGCATTCCAGCTGATTTAAGTGATGGATCTGAAACTGCATCACCACAAACACATCCAGCTACAAATATTTCTGGAAGCACCAGATCAATATTTAAGGCTACCTCTACATCATGGTTTACATTTTCTTCAGATGTAGATGTTATTAAAAGTCCTATAAAAGAAGATTCTCATGGCAGATTTTATTTTACTGGCTCTGGTAATTTTCCTAAATATACATCTTTAGCCTCTGGTATATCTGGTTCTGGTCCCTATCCAACAGCATCCTTTAGGTTGGGATTGCCCACACCAGCAGCCTTTACTTCAGCTCCAAGTGTAAATAATGCTACAGCAGCAGACGGAGCGACTACAAACTCAAGAGCTTATTTATATACAGAAATAACCACCTTTGGAGAAGAAGGACCGCCTTCAGCAGTAACATCAGCAGATATAGTAGATGCAGCCAATGGCTCTACAGTAACAATAGCTTTACCAGCTGCAACCTCTGGAACTTACTCTATAGCTAAAAGAAGAATATATAGAACAGATGTTAATGGTGTATTTAGATTTGTAAAAGATGTATCTGGAACATCTTCAGGCAATACTACAGAAGCTATTACAGACGACCTTCTCGGGGAAGAAATAGAATCATCAGACAACTTAGCACCACCAGATGATACAACATCAGATCACCCAGATGGACCAATGCTTGGTATTACTACAATGCCTAATGGGATTACAGCAGGATTTTCTGGCAACACTTTATTATTTAGTGAGTCTTACTTACCTCATTCATATCCTTTAGCAAACCAATTAACAACACAAGATGACATAGTGGCAATAGCTTCTATAGCTTCAGGATTATTAGTAACAACAAAAGGCAAGCCACTTATAGCCTCTGGTACAGATCCTAGTGCTATGGCTATGGTTGAAATAGACGCAAACTTACCATGTTCTAATAAAAGATCATTAGTAGATATGGGAGAGTACGCTATTTACTCATCACCAGACGGTTTAGTTTTAGCTTCTAATGGAGGCATTAACTTAATTACCGAACAAATACTTACCAGAGATCAGTGGCAAACAGAGTTTTATCCTACTAATGTAGAAGCATATGAGTATGAAGGTAAGTACATAGCATTTACATATGATGGCTCTAATAACTCAACTAAAAAAGGTTTTATTTTTGACCCAAGAGGTGGAAAGAATGCTTTTGTAAAGCTAGATTTTTATGCTACTGCTGGCTATAACGACAGAGAGAATGATGAGTTATATCTTGTTATAGATGGTGTTCTTAAAAAGTTTGCAAGAGGCACGGCTAAAAGATCTTATTTGTGGAAATCAAAAGAGTTCTTTAGTAATAGACCACTATCACCAGGGGTTGCCAAGGTTAATGCTGAAGCATACAACGCACTTACATTTAAACTCTTTGCAGATGGCTCTCTAAAACATACGCAGACTGTAGCTAATTCAGATCCCTTTAGATTACCTGGAGGATACAGAGGAAAAGTTTTTGAAATACAGCTGGAGGGAACAGATATCATTAACGAAGTTTGCGTTTATGAAAGTCCACAGGAGATTGTTTAGTGGCAAATGATATTTTAAAAACTAAGAAAAAGAATTTAAAGGCAAGAGGTAGCTTTCCAATACCTAGAGATTTTAGTATAGAAGCTAAAAGATTCGCACAAGCAGTACAAGATTCATTACAACAATTAAAAGGTGAAAAGGGAAATATTCTAGATAGAGCAGTTACCTTTCAAGATCTTATAGATGTTGGTATTGCAAAACAAAACTTTAGTCTTACAGGTGGCGGTTCTGATTTTGTTATAGGTGATGATGGTAACAAAGAAGGTGTTGATACCCCTACAATTCCAACAAACTTTGCAGCCTCTGGTGCCTTTCAAAACATATTATTAACATGGGATTTTCCAACCTATGCTGGGCATTCTCATACAGAAGTATTTGTTAGTAACTCTAATACTTTTTCTAGTAGAGTATTTTTAGCTCAAACTACAGCATCAGTCTTTAGTCATCAAGTAGGCAACGCAGCAACTAAATACTATTGGATTCGTCATGTAAATCAAAATGATGTAGAAGGACCATTTAATGATGATGCTGGAACATCTGCATCAACAGCTATAGATGTAGGTGCTGTAATGACACAGCTTTCAGAAGAAATAAAACTACTGCCAGGCTTTGGAACTTTAAACACTGACATGAGCATAACGCTTAGTGGTACACAAAGAACCTTACAAGCTACTTTGGAAACTATTAATACTCTTGCTACAACAGCAACGACTAATGTTACTAATTTAACATCTGGAACGCCAAGAGTAATAAGGTCAGATAGTGAGCCAACAACCAGACCAGACGGAACTACCTTGCAAACTGGAGACATATGGATAGACACGGATTCTAGCCCTAATGTAAATGAGTTATTTGTTTATACAGGAAGTTCTTTTGCAGCTACAACGGCTGGGTCTACATCCTCTTCTGATACTACGCTACAAACACAAATAACATCTAATGGTAACGCAATAACCCAAAGTGCAAGTGATATTTTATTAGTTGCTGGAGTTTCAGATAGAGCAAATATATCTACTTCAGTAAATATCACAACATTAAGTGCAGCTATAACAAATGCATCTACTGGGTTACAAGCAAATGCAAATGCCATATCTACACTAGGTTCTACAGTAACTAATCAGGGTAATAGTATAAATACTATATCTACAAATGTTACAGAGCTAACAAATACTTTATCTGGATATAACTCAAGCTCTACTGTGGCTTCTGCTATTTCAGGATTACAGACTCAAATAACATCTAATGATGATGATGTTACTAATATAAATAGTTCTATTACTGCATTGAATGGAACTATCGATACTAAAGCTAAAACATTTGTTCAAAATGATCCACCTTCGGCTACAGCGATAGGAGATCTATGGATAGATTCTAATGATAGCAATAAGCTTTATAGAGCAACTGCAACAGGAACTGGAAACTGGGTAGCGGTAGGTGATACAAGTGGAACACATATTTTTGCACAAAATGGCGAGCCTTCAGCAAGACCAGACGGTTCAGCCTTACAAGTAGGTGATTTATGGTTTGACACAGACCAAGCTGACGGTAGTGGTAACTTAACAAATAAACAATACAGGTATGATGGAACAAATTTTGTTTCTGTAGAAGATGCAAGAACATCTATAAATGCATCTGCAATAGACACTCTTACCACTAATGTTAGCACTATTAATGGAACTTTAACTTCAGAGGCAGCTAAAATACTTGCTTTACAAAATACAGTTAATAATCCATCTACAGGAGTTTCTGCAACAGCCTCAGCACTATCATCATTAACTACTACGGTTACATCTATACCAGTAAACTTTAGCCAATCTACAGAGCCAAGCTCTGGTCTTACAGAAGGCGATTTTTGGATAGACACAGATGATAACCAACTTTATAGATATGATGGTACAAACTGGCAAAGTGTTAGAGACTCATTAACAACCTCAAGCTCACAAGCAATCACAGCATTACAGAATACAGTGGATAATGGATCTACTGGTGTAGGTGCAAATGCCTCAGCAATATCTACACTAGAAACAGAAGTATATGGATCTGGATCAGCAGGCTCATCTAGGATAGACTCATTAGAGTCTACTGTTAATAATAATGTTTCAGGCGTAGCAGCAAATGCTACAGCCATATCAGCTCTTACAACTAAAGTTGACACTAAAAATAAAAGTTTTGTAGGAACTTCTCAACCACAAAATAACTCTACTAATGATCTTAAGGTTGGAGACATTTGGATAAAAACAAGTGACAACAACAAAATACATAGATGGAGTGGTAGCACTTGGGTACCTTTAGCTCCAACAACAGTACAAACATTTGCACAAAGCTCCACACCAACAGCAACATCTGTAGGTGATATTTGGATAGACACAGGTAATGATAATGAAATAAAGAGATGGAATGGTAGTACATGGCAACCTTTAAGAGATGGTCTTATATCAGCTAATGCTACTTCTATAACAGCTATATCTTCTGAAATAGGTGTTACTTTTGACGCAAGAATAACAACAAATAATGGTACTAAAAACCTTGATGTTCAAACTATGTCATCAGGTTCTGCTGTAGCTCACAATATATCTAATGCAAATATAACAACTGGGGTATTTTTATCACTCAAAGGCTTTCCAACTACTGGAGGTCTAACAGATGTTCAACTTAATAGAACTTTTAAGGTTGTATCTAGACTAACATCAACCACATTACGAGTTGAAATAGTAGGAGACAATGCTAATGCAACAGCGACATCATCAATAGTATCTTCTGGATCTACCATAGGAACTAATGCTGGAGTTTTACAATTAGCAGAAACAACAACAAATACTCTGGGTCAAACTGAAGCATCTTATGTAATGCAGGTAAATAGTAATGGTCATATTGCTGGGTTTGTTGTACAAAGTAGCACCACTCCAAGCGGTCAGCAAACTAGTGATGTTGTATTTCAAGCAGATAAGTTTGCTATAGTGCCGTCATCAGGTTCTGGTCAAGTAGCACCTTTCATAGTTAGAGCTACATCAACCACCATTAACGGAGAAACAGTGCCAGCTGGTCTTTATTTAGATGCAGCCTTTATCCAAAATGGAACTATTACAAATGCCCAAATTGGTGATGCAACCATAGATAATGCAAAAATAACTCAGACATTAAATGCAAATAAAATAGTTGCTGGTGAATTATCCGCAGACAGAATAGATGTTCCTGGAGTTATAACAGCAGGTGGATTAATAGTAGGAAGTGATTTATCTACAGATGGTCAAACAACTATTCATGGAGGCAATATATCAACAGGAACTATTCTAGCTAATAGACTAACAATAACTCCTGTAGAGTCTGGAGGATCTGCTGCTGACATAAATGCTAATACCACCACGATAAGCGGGGGAAAAATAACAGCAAACACCATATCAGTAGAACAAGTAAACACCACAAACTTTGCCCTACCTACAGAAGGAGGCTTAACTTCTGGTTCTACTATTGGAATCTTTAATAACAATAGCATGAGATACGCCCATGTAGTCTCTGTAGGCTCTGGAGCTGGATTTTATTCTGGATTTATAAGAGCTGTTGGCGGAACTGGACAAGTTAAAACAATAAGATTTTTATTTGGTGACGGAACTCATGGAGCCAGTGCATCTAATGATATAAATACTACTATTACTACAGGTGGAACAGATACTCCAAGTCTTACTGAAAACAGTACAGGTGTAGTACATATAACCCCTAGACTAGAAAATATGCATGGACATATTTCAGAGTCTAGACTTACATCTAGTGCTGATACAGCAAACATTCCTATAGCATTCAGATACACTGGATCTGGAACTGTTAGGTTATTTATACAAGGACAAGGTAATGGCAATAATCAAGTAGGATCAGTAGAAGCTAGGTTCTTTAAGTTTGGAGTAAACACGCCTAATCAATTTACATTTACAGATGTTCCAGGAGCTTCAACAAATCAACAATACACATCAAATACTGTAACTCTTTCAGGATCATTTACTGCTACAACTGCAACCTTAACAGGAACTGGGTCTCCTACAATGAGCATAAACGGTGGATCATTCTCATCCTCTTCAGCAACAGTATCTTCTGGAGATACAATACAAGTTAGGCTTACAAGTGCTGGCACAGCAGGAACAGCAAGAAGTGCTACAGTTACTGTTGGAGAAACATCTGATACTTACACAGTTACTACTACTGGTGGTGGTTTTGGTCCACCTGGTGGAGGAATGTAATGAACTCACCTTGTTTAACATGCCAAATGTGTTGTCAAAGCAATACAAAGCCAAGCCAACCAGCTGTATTCCTTACTGAAAAAGAAACGATATCGTTTGGATTTGCTACCATTACTTATGAAAAAAAAGATGGTGTTTATAAATGCAGGTTTTTAGAAAAAGATGGATGTTCTTTAAAAGACAACAGACCAGCTATGTGTAAGATTTATCCACTAGTTGTAGAGAAAGATAAAGGGTTTTCTGTAAGCAACAGATGTCCACATAATAATTATTTTAATACTCCAGATAAACATGAAATGATTCATACCTTAACTATAGTAGACAGAAATAATCTTAATAAGATAAAAGGCAGAGAGAAGGGAGTATTTTAGTGGCAGTACATAATTTTGATTACACATTTGAATTTGTTTCTATAAACGCAGTTCTTATAGACAACACAAAAATAGTTAATCAGGCTAAATGCAAAGTTTCTGCTGTGGATAAAACAGATGCAAGCAAGACTGGTTCATCAATAGAAACAGTATATTTTTGTCCTTATGACAAAGCTAAGACTTTACCGAATAGCGACTTTGTAGACCTTGATTCTTTAACAGATACTAAGGTTGTTGAATGGGTTTCTAAAGTATATGAAGATAAATCTAATTTAGATGTATTATTTACTTATATAGTTTATGGTGCAGATGTATTAAACCCACCAGAAGAAGGCGGATAAGCTTTGATAGATATAATAAAAAGTGATATCTTACAAGAAAAATGTTAGCTCAAGTTGATGTAAGAGTTTACTGGGATTTCATAGAACCAGGTTTGCGGGAAATGAAAAAAGAAGCAAACCCAGAATGGAGACCAGAAGACATATATGGAGCCTTGGTAAATAACATTGCAGAGCTTTATGTAGATGTAGAGCAAGAACCGTGTGAAAGCTTTATCATTCTACAAGAAAAGCCTAGCGTGTTTCAGCCAACTAAGTCTTTATTGATTTGGGTAGCATATGATAAAAGAGGCAAAGCAGCTGATAAATATATGGATTATATAGAAGACATGGCAAGAGAAAGAGGTTGTAATAAAGTAGAATTTTGGACACCTTGGAAAGGTTTAGCAGACGGTTTATCTTCTAAGGGTTATCAAACTAAACTATATCTAACAGAGAAGGAGTTATAATGGGCGGTGGCGGATCAACACAAATAAAAGACTCAGCATCACAAAAAGCTTTAGCTTCGATAGCTGCACAAAGATTTAATCTTTATCAACAATATTATGTACCCCTAGAAAATCAGTATATGTCTGATGTTTTTGCTATGAAAAGTCCAGCAGCCTTTAAAGATGTTGAGGGTTTTGTAAACGCAGTCCAACAACCAGAGTTCCAAAGAGGCAGAAGAGAAATGCAGCAAAGAGCATTTGCTATGGGTGCTGATCCTACAAGCGGTCAATATCAAGCAGCAGCCTCAGCTATGACGCAAGCACAAGCAACAGGAATGGGTAGAGGTACAGCTGAGGCTTTATCTGGGCAGGTAGATAGATATTATCAAGGTATGCAAAATATTATAGCTATGGGTCAAGGTCAGGCTGGACAGGCTATGGCTGGTTTAGGAGATGTAGCAAGTCTTGCACAGCAAAGATCACAGGCAATAGCACAAGAATCTTTAGGTAGATATACAAGTAATTTAGGTGCATTAGGAACTGGAGCTGGCTTAGGTTATGGCTACTACACCACTCAAGGGCAAAATCAAGGCTCAAGCCCACAACCAAACCAAAATCAAAAAACAACATGAGTGCAGAAGCAACAAGATCTAGAATAGACCAGCACGAAGAAATTTGTGCATTAAGATATAAAAACATAGAAGATCGTCTAGACTCAGGCTCTAAAAGATTTATTAGAGTAGAGTCAATGATTTGGGGTTTATATGTTCTTATTATTGGATCACAGATTATAGGAGCATTTATATAATGGCTTTTTACCAAAGTGACTACAATGGAATGGGCGGTCTTTATGGTCAGCAACAAGGTTATGGTCGAGGTCAAAGCTACGGACAGGGTTCATATGTAAACCCTTTTAGACAAGGTGATCAGGCTGCTCAAGATACTTTAGCTGATCTGTATGAAGCAGAGTTTGAAGATTATTTAAGAAGATTCTTTCCCGTTGAACAAGACCTTATTGAACAAATGACAACAGGTTTTGGAGAATTACAACAAGAAGAAATAAGCAGGGCTCAAGGTGCTGTAGCCAGACAGTTTGCTAATACCAGAGGTCAAGAGACAAGACGACAAGCTGGATATGGTGTATCTTTAAGACCAGAGACACAGGGAGATTATCAGAGAACAGAGACATCTGCCTTGGTAGCAGCAAGAAACTTTGCACAAATGAGATCTGTTGAAAGAAGAAATCAAATACTTTCAGGCGGATTAGGAAGTGCATTAACTGAAAGGAGTGCATTAGGTGGCTAGAGGATTAGGCGGATTAATAGGTGTAGGAAGAGAGCAAAAAAGACAAGCTTTGGCTGGTCTTACAAAAGCTGCACAACTTGAAACACAAACAGATGTTGCAAATATGCAGCTAGATGCACAAAAACAAGCAGCACAAATGAACCTTGTAGGTACTGCTGGAGGAATAGCAGGTGCAAGTTATCTTAGTAAAAGAGCTGCGACAAAAGCTGGTGAAGAGGTTCTAAAAAAGGCTGCCACAGAAAAAGCCACAGAAACAGCAGTAGTAGCAGGTGCAGAAGCAGCAGGTGGAGCAGCAGCAGCTAGTGGTGGCGGAGGAGCAATGGCATCCATAGGTGCGGCAGCACCATATGTATTATTAGCATTAGCTGGAGGGTATCTTCTCAAGAAGATATTTGATTAATGAGTTTTTCATCAGGATTTAAAGATGGTTTTACTTACTACATGTCTCTTGTTGATCAAGAAAGAAAAGACAAACTTGCTGAATCTTCAATACAAACAGATGAGTTAAGAAGAGAAAGCTACCAATCGACCATAGATTTTAATCAAGAAAGGCTCAAGTTATCTCAAACTACGCCAGGAGAGCTTGAAGCAATACCACCAGAAGAAAGATCTTTTTCTCAAATAGAACTTATATCTAAAAGAAAATCTGATGCACTTGCTTTGGATAAAGCAGAGCTAGACTTAGATACCTCTGATGTAAATAATCAAGCTGCACAGGCAAACCTAAACAATACATTGGCTACCATTGAAGATGAAAATGATAGAAAAGCTGTACTTACAATAATGAATATTAATAAAAGGTTAGCAAGTGGAAAAATAAATGAAACAGTTGCAGCAAGCATACTTGAAGAGCCATTAATGGTTTTAAAAGAAAGTGGAGTTTATGATTTTACTAAATATGGAGATCCAGAATATGTAAAAGGTTGGGAAAGAATAGCACCAAAACTTGAATCTGGAGATTTTATATCTATAGCAGAAAATGATTCAGATGTTTTATCAAAAATATTTAGCGAACCTTTAAGAGTTTTTACAGGAAAAACATTTGTTAATGAAGACGGCAGAAAAGGATCTATACAAAGTGTTGCATTAAGTGGTGACTTTGACCCAATACAAAACACAGCGAATGCTTTGGTTGGCGGCAATTTTATGGTTCAGTATGAAGGAGATGATGAGCCAACAGAGGTATTTTCATATCTACCAGATAATGCAAAATCTGCTAAAGAAATAGTCCAAGATAAATCTTCTGGAGATGCAAAAGTTGTTTCAGTTGCAGATATAGTAGACAGAGTATCAGCTGAAAAAGAATTTATGATGTACGCAATAAACAACCCATCAGTCATGAATACAATTATCGAGGCTGGAAAGGGTGCAGTAAATTACACAGGCAATCCAGATATTGTAGAAAAAATGACAAAAACTCATTTTAATCTTAAACAAGCAGGTGAAACACATATAGGAACTGTTGAGTCTGCTGCTAGTAAGGCTAGAGTTGAGGCACAAAAAAACTTTGGAGATCCTGAAAGTGCTTATCTTGGAGTATATTTAATGAGGGAGCCAGAAATTGCTGGTGATTTTATTGAATCAGTTCCAGGAGAATTTGAGGGAGATGTCTCTTATCAATTAAGAGAAGGACAAAGTCTTGATTTAATGAAAGATAAAATGGTAGAAAAGTATGCCAACCCGCAAAAAATATATGCACAGGTTGCAGATGCTTATAGTACATATGAAGAGTTAGAAGATATAACAGGTAGAAAACCTTTTTACTTTCATAAAGGAGAGCATTATAAATTTGATACTAAAAAAGACGAGCTAGATGCAAAGCTTACACTAAGAGTTGATGATTATAATAATAAAAAAACACAAGCGGCAGAGGCATATGAAAGCGTTTATGGAGTAGGATCATTTGAAACAATTAGTGATGAGCAGTATGTTAGCTTTATGACTGCATATCTTAATGAGTTAGGAAGATAGTGTGGCAACAGAGTTTGATTTTAGAGATCCTCTTGCAGGCATTCAGATTCCAGAGTTAGAAGAAGAAGAACAAGAAGAACAACTAGAAGAATCACCCCCAGAGTTTAATTACGAAAATCCCTTGCGAGGTATAGGAGATATACCAGTTCGTCTTGGACCATTAAACATAAACCCACTTTCTATTGCTGAAGGCACTTTAGATGTTGTTGGTAAGCCTATAGCTGCATATAACTACGAAGCTAACCAAAGATACCCAGATGCCTTTTGGGATACTCTTAAATATACAGCTGATGCTTTTATAAAAGAAAATATAGCAGATGGTTTTAAAAAAGCTTTTGAAGGTATGAAGCTACAAAGTGCTGAACAAGTAGATAAACAACTAAAAGGTGAAATTCCAATCATGTTGCCAAATGGTACATATGATACTTTTGGGCAAGCTTTTGCAGCAAGACGATATGAAAATATCTCAAAAGCTGAAAAAAAGAAACAAAATCAAGAAATGGAGCAGTTAAGAAAAGACACATACAAAATAACCAATGACCTAAGTAAACAAATTAGAAAAAGACAAGATGATGCTAATTTAGGAGAGTACGGAAGAAGTGTATCTAGCGGTTTAGAGTCTATGGCAGTTATAGGAACTGCTATGGGAGTTAATGCTCTTTCTGGAGGAAGACTGACTGCACCAACTACGGCAGCAACTTTAGGTTATTTTGGTATACAAACACAAGCTATAAGTTATACAGAAGCTAGACAACAAGGATTAAGTCATGAAAAAGCACTAGCATATGGAAACATACAAGGTCTTTTAGAGGTAGGAACAGAAGCTTTACCTGTTTATAGATATTTAAGACCTTTATCAAAAGGAAAAATATCAGAGATAGTAAAAGATGGATTTGTAAATGTTGCAGCTGATACTAGCACAGAGGTATTAAATGGTGTTCTACAAGAAATAAATACGGCTTACTTTGATCTAGAATCAGATCTTAAAACTGCATTAGATAATGTAAACAACCCTTTGTATGATGGACCAACACCTGGAGAAGTTTTACAAGATATAGCGGGTCATTCTTTTCTATCATCACTAATTGCGTCAGGCTCCATATCTTCAGCAAGGAGTACAGGGGAAGTTATCTATTCACAAGATGTAAAAAATTACATAAAAGGCAATCAAGATAATCCAGCAATAGATACTTTTGTAGAAAACTTTAACACTTTAGTTAATAACTCAAGCTTAAACTATGAAGCTATAGATAAAGCAACTATAAGAATGTTAGATCCTAACTATAATAAAGGAGTTACAGCTGATGAACTTTTAGCAGAATCTTTTTTAAATACTAATTTTATAAAACTTACTGATCCTGTGCAGGGAGATATAACGGTAGAAAAAAAAGAGGGCATAGTAAATCAGGTCAATGATAAGTTTCCTGAAGAGGTTAAAAACTTTTCTTTCCAAGATCCTTTGGGTACCAGATTTGTAAATAATGAAGAGCCAACAAAAGTTATAAAAACAGGAAAACAGTTATTAAAAGGAGATGACATACAATTTAATTCTATTGAATATGAAGCAACTGTAGCAGATCAAAAAGAACAAGCATCTATGCCGCAAGAATCTTTATTAAATAAAGAAGACAATTACAATCAAGATGAATTAGATGTTGTTAGAAACAGAATTATATTCCCAAGAAGATTTCATGATGGAGTAATGAAAGATATTCCAGATCCGCAGAAAAAAAGATATTACACCTACATGGGCAACCAAAGAGATCTTACTTTTGATGAAACACAAAACTTATCAAAGGCAACTGTAGATCTTCTCAATACAGATTTACCTTTAGATATATTTACTGACTTAAGGTTTTTAGGAGTAAATGGAAAAAACTTTGAAAGATCATCACAAGCTCTTGGTCAATATTCTCCTGTAGTACAAGGACTATATTTCAATCCATATGTGGGTTTAAAGACAGCAGACTATGATAGTAAGCTAGGTGCAAAAGCAGCACTCAGACAAACATTTGCTCATGAGCTCGGACATCACATAGACTACGGTATAGGTAGAGAAGGTTATGGCGTTGGGTCTAACAGACCTGGTGCAGCAGACTACTTAGACTTTACTCCAGCAACTCCAACATCACCTTTATTTGATTTACCAGACATATCAGACAATGATGCAAACTTTGATTCTGTTGGAAACCTAGCACAAGGAAATGGTGGGGTAGTGATGCGTGAAGCATTAGATATATTTAATAGAAGCCAAAGAGACGGGATAGAACAAGGATACTTTGAAGGAACATTTTTAGGATATCCTCTTAATGAATATGTAGCTTTAAATGGAAAAGAAGTTACTACAGGAATGCAAAAATTCTTTAAAACAGAAGTTTTCGCACAAATGTATAGTTTATATTATACTAATAGAGATTTCTTGAGAGAGAATGCTCCAGAAACATTTAAGCTAATAGAGAGGTTAAACAATGCGATTTCAGCTGACAGCTTTACAGCAAAAAATAAGGAAGTATTACGAGCTTTTCAATCATCCCGTTCCAGGGGAAGTGTTAGCTTATCTTTCGGAAGAGAAACTGACCCAGATGCTAGAGGAGTCGATACAGACGGGGTCCCCGCAACTGGAGTGGCAGAACAGAGCAGACAACCCGACAGGGACGACATTCGATCTGAAGTACCAAAACTAAAAGCAACCGCATTATTAGATTTTATAAAACAAAACCCAGATGGGTTTACTGTTGATCCTGATACCTTAGAGTCTCCTAGCAGTGGTTTTGCTGTAGCTCCAGTCAAAGCATTAGAAATTGTTTTAGATCAAAATGAAATGACTGAGGCTGACGCAAGGCAGTTTGCTAAGAATGTTACTGAATTATCAAAACAAATAAACGCACCTGTATTTGCAGGAGGTTGGTTAAATAGTGATAATGGTAAATACTATCTGGACGCAACAGTAGTTTTTGATAAAATAGAAGATGCGTTATATACTGCTGAGGCATCACAACAAGAAGCAATATTTGATTTAGGTACATTTAATGAAACAAACACAAAACAAGGAATCCAAGAGCTCAGAAAAAGTAACAGGTTTTCAAGCAAAGCCAGGGATGAGCGAGGAGCAAGTATACAAGAACTTGGTCGCTTATTTGAAGAAGCAAGGAATCCAAATCAAGAAGTAGCTGTAGACAGCAGACCTACACCAGATCTATCTGAAACAATAACTGTACCTGAAATAGGGAGCCTTCTTACAGAACAAGATAGCTCAATTATGTTTAGGGCTTTCTCAACATTTCAAGAATATGCTGTCGATAAACTAGACAGGTTAAAAAACTTTTCAGAAAAACTAAAACCATACTTGCCAGAAGATCTTAAGGGTTTAGATATTATTAAATCAACAGACACCTTTCATGGCAAAGTTAAATACGGATTAGATGCTGCTGTAAAAGAAACAGATGTATTACTCAAATTTCTACAGTCTTCTAAAATAAAACTTAATACATTTAATACATTTCTTAAAAACTTACACGCTCCAGAAAGAAATACACACATTAATAAAAAGTATGAAAAAGAAATTCCTGAATTAGAAAAAAAACTTTTAGAAGAAAAAGATGAAAAGAAAAGACCAGCTATTAAAGGTCAAATAACAAAAAGAAAAAATGTATTAGCAAAGTATCAAGACTCTGGATCAGGAATAAATACAGAAACAGCGGTACAAAATTTACAAGAGTTAGGAATAAAATATAATTTAGAAACAAATAAAGTTACTGCAACAAATCAACAAGGCAAAGATTTGCTTGAAGCTTTTAAAATGATGGAAGCTTATCAAGCAGAGACAAGAACAATATATAAAGAGCAAGATCTTGTATCAGAGGAAACTGTAGCTGACTGGGATGCTTCTTTTAAATACTATGTTCCATTGGTTGGGTTTGCGGTAAATACTATAGAAAGTAGCAAACCAGAAACTAAGGGTGGTGGAAGAAGTCTATATGGATCTATTGTTCCAGAGGCAAAAGGAAGAACAACAGAATCAGGATCTCCATTTGAGCAAGCAGTAATAAGAAGACAACAAGCAGTAGTGCTTGGGGAAAGAAATGTAATAAACAAAGAGCTTGCAACATTAGCAAGAACTTTCCCAGAGAAAACAGTATGGGATGTAAGAGGAGCAAAGAAATTTGAAAAGCCACAAAAGTACAATGGTGAGGAAGCACTGATACCTTTTAAAGAAGGTGGCAAAACTCAATTCCTTGTTATAAGAGATCAAAGACTAGCAGAGGGCTTGGAGCACTGGGGTAACTCTCATCTTGGATCAGTGTTAGGATTTTTCCGTGGGGTTACTGGAGTCTTGTCTTCTTTATATACATCATTAAATCCAGAATTTGTTGTTGGAAACTTTTTCAGAGACTATCAAACTGGATACTTTAATTTATTAGCTGAAAAAGAAATAGGCAGAGCTATGGGCATGAAGCTCAGTGGTGCTTTGTCACCTAAGAATATGGCTAAAATTTTAAATGAAACAAGAAAGGGTTATGTAAGTGAAACATTAAAAAGAGACAATCCTGAAGCTTTTGAATTTTTTGATGCTTTTAGAAGATATGGTGGTCAAACAGGATATATAAATGCTAAAGATATAGATCAAATAGAAAAAGAAATGAGAATATTGTCTAGAGCTCATGATGGAGCCATCACCAGTCCAAGACAAATATTTAAATCAACTCTTGGCTTTGTTGAAAATGTTAATAATGCTGTAGAAAATGCTGCTAGATATGCTGTGTTCAAAGCCTATGTACAAGAAAAGGGTGGAATGAGTAAAGCTTCTGAAGTAGATTTTAAAAATGCAGCAGCTTTAGCTAAAAATTTAACAGTAAACTTTAATAGAACTGGAAGGCTTGGACCAGTAGTAAATTCTTTTTATGTTTTTGCTAATGCTTCAGTTCAAGGATCTGTAAACTTTTTTAGAGGAATGGTGCCATTTGGTTTTGACAAAAACGGTAATCCAAAATACAAACCTATATCAAAAGGTAAAAAATATGTAATGGGTGGAGCTGTAAGCTTTGGAGCAATGGTTGCTGTTTATAACACCTTAGTCTCTGGTGAGGATGAAGATGGAAAATTATTCATTGATAAAATACCTAGACACGAAAAAGAAAGATTTTTAATAATAATGCTGCCTGGTGTTAAAAGAGGCAGAGGCGTACCAAAATATAATAAAAAAACACAATCTTATGAAGTTCAGGGCAAGCCTGTAGCATTAGCAATACCATTGCCTTATGGATATAACATGTTCTTTAATATGGGCAGAATGGGTGTTGAGTTATCAACTAGCAATATTGCTGGATATGACAGAACATCTCCAGTAGAAGTAGCAAAAGATATGGCTGGTATAGCAGCAGGGTCATTTTCACCTGTTGGTATTGGTTATAACAAAGAGGGTGTCGATTATTTTGGAACAGCTGTACCTTCATTTGCAAAACCTATTTATGATGTATCAAGAAACCAAAAATGGACAGGTGCACCAGTTTATAAAGAACAGTTTTATGGTAGTAAGTTACCAAAATCATCCACAAAATTAAGAAATACAGAAGAGTTTTATAGAGACTTTACTAAGTTTGTTAATCGGGCTACTGGCGGTGGAGAGGCTGACGCAGGCATTGCAAACTGGAGTCCAGATAAAATTAAATATTACTTAGAAAGTTATTTGGGTGGCATGTACACAACAACCATGAGAGGCATTGGTCCTGATGGATTAATAGCAAAAGCTATTGATGTTTCTCAGGGAAAAAACAGAGACTTAACTTTAAATGAAATACCTTTTGTAAGAATATTAACGGCAGAGCCAGAAAATTATACTGATGCCCAAGAATACTATAAACATAAAGAGTTCTTAATAGGAGCACCAAACGATTCTAAGTCTGGCATAGTAACAAGTTATAGATCTTATATAAAAGATGGAGACAGAAAGGGATTACAAGACTTTAAAGAAAGAAAAGATTTTAAGCCTGTGTATTTAAAAATAGAAGGAAAATTAAAAGCATCTGAAAGAGCATTAACAAAACTAAGAGACAGAGAAAAGCTTGCAGAAAAATTAAAGAAAACAGATGAAGCTAGATATTTTGATATCATTGCTCAAATAGAAGAAGAAAGAAATACCATTCAACAAAGATTTAATAAAATCGCAAGGCAACATCTTCCAAAAAATTAAAAGCGGGACCTATAAAAACTATTTTTGAGGAAACTGCAATAAAAGCCCCGCAAAGGATTGATATGAATATCAAAGCCTAAGATATCAAAGTATTACTGTTCTCACAAGCTTCCGTCATATAGTCTTGAGATAGATGAGCGTACCTATTTACTATATTAAAGTCAGACCACCCACCTAAATGTTGCAATGTATGTAAGGGGGTTCCATTTTGAACATGGTGGGTAGCCCAGGTGTGTCTTATGTCGTGCCATCTAAATCCTTTTAGTCCAGCTTTATCTAAAGCGTTATACCAGCCCGTGTTAGACGCTCTGTTCATTTTTCTTCCACCATAGGTGAAAACATAAGGACCAGACCTTTTAATCGATTCTAGAAGCTCTAAGCATCTTTTGTTTAAAGGTACACATAATGATTTATTGTTTTTAGTTTCTGTGCCATCTATAGATATTTGATTACCGTGTATGTCTGACCATTTAAGGTTAAGACAGTTGGACATTCTAACCCCAGTTAGGAGGGAAAACTCAAAAGGCTGCTTCAAGTGGTTGGGTAAAACCTTATACAACCTTTTAATTTGTTCCAGAGTAAAAAACTTAGTCCTACTAGGATTTTCTTTTACTCTTTTTATGATGGGTTTGGTGTCCAACCATCCTAATTCTTCGTAAGCGTACATAAGTATCGCTCTAAAATAACTAAGATATCTGTTTACGGTTCCAGGTGCTGCCTTTATGCCAGACCTGATCTTAGCTATGTCTTGTTTAGATATACTGTTTATATCTTTATTTATTAAAATAGGATCTAAATATTTTCTGTAAGTAAAATCATTCTTACCCATATTGTTAAATCTATAATATTCTTTTACTGCTTCTTTCCAAGTTTTCATTTTCTATCTTTAAACATTTTATTTGCTTGTCTTTGTAATGATCTTTCAATAATCTTATCTAATATATTCCAAAACCATTTCATTTCTTTCTTTGTCTTATTAACTTTTGTGTAATTAAAACAGCCATGTCACTTTCTGGATTCTTGTCTGGATGACATCTCATTAATAAAAACTTAATTTCTTTATCAGACAGATCTCCTTGCGACTCTAAAGCTTGTAGTCTTCTAATCTCGTCTTCTTGTCTGTGAATAATATCTGTTAAGCCTTCTATTTGTCTTCGTAGTTGAAACTCTATATTGTTGTTTCCAAAAGAAATAGTCCCAGTGCTAATAGTTGCACCCGAAGAGCTAATAAATGGATCTTTTTTATTCGTCATCCTCTTCCTTCTTTTCCCATGGTAGTGGTATGTGTCTTCCCTGTCTTTGTTCTTCTGAAACATGAGCTCCCATGAAAGCAAAGAAAGCCATAAAGCCTAAAACGACAATACAACCTAAAACTTCTAAAAATATCATAATGTAAACATTATAAACATATATTACATTTACTTGTCAAGAAGGTATTTTTTAAATATATGAATGGGTATTAAACATGCTTGTTTTTCTACATCATCATCTCTGCCTAATATATTTTGTGAAGGTATATTATTTATGATAATGCACTCTATTATTTTTGCTGGTGTGGTCCACAAATATTCTGCACCAGTATAGATTATCCAGTAGTCTGCTTTTGTGGAAAGCAAACCAGATCTTTTATTAAACATTTTAAGTTCAATAAGAATATTTTTTGTTTCTTGGCTTTTAAGATCTACTTTAACTTCAACTTTGTAGTCTTTTTCTGGAATAAATATATCGTAAGGTTTAAATTTACCAGGTATTAAAACAGCCGTGGGATATTTTTCTTGTATTTTTTGTAGTATTTCTTGTTCAAACTGATGTCCCACAGAAAAGTCTCTTTTAAATGCAAGAGACGAATCCATGGGAATCAAGCCTACTTGTCAGCAGCTTTGCCGTTAGGTTGCTCTGGAGCTTCCTCTTCAACAGCTGGCTGTTTTACAACTTCATACTTATTTGGCAAAGATTTTTCCATTGCTTCAGCTTCAACCTTTTGACCTATACTAGCCAATACAAAAAGTCTTTGTATCATTGGTAAAACCTGCATTTCATCTAAACCAACTCTGCTAATTTTATTCTTAGCGTCATCAGATAAATGTTCTACTTGGTAGTTTCTTAACTCGCCACCAACACTAAGGTTTATCTCTTTAGGCTGTTGCTGTTGCATATTTTCTACAGCAGCTTCTTGGGTTTTCTCTTTTTCCATTATTTACTCCTTTTTAAAATGGGATATCTTCTGATGATATTTTATCATCCTTTCTTTCCTCTCCACCTGGAAAGGGAATTTCTTTACTACTTTCTTTTTTCATTACACTAAAATTTAAAGCTGGGCTTTTGTCGCTAGCACCTTCTTTTCTTTTCCATGCATTAAGAAAATATTCCACACCATCAACATTCAAAGACCCTTTGAAGTCTGGTTGTGTATCTTTTTGCTTATCTGTATTTTTCCAAATAGCTCCTTTATTAGTATTGTCATACTGCGGTTTATCCATTTTTTTTCTCCTTTTTTACCCAGTCAGACATAACCTTATTTATAATATAAGCGTTAGCTCTATCATAAAATCTATGATTTTTATCTTTCCTGGCAGTTTCCATAGCAACACCAACCTCTTCAGGAAGTCTTGCTGTCATTGGTATTTTATTATCCATCTTTTTTCTCCACTAATTTAGTATAGATCCTAGGTTTTCCTTCCTCTCTGTAACCCTCTACCTGATCGTAAGGTACATCTAGATCTCTAACCATTCTGGTGTAGTTAATACGACCCTTAGCGTGTGTCATATGACATTTTACTGAGGGACTGCTAAAGGCTCCACTATGCTTTTCAACCAACTGATCAGCAAGTTCTTTCTTTCTTGCTTCTAGAGGTTTTTTAGCTTCGTCAAGCTTCTTTAGTTTGGTTATAATTCCAGCTAACTCAGATGTTTCATCATCTTCATTAACAGGTTTATAGTTCACTCCAGGCTCTTCTTTGTCTTGAGCCCATCTTGTAATTGATTCTGGATCTTCCAGCTGTTCTTTGTACCAAACCATAAATGCTTCTGCTTTTGGTATATATCTTTCAGCCCAGGTTGGGTCTTTTTCTATCCACTCTGTTTTAACTTCGCTGGGTGTCCATTGCACAAAAAGCATTTCATCAAGCTCCATGCATTCCATACCTAACTGCATTTGATGCCAGTAGTTTCTTTTCTTTTCTTTAACATTATCAACTGGCTTGCTTATAGGACATTTAATTTCTATAGCAGACCTTTTATTTTCTCTGCCTTTTTTTAACAAACCATCTGGAGACATTCCCAGCCAATCATATTTTTTATGTTTAACAAAAGATGTTGGCACTATTTGAAATCCCATTTCTTTTAAAGCTTTAATAGCAACAGGTTCGTTATCAGTACCCCATTTCATTGCATAAATTGCATTTTGATTAAAAGGATCCTGTGATAAGTTATGATCTCCGCGATACATTTCTCTGCCCAAAGCCTCCCATTGATCTCCTTTAGTCCAGATACACTCTCTTACAGCTTTTTGTAATCTGGTTCCAGTAATGATCCCTTTTCTTTGATCATGCCATTCAGGTGTTCCTTGCTTAATCACAGTAAGTCACCCTCTCTTTCCTCTCTAGCCTTTTTTTTTGCTTCTAGATATTTAGAGTATGCAGATGTAAGTTCTGCTTGTGTATTTGTGTCATTTGCTAGTTCAAATATTTCCATGTGTCTGTTAAATATTGCATCAGCTTCGTTTTTGCTTTTTGGTTTTGCATCTTCTAGATCATTTAATAGATCTTGTATATGCGTTTCTGGCTTGTCATCTACTACAACATTATTAGATGCGTTTGTAGATTCTTCACCGTCATCATCTTTTGCTCCAATCCCGCAAGCAGTTGCTAAAGCATATCTTCTTGCATAGGTAAGAGCACTACCAAATTGCTGTGCGTTGTTTTTTGTAGCAGGAACCATCAACTGTCCAGCATTAAGCTCTGCTCCATGTCCATAAAAAACAGTTTCAACTACGACCCCTCTTTCGCTTGCAACAGTTTTTTGTAAAAAATAAACTCCTCTTTTGTTAAGAGCAGGCTTTACTGTGTTGATTACAGCCTCTAGGGTTGGGTATCCACCAAAATGTGTTGTGCCATCTTTAACAGCGTGGCTTATTTCTTGTTGTGCTTTTAACAAAGCGTCTATTAAATTATTCATATGTTTCCTCGGTTTAACATTCATTGTAATCATATATTTTTATAATTCAAGTAATTTAAGTATTTACTTTAATTATTTTATCGTGTTTAATTGTGAATGAGGAAACAAGATGTCAGTAGAATACATTACAAAAATTATTAAAGTAGAAGTCACGCCAACACAAAAATTAATTCTTTTTGCTTTAGCTAACTATTCAGATCAATTTGGTCAGTCCTATCCGTCACACGAAAAATTAATGGAAATTACAGGTCTTGGTCTTACAGCTGTAAAAGACAATTTAAAAAAGTTAAAAATGGCTGGTCATCTAGATTGGGAAAAAAGAAATAATACAAGCAATTTGTACACAATCAAGGTGGGGTCGGGAGACGACCATAGGGGGTCGCCAGGTGTCTACAATACTAAAGATTATACTAAAAAGGTATATATATTAGATTTGGATAAGATAAATGAAATTTATAAAGATAAAACTTGTAAAGTTTTTTATCAGCATTCAGTTAATTCATACAAAGCAGTTCCAAGATGGAAGGAGCTCAGGGAATTGGGGAGAAAAGGAATAACCTCACCAAAAACAAATAAAAAAATAGATTTAACAAAGCAAGACTTTTGGGAAGCATATTTCAGTATTGCAAACAGTGACGGTCATAAAAAGTGGATAAGATCCTACTGGGATAAAAAGCCAACACTTATGACAATGCTAGGTTTAAATCAATTTGATGCAATAATTGAGAGAAAATATGGATAATTTATTATTAAGAGGTGATACCAATAAAGAAATATTAGACTTAGAGGCTAATCTTATTGGTTCAATAACACTAGATCATAAAAGATTTTTACAATCACAAGAAGACGGCTTACTGCCAGAACATTTTGAAAACACATCATACCGCAGGGCTTATGAAATTATGTTAGAGCACCAAGCATCAGATGTCGTAACGATTATGCATAACATGAATAACAAAAATATGTTTAACGATATTCGTGAAGCTTCAGCTTATTGCATTAGTTCAGCAGGATTTCCACATTGGATGAAGCAGATGAATCTTAAAACATCTAAAAACAAATTAAGAAACTTAGCCAAAAAAATACCAAACATAGTCAATGAAAACATAACCATAGAAGAGATGATAGATAAGGTTAATGATCTTTTGATAAATAACAAAATAACCAAAACATCAGGCTCCCCTAAAAATGTTATAGATGTAATAAACACTGTAGAACAAGAACTTAAAGATGCTAACTCTGTAAGCAGAAACCTTCTTAAGACAGGTTTTAAAAACATAGATCAAAAGATAAAAGGATTTAAACCAGGAGATCTTATTGTAGTTGCAGGAAGACCTGGCATGGGTAAAACAACATGGGCACTAAACATAGCAACTAACAATGTTATGCAGGGCAAAAAAGTTTTAATTTTTAGTTTAGAAATGACTAATGAACAGCTTGTTAAGAAAATAATTAGCTCTGAAGCTGGCATACCCATGGATTCTTTAATAGCAGGAAATATGACTAAACAAGAATGGTCATCATTTGACACGATAAAACAAAAACTATCTGACTCTGGCTTATATATTTATGACAAGTCACCTATAACAATAGAAACACTAATTAACAAAACCAAGGCAATACAATCAATAACAGATGTTGACTTGATAGTGGTAGATTACTTACAGCTTTTGATGACCACAAACAAAGCTCCAAGTAATTCAGACAATAGAACCGCATCAATGACATACATCTCAAATCTTCTGAAGGGGCTGGCGAAAGAAATTTCTTGTCCGTTAATCTCGTTATCTCAATTAAATCGGGGTGTGGAGGCGAGAACGGATAAAAGACCAGTCCTCTCAGATCTTAGGGATTCAGGCTCTATAGAACAAGATGCTGATATGGTTATCATGTTGTATAGACAGGAATATTATGACTCTTTGGATACAGGTCTAGCAGAAGTTATAATTAGAAAAAATAGACTTGGAGAAACAGGAGAGTTTGAACTTGGATTTGAAGGACATAGGTCAAGATTCGTAGATCCAGAGGAGCAGGCTTTCGGGGGGAAAAAAGAATATGGACAGATCTGAAAACTTTCATCAACAACTAAGAGACATTATTCCTAATATTAAAGAAGCAAGAATTAATGTGCTAAAGTCAGAAGTGAATCTTAAAAGAATATTTTGGATTGAGCTTTGTAATGCAAAGGAAGATGGAGAGCGTAGCTATAATGCACAAAAATCTAAAGCAGAAGCCTCTGAGAGCTACTACAAGGCATCTTTAGAGGTTGCAGGGGCTAAGGCAAGCCTTGATGCTTTGCAGACTGAGAAGTCAGCTGTTGATATGCAATTTGAAGAGTGGAGAACTAAAATGGCAAACTTAAGAATGGAGAGAAGTAGATATGGAGCGTGATAAATTTAGTGATTTTGTTTCACATATGCACATGAGACATATGCAAGAAACACCAAAAGAAACTAACTATGAAGATACTGGTAAGTCTTATGATGAGTATGTATTATCTAACTTAGACTTTTTACATCAAGAATATGAAAGGCAGAAATCCAACCAAGCAAGAGAAAGACTGGATGAACTCAATATCCCAGGAGGGATGCATAGTCTGTAAATTACATTACGACTGCTACACACCATGCGAGATACATCATATAGACGGCAAAACAAAGCCAGATGCACATTTAAAAACAATAGGATTGTGTTATCCACATCACAGACAAGGAGAAAATAATGAGAGATTCGTTTCAAGACACCCTTTCAAAACAGAGTTCATCAGAAGATATGGACCAGAAGAAGAGCTACTCAGAGAGCTCAAAGAAATTGTCAGACAAAGCTCTGGATAAACAAGTAGGAGGCGATCACTACAAAAGCATGCCTATTCAGGTTGTTGAGTTCTGTCAAAAGAATCAGCTAAATGCATGTGAATCTAACATTGTTAAATATGCATGCAGGCACAAAAATAAAGGCGGTGTCATTGATGTAGATAAAATTATTCATTATGCACAACTATTAAAACAAATAGATTATCCAGATGAAGCATCAAATGAACGGACAGATAGATAATCTGACCTACTCACATAAAATAAGTTTATTAAAAAGCCATCAAGAACGCTTAGATTATATGTCTGATATAGATTCTAAATGGCATGATCTTGTTTATTTAACCGCTATGCAAATGGGTTTACCTAAAACTATAGCGAGCCTGCCCTCTCGGGAAGAAAGAAAAGAAGCCTGGAATCAATTACCAGATCATACAAGAGCATTGAAAGGTATGAAGGATATGGTATATCATAGGGTTGTTAGACTTTTTAAAACAGGAGAAACAAATGCCAAGAGGTAAGGGAACATACGGATCTAAAATGGGAAGACCACCCAAAAAGAAAAAAACTAAAAACAAGCCTAAAAGAAAATAATGGCTAGAAAAGTAAAAAAAACCAAGAAAAAAAAGGGATTATGGGCAAACATCCATGCTAAAAGAAAAAGAATTAAAGCTGGATCTGGTGAAAAGATGAGAAAACCAGGCTCTAAGGGTGCACCTACAAAGAAAGCTCTTAAAGATTCGCAAAGAAAAAGATAATTTAGTAAACTTTAGACTACTAAAATAATATAGGAGAATATTATGACATTACTAAATGTATTAGCTTGGCTTACTACAATCATAGCAGTAGCATCTTTTGTTGCAGCTGTTACGCCAACACCACAGGGAAACTGGTGGTTATCAAAACTGTATCGTGTTATTGATTGGTGTGCTTTAAATGTACTAAAAGCAAAAGATAAGTAGATAAAAAGACCCGTGCCAAGAAAAGTAGCAAAGTCAATTCCTAAGACCACTAAAGGTAAGGGAGCTAACTACCGCAAAACTAAATCTGGTGCGGGCATGACTGCCAAAGGGGTGGCAGCTTATAGAAAAGCAAACCCTGGATCTAAACTCAAGACAGCCGTCACGGGGAAAGTAAAAAAAGGAAGCAAAGCAGCAAAGAGACGCAAGTCATTTTGTGCAAGATCTGCTGGTCAAATGAAGAAGTTTCCTAAAGCAGCTAAAGATCCTAACTCAAGACTTAGACAAGCAAGGAAGCGTTGGAAATGTTAAGTAAAAGAGAAGAATTAAAAATCAGGTTTAAAGAAAAAGGACATGATAGAGTTGTTCTCAAATGGATACCAAAGAATGTTTATGGTAAAAGAAACAAGAACAGTGGTTGGATTTATAAATTGTCTGGAGATCTAGATTGGAATAAATTGGGCAATAACTTTGAAGATGCCCTTAAGGAAATAGAGTATATATAATGTTTTTTAGAAAAAAAAGCCAGGACACTTCAACAGAAAAAAGCCAGGTCACTTCAACAGAAAAAAATCAGGTCACTTCAACAGAAGGAATAAGGCTGATAAAATTATTTGAAGGCTGTAAATTAGAGCCATATTTTTGTAGTGCGTCAGTTTTGACACAAGGCTATGGACATACAAAAACTGTTGTAGAGGGTCAGAACTGGTCTCAGGAACACGCTGAAGAAATGTTGATGCTAGACCTCCAAGAGTTTGAGCAAGCTGTTAGAGAGCTTATTACAGTAGAATTAAATCAAGATCAATTCTCAGCTTTGGTCTCATTTTCTTTTAACCTAGGATCAAACGCTTTGAGAATTTCTTCATTAAGAAAAGTTTTAAATGCTGAAAAGTACAATGAAGTTCCAGATCAGATTAGAAGATGGAATAAGGCTACTGTAAACGGTGAAAAAGTAGTGCTCGATGGTCTTGTCCGTAGACGCAACGCAGAAGCTCTACTTTTCCAGTCTAAGCCTTGGGATCATATCTAAGCTTTCTTAACGCTTAGGCTTCCTAGCTCTCCCTCTGGCTTCCACCATTCAGATTTTAACTCAGAGCCCCCAGAGTCCCAGACGCTTATAATCTGCTCCTCTGTGCTGTCATCTACATAAACTGTGAGATCACCCACCCTTACATAAATACAATCTTCAGTTAATCTTTCTACATGTACTTTAGCCATATTATTTCCCCTAATATTTATCATAAGATTTTAACACTTTATCAGGTGAGTAATCTCTTATCTCACCCGTTTCATCATCCTTGAACAGGACCCTACCATCCTTGAAGACTCCCAAGCAGTCTCCAAAGATAGCAAAGCCCTTAACTTGCAAACGATCACCAGCTTTAAATTTGCTCATCGTATTGCCTCCTTTCATCTTGTGTAAGACATTTGTGATGCACACGATAAGCTCCATCAGTAAATTCTCCGCTTGATCTTGGATCATCTTTACCGTAAACATCATACGGACATAAATCATCATCTGCGGGAATTAGCTCATCACATCTATCGCATGGCATAGCCATACACTCTGCACAAGCATAACCATCACGATACTTACCATCTGCAAAGATAACTTTGCCATTTTTATCAGTCGCTTCGTAATCTGCGTCTGCTGGTATTCTATTGACAAACCTACCACTACCAAAAGATGTGTCTTTATTACAATGCACACAATTATTTCCTATATCCATTAGTCTTGCTCCCAATACTCTTTTAAATCTTGAACTTTTAAATCCTCAACATACATATCTAAATGTTTTGGCTCGGCATAATCCCATGTTTTATCTTGATGTAATATTAAATACACTTCTTGATGGGTTGACCATTCAATCTGTGTTTCACTTTTAGGAAACCAATAGCTTGATAATCTACACTCGGCAAAATCATCAACAATTTTATCTATTGTTTTTTGTTTGTTAAATTTACTCATTAGTCTTGCTCCTCATTAAGTGTAAGTTTATTATCAAAATTACCCTCTTTATCATCAAACCATTCAACCTTTAGATTGTCAGGTATGTATTCAACACACCAATTTTTATCTGCTCTTTGCTGTTCTTCTTCTGTGTAAAGGTGCTGTATCTCTTCCCAGTTTTCTATATGTCGCGTAGGAAATTCACCTGCACAATTAATGGCACATTCTTCTATGCTTTCACCATTACACCACAAGCCAATAATCTCTTCTTTATCATATTCTGATAATATCCAAGGTATAAACTCATTACGGTTTAGTTTAAATGTTAGTTTTTTCATTAGTCTTGCTCCTTTAAAAAATAAGTTATTAAATAAGAACCATGCCAAGCTTTACGCTTGGCTGGTCTTTGTAGTAAACGGGCTAATAATTTAAACATTGTCAGCCCCTTTTAGTGCAACGCTATCCACCATAGAAAGCCTTTTATCTTTTTCTTCAGCAGTCAGCTCATCCCAATCGGGGGGAAAGAGAAGACCATCAACATTATTATAAAAACGCCTTCTATATTTAACAGAAGCCTCTTTGTCATCTGCACACATAATATTAAACATAGCTGATACCATGCCTACAGTCTTTAATGGATCACTAGCAGAAGAGCCACCTAGAACCCCATAAGGCTCCAGAAGTTCTTCAGCTATCTTATAGAATGCATCTCTTTCATATCTGCAATCTTTAGGCTCACCAATCCAGTTAAGGTGCTTACCTGTTGTTGGTCCCCAATAGTTTTCAATGGACGCTAACTGATAGTTAGGAACCTTAAAAGCTACTAGAGTTTCATAAGAGAAGTAAAGCTCAACGCCTTGATCATTCTCATATAGATCACAATGAGCCTTACGAAGCTGGTAAGCTCTGTTCCCTTCTCCGTAAGTATCTCTATGCATACCGTCTAGGTTAAAGTTATTCTTTTTCATTATTGCCCTCCGTTAGATAAGGCTATTGCAAGCCATATTGATAAAACAACTGGTGTTGCCATGATTAAAGCAAAATGTATATTTGCAATTCTATCTCTTTTTGCTATTTCTTCTTTGTAAGTCATATTCCCTCCTATGGTTTGTTTGACTAAGACTCCCATTGCTGGGAGTTTCGCTCATTGAGAGCTCATCAGTTAGCCTAGCTGTGATACCACATATCCCACTTACGAACTATGTCGTATATGTTGTAGTCATTATCATTTTGAATAGCCTCTTTAAGATCATTAAAAACTGCTGATCTATAATCCCACCTGTCTGGCTTGTTGATGGTGTAGCCCTTGTCCATAAAGTAAGCAAAATCTTCAACCAATCCATGATCTTTAGAGTTTTCTTTTATGATCCATTTGACCATGTCTTCTGCTTGATCATGAAATGATCTTTTAAGTTCAACATAGTTCAAGAAGTTAGTGTCCCCAAAGTCAAGAACATCTGCTCCTTGTTGTTCAGCCTTGCCCATTATTTCAGTAGCAATAACCATTTCTCTTTCCCAAGTCTTCTGAGCTTCAGTTTTAGTATTTAAGTTATTCATATTCCCTCCTAGGAATTTGTAAGAACATTATTGTCCTTGCATTAGACTTTCCAGACCCCGCTTTCGCGGGAAAAGAAAAGTTTCGCCCAATTAGAGCTCATCAGTAATGCTATATATAATCCCTCCCAAAAACCTTACCAGTAGCTGAGAGCCATTGTGGTGTCTCTACAGTATGATCACATGACTGACAGTTGCCTCCCTCTTCAGCTCCTACCTCTGGGTTAATAGCTAAAAAGCTTTCATGATCACCACACTCTGGGCAATCAATATATGGATTTTGATATTTCATTATTTCACCTCCATCTCAACCATATAAACAAGACTATGCAAATCATCAAGCCATTGGTTATTAATTGCATCAATGTCAAAGACTTTTTTAAGCTCCTCACTCTGCCAAATAGGTTTAATAGGTGAGTCTTGCATGTCTCCAGTTATATTCTGAAACTCATATTCAAAATAGCCATCACATTCAAATAAATATTCAACAGCTTCTTCTTCATCAATACTGGTTATGCTTTCTAAATCACCTTCACCTATTGTGATTCCATATTGCTCAGATTCAGGCTCACAGCTATAACTTATTGAAGGATTCTTTTGTAGTTCATGCCAGTAATACTCCTGTAAATTTGATTTTAATCTTTTTATGTTGACAATCTTTTTATTGTCTTTGTTTACATGTTTAGATTGTAGAAATTCAACATACCCACCAGAGAAGCCATTTAACATTTCTATGACTCTTTTTATGTCATAGCCCCAGTCATCTATATCTTCATGATCTCCAACGCTATAGCGATCTAAAGCAGAATATCTAAACATCACTTTTTTTCTTTTAGCCTCTTCCAAGACTGTAGTTAATAAACCTTTCATTATTTCACCTCTAGTGACAAATCATCTAAATAACGGTTAAGAGCATTTATATTAATAAACTCTTCTGTATCTATAATGTATTCTTCTTGTGCTTCATCTCTGCCGTACAAAGTAAGAAAATAATTACCTGTCCCTAGGTAGTCATCATCTCTTTGTATTTCAGTTCTAGTTATTGGTTCCATTTCTTGTATTCTTACAGGCTTACCTACAGTAGCAGTCCAAGAGATAGGATGCTTTTTAACTCCAGTATTGCCAATATATTGATCAAGCACAGAGTTCATTTCTTGCTGATACTTCTCATATCCAGAAGCAGTAATCTCATGAGACTTAGATAACCATTGCATAAACTTTTCTTGTGGGCTCATTGCAACCCAGCGATTATTGTCTAGATACTCAAAGACTGCCTCTAGCAATTCAACATATGTTGTACTGCTTTCAGGTTTCTTTTTGAATGCCCATACATACATAAGAGTTATGCTTGATAGGTTAGGTTTAATATCTGATAGTCTCAATGTTTCTACCAGATCATAATTCTTAGATACTTCGTTTAATGTTGTCATAATGTGCCCTCCTTTTGGGTGTTTCTTTGTAAACATTGATTACATAATATAGATGTTAGTAGATATTGCAAGTATCTGGATCAATTATTTTTCATCATTGCTTCATCAATTAGATCAATTAAGCTCTGGGCACGGATTCGCGGGGAAAAGAAAATAAGGGCAAGCAGTCGTTAA
>WLWF01000246.1_pt1 | contig 54091 bp, 88 predicted proteins | sample 6718331 | NCBI WGS metagenome assembly WLWF01 (sample SAMN12718692, study PRJNA515312) | sponge metagenome | isolation source: marine sponge | host: Mycale hentscheli | place: New Zealand: South Island, Marlborough, Capsize Point | collected 2003-05-01 | reverse complement strand
CGCTTCTGCAACCGCTGAATCTTCTAATAAAGTTATTGATCTTAATGGTGCTTTGACAGGAGATATCACTGTCTTTATCCCTGCCAAGGAAAACAATTATATCATCTACAACAATACTTCAGGATCTTACACTGTAACAGTTGCAGCTACAGGTCATGCATCTAATGGTGTTGCTACAACACAAGGAGCCTACGATGTTTATTATTGTGATGGTTCTGCTAATTTTAATGTCAAAAAAATTCTCTCAAACTTTGGGGCAATCTCTACGAAAGAATTAAATGTAACAGGGAACGTCAACGCTTCGATTAACACAAACATTACAGGGAACGCAAACATTACAGGGAACGCTACTGTTTCAGGTAATACATCAATTACTGGAAATACAGATATCACAGGTAAGGCAACAGTCACTGCTGATATTATTGCTTCAGCAAATGTTAATGTGTCTTCAAGTGTTAACGGAACAACAGCTACTTTTTCAGGTAACGTGAACGCAGATAACTTTGTTTCTACTAATGAATTAGTTTATACAGATGGTACTGTTGGAAACATCTCGGTGAGAAATTTAATCACTACAACAAGCACAGCAACACCTGATAATGGTGTTGGTGCTGATGGTGATTTCTATCTCATTCATGATGCGTAATGGCCAACTGGTATCTTAAAGTCAGTAGCGCTTGGAAACAAGTCAATCAAGCTTTTTTCAAATCATCAAGTGCATGGAAAGAAATTCAAGAAGGTTATATTAAAGAAAGTGGTGTATGGAAAAATTTTTATACTGCTTTTGTAGCAACAGGTTTTACAACTCAAACATCTAATACAACTATAACAGTTCCCGATGGAGCTAACGCTATTCACGTTCAAGCAGCTGTGGGTGGTGGTTCAGGGGGTGTTGGTGGTGCAAATTATGACAAAGCAGGTGGTGAATCAGCAGGTGCTGGTGGTGCTTCAGGTGGATATGTTTCCGATCAAGTTTACACTGTCAGTGAAGGCGAAACACTAACTCTCACTGTCGGTGCTGGTGGTGGTAAATCAACAGGATCTTTTTACAATACAACCGCAGGGGATGGTGGCAACACTGTTTTATCTGGTAGCACGACAGGGACTATTTTTACTTTAACAGGTGGTGAGGGAGGTAGTGGTCTTGGTGGAGGTGTTCAAGGACCTTTGCGTACAAATAATCCTTCCGTAGCTGGAACAGGAACTATTAATGCCACTCCCCTAACTTCAGGAAGTTACAGAGAAGCGAATGGTGCATCAGTCACATTTGCTACATCAACAACCTTGGACGATGGACCAGTGGGAACATTTAATCAATCAGGAAATGGTGCTGCTGGAACAAATCCCGGAAACTGTAGTGGTGATGATTGTTCAATTACAGGAGGTGTTGGGGGTGCTTCTTATGCAGGTAACATTTCAGGTGGTGCAGGTGGTGTTTACCCAAGTAGTGATGGTGGTAATGGTACGAGAGGTTCGGGTGCAGGTGGTGGCGGTAGTGTACGTTTTTCTACAGAAGGTGGTGACGGAGGCACAGGAGAAATTAAATACAGATTTTTACGAGTAAACTAAGAAAGGAAGATTATGAAATACGAGATTAATAAATGGTTTGGCAACCCTATATTTATAACTAAGATTGACGATTATGAATCAATTAACAAAGATATAAAAGAACTTGTTAATAAAGATATAAAACCTACTAATTCACAATTTGCAAAAACAACAGATATAAAACCTGATACACCTTTACAGGAAATTACAGATAATCTTAATACGGATAAAAGATTTGAAAAATTGTTTGCTCAAATAAAAAAGAAAATGATTCTGTTTTTAACAGAGCATCATTATGATCTTAGTGTTTTTGATATTTATATTACAAAAGCTTGGGCTACTTTTTCTACCAAAGGACAACACATTTCTAGCCATAAACACACTGCTAGTCATTATAGTTTGGTGTATTATGTAGAAGCCGAAGAACAAGGAAATTTAACTTTTGAAGAAGATACATGGCAAAAAACAGGAATGTACATACCTTCCAATAGTAATTATTATACAAAATGGAGTGACATTAATTTTGCTTCTATTAAATACCCTTCTGAAACAGGAGGCTTAATTATCTTTCCTAGTAATTTACTTCATTACACTGAAGAAAATACAAAAGAAAAACCACGCATTAGTATTTCTGCTGATGTATTATTAACAATGAAACCAGGAGTGAAGTCAGAACACTGCCTTCCTAGCCCTGAAACTTGGAGTAAAATATGATAGAAGGCGACTTAAAAGAAAAAGGAATACGTATATATACAAGCGTGCCTATGTATGGTGGGATGCTCAGTGAATCTACTCTTCATGGTATACTTAATTTACAACAATGGGTACTAACTCAAAATATAGAAATGAAACTACAAACAATGGGTAATGAATCATTAATTACTCGCGCTCGTAATACAATTGTTTCTATGTTCTTAGATGATACAAATTTTGTAGGAACACACCTACTGTTTGTGGATGCTGATATAGGTTTTAATTCTTCTAATGTAGAAAGATTAATTAGAGCAGATAAGGACATTGCTTGTGGTATTTATCCTCGTAAATGTGTTCATTGGGATCAAGTTATTAAAGCCGTTAAACAAGACCCTAGCATTACCGAAGATGAATTATCATACAAAGCTTTAGGATATAATCTTAATTTTGAAAACCCTCAACACATACAATTGAAAGATGGTTTTGCAGAAGTTATGGAAGCAGCAACAGGGATGATGTTGATTAAAAGAGATGTATTTAAAAAAATGAAAAAAGCATATCCCGAGCGTCAATATAAAACAGATCAAATTATTAATGGTGGCCATTATGCGTCTAATAATTGTTATGATTTATTTGGCGTCGGTAAACTACCTTGGGATGAAGATGAAAGATACCTCAGTGAGGATTATTATTTTTCTAGACTATGGAGCAAGATCGGTGGTAAGATATGGGCGGATCTGGCTTCGCCTTTAACGCATCACGGTAATATGCATTTTAAAGGTCATGTAGGAGCTATATTTAGTACAAAAGATGACACTGACAAAAATACAACTCAAACCGGGAATACAGAAACAGACCAGTGATTTAGGTGCCGCTGGTGGTTATGTAGACGCTGATAATGTTCGCTTTCGTTATGGGCTACCTGAAAAAATAGGCGGTTGGCAAAAGACCACAGACAATAGATTAATAGGTGTGGCTCGTGATGCTCATCATTGGGTTTCACTAGATGGAACACGTCTCGCGGCCCTCGGTACAGATAAAAAATTATACATTTATGCTAATGGTATTTTGTATGACATTACGCCTGCAAGACAAACTAATTCTTCTGTATCCAATATTTTTACAACAACAAATGGTTCAGCCAATGTGACTGTTAATATTACAGGTCATGGAGCAAATGCTGGAGACATTGTTACTTTTTCTGGCACCACAGGATTATCAGGTACAAGTTTTACAGCAGAACAATTTGATCGAAGTTTTGAAATAAAATCAGTAACAAGTACAAATGCTTTTGTTATTGAACAAGACGCAACAGAATCTACAGGAACAGCTACAACAGGAACAGCAACTGCTGTTTTTGATATTAGTATTGCACCGGCCTTCTCCACATTTGGTTATGGTTGGGGTACATCAACTTGGAATACTGAAACATGGGGCACGGCTCGTTCAACATCTTCTGTGACATTGGACGGTCGAGATTGGTCCTTAGATAATTTTGGTGAGTTATTAATTGCAACTGCACTAGATGGATCTACGTTTCAATGGTCACCAACCTCAGATGGTTTAACAGGTAAAGCAAGTTTAGTTACAAATGCACCAACAACTTCAAAGTTTTCTTTAGTGTCTACACCTGATAGACATTTAATTTTATTTGGTACAGAAAAAACTGTAGGCACAGGTTCCTCACAAGATCCTCTACTTTTACGTTTCTCATCACAAGAAGATATTAACACATATCAACCTGCTGCAGAAAACACTGCGGGATCACTGCGAATACAAGATGGTTCTAGTATTGTGGGAGCAGACAAAGCTCGTGGTCAAATATTAGTATGGACAGATACATCATTACATGGCTTACAATTTATTGGTCCACCCTTTACATTTGGATTAAATCAATTAGGTCGTAACTGTGGACTGTTAGGACAACACTCTGCTGTTGTTGTCAGAGACGTAGCTTACTGGATGGGTCAGAATGCTTTCTTTGTCTTTGATGGTACAGTGAAAAAATTACCCTGTAGTGTTGATGATTTCGTTTTTGAAAATTTAGATTTAACACAATCTGATCAAATCTTTGCTGGTGTAAATACAGAGTTTGCAGAAATTATTTGGTTTTATGTAACTAATCCTAATAATGATCCTGCACCACAAGTAAACCGTTGTGTTGTGTATAATTACTTGGAACAGTCTTGGTCCGTAGGCACCCTGAATCGAACATCGTGGGTTGATCGTGGTGTCTTTCAGTTTCCTTTGGCAACAGAATATGAACCAAATACTACAGTCAACACAACACCTACAGTGATTGGTTTATCCAATGGTGCTTCAAGTTATTATGAACAAGAATTTGGTACAGATGCAGACGGTGAATCAATGGCAGCGTTCATACAATCAGGTGATTTTAATATTGATGAAGGCGGAGAACAATTGATGCGTATTGCAAGATTTATACCTGACTTTAGAAATCAATCAGGTGATCTAACAGTGACTTGGAGTTTTAAGAACTATCCTTATGGTAATGTTGTTAGTCAAACAGCATCAACTGTTGCAACAACAGATACAAAAAAAGATATACGGGGTAGAGGAAGACAAGCTAATTTTAAAATTGAAAGTAATACAGCAGCGGGTAATTTTAAGATGGGTACATTTACAATGGATGTGTTTCCAGATGGGCAACGGTAATGGCAAAGATACCTCAAACCAGATTTCCTGATCCACCAGAAGAATACAATCCAAGAGCTTTTGCTGAAATGGTACGACAGCTCGAGCAAATAGTTTTACAATTAAACTCATCCTATCAACAAGATAACAAAGACGAAGTGAACAGAAGAACTGTTTTCTTTGCAACAGGGGGTACTACCGATGCCTGATCGTTTTAGAACCTTTGTTTCAAGTCCTGCAGATACAGCAGCCAATACTTTATTTACAGTTCCTTTAGCTGACGTAGCAGCAACACCACCTGTTCCCGTAACTACATTTATGGTTAAGACTATTGTTTTACACAATGATTCAGGATCTGGAACACTCAATGCAGTGTTGACTTATAATAACGGAAGCACTGATTTTGAGATTAATAACGTGTCCGTACAGCATCAAGCAACAAAAATCATCAATGGCACCTTTGTTTTTGAGGGTGGTGACAGTTTAAAGGTAACATCAAGTGCAGCTAATGACCTTGTTATTAAAGTTTCTGTGCTTGAAATGAAGGACCAACAATAATATAAATAAGTATGCATAAGATAGTAGAAGAACCAAAACTTTTAGGTCATAAAGAAATCAACGGTCAGCAAGTTCCTGTTTACAGTTGTAAAACAGAAACAGTGATTACAAATAAAAATACCAGTGAAACTTACGAATCAGAAGAAGCGTGTACCGCGGACATTGAAAATCCAGAAACGGAAACTGCAGAAGATCACATTCAAAGAGATGTAAAGATTTTTGCACCGCGTTTAGCTAGTCTAGGTGCTGTTAACAAAAAAGAATAATTTCTTCATAAACACCGAAGTGTTTAATATCTTTAATCCAGACTTTTGGAATAGTTGTAATTCTTCCTACTTCATGAGAGACATCCTCTGCTCCGTCAGCAAATAAAACAACGTCATTCTTTCTCTTGTACATCAAACCATAACTAAAACACTTAGAACATTCGATTGTTTTTAAGATTTTAGGGTCATGCCACCCTGATGTTTCTTCGTAGGCATCGAGCCACGTAACACGGACCAGTTCACATTTAACTTTTTTCTTCTCTTTTACCATAGAATTCACGGTTATGATTGCCTATGTAAGCCTTCTTGTCAAGCATCCTGATATAACCCCTCTAAAACAAAGAAATAACAGTAAATAATCTCATATATTCTCATTGTTTTATATCGCTTTTTTGATTATAAATATATTAAATGCTTAAGAAGTTAATCAAAGGTGCTCGAGAGCTTGTCGAAGATGTAATGCCCGGCGATTCCGAAAAATATTTAGGAACAATTGTAGGTTTAGCAACGGGTAATCCTCTACTGGCTGCGGGAGCAGGATATCTTGGCGGTGGCACAAGTGGTGCTATCTCAGGTGCATTATCAGGTTATACAAGTCCGGGAATTGGTAGTGCAGCGGGTCTTGGTAGTTTAAAAGGAAATTTTTTAGGTCCTTTAACAGGAGCAAGTAAAACAGGATTAGGAGCCACAAGCATAGGTGAATTCTTTTTAGGACAAGCAGCGAAAGAAGGTCCATTACCAGCAGGTGCTACTGAAGCACAAAAATTAGCTATGGGGCCAGTTAAAGGAATTGTAGGAGCAGGTGGTCAGTTTGGTGCGGGTCTTGATAAGACAGGTGCTATAACTGATAAGATGGGTTTTGGAACTAAAGCTGCGTTGGCGGGTTTAGGAACACTTACATTAGCGGATTTAATGGGTGAAGAAGAAGATGAGGAAATTACCAAACCAGAAATGGTTACAACAACAGATACACTAGGTGGTGACGATCAGTTTGCATATTCACGACCTGAAATATTTTATCCTAGTGGCCCACAAAAAAGAGGTGAATTAACATACGATTATGGTACTATTCCCTATTACGCTGCCGCAGGTGGCACACCCGAGTTCCCAAGAGAGAACGGTATTGGTGCAATAGAGGGTCCGGGGACCGAGACCTCTGATTCAATCCCCGCTATGTTAAGTGATGGTGAGTTTGTAATGAATGCAAACGCTGTTAAAGGCGCGGGTTACTCAATGGGTGCACGCGATGACTATGAAGCTAGGAAACTAGGGGCACAAAAAATGTATGAAACAATGGATCAATTAGAGGCGGTAGCATAATGGCTGAAGTATTAGAGTCATATAGTTATCAAATGCCTCCTCCTTACGTTCAGGAGAGACAACAAGAATTATTAAACACTATCTTTGGTGTAGGTGGACAACAAGGTTTGATTGAAACACCATTACCTGTAATAGCACAACAAGTAGCAGGGTTCTCACCCGCACAACAACAAGCCTTTACTTTAGCACAGCAAGGTATTGGTGGTTATATGCCATATCTACAGGCTGCAGAAGCAGCGACAGGACAAGCTAGAGATATTGCAACACAAGCAGGACAAATGTTTCAACCCGGTGCGGCACAAGCCTTTATGGATCCGTATCAACAAAATGTTACACAAGAAGCATTAAAAGAAATTCGACGACAGGGTGATATTGCAAGACAATCACAATCTGCACAAGCCGTTAAAGCAGGAGCTTTTGGTGGTGCCAGAGAAGGTGTGGTTCGAGCAGAAACCGAACGGGGTATTCAAGATATTATGTCACGAAGAATATTTGAAGATTTATCGAGAAACTATCAGCAAGCATTGGCATCCAGTCAAGCGGCAGGAGCTGGTCAGCTACAACAGGCAGGCATGGTAGGTGGTTTAGGAAAACAGTTTGGCGCACTAGGGACCACGGCTCAAACACAACAACTACAAGACATACAAAGTTTACTCGGTACGGGTGGCATGCAACAACAACTAGGTCAAGCACAGCTCGAAGCGGAAAGACAAAATTTATTAGCACAACAACAAGAACCTTACAGAAGATATTCTTATGGATTAGAATCCCTAGCAGGATTACCATTTGGTGGTACAACAATTCAACAACAACAAGCACCAACAGCTAATCCTTTCTTACAAGCGGTTAGTGGAATTGGAACTTTAGCGTACGGATTAGGGCAGTTTACATAGGGGGTTAAATGGTTTTAGATCGTAGAATGTTTCGAAGACCTTCGCAGATGGCTCCTCAAAGAGGTCCATCATCTAAAGGTATAGGTATTACTTCAGGTTTGACTCAACCTGTACAAAAGTTTTCAACAGGTGACTTAGCACAAACCATAGAATCTAGAAGAGAAGAACTAGACCCTGTTTTACAAAAGTATTTTCCAAAAGAAAGTTTTTATGAAAGAGCAGGCACGAGTCCTTTTCAATTCTTCGCGGCTCTCGGGTCACCGATGCAACCGGGTCAAACTGTTTTAGGTAAGATTGGTGAAGCTGGTCAGTTCTTGGATATTAAACCAGAAGGAGATCCCGCAGGAGATTTAGCTACTCAACTTGCTATTGAAACAGGTTTAGAAAGTTTAGAAAAGGATGAAGAAGATGTCTATAAGGCTGCTTCTCCTACTGGAAAAGCCAAACAAGATTATTTAAACGGAGCTTATGGCGAGGTCGGAAGTGCTTCTGCTTTAAATTTGTATCTAGCGGAATTAGAGAGATTGAATAAATCTGAGCGAACTTATAGAAGCCCTGAGGAAGAGTTGAAGATTATTTCAGGAACTGCCGATATTGAAAATTTAAAAGACAATGTTAAAGAAGCTGAAGATTTATTATCTGAAAGTTTTAAGACTTCTTCTCAAGTAGGTGATATTGCAAATCAAGCTTTATCAAGTTTGGATCAGTCTGCATCTGGGAGTTTTGCAAATACAAGAACCAACATTGCAGGAATTGTAGACTTTTTAGGAATACAAGAACTCAACCCTAATTTATACAACAAAATTCAAAACACCGTTTTAGGTGAAGGTGCTAACTTAGCGGCCACTGAAGCGACTAACTCTTTAGAAGAGATGTTAGCCTTAATCAGAGCAGAGTACCTACCAAGTAACCTAAATAATCAGGAAGTAGCTATATTGAAAAACTCAGGTCCTCAATTGTTCTACACAAAGGAAGGACAACGACTTATTTTAAATTTATTAAAAGCTCGAGCTGATTTAGATTCACAAAAATTAGAAGCATTCAATAATTTTAAAAACACAGGAAAACTATCTTACATGGGAGATGATGGAGAAGAAAAAGTATTACTAGAATCTCCGATTAGTGATTTAACAGGACGACCTACTTTAGCAGAACAGGAAAATGCTCTTGCTTTGATTGATACACAGCTTGGTAAAGTGCTTGGAGATAGAATTACTGCTGGCTATAGAGATCAAATAAATGAAATTTCAAATATACAAGGTGCGTACACTGATAGTTTCTTTAAAGATTTACCAAGTCAATTTAAACAAATCGAAGGATATGGTAACGTTGAAGAATTAAACAGAGATAATAGATTACTTTTTGTTGGTTATTCTGATCCCGAAGGTAATTTCTCGTACGATGCGGCAGGTATGACATCCCCTGTTCAATTTAAAACTACATATGGTAAAACACCTGTTTACATGGCCATTGGTCCAGACGGAAAGAAAAGAACTTTAATTGATTTTGAAAAATACGTAAGGAGTGAATAATGGCTATCGAAGGACAAGAGTTCGAAATAGATCCAAAGTTTATCACTAAAGATTACGACATCACAGAAAAGTTTGATGTAAGTCCAAAAACGATCACTGAAGAAACTTTAAAAAAGGTTACAGAAGAAGGTAAGGATATTTTTTCTGCTGAAAAAGAAGCTTACAAAGAAGAAACAAAAAGAGCTGTTGACACTAAATTAAATTACATTCAAGACGTAACCGGTTTTCAAATAGCCAATGAAAGTTTAGATTTTGATTTAAAAGATCTTGAACTTGGTTTTCTTTTAGGTAGAGACGAAGAATATGAAACAAGGAGAAAAAGATTTTTAAGTTTTTTCCCTGATGGAGATTTTAAAAGAGTTGCCATACCTAAAGGTCCAGATGATGTTGAGTTTGTTGAGTTGTTTAAAAAAAACAAGACAGAAGAGAAGTTTAAAATGTTCGAACCTGTTGGAAGAGAACTCAATGTCGGAGATGCTGAAATAGCGGGTCAAATATTAAATGCTCAAACTTTGGGAGAGGTTGCTTTTGTGATAGCAACAAGAGGACAGGCTGCGGGTAAATCTCTTCTCACAAAAATACTCACATCAAAACCTGCACAAATTTATTTAGGTAATGTTACAGGACAACAAATTGATGAACTTATTGATACCTTGACAGGATATGGTGAAGGCCCTTTTGCAAAATTTGGTGAAATGTTAGAAGAGGGGGGAGCAGATCCCCTTGATTTAATTGCAACAGGAACGGAAGCTTTCAAAGACAATTTTTTTAATAAACAAACTCAAATTGAGGCTGCCAGTAGCGCGGCGATGTTTACATTTATTGATATGGCGGGTCAGATTTTAAGCGGCGCGATGAGACCCGGACTTGTTCCGGAAGCGGATGCAATTGCTATGGGAGCTAAAGAGTTTGACTTACCTCCATTAAGAGTAGGTCAATTAATTAATCAACCATTGTTGCGTCAATCATGGTATCAAACTAAAGAGTTTGTTAACTTTCCTCGAGAAATCATTGATCAACAATTAGAAGCTGCAAAGAACAATTTATTAAAGTTGAGTCAAGGTCAACCATTAACATTAGAAATTATTGAACAAACTCAAGCTGATTTAGAAAAAATATTAGGAGCAAAAGTTATTGACTTATTGGGAGCAAATAAAGCTACAATTTCAGATTTAAATAAACAGGTCGATGAAGCAAGTAAACTATGGTCTGAATATTCTCAAAAAGCTATTGATGAAAAGATCAATCTTGCATTTGAAGGTTATGTTGGAGGAGGAGGAATCAAAGGAATTAGTGGATTAAAAACATCTGGTAATAGATTTATTGATACTTATGAAGCAGGTGTTAAGGGAAAGAAAACTATTGTTCCCAATGAAAAAGGAGAATTAGTTGAAGTAGATTCAAAAATTATAACTGGAAATGTAAATGATCCAGACTTTATAAAATTTAAATCAGCGATGGGTAAGATTAATGATCTCCCTCCTATTTTAAATTTTGCCGATAAAGCGGAAGGTAAAAAATATGTGGAGGGTTTAATTAACCTTAGAAAAGAATTCTTTGATATTTCTATCGATGCAAAAGATCAAGCGGTAGCCGATCAGGCTAGAAGAATGCATCAATTAATATCTAATAGATTTGATGAAGAATTTGTTTTTGGTAACACTGGACTTAAATTTTTTATGGGAGCCACAGGAAAACGAATAGATGCTGACGAAGCTGTTTTGGCAACAGAAGCTTTTAGAAAAATTATTTTAGACAAAGATGTGAATATTTTTGATGCAGTAAAATCTTTTGTTAGACCAGATAGCCCGATGAGAGTTGAAGCTATTCAAGAAATGCTTAAAGCAGGAAACAAAGAAGTCGAAAATGCGGGAGAAACTTTATTCAATGTTGTAAGAAGGTTTTGGTTAGATGATATGGTTTCTAATCCGGGTGCAATTAAAGGCAAGATTAATCAGTGGAGAGAACTAGATCCTGAAGGTTTAGATTTATTATTAGGACCCAACACAAGAGTCGATGATTTATATGAAATTGCTAATCTTCAATCAAAAATAAATAGCGGTAAGTTTAAAAAAATGTTGGACAATCAAGGAGAGGTCTATGAATTAATTAATGAAACCATTACTAAAGCGAAAGGAAAGACAATTGGAACTTCCGCAGCCATTGATGACATGATTGAAATGTATGGTGGAGGAGATATGTATTCACCTTTCATGGTTAGTGCTCGTGCTGGCATCATTGAAAACATGTTTAAGAAAGCTACTGAATTTTCTAAGGATACAAAAGTCGAATATTTAAATGCTAATAAAATGATTAATGAGATCAAGGATTTAAGAAACAATCCTAATCTTGTAAAGTTTTTTGATGGCGAAGCCTTAGGAAATTTAGAATTTTTACAGCAATATTACACCACTCTATCTGAATCAGCAGACGTAGGTGCTGCATTTCAAAGAGGTGAAATGGGGGCTAACTTAATCGATGGTTTGTTTAATCCTAAAAAGTTAACTTCGATTGGTTTTAAGTTATTGAGAAGAGATATCTTTTCAAGATTATTAGCAGGTAAAGTAACCGATAAAGAATTAATGAAGGAATTAGCTAATTCAGATTTAATAGGAGAAAATACCGCTATTCTAGTTAAAGGTCTTTTAACAGAGGCGACGAAAGATATTACTATGGATGAGGGAAGAGAAGAAGGAGGACCTAACACTTCTGTTGAATTCACTGTTGATAAAGATGTAAAAGTGATTCCACCTGATTTGTCTGCACAGCAGGTTCCTGTTCAAGTTCCAACAACCGCGGTCCCCGGATCAGCGGTCTCTTCCGCACAAGTCGTAGCACCCCTACCAACCATGGGCGCTCAACCCCAACAAACAAACGTGGCTCGTGCACAACAAGCCTTTCCGTTTGATCCTATCTTTGCTGCTGCCGACGGCGGTATTGCTGATAAAGGGATTATGAATACTTCTCGCGGTCGTCAAATGGTGGTATGATCCGAAGAAGAAAGGATCTCAAACCTTACGAAGTTTTAGGATGCATGGTAAGAATCAACCATGACAGTAATTATATGCGTGAAATGATAGTCGAACATTTAGTGCAACATCATTTAACCGCTATTTTCAAAGATAATTATTTACTATGGACCAAGGATAATAAGCCTCATGCTTACGCCACGTGGGTCAAGGATCACGGAACAGAGGTCTATCATATGGCAGCGCCTTACGGCGATGTCCTCAAACTATGTCGAGATTTGAAAGATTATTTGAACCGTGAGAAAAATATCTATAATGTAAGGTTTATTCGACGTGATAAAAATGGTACAGTTCGTAAAAAAGGTTTTATTAATACAAGGAAACAATAATGGGTAGTTCAACAGGTTCTCAATCTTCTTCTAAAGCTGGCTTACAAAAGAAGCAAGGTCAAGAAGAAGCAAAACAAGTTATAGAAGATCTTGGTAAGGATACCAAGGGTGGGCAACAGTATGAAACCAAAGGTCAATTTGTTTATAAATTAGACAAAGATGGAAATAGAATAGGACAAGTAGCAGGTCCGGGATATACCGGCGGTAGCGGTGCTGTTGATGCTATAAGAAAAGCTGGCTATCAAACAGATTTAGAGAAGGGTGGCTTAGGAGAACCGGGATCAGATTTAGAGATTAATCAACTTGCTAAAATTACTGGAAAAACTCCAGATGAAGTTAGACAAGAAAGAGAAAGAGTAACGGAAGTTTATGGTCGCGATCCTGTTCGTAGATTAGGTATTGACAGATTCGGGGACCCTATGGCTTATGGAGCCGCTGCTCCTACTACTCGTGAATTTTTAGGCGACTTAAACCGTGGTATTTTTGGTGGAACATATGGAAGTCGCATGAGAGATGAACCTGCACCTAAAGGATATGAAGGATTTGCTAAACCTCTTTTAGATTTAGCAATACCGGGTAACTTAATACGAAGTATAGGTTCAAATATTTATGATGAGGGTAAGGAATTTTTAACCACTGCTCCTGTTGATTATTTCAAAAATTTAGGAATATTTACACCAACTCAAGCAGAAGAGATAGATCCTCGACGTCAAGCATTCTTAGAAAACTTTCGTAGAAGACAGGACACTCCGAAAGACACTCCTATTGAGCAACCTGTTGTGACTGCTCCTGTAGAAGAAATTGTACAGGAGGAAATACCATCAATTCTCGGAGGCTATGACGCTAACGTTCAACCTGAAATATTATACCCTTATGGCACAGGAAACACGTTAGTATCCTATGAAGATTTGATTAATCGAATCGGCTAAACTAACCACTCTTTATAATCTTCACCCAATACTTTCGTTGCTAAGTCAATCTTATTTCTCAAGCTTTTAATAATCTTTTCATCAACGGTTTTCTCTGTCACTAAATCAATATAAGTCACTTTGTTTGTTTGACCAATACGATGTGCACGATCTTCCGACTGTAATCGTATTTCTAAATCATAAGAATTAGAATAATAAATCATATGATGTGCCGCTGTTAATGTTAAACCAAAGCCACCCGTGCGAGGGTTACCGACAAAGAAACGAATAGGATTGTTCATGTCTTGAAAGTTTTGTACGGCTTCTTGCCTGTCTTCTGTTTTTGTATCCCCAAAGAAAGATACAACACTATCGGCACCATACTTCTCTGCTAGGGTTTCAGTGATCTTCATAATATCATGACGGTACACGGCCCAGATAATAACCTTACCATCAATCTCTTCTAAACAATTTAATAGTTCTGGTAATCTATTGTTGGGTATTTCTTTTATCTCTCCGTCATTGACAATTACACTACCACAAACAATTTGATGTAGTTTTACTAACTGAGCTAGCATTGTTGTAACAGAAGTTTCTTTACCTTCAATCTCGGCTATAGCTTCACGCTTCATGGTCTCATACATCTTCGCTTGTTCGGGTGTCATCTCAACAGTACGTTTGGTAAAAACTTTATCAGGCAGGTCTAAGCAATCTGATTTCAATACACGATAAGAATACTGATCGACTTTATGATTGAGTTCATCTAATCGCTGGTAGCCTATGATTTGTTTAAAACTGTGACTTCCCATATTTCTGTTTACTAATTGACAGTACCTTGCTTTGAAAGTGTAAAAAGAAGAGAAGTCTAAAAAATAAGGATCAAGAAAATAAGATTGTGTGTATAAATCTAAAGGTGACTTAGTAACAGGAGAGCCTGTTAAGATACGACGATACTTAGCAAGTTGTCGTAGCTTAATAAGATTTTTTGTCCGTTGAGCAGTAGGAGACTTGATTGTTGTGCTTTCATCGACAGCCATAAGAGCGACAAAGCCACTAAGAAATTTTTCTGCAATTTGTATTCCTTTCTTTGTTGCAAACGCATCAATGTTCATCAAGAAAATAACTAACTTGTCTTTGATTGTGAACATCTCTGACAATTGTTTTAAATTTGATTTAGTTGTTTTTGGTGACCAAGTTACTACATGATAGTCAACATGTTCTGGCATGTGTGCGGGTATCTCAGATTTTTCCCAGTTACGATACACACCTTTCGGAGCAATCACCAAGGCTCCATTAATTTTTCCTTTATCATAAAGCATAGCAATATTGTCGATGAGAACTTTAGATTTACCTGTTCCCATTTCCATAAATAATGCAAAAGCTTCTCTATTCCACGACGCACCTAATGCTTTTAATTGATGCTCGTATGGCATTGTTTTAAATTTGTAATCCATCAGTAATCCTTTTTAAAATTTCTACTAGCTAATTTATATTTTTTAATTTATAGTTCAACCAGAAATTATGGCAGTATACGTAGTACAAGAAGCTTTAGGCAAAAATATTTTATCCGCAGAGAAGTACGGAGAGCTTGTATTGTTGTTAGAATACAATAGGCAAATCGTATTATCTTCTGCACCAACAGTGCGCGTCTTAAAAGAAAAATTAAAAAACTTTAGTGACGAAGACTACTTGTTGTTAATGGGTGATCCTGTGGCAATGGGTCTCGCATGTGCTATTGCATCCGATGTTAATCGTGGTAAAGTTAAATGCTTAAAGTGGGATAAACGAGAATCTCGTTACTATCCTGTAGAATTCGATATTCATGAGAAAGGATTAAAGCATGATGAATTTTGAAGACGATGCTAAAATCAATATTAGCAACAACAATCTGGACGAAGTGAGTTCACTTTGTCAAGAACTCAGCAATCTTGAAAACGATATCAAGTCTTACGAAGACACGGTAAAAGAACTCAAGAAAAAAGCTGATAAGTTATCGATGGAGGTCATCCCTGAAAAGATGAACGAGCTTGGATTAAAGTCTGTAGAACTCAATGATGGTTCTAAATTAAAGATAGCAGAATTTGTTCAAGCACGAATTACTGAAGACAACAAAGAACAGGCATTCTCATGGTTACGTGATAATGGCCATGGTGATCTCATCAAACATAATCTTTCTGCATCCTTTGGTCGAGGAGAAGATGACAAAGCACAGGACTTTAAAACTCGTGCTGATGAAATCGGACTTGATCTAATGGAGAAAGAGTGGGTGGAACCTATGACACTCAAAGCCTTTGCAAAAGAGCAAGTGGCTCAAGGCTCCGGTATTCCAATGGATACCTTTGGGGTCTTTATAGGTAATAAGACGAAAATAACAAAAACATAAAAAGGAAAAACGATAATGGCAAATGCTAAAACAGACACAGGTGCAGTAACTGTGAAAAAAGAAACTGCAGTCGTAGCGGCTAGCTTCTTAGAAGATGATGCTAATAAAGGGTTGGAAGGTATTACACAAGAAGACCTAGCAACACCTAGACTTAAAGTCTTAATGGCTTTATCTCCTCAAATAAATGAAATAGAGGGTGCGAGAGCAGGGATGATTTTAAACACCGCTACAGATAAACTGTTCGACGGATCAGAAGGTATTAAAGTATTACCTTGTGCATACGTTAGACAATATGTGGAATGGCAAGATAGAGGACAAGGAACGGGCGCACCTGTTAATGTGTATGGTTCTGATTCCAACATCCTTGCACAAACTACTAGGGATAATAATAACAAAGATAGATTAGAAAACGGTAACTACATTGAAACCTGTGCTAATCACTTTGTGTTAGTAGTAGAGGGCGACGGACAAATTTCTCCTGCAGTCATTACTATGAAATCAACTCAGTTAAAAAAGAGTAGGAAGTGGAACTCCATGATGAATGGATTAGTCTTACAAGGTAAGAATGGTCCCTACAATCCTCCTTCTTTTTCAAGGTTCTATACTTTGAAGACTGCGCTTGAAGGTAATGATAAAGGAAAGTGGCACGGCTGGGATATCACTGCTAGTGAGTGGATTACAGATGAAGATAAAACTTTATATGCGCAAGCAAAGAAGTTTTCTGACTCTGTGAGAAGCGGTAAAGAAACCGTGAAACACGAACAGGATGATACAAAACCTAGCGGAGACGTGCCGTTCTAAGTTTCGGTCCATCATGACAGGGTTCGCGTTGATCCTGCAAAAAAAGATCATAGGTGGGGACCGGGAGCGAAAAGCTTATAATTTTGCTGCCTATGATCAAGACGCACTAAAGGAGAATCATGATTGAGAAATTTAAACAAATATTCAGTGGACTAGACCGTGCTCATGGTGTTTATAAAAAAGGTGAGACACAGAATGGTATCAAACAAAAAGGTAAAGCTTATATAAAGAAAGAACCTGTCACTGATTTATTGTGGCAGAAACATCTAGACGGTGAGGAAAGTCTAGGAATTATTCCTGTACGAGACGCAATTAAAGAATTAGACGGTGAGATTCTTACACCAAGTACGTGTAGTTGGGGGTGTATTGATATCGATACATATCCCTTGGACCACGGAGCATTAATTAAAAAGATTAGAGATTTAAAATTACCTTTGGTTGTATGTCGATCAAAGAGCGGGGGCGCACATTTATTTCTGTTTACAAGTGAGCCTGTAGTAGCAAAAATATTAAAAGATAAACTAGAAGAAATTGCAGCATTATTAGGTTATGCGGACTGTGAAGTATTTCCCAAACAAATTGAGATACTTGCTGATAGAGGCGATACAGGTAATTTCTTAAATCTTCCATACTTTAACGGTTTAACGGGTATGCGTTATGCTTTTAATGATAGGGGAGAAGCTTTAGATTTACCAGAATTCTTTGATATGTATGATACATACGTACAGTCAGCAGAGCAGATCAATGGATTAAAGATAGAAAGTAAAAAACAAGTAGATGAATTAGAAGATGGACCGCCATGTTTACAGATGATGATGTCTTTAGGTATACCAGAAGGTGGTCGAGATAATGCTTTGTTTCAGTATGCCGTTTATGCGAAGAAGAAGTGGCCGGATGATTGGCAAAATAAATTAGATAATTTTAATTTAAACTATATGCAACCACCACTATCTTCATCTCAGATACAAAAGACAGTACGTCAACACGAACGCAATGAATACCAATACAAGTGTAAAGATCAACCGATGAAGTCACACTGTGCCTCTGGCACTTGTCGTTTTAGAAAATATGGTATAGGTGGTGACTTTCAACATGAGATGTCTGATTTGACAAAGTATCAATCAGATGAATCGCAGTGGTTTTTAAATATAGATGGTCGTCGTTTATCATTAAATACAAAAGATTTGTATGATCAAAATAGATTTATTCAATCCTGTATGGATCAATTAAATATTATTCCTAATCGATTGAACCCTCGTGATTGGATACAACGATTACAAGAACTGATTGCCAATGTAGAAATTATTGAAATGCCGAAAGAGATTACGAAAGAAGGTCGTTTTGATTTCTTACTCGATAGTTTCTTAGGTGATCAAGGTGAGGCAATGAACATAGAAGAAATACATATTGGTAAGGCTTGGTTTGAAGAAGGTATGGCTTATTTTAAACTGAACTCCTTACAAGACTTTTTAACAAAGAAACAGTTTAAAGATTTTACAACAACGCAAATGTCTGCCCGTATTAAACAAATGGGAGGCGGTGATACAAGAAAGAAAGTAAAAAACAAGACTGTCTTTATGTGGTATGTACCTTACAATAAAACAGAGAAACTTAATTTAGATACACCTGATATGGAGGAGGCATTACCGTTTTGAGGAAGATTATCTTTGGTCCACCCGGAACAGGCAAGACTACCTATCTTTTAGATAAAGTCTTTGCAAAGGAAGTGGAGCAAGGAGTTGATCCCGCAAAAATAGGATACTTTGCCTTTACAAGAAAAGCCGCACAAGAAGCTTTAATGAGAGCTTTAGGTAAATTTCCTAGTATATCAAAGAAGAACTTTAAACACTTTCAAACACTACACAGTCTGGCTTACCACTCTATTGGTTTAACAGAGAGCGATGTGATGAACGATGAAGACTATCGATATCTATCTGATAAATTACAGATACGTTTGTCAAACCCTAATCGTAAAATAAATACATTAGGGGCAGGCTTTCCCGATGATCAATTTACTGCAATGATTGATTTATCAAAGATAAACGGAGTATCCGTACAAGAACAATTTCAACAACATGATGGACACTTAGAAGGTGGTTTATTAAAGTTAGAGTATATCGCCAAAGGTTTACACGACTACAAGTTCGGTGGTAATAGCCCACGATTTAAGTTTGATTATACTGATATGTTAATTGAATTTAATAAACGTGATATGGACGTGGGGTTAGATGTCATTATTATCGATGAAGCGCAAGATTTATCATGGTTACAGTGGCAGTTAGTAGAAAAGTTATCTCGTAAAACAAAACGTATCTATATCGCAGGGGATGATGATCAAGCTATTTTTAAATGGGCGGGTGCTCGTAGTGACTTCTTAGTCAACATGGAAGGGGAGAAAATAGTTTTAGGACAGTCCTATAGAATACCAAAATCTGTTCAACGTGTCGCTAATAATATTATTTTACCTGTACAAAAAAGAGTTTTTAAACATTGGCGTCCAAGAGAAGATGAGGGTACAGTTAAGTATTTACCTACACGACATTTAAAACCATTATCGAACGGTGACTGGATGATACTAGGTCGTACTAATTATATTCTTGATCAGATAGAAGATTATTTAAAGTCTGAAGGATATTACTACAAGCGTAATGAACAACGCTCTGTGAGTGATCGTTTATTTAAAGCCGTACGTGCATGGGAAGAATTACAACGTAAAAATATAATAACACTGGACGATGTAAAAAATATTTATTATTATTTACCTAGAATTGAAAGAAGACATAAACAAATGCAGAATGTTCAACAAGAATTATTTACATACGAAGAGTTAGTGAAGGACCACGGCTTGTACTTAGATAAAAACACACCGTGGCAAGACGCATTAACAAAGATTCCAGAAACAAAAAAGTTTTATTTGTCTGCAGTGTTACGTCGAGAGCGTGACTTATCTCACGAACCACGGATCAAGCTATCAACCATACATGGTGCAAAAGGTGGTGAGGCAGATAATGTTATGTTGTTAACAGATCTTTCTAAGAAGGCGGATGAATCCTATTGGAAAGATAAAGATGATGAACGTAGGGTGTTCTATGTTGGAGTAACAAGAGCGAAAGAAAACTTGCATATTGTTCGATCTAATTCTAATAGAGAATTTTCTGAATTATTTCAAAGGATACATTAATGGGTGTACAGATTCCAATCTTTCAACCACCAAGCGAATGGTTACCACCAGAAGACTTTCCTGATTTATCAGGTGCCAAAGAAATTGCAATTGATTTAGAAACACGTGATCCCCACATCAAGGACATTGGTCCGGGTTGGGCGACAGGTAAGGGTTATGTTATAGGAGTAGCTATTGCCGTAGAAGGTTGGCAAGCGTACTACCCTATTCGTCATGATGGCGGCGGTAATCTTGATGAGAAAGTTTTTAAAAAATGGTTTCAAGAAGTTCTCAATCTACCTTCTGATAAAATATTTCATAACGCTATGTACGATGTTGGTTGGATTACTTGTGGTATGGGTATGAATATCAATGGTCGATTATTGGATACTTTAATTGCCGCTCCTCTCGTGAATGAGAATATGATGCGGTACAGTTTAAATGAATTAGCAAAGCACTATTTAGGCGAATCAAAGTCTGAAGCTTTACTATATGAGGCAGCCCGTGAATGGGGTGTGGACGCGAAGGGCGAGATGTATCGATTACCCCCGATGCATGTCGGCCCTTACGCAGAACAAGATGCCGCCGTAACATTGAAGTTATGGAATCATTTAAAGGTAGAGATTACTAAGCAAGAATTAACTCATATATTTGATCTTGAAACACGATTATTTCCTGTGTTATTGGAGATGAAAAAGAAAGGAGTACGAGTTGACATACAAAGAGCAGAGAAGATTAAAGGCGAACTTCATAAAAAGGAGAAGGAAATATTACGCCAAATTCAAAGAGATACGGGAGTTGAGATCAGCGTATGGGAAGCTCGATCGATTGCAAAGGCTTTCGATGCTCAAGACATTACTTATCCTAAAACACCGAGGTCTAATGAACCTTCTTTCAACAAACACTTCTTATCAACTCACCCTTCACCGGTCGCCAAAATGGTTAACGAAGCTAGGGAAATAAATAAAGCACGCACAACATTTATTGACACAATTTTAAAACACGAGCACAAAGGTAGAATTCACGCTGAGATTCATCAAATGCGAGGTGAAAGTGGGGGTACGGTTACAGGACGTTTTAGTTATAGTAGCCCTAATCTTCAACAAGTTCCTGCAAGGAACAAGGTTCTCGGACCACTGATCAGAAGTTTATTTATACCTGAAGAAGGTTGTCGTTGGAGTACATTTGATTATTCACAACAAGAACCAAGAATATTGGTTCACTTTGCAAAGCTTACCATGGGCGGTCTAAGAGGTGCCGACGAAGTAATACAAGCATACGAAGATACCGACGCCGACTTCCATCAAGTCGTGGCTGACATGGCGGGGATTGATCGTAAACAGGCGAAGACCATAAATTTAGGTATGATGTACGGCATGGGTAAGGGAAAGCTAAGTAGCGAACTCGGTCTTGACATTGATGATACTGCGGCATTGTTCGAGGAGTATCATTCTCGCGTTCCGTTTGTCAAACAGTTAATCGATCAAGCTTCTAAAAAAGCAGGTGATGTAGGAACTGTAAGAACATTACTAGGTCGTGTTTGCCGTTTTGAATCATGGGAACCTAACAAGTTTGGTATAAACAAACCGTTGCCAAGAGCAGAAGCGGAAAGAGAATATGGAAAAGACATCAAACGTGCCTTTACTTACAAAGCTTTGAATAGATTAATTCAAGGTAGCGCCGCGGATCAAACAAAGAAAGCCATGGTAGATTTATATGAGGCAGGATACCTTGCACATATCCAAGTTCATGACGAGCTAGATTTAAGTTTGTCAAGTGAAAAAGAGATGAAAGAAATAAAGAATTTGATGGAAAACTGTGTCGAACTTAGGGTAAAATCAAAGGTTGACGTTGAAGTAGGGCCTAACTGGGGTCAGATAAAAGAATTGAACTTGAAGGATGAGTAGTATATAAGGGTCGTTATGGGTTTATTAGACAAGATAAAAGACTTTGGCGGTGGCTTAAAATATGGAAGTGATCTTATTGATCAAGCTGAAAACATCATTGGCGTCGACAAAGAAGAGATGAATGATTCCCAAAGAAAGAAATTTAGAGAGATTTTAGAAAATTTATATCAAGATAAGCAAAAAAATAAACAAGAAGGTATTGATATTTCTAAAGGTTCCACAGGTGGAGCCGTCAACAAAAGAAAAAAGGGTAATAAAATAATTTCCCCAAAGAAAAACAAGAAAATAAAATACGCTGGCCGTCTCGCGAAACGCGGATATGGTAAAGCAAGAAAATAACAAGGAGTTAGATATGGAACAAATACATGATTTAGAGAAGGCACTGAAGTCTCTGCAAGAAACGTATAACTTAGCGTTGAAAAAAATTGAAGAACTATGTGATGACAAACAAGAGATGAGACAAGAAATTTTTAAACTGAAAGGGATGTACGAACAATCTGCTGAGTAGTGATTATTGATTTCGAGAAAGAAAAAAGAAAGCGATACTACCCCGAAGAAGAAGGCTTTCACGAATATGTGCAGATTATTGTTCCTCTTAGAAAAGACGAACAAGAAAGACGTTACTTTGGCACAGATGTTTCGTTCATTACTAACAGTGATTTTTTCTATGAGCAAATGATTGATCATGCGATCAAGGTACGATTTGCTCGAAACATGCGACAATACTTTGAAGGTTTTGAAGAAGAACTAGAAAACAACGAAGAAGGAGCTAACTTAATTATGAATCATATAGATGGAATAGAAGAATAGTGGAACTCACTTATCATAAAATACCCGGGTGGTTTAATTACCAAGACTCGTATGCTCAGCTAGCGAGTAACTTACCCGATGAATCAAAGATCGTGGAAATCGGATCATTTATGGGTCGCTCAACAAGTTTCTTGGCAACATCTTTTTGGAATGCGAACAAGGAAAATGTAAAAATATATTGTATTGATACATGGGAAGGTAGTGGTAAAGAACATGCACATTTAGATTTATCTGACATGTATGAAACTTTTAAAGAAAATTTACGATTTTTTATTGGTCGTGAAATAGTTATTCCTATGCAAGGACGTAGTGATAACCAAGAGTTCTTAGATCGCTTTGAAGACGGCTCGCTCGATGCAATCAGTGTCGACGGTGCTCATACCTATGATGAAGTTAAGGATGATATTTTAAATTGGTGGCCAAAGTTAAAACCCGACGGTGTCATGATTGGTGATGATTACAATTGGGAAAGTGTGAAACAAGCAGTTGGTGATTCTTTTAGAGAGTTGAATGTCTCTAATGAAATATGGGTAAACTCAAGCACTGAGTATACATGGTATGTTGCAAAGAATGGTGACGCAGAACCTTATAAAAAGATGATTCCTAAATAATATCTTTTGCTGTACAGAAACCTGTTATATACACATCGGGACGATACAATTGTCTTTTAACATCTTCAACAAAGAAGAGACAATCATTGATTGTTTGAAATGTTTCTTGTGTAGGTAATGCAACGCACGTTTTATCTAAGGGTAGTGTTGGATTTTGCAAACACATTATTAAAACCAGAAAAACTTTCATCTCAATATTGTATCTTATTTAGTTGCAAAAGTATTAATAATTTAATAAGATTATCCCATGAATACCGCAAAATATAAGTCGGTTGCAGTCCGATTAGAAAGTTATAAAAAAGCTGCGCCCATGGCGAAAGAAAGATATATGTCCATGGGATCGTTTATTCGTTATTTAATTGATAATGAATATGAGAGAATCAATGGCGTTACGCCTAAACCGAATGGAGCCCACCATGAATCCCGAGTTGAAGAAAGCCATTAGTGATTTAATCACCTACGCTCGATATGATATCGGCGAGAACTTAGAAGACTCGATTAAAGTTATTGAAGGATGGTTAACTGAAAAGAAGTTACAAATTAATGATCATGATCCCAAATTTTTTGTAGAAGAAAAAGAGTTTTAAAAGTTTGGATAGCTCACTCCTTACTTTATCCCTCCCATATGGCACCGTTGTTCGAGCTATCCCAAGTCTAGGTATCCTTTCCTCCGTATTGCATTTTCCTAGACGAGTCAAGACTGACCAACGGTGCCTTTACTAGAACCTCGACATAAATTCGGTAGAAAAGTAGAGCGAATGATTACGCAGTTCTTGGAAGATTTAGATCCAAACTATGTCGTCTATACAAGTTCCACGGAACTCGGGCCAATTGATCTTGTTGTCGTGAATATTGAAACAGGAAAATCAATTTTTGTTGATTGTAAAGGAACCAAAAGTATGGGTGAACGACGTCATGCCCCTCCTAAAATCAGTAATCGAGAGAAGTGGAAACATCTTGATCGATGGTTTGTTTTAATGAATGAGCGAGATGAGGTTCATATTTGCAGTCGTAAATACCTAAAAAACCCCGACCGAGTAATTCAAGAATTTAAAAATGCACTAAAATAAGTTATATTGTGCGCATGGTAGCGCTCAATGTTCTTCGTGGTTTAGCCTCTTTAGTTCCCACTTTAGGGGGAGCGACTTATATGGGATCAGAAAAACCCGAGGGTATTGAAGAAGTATTTAAAGCCGCGACAGGAACTACAGGTATATCTCGAGCGTCAGAAGATTTAACGAAAGAAATTAATGTTAAGAAAGTTGCTGATCGATTGAAAGCGGCAGGCGTTGATCCCGAGACCGCCAATAGAATTGCTCAAGGTGCGATTGGTCAGTTTGGCGATGCAGTGATCGGGGACGACGAAGCTTCCGCTATTGCTCAAGATGTTGGAAGAGGTTTAGAAGGTGGTAAGCCTAGTGGTAGTGCGATGATTGATTTTGAAGGAGAGGAAGAGAGAGGGAAAATGTTAAGTGATCCCTTAATAACCAAACCGTCAGAAGTAGGCACGGAAATAAAAGAAGGGTTTAGTGAGTCAGAAGGCATAGCTCAATTACCGCCGTTCACGGAACAAGAAGAACAAAAAGTAAATGTAGGTGATATTGGTTTCACTGAAACAACGGCTCCTAAAGCTACAATTCTCACTGTCGATTTTGATGAGGATGATAAAACTTTAGATGTATTCCCTGTTCCTCAAAAACTGGCAGGTATGTTTAATCAAAAAGAAAACTTCTATCGCGCGACTGACAGTGAGGGAAATGTCAGTGACATCACAGGTCAAGAATTTGAAAAAGCTCAAATAAGAATTAGTGACACTTATGATAAAGGTAGTTTACAAGTTGCTAATCAAACCTTGGATGATGAATCTTATTTAGACTCTGCACCAAAAGGAGCCACGATAGTGAGAGTCAATCTCAATAAAAAATATCCCTTGTATAAAGACGGTAATATGATGAAGAACTGGGAATGGGTCAAAGAACCAGAAGGTTATCAGTTCGACGAAACAAAAGTATTTAATGAAAAAATTGGTAAGAATATATTACAAAATACTCCGACTATTGTTTCTAATGTTTATAAAGGTACTCACCATTATTCCTTAGGAACAGATTTTAATCTTCCTGTTGATATGGCTTATTATCCTAATGAGAAAAGTGAACCTAGATTAAAGCCAACAAGTAAGGCTAAACACATGATCTTAGGTGACCAAGTGGGTGAGATAAAAATGGGTAATAAAGTTCATCCAGTTTATGACAACATTACTTTTGCTAATGAAACAAAGTTCTTTGTTGATGGCGGTGCCGTAGATGTCAAACAATTTGATCTCGCGAAAACTATTAACAAACATTTAACATCCGATCTTTTAGGTAAGGATTATAAAAAAGATTCACCATGTAAGGCAGGTGATACAACAGGGCATTGTTTTATTACAACGCAGGCCGCTTATTTTGAATTAGGTGGTAAAGACAGTGGTTATGTTCCTCGTATGTTGACTCATAAAGAATTCCCTGAAGCTTTAAAATCGGGTGAAACACATCATTATTTAATCAATTCTAATACTAATGAAGTCATTGATTTAACTTATGATCAGTTTGAAAAGAAAAATATTAATCAATATGATATTCCTTATAATTTAGGTAAGAAAAGTGGATATCAAAACCAAGCCATTGAAAATAATAAACCAACGGAAAGAACTCAAAAATTATTAGACAGAGTTAATGCAAAAAATAATAATCCTCAAGACACTTCTGAAATAATTAGCACTGATTCTGACGTTGTGGTAAATTTTGCAGATCGAAAAGCTAGAGATTTAGAAATGGGTAAGGATATAGAAAGCTATCTTAAGTATTCTACTTACAACGCAGAGTCTAATCGAACACAATCAGAAATATTTGGTGATCCTAAACCTATTGAAGGGCATGGTGATGATCCTCGTTTTAGTGTTGGGTTTAAAAGTAAGGATGGTTCGCAAGGTTACGCGTATGGATATTTAACGAATAAAGATGTCGCTTTTGTTGATCAATTAAGTGCTGTTGATGGTTCTTTTAGTCCTCAAGAGTATAAAGAAATTAAAAATGCTATTCAAGAATACACAGGCGCAACTAAGGTAGGTGGGTTTAGAGTATCGGGTGCGAGAAAGGGTAAGGATGAACAATCTACCCTCATGAAAGCCGCGGGCGGTATTGTTGACCGACCATTATACGATCGTTAATTTTCTTGCGATCTGATTAAGTAGTTGAGATACCATTGCGCTTTCTTTAAATCTTCAATGCCATTCTTTTTTCGCCACCGTGAAATATACTTGACGACATTGCCTTCAAAGTAATCTAATTTGTATTCACGAATAAAGTCCGCGACTTCTATTTTGCCACGGTAGTAATTAGGGTTAATCTTGTCCTTCATCTTTTTCCTTTGGATAATATACTTCAACGAAGCTTTCACATTTGGGACAACTTAAATTTGTCACGATCAGATACTCTTCACTCTCTTCGTCGATGTCGTGATCGCCGCCCCAAATTAATTCATGATTACAGTGCCAACAGTTCATCCGCCGCCTTCCCACATCTCATGACCCTCTTCGGGATCATCATTTTTATTTTTTGTTGACTCAATCCATATCTGTTCATTACGCCAAATGTATTGATACTGTTCGCCGTACTTATTGACGAAATCTTTTTCTGTCATGGTCTTTGCATCTTCTTCCATGTCCATGAAAAACGCTTTTACTTTTCCCATTACGCACTCTTCCTTCCAAAATGATACTTCCGCGGTTTTGTTCCTTTTGATAAAAAATATTCATACGCTTGACCGATCCCTCGTCGTATGGCCTCGGTGGATTGATCATGCGCCGATCTTTTTTCAGCGGTGTCTCTCAAGCCGTCGTCTCTATATTGATGAAGAAGGGTACCTAAATACTGTAACGTTTTATAGTTTAATTTGATCTCGTATTGTTTACCGTTTCTACCGTATCGATTATTCATTTTTTCTTCCATTTTTTTATAATCATTTCGTCTGTAGAGTCGTCAAGGTAAATTACCCATCCCCCTATTTCAACGTAACAACAATCGTCTGTTCTAATATCTATTTTCATTTCATGATCCTTTCTTAATGGGATTCTAACATACCTGTCGTGCGAAATCAACAATGGAACACGGATCACGGGTCGGATAAAAATGTCACATGAAGGAGAACCAAAATGTTTAATTTAACCAAACGATCCATGAACCATTTCTTAAACTTTTTTAAGAACGACGACAAAGAAGATACAATTAAAGAATTCTGTCAGTCAGAATACAAGAAAGATTGGTATGCCGCTTACATGACATACAAGCAAGAAGGTAAATTTCCTAATTTTCACAGAAGAACTCTGTAATTAGGGGTATAAAGACACTAGGGGGCATCTAAACACCCCCTCAGCGGTCTTTAATCACGTTCTAAAGGGTATTGGATCGACTATATTTTCCAATTTAGTCACTAAATCTTGAATATGCTCTATATCCTTGCTTTTAACGTCTTCTAGATCATCTAACACACAAGCAACCGAGATACTTAGTTCTTTAACTGTCTCTTTTATTTTTCTCTGATCGTCGCCGAATATGTCATCGACGGCTTTTTCAAACGCTTGCCTTTCATTCATCTTTACACCTCTCATCAAATAATATTTGAATTAAATTCTGTATTCCATAATCAATAGAGTTGTTAACATCATCATAATCATGTTTTGTCATTAATGATTGAAATTCAGTTAATGAAATATTGTCAAGTTCTTCCAATATTTTTTCCTTTAATTCCTCGTTATATTGATTACTCATTTCAATATCTCCTCGGGTTTGTAGCCACGCTCATTGATAAAGTAACTATCCCATATCTCATCTAAGTCGACGCCGTGTTTTTCTTTGGCATATTCTAGTAGACCTTGGTGCGAGTCGATCATCCTCAATGTCTTTTCTAACTTCTCGATGTGATCGTAAGCATTTTTGTCGATACAATCTTCGTGAAGCCAGTTCTTAACTTCTTGAACGTCCTTTTCTATTTTGTCTAATTTTTCATACGCCGTGGAAAAACGTATTACTACTTTTTGTTCCATTACTTTATCCTTTCGGTAAAATACCATTATCTCATATTAATGGGATAAAGTATCGGTACATTCTGTCGCAGGGTGCGACCGTTTTGACCATTGACTTTGTCTCAAGAATATGGGACTATGATAATCAAGATCATGAAGAATTTAACAAGGAAACAAACTATCGAACTAGTTGATATTATGGTTGATATCGATTTAACAAAGGATTGCGAAAGTCACTACGTGATGTCTAATACTCATTATTTAATAAACTTTTGTAAGAAATACTCTGACGTTGATGAAAAGGTACTTGATCGATTTATTAACTTCAAAACTAGAGCGGGTATGAGAGAAATGGGCGATGATCCCGATTATTGGAAGGATATGTTTGAGGAATAGTTACGCGGATCACGGTACATGGAACTTTTCAAATGAAAATTGAAAAACAAAAATGAAATTTATTTCAAAAATGACGTAACTCACGTAACTTTTACAATAAGTCATTGAAAATACTACCTTTAATGGTTACTTTTTACCCTTTTTTAGACGTAACCATGACGTAACTCACGTAACCTCACTCCCATACAATCCCATCTCTATCTGAGGTTTCTGTACTGAATTGATAAATTTATTTATATATAGTGAATTTAAAATATATATAGGACTTTTGAAAAGGTTTAAAATAGTGTATAAAACTAAAAATGCCTAGAAATAGATCGGGACTGTCGAATAGACAACAAGCTTTTGTAGATATCTTTTGTAAGTCTAACGGTCGGTTAACTCCGACTGAATGCGCAAGAGAAGCGGGGTATTCTGGAAAGTCTGCTACCACCGCGGCCTGTAATTTAAGAAATCCAAGATACTATCCTAAAGTTGTGGAAGCAATTGAGACGAAGCAAAGAGAATATGCTGAAGCTTCTAAATTGGACGTGACGAAACACATGAGAGAAATGGCACGATTAAGAGATATGGCGGCTGAGAATGGTCAGTATGCCGCGGCTATAAATGCTGAGTATCGTAGAGGCCAAGCCGTTGGATTATATATTGATCGTAAAGAAGTAGTAACGGGAAGTTTAGATAAGATGTCTAGACCCGAACTCGAAGCTAAATTAAAAGAGCTCCGAGAGGGTCTAATTGTTAACGGTGAGTACGAAGTTATTGAAGATAATACAACAGAAGCAGAAATAATATCAGAGCGATAATTCCCGCGAATCGAAATAAAAATATAAACATGAAAATCCTTTCTTGACAAAGGATATTATCTCATTATAATGGGATGTCAAGAAAGTAATAAAATGAAATCACGTAAACGTGTGATCGACTTAGATCACGAGTTGGATTTTCTCAATCGATTTACATGGAGATACCAACAACAAATTAAATCTTTCGAACAGTCTGAACGACTAGATAGATTTATGCAAAAGCGGTACAATTATTTGTACACCAAACGAGCCTTAGATAAACAGAGGTTCTTAATTAACTTTTAGAAGGGAGTTATCATGATAAGTAAAGTAACAATACAAGAGGTAGGTAGGTTTGAGAAAACACGACAAAAAGCTTATGAAGATTTGAGGCGTTTCAATATCAAACTTTTAGATAAGTTAGAAGAGAAAGGCTTTGATAAATATTCTTTTCCTTTTGTTATCACTGAAAGGTCAAGATAATGGGTAGGGGCACGGCAAAAGACATTGTTAATAATAGTTATTCAATAGACGACTTACACAGAGCATTACATTTTCATTTGAATACAAACATGTACCCACCGTTACCACAACCCGTACAAGATAATATTACAAAGTTGTTTCATAAATTCTGGACGTCAAGTTTTTCAGAAGAACGATTTATCAAGGTATGGGAAAGAACAGTAGGCAAGAGAGACGCATTACATAAATATTCATTTGACGAATTTTTAACAACAGAAAGATTATAAAGGGGGTGAATAAATGTCGAAAGTAAATTCATATTACCAAGACGCAAAAGAAAATATGGAATACGATTTAGAACGCGTCGAAGACTTTTTAAAGAAGTGCATGATCTTTGGAGATCACAAAAGCATTGACGTAAATTCTTTAAATCATACGAACGTTCAATTTCTATGTTTTAACTTTGCCAAAGAAATTATTGGCATGATAAGAGATAGACGTGAGGAACTAACTGAAGAGATCAAGTCTTTAACAAAAGAAGACTAGGTGCGACAGTTATGACAGTTTACATTATCCCGTTAATTTGGGATAATGTTTTTATTCGTGGCAATCGATGACGGTTGATTGTCGGCTGACTGAATAACGTTTCAACAGAGGCGTAAGGTACACCTAAGATGAAGTATGGACAAATGTCTGAGGTACTCAAGGGTGGTGGTAAGTAGACATAGAGCAAAATTCTATCTGTAGTTGAAAGCTTGTGGGTGATAAAATAATCCCACGCCGTTACGAATATCTAGAGAGGAATATCATGGGAAAAGGTAATGCGGGAATTAATATAGAATATAAACAAGGTGAGATCACTGTCACACATTCTGAAGACGGTACGATTTTAGCTATATGGACAGAACCCGAAGAAGAAAATCATTGGGATAAACTTTGGGAGTTTATCAATCACCATGTCCATGTTTATGCGGGACATAAAGACAAAGATTTAAGATTTTTAAAATAGGGGGAACAATGAAAAAATTTAACGTACAAGGTTTTGAAAAAATTTATTACATTAGAACGATTGAAGCAGAAACAGAAGAGGAAGCTCGCAACGAAGCTTTTTCCGACGTCCAAGAAAATCATTGGACTTTTTGGGACGAACAAGATGGTGACATAGAAGTTTTTGAAGCGATAGAGGTAACTGGAAATGATGAATAGAAAACACATTCTTGATAAAATTATTGATTTAAAAAAGCGTCAATATAGTGCGTTTCAATTTTGTCAATATTACTTATCTAAAAAAGAAAACTTAGATATTTGGAAAGTCAACGACAGAAAAATTAAAAAGCTAGAAAAATATCTTTTTAAAATTATAGAAGGTTGAAATGAGTGAAATAGAAATAGATTTAGATTTTGTAAAAGCAGATGAAGAATGCATACAGTGTGATCATGTTAATGACTATGTTTGTTTTGATCATGAGGAAATACAAGTAAGAGATAAATATCCAGATGCTAAGTATAAAGGACTTGGTGTTTGGTATAGAGAAGTAGATGAGTGAGAGTAATTTCTATAAACAATTAAGAATTAATACACCCGAAGTGCTATGGACTAGAATTGAAAATAGACACGGTGGTGGAATTCCAGATTTGAACGGTCTATACGACGGTCGTGATTTTTGGGTAGAGTTAAAAATTACAACGACTAATAAAGTGCGGTTGTCCCCTACTCAAATTTCATGGCATTACAATAGAGGATTATACGACGGTAGAAGTTTCATCCTTGTAAAAAATACGAAGACTAAAGAAATTAAATTATTTAATAATACAGACGTGAGAAAATTAGCGTTAGAAGGATTTCAATCAAATAGTTTAATTACTTTAAAAGCACCATACGATTGGTTATCCTTGGTGCGACAGTTTTGATCATTGCATTTATCCCATTAATTTGAGATGATGTATTTCGATCAAGGTATGTGTCTCCCGATCCACACTGCTTGGTTAGTATACTGCTTAGTCAGTAAAGGAACCAAGAATAACAGGCGGGTCATCACTTAATCCTTGTTGCAAGTGGAGTATGCGCAAGGTTCCTTGATCGAACAGGGACAACAGACTATGCGTGATTGAGTTTGAGTTTCATATCCTCAAACAATAGACACGTCTATGGGACTGCCCTGTGGCTAAGGTAGTGCCATATGTGTAGACACCGAGGGAACTTCGTGGCGAAAATTAAAACTACCTACAAGTTTCCCGCGTGGAAGTGAGTAGAAAAGGCAGAAGCCAACAGACTATTGCATTGAGCTAGAGGTATATGTAAAGCAAAAGCAGGCGGTTGGACGTCTACTCATAAAGATAGCGCTCTCCAAACACCCACGATAAATCGTGCGAGGGACGGACGGTGAAGTTAGTGTTTGATGAACCGTTGCGCTATTTAAAGATTGGAGTAATTATGAGTAATGATAAATTCGAAGACTTAAGAGAAAGTGTAAAAGACGATTTAGAGGGAATGTCAATGAATGATTTCTCTAACTTAGTAGAAAAATATGATCTTGGTATAGAAACCATAGACAGTATATTTTATCAAGTTGTCGAAAAGATAGTTGAGGAAAAAAGTAATTAAAAATCTCAACGTGAAATTAATAGTTGACATATTCCCATTAATTTGAGACATTAAGATAATCAAAAAAGAAAGTAGGTATCATGAAAATAGAAAAAAATTATGAATGGCAATCCATACTTGATTTGTCAGGTAAGGGTTTACAACAATTCAACGCCGTTGATCAAAATCTCAATGCAACACAATTGTTAAATAATGCGGGACTTGATTGGACTGTAACAATGAAGCCTGTATTTTTTCAAAACTCTAATAATACATTTGAAAATAGTAATAAGTTCTTTTCACTTGTAAGAAAAAAAGGCAATGAGGAAGACGTCCTTGTTAGCGGTTTAACTAATTCTTATCACATTAATCAAAATGAGAATATGGCAAAATTAGGTGATCACTTTTCAAGAATTGCGGGTGTAAAGTTTGAGCATGCTTTTGATTACGACGGCGGGAAGCGTGTTACTTTATTGGCAAAAACCAACGGCGGTTTTAATATTGGTGATGATGTAGTTAACAATTATTTAATGTTAAATACCAATCACACGGGGCGTGACGTTAATTCAATCAATACAACAAATATTGATATTTGGTGTTCCAATACTTTTATGCAAGCTTTAAAAGATAAAGATCAATTTTTTATTAAGCTTTCTCACCGTGTAGAATACAACGATCAAGTTGAGTCTATGGTTATTAATAAAATAAATGAGGCTTTAAAGTTCAATGAGAAATACAAAGAACAGGCGCAAGCGTTAGACACCAAACAATTAAGCGAGCGTGAAATGCTTAATTACTTTTTAATGGTCTATTCACCAAAGGCATTAAACTCTTTTGAAGCTTCAAAAGGTGATTATAAAGCTATGTCTTCACTTGAAGCGCCTAACTTAACGCAAGTAAAGCGTTGTTATGGTGTTTGGCATGATGTGATTGAAAGTAACGGCAAAATGTTCAAGCTTCAAAACACAGGTAACCACGCAAGAAAAGACACCGCGTGGAAAGCGTTCAACTGCGTAACCTATAATGAAGACCATTTGAGGGGCGGGCGTAACTCAGTTGACAACCGCCTAAAAAATACGTTTGTTAATAACGGCGTTGACAATGTTAAAAATACTGCAATGACTGAAGCGCTTAGGCTTGTAGCTTAATCAAAAAACGGCGGGGGTTAATTCTCCCGCCGTTAAATTCTTCTTTACATTTTCCCATTAATTTGAGATACTTATTAAAGATCAAAAAAGAAAGTTGGTATTATGGCAAATTTAAATCCACGTGATTATATTATTGATAATTCAAAGTTTGATGAGTTGTGCATTCACGGCATGCAACGGCTTCAAATGTCTACGGCATTGAACGGGTTGAAGCTTGAATTATCCACGGGCATGAAATTGACTGCAAAGGCTAATGTCCTTGAAGTTATAAGGCGGACGGTTGTCGATTTGCCTAAAACAAAAAAGACCGCTTTTCGTGGTTTGGTAGAATTCGGATTTTATAAAAAGCGGGTTTAATTCCCGCTTTATTTTTTCCCATAAATATGAGATACTCTTCTCATGATCAAATTAATCAATAATTCAACAAATAGAAAAACAGGCGCTATTGCTACGACTTACAGGGCGGGCGGTCGCGATGTTTTTTCTACATGTCCTAATACTTGCGCATTAAAGCCAATTGATAAACATGGATCAAACAAGATTGATCAAGTTTATTTAAAGGCTTTAAAGCGTGCGGTAGTTCGGGGCGGTGTTTCGTGGACTTATTCGCATTTCAAAGATATTCCCGCAAATAAAGAAAATGAAACAGTAATCAATCAATCTACAGATACAATCAAAGAAGCGCTTGAAAGCTTCAACGGTGGGAAAGAAACGGTTTACACCGCGCCCGCTACAATGACAGATAAAGTTGATAATATTGACGGCGTCAAGCTTGTGCGTTGCCCCGCTGAATATAATGAAAAAATCAATTGCCGTAATTGTGGGAGTGGTAAGCCTTTATGTGCTAGGCTGAACCGTAGTTATATAATTAAATTCGTAGCGCACGGTAATCAAAAAAAGAAAATAGGCGTCAAAGATTTCAAGGGCGGTTGTTATGCTAATTCGGGGCATACGCGGTTCGCGTGGCAAGATACTCAAAAGCGCAACGCTTCGAGCTATTCGGACGCTGAACGCTTGGCGGGGTGGGTGAAGACTCTACCGCATGGGACGTTTATTAGACATCATATAGCGGGGGATATCGGCAATGAATAACTCATTATTACTATTAACTATTTCTTTGACGTTTTATATATTTGCAATATTTGGGGGGCTTTGATTGTTATTTCTATTCCTTAATCCATTGAGCGCCGTTCTTTTGGCGCTTTTAATCCTAACATTTATAATATAAACCTAAATTATTACGATCAGATAAGACGGGAAAAATGGGGCTATTTTCAAAGCTTAATAAGCCCCGCCCCGTGATCCATTGTCCGCGCTAAACTTTCAGAAAACATTTGAATAATTGTCCCATTAATATATTATTATCTCATGATCAAAAATAGTAATATTCAGCCGTTGAAAATTCTCAACGTTGCTGATTTCTTGAACGGTGAAATTACTGTCAAGAAAGTATTTCCGCGCACCGCGGTTGAACTATTCATTAAACACCGCAACGCGAACGGCGGAGCTATTCGCAAAGGCGGGGACATCATCCGCAAAGCGCTTAAGAATACGCGCACCCCCGTTCCGCGGTACGCGGTTAATGACTTCAAAAAACTGGTAAGGCGCACGGTCTAACCAGTCAATAATCTCACGCCCCGCGTTTCATAGCGCGGGGTTTTTTTTGGTTCAAAGCTAGGGTGCGACATCATTGCATATTGACACTATATCTAGTATGCTTTAATCGTTAATTTTTAACATACTATATCTAGTATGTGACCCGTGTTGCGCGGTACTACATCTTGTGTCAATGTGACATATTGTCGCAGGCACAACAAACGACCTACTACATCTTGTGTCCATGTGGCATAGTGTCGCAGGCAAGTGCCTAGGGTACCTTGGAGCACGGACAACGCAACATATAGTGTATCGACGACCCCCGACCCCCTAAATATGGGGTGTGACATTTTGTCGCAGGGCTACGGGCCATGTTTTAGATATACAATAGGCGCAAAATACATATGGCATATAAAACCGAAGCAGAACTACAAGAAGAGCTAATCACACTCCAACTAGACAAGCTAAACAAAGCGGAGAAACAATTTATCCCGTTTGTCAAAACCGTATGGCCTGAGTTTGTTGAAGGACCCCACCACATAAAAATCGCAAAGCAGTTTGAAAGGATTGCTAGTGGAGAAATTAAAAGATTAATTGTAAACATGCCGCCTCGACACACTAAGTCAGAGTTTGCTTCGTATCTCTTTCCCGCGTGGATGGTGGGCCGTAATCCGAAACTCAAGGTCATTCAAACCACACACACTGGAGAACTCGCTGTGAGGTTTGGTCGTAAAATGAAAAATCTTATTGACACAGAAGACTATCGCACGGTCTTTCATGATGTGCGAATTAAATCAGATTCTAAAGCTGCCGGTCGTTGGGAAACGAACCACGGTGGTGAATACTATGCTGCGGGTATTGGCGGCGCTATTACAGGTCGTGGTGCTGATCTATTGATCATTGACGATCCTCACTCCGAACAAGATGCGTTGTCCGAGACCGCGATGGACTCTGCCTATGAATGGTATACCTCTGGTCCTCGTCAGCGTTTACAACCGGGTGCTGCTATTGTTTGTGTCATGACGCGTTGGAATACAAAAGATCTTACAGGTAAATTAATTGATGCTCAGGCAAAAGATGTCAAAGGTGATAAATGGGAAGTCATTGAGTTCCCTGCTATACTACCCACAAACAAACCTGTCTGGCCTCAGTATTGGAAGCTCGAGGAACTCGAAGCAGTCAAAGCCTCGTTGTCGATTGGTAAATGGAACGCACAGTGGCAACAAAATCCGACAGCGGAAGAAGGTTCTATTATCAAAAGAGAGTGGTGGCAATTATGGGAACATGAAGAAAAACCCGATCTTGTCCATATCATTCAAAGTTATGATACCGCATTCAGTAAAAAAGAAACGGCAGACTTTTCTGCGATTACCACATGGGGTGTGTTCTACCCCCCTAATAAAGGCCCCCACTTAATATTGATGGCTGCCAAAAAGGGACGTTGGGATTTTCCAGAGTTGAAGAGAATGGCCTTAGAAGAATATAAATACTGGGAGCCAGAAACTATCATCATCGAACAAAAAGCATCAGGGCAACCCCTAACTGACGAATTGCGCACCCTAGGTATCCCTGTTGTGAAATTTACACCGAGTAGAGGAAACGATAAGATGGTTCGTGTAAATTCTGTCGCACCTATTTTTGAAGCAGGAAAAGTCTATGTACCTGACGAAAAGTGGGCAGAAGAAGTTATTGAAGAATGTGCAGCTTTCCCGTATGGTGATCATGACGATCTTGTTGATAGTACCACTCAAGCAGTGATGCGATTCAGACAAGGTAACTTTGTGACTCTCGAGGATGATTATGATGACCCTCCTCAAGAAGATGTTTTTAATGATGAAAATCGATATTATTAATGTTATAAAAATCTAATGGCTACAGGTAATACATTCATGGATATGATTTCAAGAGGAATCAACAATACAAAACCCGAAGGTGTGATGACTGCTGGCAATACGAGAATTATTGAATTAAACAGTTTAATCGATCCTGATATGGATCCGGGAGATCTAAGAACTATTTATGATGACATGATGAGGGAGTCGGGAGGTAGCTATCCCGGTATTGATTTTGATAGTTTCTTAAAGTCTATTGGAACACGGACCGCGTCCAATGATGAAGCTGTTCGTCAATTACAAACTATTTTTGAAATGTTCAAAGATCAAGGAATGTCTGATGCAGAAGCAGAGAAGGCGGCAAGAGAGAGAATGGAAAGTGCTTCCGTAAGAAAAGCAGCCGATGGCGGAATCATGTACCTTGCTCCGGGAGGCGAGGTTCTTAAAAAAACAATTAAGACTCCTTCCACCTATGGTGACAGAGCATTTGAAGATTTTTTAATGGATGCTGGTTTTACAAAAAAAGATCCTGACACAAAAGAAATAAGAGGAGCTAAAGGAAAGTGGAACGCTTTTTTAAAAAGTAAGGGAATTGCACCAATGTCCGATGAAGCAACTGATGAATTAAATAAAATTTTAAAATCAAAAAAGAAACCGCTTTATATTTCTGTGAACATGGCTCAAAGTAAGTTTGGTAAACCTCTCGTTGAAGAAATCACAGGAACAGTCAAAAATCAACCGGGAGCTGATTTAAGAAACAATACATTTCAAAAACTAGAAGAAGTTCGATTAGATGCCAACGATAAGTTTGGTAGAAACCCAACAAAGAAAAAATACGATTACATTAAAAATCAGATTACAAAGTTCTTTCCTAAAGTAGCAGGAACCACGGCCCTTGCTCAGTTTATCGCAGGCAAAGCTCTAGGTTTTGCCGGAGCAATGATGCCGTCTGAGTTAGAAGCAGCAACACTATATGACGACGAAGGAAACATGAAAGAAGGAATTATGTCACAAATTGAAGAACAAAACAAAATGAAGGTAATTACAGAATAATGGCAATTGATAAAAGAATTACAGGCGAAGCAGGCGAATTAGATATCGAAGAGAAGGATATTACCGAGGTCCTTGGTCCGGGAACCACGGAACAAGAACCAACAGTCGAAATGATGGACGATGGTTCTGCAATCATCAATCCTGAAGAAGAAGCACCGGAAGTAGATTTCTATGACAATCTAGCGGAAGCCGTTGATGAGTCCGAACTCCAGCGTATATCCAACAAGTTACTCGGCGATTATGAAAATGCCAAAGACTCTCGTAAAGATTGGGAAGATGGTTATGTCAAAGGATTAGATCTTTTAGGATTTAAGTACAACGAACGCTCTCAACCGTTTCAAGGTGCGAGTGGCGTGACCCACCCTTTATTAGCCGAATCCGTTACACAGTTTCAAGCACACGCCTACAAAGAGATGTTACCCGCGGGTGGTCCTGTTCATACACAGGTAGTGGGTGATCAAACACCGGATGTGATGGCACAAGCCGAACGTGTCAAAGATTTCATGAACTATGAAATTACCAATACCATGGAAGAGTATGATCAAGAGATGGATCAGATGTTATTTCATCTACCTCTCGCAGGATCGACCTTTAAAAAAGTTTACTACGATGGTTCTCTCGGAAGAGCAGTATCGCGTTTTGTACCCGCAGAAGATTTAGTCATTCCGTATGAGACCACGGATCTTGAAACAGCAGAGATGATTGGACAACGAGTGCGTGTCACAGCTAATGATTTACGCAAGAAACAAGTCATGGGTTTCTACCGAGATATATCTTTAAAAGCAGGACAAGAAGAACAAGATCAAATTCAACAAAAGTATAATGACCTTGAGGGGACACACCCTGAAGAAAATGATGACGATATTTTCAATCTCATAGAGTTCCATGTGATATGTGATATTCAAGGTTTCGAAGACAAAGGCATGGATGGTGAGCCTACTGGCATTATGTTGCCTTATACAATTACAATCGATGAGAACTCCTCAGAGGTTTTATCAATCAGAAGAAACTACAAAGAAGACGATCCGTTAAAAAGAAAAGTAGAATACTTTGTCCACTACAAATTCTTACCGGGTTTAGGATTCTATGGCTTTGGATTGATACATATGATTGGCGGTCTATCTAGAACTGCCACGGCAGCCCTACGACAATTACTAGATGCTGGTACACTTTCAAACTTGCCTGCCGGCTTTAAGGCAAGAGGGCTACGGATTCGTGATGATGACTCTCCCCTAAAACCGGGTGAGTTTAGAGATGTTGATGCACCGGGTGGAAGTCTTAGAGAAGGATTACTACCATTACCCTACAAAGGTCCTGATCAAGTGCTCATGCAGTTACTGGGATTTTGTGTGGAAGCAGGAACACGATTTGCAGCAATAGCGGATCAAAAATTAGGAGAAGGTTCACAAGCCAATCCTGTTGGTACCACCATGGCAATCATGGAGCGTGGTGCCAGAGTCATGTCTGCTATTCAAAAGAGATTACATCACGCACAGAAAAAAGAGTTTAAAATACTAGCAAGAGTATTTGCAGAGTATTTACCACCAGAATATCCGTACAATGTAGCTGGCGGTAATCGTATGATTAAGATGCAAGACTTCGACGATAGAGTTGATGTCATTCCTGTATCCGATCCTAACATCTTTTCGATGGCACAACGTATTACGTTGGCACAAACAGAATTACAATTAGCACAATCTAATCCACAAATTCATAATTTGTATGAAGCATACAGAAGAATGTATGAAGCGTTGGGTGTGCAGAATATTGAATTAATACTACCCCCACCACAGGAGCCTGCCCCTAAAGATCCGGGTATAGAAAATGCGGCGAGCTTAACAGGTCAACCAATGCAGGTATTCCCGGGGCAGAATCATCAGGCACACATTGATGCGCACAGAGCCTTCATGAGTTCCTTCTTAATTAAAAATAATTTACCTGTGTTAACAGCATTACAAGCACACGTGTCAGAGCACATGGCGTTAATGGCAAGAGAACAAGTAGAAGCGAAAAACGCTCCTGCTATCCAAGAGCAAGCACAACAATTTGGCGGTCAAATACCACCAGAACTACTACAACAGTTCCAAGCACAGAACGAAAAAGAGATTTCAGAAGTAATTGCATCAATGACAAACGACGCAGTCGCTGAAGAGCAAGAATATTTAGAGAAAACAGGTGACACAGACCCACTGATTGATTTAAAACAACAAGATCTACTCTTAAAACTTAATGATCAACAGTTGAGACAAAAGGAACAAGAAGAAAAGTTTGAAATTGATCGTGAAAGAATCAAATCTCAAGAAGAACAGACTGATAAACGTGTTCAAACACAGCAAGACATTGCAGATTTAAGAGCACAAACCACTATGGCGAAAGCGAGAGGAGCAAACCGTGGCCCGAATGCCTAAAAAACTCACTGCTGAGCAGAGAAAAGCAATCATGAAGCTATTATCGAAGAAAAAAGGCGTTGATGCTAATCAAATTCGTGCTGAAATAGCTCAAGTATTGAAGGGGGGTACTGCAGTTCCTCGATATGCAAGTAAAGGTGGTCACATAACTAAGAAAAAAAAGGATGCGACCAAAAATGCCACTAAAAAAAGGTAGTAGTCGGAAGACAATTAGTGGTAATATAAAGAAATTAAAGAAGGAGGGTCGTCCTCAAAAGCAAGCAATCGCAATAGCACTGAATGAGGCTGGTAATAGCAATGTCAAAAAACGAAAAAAATCTAAAAAACGAAGATAACCAAGGAGTAGATGAAGAAGCTATCGAAATGGTTATTCAAGACATTGAAAAAATAGTTTCTTTGATGGTGATGCAAGGATATGACGGTATTACTATTTCTAGTGCTTTATTAGGTGTAGGAAAACGTGTTATGACCAGTCAATTAGGGCACAGAGACACAAAAAAGGCGATTGAAAGGCTTGCGAAATTTCCAGATTATAGCTTGATTAATGGAAATTATACAATACACTAACCGCCATGAAACTAACACAGTCCACACCAATGAAATTAACACCAGACGGTAATGTTCCTTTAAAGACAAAGCCGGCGGACCCTGCAAAGTCCAATACTCAAGGACAAAAAGCAGTTCAGGTAAAAAAGAAACCATTCAAGGGGGTATTCTAATGAAAAAATGGATTAAGGATCTTTGGGATAAACACCCAAAGAAAAAATGGCTCGTAATCGGTCTAGCGATCGGTTGGGTAGCTGCTCAATATATTTAATCACACATGATTTGGGGTTTGCTCGGCACCGTAGCTAAAGGAGCAGTCGATGTTATCAAGACTCGTACTGAAACTAAAAAGCTTATGGCGGAAGCGGAGCAAACTCATATTAGAAAGATGGCTCAAGGCGAAATTGATTTCGCCATTGCTTCACAAAAGAATATGCAAAATTCTTGGCGTGACGAGTGGTTCACAGTCATCCTTTCACTCCCTTTATTAATCGTCTTCGGTGCAATATTCTTTGGCAAACCGGAATGGATAACAAAATTACAAGAAGGTTTTTCTACTCTTAATAATTTACCGGAATGGTATATTTGGGCGTTGATGGCTAGTATAGCTAGTAGCTTCGGACTCAAGATTTCTGATATAGCGATAAAGAAATTTAAGAAATGACAAAGTGTATAAAGTGCGATTGCATATGTCATTGTCAATCTACTTGTATGTGCGAATGCACAATATGTGAACATGAAGAAACAAACAGCTAATAGTCCTATTGATCATGTGGTAAAAAAAACTACAATAGGAAGAGGTAGAATAAGCACTTCTACCATGAACAAACACAAGCGACGCAGCTTTAAAAAAAACAGGGGCCAAGGATGAAAAAGAAAAAATTTCCAGACATGAGCGGTGATGGTAAGATCACCAAAAAAGATATTTTAATGGCACGTGGTGTCATCAAAAAGAAAACGAAAAAAAAGGTTAAGAAGAAAAAGTAATGGGAAAACTTTGTGCAAAAGGAAAAGCTGCAGCGAAGCGTAAGTTTGATGTTTATCCATCAGCTTATGCTAACATGTATGCATCAGCTGTTTGTTCAGGGAAAGTAAAACCCGGCGGTAAGAAAAAGCCAAAGAAAAAAGCTGCTGGAGGAATGATAAATAAAACTTCTCAAGACAGAAAAAAAGTTTCGAACTATAATCAAGGTGGTGTTGCTAAGGGGTGCGGCGGCATTATGTCCAATAGAAGAAAAGTCACTAAGCGTGCATAATGGCAAAAAAAGGTCTACGAGCTTGGGTAAAAGAAAAATGGGTAGACATAGGAGCACCTAAAAAAGACGGTAAGTATCAACCATGTGGAAGAAAATCATCGAAGAGTTCAAAGAGGAAATATCCCAAATGCGTTCCTATCGCAAAAGCACGATCTATGAGCAAATCTCAAAAAACGTCCGCCGTGCGCAGGAAGCGTGCGGCTGGAAATACTGGTCCAAGACCAAAAATGGTTTCAACTTACGCAAAAAAGAAAAAATAGACGAACACGCAAAACATTGGGGAATAGGATCATGAATTTAGAACACTTAAAAGAAGAGATTAAAAAAGAAGAAGGATATAAATTAGAAGTTTATATTGATACCGAGGGTTACCCCACTGGTGGCTACGGTCATAAAATAATAGACGGTGAGGTAATTCCAACAACCAAAGAAGGTTGGGAAGAATTATTTGAAAAAGATTTTTCTCGTGCTTGTGAAGGCGGCATGAACATATGTGGTGGTTGGGATATTAAAGACGAAGCTAAAGCGATCATTATTCATATGGTTTATCAAATGGGTGAAGCAGGAGTTCGTAAATTTAAGAACGCTTTAAAACATTTAGAACAGGGCTCTTATTCAGATAGTGCAACCGAAATGCTTGATTCGAGGTGGGCAAAACAAACCCCTAATCGTGCAAAAAGACTAAGCGATCACATGGCAAGCTTATAAACGTGGACATAATTAAATTTACAGACCATCTAAAAAAAACAATTAAGACTAGACAAAGTGACATTTCGTCTGCTATTAGTAATGGTAATGCAAAATCTTACGACGAGTATAAAAAACTTGTTGGCGAGCATTTAGCATATACTAACATTTTACAGGAACTCTCGGACCTGCTAAAAAAACAGGAGCTAATAGATGACGAAACTGATAGTGCCTAAGCACTTAAAAGAAAAGGTAGAAAAGCAGAAGGAAAAATCTGAAGCTGAAAGGCTGCCAAATCCGACAGGCTGGAGACTTTTATTATTACCAGTCAAACTAGAAGAAAAAACTAAAGGTGGTGTTTATCTCACTGATGACACAATTTCCATGGCACAAATTGCAGGAAACGTTTGTAAGGTTTTGAAGGTAGGACCTTCTGCTTACAATGATAAAAATCGTTTCCCTGATGGACCGTGGTGCAAAGAAGGAGACTGGGTAGTTATTACTAAATATGCGGGATCTCGTTTGTACATCGATGGTGGAGAACTACGAATTGTAAATGACGATGAAGTCATTGCACAAGTAGATGATCCTTTAAGTATTCTTCCATCCAACATAAGACTAGAAAAGGACAAGGAGTAAACCATGGCTGAAGATAAATCCAAAATGGTAGATCTAGATACTTCTGGTGACGAAGTAGAAATTGTTTTAGATGAACAACAATCTCAAAACGAAAAAGAAACAAAAGATCACGGCGAAGTAAAAGAACAAGTTAACGTTGAAGAAGTAAACGAAGATGTTTCACGTGAAACAAGTTCAGAAGAACAAAAAACAGAAGACAGTTTAGATGATTATAGTGATTCTGTTCAAAAGAGAATAGCTCGACTTACGAAGAAATATCGAGAGGCAGAGAGACAAAGAGAGGAAGCTTTAAAGTATGCTGAAGGTTTAAAAAAACAGTATGATGAAAGCCAGTCTAAATACTCTCAACTCGATAAAGGATATCTAAGCGAGTTTGAATCTAGAGTGACAACTCAAACCGAAGTTGTTAAAGACAATCTAAAAAGAGCAATACAGGCAAGAGACGCTGATGCTATTGTAAAAGCACAGGAACAACTTTCTCAATTAACTCTTGATAATGAGCGTCTAAAAGCAACTAAAAAGTTGGAAGAGGAGAAGACTTCTCAACCGGAAGCGGTTCCTCAAGCTCAACAGATACAACAACCACAGGCTCAACAACCTGCTCAACCCGATCCAAAAGCGGAAAAGTGGGCAAGAGATAACTCGTGGTTTGGTCAGGACGAGGCCATGACATACGCTGCCTTTGGAATTCATAAGAAACTTATTGAAGAAGAAGGGTTTGACGCGCAGTCAGATGAATACTATAATGCAATCAATTCTCGAATGAGAAAAGAGTTTCCTCACAAATTTTCCGGTGAGGCAAATGTCGGAAAGCAATCGAAACCCGTCCAAACGGTTGCTTCTGCGAAGCGCGTAAATAAAGATGGACGCAGATCTGTGAGGCTCACACCTTCACAGGTAGCAATAGCCAAAAGGCTAGGTGTGCCGTTAGAAGAGTACGCTAGATACGTGAAGGAGGCGTAACAATATGGAAAATGAAACTAAACTTAATAAAACTTCACGCAAGTTGGAAACCCGTGAAACTGACGCTCGACCAAAAGCATGGGTACCACCTTCATCACTCGAAGCGCCACAACCTGACGAAGGCTGGCATCATCGATGGGTAAGATACGAATATCGTGGAATACCCGACGATAAGAATGTCAACGGTAGGTTGAGACAAGGGTATGAATTTGTTAACGCAGAAACATACGGCGACCGTCTCGATATACCTGCAGTAGCCGACGGCAAGTTTAAAGGCGTCATTGGAATCGGGGGACTGGTTCTTATGCGATGTCCGATTGAGATCAAAGAGCAACGCGATAGTTACTTCAAATCTCAGACGGAGGGTCAAATGCAGAGTGTTGATAACGACTTAATGAAAGACGAGCACCCCAACATGCCAATCCATAAGGAAAGGCAAAGTAGAGTAAGCTTCGGAGGCCCTAAGCCTAACGAAGATTAATTAACTAAAAATATACTTAGGAGGTATATACAATGGCAAATAAAGACGCAGCCTTTGGTTTACGCCCACTAGCAAAGCTAGGCGGAAACTATAATTCATGTGGTTTTACCACATACGCTGTGAAGTCAGGTAATAACTCAGGGAATATTTTTGAGGGTGCAGTTGTAAAACTAGGATCTGACGGATATGTCGTCGTGGCTGGCGACAGTGACACACAAATTTTGGGTGTTGCTGGTGGTATAGAATATACCGCAGCAGATGGCAAACCGACATTTTCTAATTACTTTCCAGATACAACCGCAACTCAAGGTTCCGCTGACATTAAAATCAGAGTGTACGACGACCCGAATCAATTATTTTTGATTCAGGCTGACGGCGCTTCTGGTCAGACTTCAATTGGAATGAACGCAGACATTGTTGGAAACGGTAATGGAAGCACAGTAAACGGTATATCAAGCGGTGAATTAGACTCATCAACACTTAACACAACAGACTTAATGTTAAGAGTAGTTGGTGTTGATGCTGATCCTGATAATGAAGATTTAACTAGCGATAACGCAAACTTAATCATCAAGATCAACGATCACTTCTATGCACCAAATTCAACAGGCGTATAAGGAGATAAATAATGGCTATATCTAGAAGTCAACTCGTTAAAGAGTTGGAGCCGGGTCTAAACGCACTGTTTGGCTTGGAATATCAAAAGTACGAAAACGAACACACTGAAATCTTTAATCAAGAATCATCAGACAGAGCTTTCGAAGAAGAAGTAATGTTAACAGGTTTTGGTAACGCTCCTGTGAAGCAAGAAGGCGCAGCAGTAACATTTGACTCTGCGAACGAAGCTTACACAGCACGTTATTCACATGAAACCGTTGCTTTAGCATTCTCCATCACTGAAGAAGCTGTGGAAGATAATCTTTATGACAGATTATCAGCTCGTTACACAAAAGCATTGGCAAGATCAATGGCACACACTAAGCAGATCAAAGCAGCAAACGTATTAAACAATGCGTTTACAGCAGGAGCTTCTGCAGGTGGTGACGGCGTTTCACTTGTAAGTACAGCACACCCAACAGTAGGTGGCGGTAACTTCTCAAACAGAAACGCAACCGATGCTGACCTTAACGAAACATCACTCGAACAAGCGATGATTGACATTTCTCAATTCATCGATGAGAGAGGACTTAAAATTGCTGTACAAGCAAGAAAAATGATTGTCCCACCTCAACTAATGTTCGTAGCGGATAGAATCCTTAACTCAACATTGAGAACAGGTACAGCAGACAACGACATCAACGCATTAGTGAACATGTCAATGTTGCCTGACGGTTATAGAGTAAATCATTATCTAACAGATACTGATGCATACTTCATAATGACCGACGCACCTAACGGATTCAAACATTTCGTAAGAACTCCATTAGCAACAGCTATGGAAGGTGATTTCGACACAGGTAACGTGAGATACAAGGCTAGAGAGAGATATTCTTTCGGTTTCTCAGATCCACGTTGTGTATACGGTTCACAAGGTTCCTAATCGGAACGTTTGTTTTTTCATAAACAATCCTTTCAGAAAAGGGCGGTTGTATCCGCCCTTTTTTTATGTCAAAATAAAACTTTATTAACCTCATGACCCTTCGGGGACTATTAACAAAAGGAGATAGACATGGGAACAACTACTTTTTCTGGTCCAATTAAGGCTGGAACAATAAGAGAAGGTGCTAGCAAAAACACAGGTTCTGTTGTAATGGCACAATCAGAAGCAATAACTGAAGTTAATGCTTTTGGAACTACTTCAATAATTATACCTGCAAATTCACAGATCGTGGATATAAGCTGTTTGGTAACAACTGCCTTTGATGGTGGAACAAATACAGTAGATGTAGGTATTTCAACAGACACAAACTTATATGTTGATGGAATGGATACTTCTGCAGTTGGTTTAGTTAGAACAACTACTGCTACAACTGGAACAGAAGCAAATTGGAAAGACGTTGGAGCATCTGATGTAACAATCGTTTTTATCTCACCTGAAGCAGGTAATGGTGCGGGTGTTTTAACTGTTCAATACATTCAAAACAACAACTTATCGTAAGGGGGTAAAACATGGCCTTCGATACTGACATATTAGTTAAAGGTGCGGCAGCCAATGCCACCACTACAATAAATTCTCAACGTTCTCGTTTAAAAGGATTTATTATAGGTCCGGGTGCAAGTGCTGGCTCTGTAACTTTTAATGATGGCGGTGCTGCCAAGTTTAATGTAGCTGTAACAGGAGGCACCTCAGATGTAGCAATGAACATTGCTGAACAAGGTGTTGTGTTTAAGTCTAACTTAAATGTAACTACAGTTAACTGCACAGTGAATGTATTCTACACAGGATAATGGCAGACAAACAACCACCTAAAACTAAAAAATATTTCCGCTCCACTAAATCTGGGGCGGGAATGACTAAAGCAGGCGTTAAACGCTACCGATCAGAGAACCCCGGTTCTAAATTAAAAACAGCAGTCACAGGTAAAGTAAAGAAAGGTAGTAAAGCTGCAAAACGTAGAAAATCTTACTGTGCTAGATCTGCGGGTCAAATGAAACAATTTCCTAAAGCAGCTAAAGATCCAAATTCAAGATTACGACAAGCAAGAAAAAGATGGAAGTGTTAGATGAAACTACTCCTAACAATTCTGTTTTTCTTTACATTAGTAGCCACAGTAACTGATATAAAAGCTGAGACCAATACCGTGTCATCAACGGTAGTAACAAATTCAACACCTCCTACAGCAAATGCTCCGACTATCATGAATAATAACAGTGATATATGCAAACTTGGAATTGGAGCTAGTGTGCAAAATAATGTTTTAGGATTAGCTTCAGGCTATGTCGTCACGGACGAATTTTGTGAGACTCTTCGTGCAAGCCGTGCCATGTACCAATACGGCATGAAAGTCGCGGCGGTGGCATTATTATGTCAAGATCCTCGTGTCTGGGATAGCATGCTCGATGCGGGAACCCCGTGTCCTGCTGAAGGACTTATTGGTACGGAGGCAGCTAATTACTGGAAAGAAAATCCTAGTAAAATCCCTGTCGGATCTAAATTTAGAGATGATTACACCATAGTTGTAAAAGATGAAACACAACAAGGAGACTTTGATGCTCTTAAGAATTTTGGTCTTATGGCTCTCACTTTACTGCTTATCCTCTAAAGCGAATACCTGTCTACCTAATACAGAAGGTCTTTGCACTCCAGAGGTATTAATTACAGAAGAATCTGTTGTTGTTAAAACAGAAGAAGACAAAGGTACAGAAATAATCTTTACTGAAACTACCACCAAAACAACAACCACTACTACTATTACGAATGAAGACTCAGGTAATATTTTAAACTTACCTGATATGTCTCAAGATTGGGGTGGCGAAGGTCCAGCTAGTATGTCTACAGGCAATGCTTGTTATGGACTTGGTGATGATAGATGTGCTCAGATAACAGGAAGTGGCAACACAACTTCTAATATGGGTGTTGAGGGCATGGGTACGACATTTATACAAACAGTTGACATTTCTAACCTAAGTATAGATAACGGTGGTGAAGTTAAATACTCTATAGAGGTTGATAAACAAGATGATCAAGATCGAATCTACATGCACATTACAGGAACTAATGGAGGGACTACAGTCTTTTCAGGAACTGATATTTTGTCTGAATCTGGCGTATCAACAGGCTATCAATCATACGATGGCTCTTTCAATTTCAGTGGCGTTCTAAAAAGTTTAACAATAGAAATAGGAGGCAGAGATATTAATCTTGCTGTTGGTCCTTTATTTGATGATGTATCCGTCAATGTCTTTTACAATGTAATCAATACAATTATTGAACAACAAATAACAACTGTAGAAGAAATAGTTTATCTTAATATTTTTGATCCTGTAGAAATAGAGTTTGCGACAGAAGTAATTGAATTTAATGATGTCGTTGTTGATGATGCAGGAGATGTTAAATTTGAACCCATAGAACCTCAACAAGAAGAAGTTACTTACGAAACAGTTGAGGTAGAAATACAGGAAATACAAACAGATTTTGAAGTAGATATACCTGAGCCTGAGATACAAATGGCAGAGATGGAAATGGAGATAGAACTCGAAATTGAGGCAGAGCTAGAAGAGACAATAGAAGTAGCTAGTGTTGAAGAACCAGTAGAAGAACCTACAGAAAAGCCAGTTGAGGAGGCTAAAGAAGAACCTGTTGAAGAGATACCTGTAGAAAGCGAAAGCAATCCTGAACCTGTAGAAGAAAAACCTGAAGAGGTTGAAGAACCAGAAGAAAAACCTGCAAATGAACCTTCAGCAAAAGAAAAAGCAGCTACAAAAATAGTCAAGGATATTGATGACAAAGAACGTTATGACGACACTGCTCAAACAAAAACATTACTCGTAATGCAAATATTAGGTGATACAAAAACATTCTTTTCACCTACTCAGAGCTTCACAGAAGTTGATGTAGGTGAGTATTTAAACAAGACATTAGAAGATCAGTATGGTATCTTTTTTGACATGGCACAGGAAAATACAATTCAGGAGATGATAGATGCCCAGTATTGAATATTCGGGTTTAAAGGTAAGTGGAGGTAAAGCTTTCGCTATTCTTACACTATTAGGTGCCCTAGGTAGTGGTGCTTGGGCAGTCTTTGAATTTTGGAAAAATTATCAAGACCTAACCGCCAAAGTTTTGGAGTATACAGCTCCCGATCTATCTAAATATGATGAAGAAATAGCAGTTTTAAAATCAGAACTAGATATAATATTGGACGAAATTACCATAATCAGTGATGTGGCACGTGATATGCGTTCAGATATGAAGGCTGATTTACGTCAACAAGCTAATGATATTCGACACATAACCGAAATTGTGAATGACGTGGAAGATAGACAAAAAGAAGATACAAGAGAAGTATTTGATGAGTTAAAGCTCATTGAAGAAAGCCTTGACTTACAAATTAATAAGGCTTTAAATAACCCTTTAAACAATATGAGTGCTAAAACAAAATGAAACTAGAAATTAAAACAGTATTACCTTATCTAGTGCTATTTGGCACTTTAGCTATGACATGGGGAATGTGGTCTGAACGTTTAAATGCAGTAGAAGTTAAAGCAGATAGTGTTGCAAAAATGCAACAAGATTTAGCTGTTATAAAAGTACAAATTCAAGCGATTGATGAAAAAATGGCTTGGATGGAAGAATTTTTAATTAAAAACTATAATGAGTATTAATGGTCATATCACGAGCACAAATGCAAAAGGAAGTATCCACAGGAGATAAGAAAATGAAGAAAAAACTAAAACCAGTTTCACCTAAAAATAAAGGTTTAAAAAAATTACCAACAAAGGTAAGAAATAAAATGGGATATATGAAAAAAGGCGGTAAAGTAAAGTAAATGTGCGAAGGTTGCGATACGCTTTGCATTAAATGTGAATCGATGATTGAACAGTGTGTAAAATGTGGATGCATGTGTCACTGCGAGGAAACTTGTATGTGTGAGTGTGCTGGATGTGAACACGAGGAAAAAGAAAATGACTAAAAAATTAACACCATCACAAAAATATAGACAATTAAAAAAACACACTGAAGACGCTGGTATGAAGGTTACTGAAAAAGATGGTAAAATTATTGTTACTAGGAAGAAGAAAAAATAATGACTAAACTATGTAAAAGAGGAAAAGAAGCAGCCAAGCGTAAATTTGATGTGTATCCTTCTGCTTATGCGAATGCTTATGCTTCGAAAATTTGTGCTGGTAAAATTAAAGATCCCAGTGGTAAAAAAAGGAAAGATTTTAAAGGACCTAAGCCAATGGCAAAAGGTGGATCAGTCTCTCAACAAAGAAAAAAAATATCTAACTACGAACAAGGGGGAATAGCAAAAGGTTGTGGTATGGTTATGGAGAGTAAAAGAAAAGTAACTCAAAAAATGTAATGGCTAAATCTGGCTTAAAAAAATGGTTTAATGAAAAATGGGTAGACATTGGTGCTCCTAAGAAAAAGGGAAAATATCAAGAGTGTGGAAGAAAATCCACAAAAGGTAGTAAAAGATCTTATCCAAAATGTGTACCATCGTCTAAGGCTTCTTCTATGACTAAAGGTCAGAAATCATCCGCAGTTAAAAGAAAAAGGTCAGTGCCTCAAGGAGTTGGTGGTAAACCAACTAATGTAAAAACTTTTGTCCAGAAAAAAACAAGCAGAAAAAATAAAGCTTGATGTAATTAATTGGTCTAAGAATATCTTAGAACCAATGAATAAGCATTTAGGTTTTCCCGCATGTCCATTTGCAGCTAAATGGAGAAAAGATAATAAAGTACGAATTGAGGTTCGTATGGACAAGTCTAAGTACGAAAAACAATTAACTAACATCATTAAATCTTGGGATAAAAAACAACACGATATTATTATATACTGTGATCCTTTTTTTGAACAATATCCTCCCGAAAAATTTCAAGAGAAAATAGATTTTTATAATAAAACCTATAATAGACGAGATGTTTATTTTATGGGATTTCATCCTTCTTCTCCAGCGAATCCTGAAGAACAAGAGTTTTTAGTGGATCCTACTAATGAACCTGTAGAACATGGTGATTTGGAGTATTCAATGATGCTAATGCAAAAATTTAAACAACTATATGATGCAAGTTGCAAACTACATAAGATAGGCTATTATAAGAAATGGCCAAAGCAGTACTATGATGAAGTAGTAGCTGAAAGGCAAAATACATACGAAAAACTTTTTAAAAAAGGAGTAAAATCATGATGGCAAAAAAGAAACAAGTAATGAAAAAAGGTGGCATGGCTAAAAAACGTGGCGGTGGCATGATGATGAAAAAACGTGGCGGTGGCATGGCTAAAAAACGTGGCGGCGGAATGATGAAGAAGAAGTAAAATGGCTACCTCTGGAACAACTACTTTCAATTTAGATATAGATGACGTTATTGAAGATGCATATGAACGTTGTGGTGTTGAAACGCGTTCTGGTTATGATTTAAAATCTGCGAGGCGTAGCCTTAATATCTTGTTTCAAGAGTGGATGAACAGAGGTATTCATTTATGGAAAGTAGAAAACCAAACAGTTAATTTAGTTGCAGGAACAACTACTTATACTGCTCCTAGTGATGCTAGTGATGTATTAGAAATGACTTTCAGGCAGGTTTCAAGTGGCACAACCACAGATACCACAATGACAAAGATATCGAGATCAGAGTATCAAGCTTTGCCTAATAAATTTTCTCAAGGACAACCAACACAGTATTATGTAGAAAGAAATTTATCTAATGTAGTTGTTAATCTTTATCAGACACCCAATACCACTGACACACAAATAAATTATAATTACATCGGAAGAATAGAGGATGTAGGAAAGTATACTAATCAACCAGACGCACCTTTTAGGTTTTTACCTTGTATGGTATCTGGTTTAGCTTTCTATTTGTCTCAAAAAAAGAATCCTCAAATGACTCAACCACTTAAACTTTATTATGAGGATGAGTTACAAAGAGCTTTAACAGAAGATGGTCAAAGAGCTTCTGTACACTTAGTTCCTCAAAATTATTTTATAAACGGGTCATAAAATGGCTACCTTTGCTACAGGTAAATACGCGTTAGCCCTTTGTGATAGATGTGGTCAACAATATAAATTTAGTCAATTACAAGAGGAATGGAATGGTTTAATGACCTGTCCAGAGTGTTTCGAAACGAAACATCCTCAGCTAGATCCAAGATATCATAGTGCTGATGCTCAGGCTCTTCCATGGGTACGACCAGCGAGACAAGAACCCGTAACTGTTTTTGTTGGAGCACCAGGAGACAGTGCTTTCACCTCTAATGGAATGCAACCATCTACTCAAACAAGAGACTTGAATCCTGCTACATCAGTTGGTACAGTCACAATTGTAATATCATGAACTATAGCGAATTATTAACAAATGTAAGAAACTACACAGAAGTAACTTCTGATGTTTTAACTAATTCAGTTATCAATGTTTTTATTACTAATATTGAAAACAAGATAGCAAGACAGTTAGACAGTGATGATCAAAGAAGATACGCAACCACTACTTCTACAGCTAATAATGCTTTTTTAGATGTTTCAGGACCAGAGGGTGGTTTTCGTTTTGCCAGAGCTTTACAGCTAGTTAAATCAAACGATGAGAGAGTTTGGCTGGAGCAGAGAGATGCTACTTTTATGGATGAATATGCTGTAGAAAGATCCACATCAGGAGACTCCACGGGTGAGCCAAAATACTGGGGAAACTGGGATCAAAAAACTTTAATTTTAGCTCCTACTCCTAATCAAGTTTACAGTATTGAAATGTGGTATGACGAAACACCTGAACACTTAGACACTAGTAGTTCAACTTCAACAACTTTCGTATCAAACAATGCTCCCGAAGTTCTATTGTATGGTGTCTTAGGGGAAACTTTTTCTTACTTGAAAAACCTCCAAGATATGCAATTATACGAAGCTAAGTACCAAGTAGCTTTGCAAGATTTTGCACAAGAGCAAATGGGACGTAAACGCAGGGATGAGTATCAAAATGGTGTGTTACGCATTCCGATGAAATCGTTATCACCATAAGGGAGTAACTAAAAATGGCAATAAACCAAGCAGTTTGCGCAACATTTAAAGAGCAGTTGTTAAACGGCGATCATGACATAACTAACGATACAGTCAATCTCGCTCTTTTTACAGATTCTGCCACATTAAACGCAAACACAACAGCCTATGCTGCAACCAACGAAGTTGGTGCATCAGG
>WLWF01000245.1_pt1 | contig 54158 bp, 24 predicted proteins | sample 6718331 | NCBI WGS metagenome assembly WLWF01 (sample SAMN12718692, study PRJNA515312) | sponge metagenome | isolation source: marine sponge | host: Mycale hentscheli | place: New Zealand: South Island, Marlborough, Capsize Point | collected 2003-05-01 | reverse complement strand
AATTAAACCCTTGATCGGTACGCGGATATCACGCAATCTAGGGACCCCTCAATTTACCTGATTTTTGAGTGTTTTACAGAAGATTTATGAGATTTTTTTGGATCAAAAACCACCTGTTTTCATGTCTCTTTAGCATCTCCACATGCGGCACAGACAATCACTCCTCTATGTCTTCTACTTATCCTTTCTATAAAAAAGAAAAAAGTAAAAGAAAGAAAAGTAAGAGGATGATCAGTAGGAGTAATACAGAACATCAATGGAGATGATCACACGATATTTAAGGGATATATTCCGCGGTTTTCATGTTGTGTGAGTTGCATTTGAAACATAAAAAATAGAGATTTGGAACAAATCGATGAAAGTACCAAAGCACATATAGAGATGTGGAAAGTTTGTCGGAAATTTGTTACTTGTTCGTTTTTTCAGTCTTTTTTTAAAGTTGTCTGAATAATTGCGTAATGCTGATAAGCAGTCAGAACTCTATCTAGGGCAGGCTCAGAGTGGGCCTGTTTACGGATGAGAACGCGTAAGCCTTCTGACGCATGCATGACTTTGGATTGGTGCAAAAATGTCGATGTGCCCTGATATGCTTCAATCAACAAAATGATGTCACCAGATTGAACAGTTTCATGACACGTTTCTCAGCAGTTCCTTGTGTGTACCAATCGGCTTCTAATTGCTCGCAGGTCAGCGTCTGCTCCCTGATCCTGTTGTAGTATTTTTGTGGTGACTTTCAAGCTATGGAGAATGGTCGAGTGATCTCGACCACCAAAGATCTTTCCAATTTCATGACTGCTTAAATCTGTCATTTCTCGAACACAGTAGATAGCGAAACCTCGTGGCCGCACATGACATTGCCGTTGAGAGCCATCCCGAACATCCTTTTCTGTCACCCGAAAGTGGTTGGCCACTGCAAAGATAATTCTATTGACTGTATCTAGCTCCTTAACATCAATCAGCCGTGAGTTTTTGGTATCGATTTCTCGACACTGAGAAGTATGTGTTCTTTTGGCATACCCCCTTTTTTTCTTTTCTCGTGTCGGTGAGGGGACATTTGGAATGTGAAGTAAAAAACCTGCAGACAGTCGTGAAGCAAGAGAGGGGTGTAAATCAAGAGTTGCGGGATGATTGGGTAGAGTTATGAGCACAAGAGAGGAATGTGTAAGCAGCAGGTCAATGTATTGACCTGTCATAAACTGGTCAGATTCGTTTTTTGAAATACGGTCAATACGGTTAATAACAACCATACTCAACGTATCGTCCGAGCGGGTCTCCATTTGATCATCCGATAATAGAAATTTCCGTACCGGCTGAAGTGATCCTGCAGAGCGATATTTTTTGATCACTTTTGACAGGGAGGATCCTTCTGTCCGTGTCCACACCCTGAACGGAATTGTGCTACGTGGGCTACTGGCTGTCTTGTCGCAAGACTGTGTTTCCCACAACTTTATCGCATTCAGTAGCCACGCTTCACATGAATCTTCTTGACTACCAAAGCCGACAACCAGAAGGCCGTTTTGTTCTGACGTTGGGCATACTGGTTGTGTGGCTAAAGCAACGCTTTTCTTCATACAAAAATCAAACATTGATCCGGCAAGAAGATCAAAAGACCATGGTTGGATAGACACGGTATCTGCCATTGGATGGCCACATTGAGGTTCGAAGGTATGTGCGGCCGCCATGCCATAAAAATGAGCCTCTTTCCTTCAGGCTCTCCCCAACGGTGTCAGGCTAGGGAATCTTTCTGCCTTCCGCAATCACATGGGATGATTTGGGCTGACCGAGGAACCCTTTTGGAGAATACGATAGATTTTCCTACATGCTGTTTCGAGATCATTCGCACATGTCGTACGGCCAAAACTGAATCGAATTGCTGACTGAATCACAGGATTTGGAAGGCTCATCGCGACAAGCGCTGGCGATGGCTCCTGAGAACCACTTGCACATGCTGTTCCCGTCGCAACGGCCAGTCCATCAAGATCAGCTGCCATCATAAAAGCCTGTCGGTCAATGCCAGGGAAGGCAATGGTCGAGATGTGCGGGCTCCGTGTTGCGTTCTGACAAATAATGTATGGGACGATACCAACCGCTCTGGCCATTTCACACACGGTGGACTCAAAAGATTCTCTCAAAATCATTAGCCGTGTCGATTCAGAATGTTGCTGTGCAACTGCTTGATGAACTGCTTCCTGGCATCCAGCGATCAAGGCAACAGGCTCCGTGCCTCCGCGCATCGCCAGTTGTTGGGAACCAGAAAAGAGTGGTTTCCATTCAATATTGTGCTTGATAAGGAGACAACCAATTCCGCGTGGACCACCAAACTTGTGTGGCGCGAAGCTGAGGCTGGTAGCTCCAGTATCAGGAAAAGACACTGGAATTTTTCCTACGGCTTGGGTTGCATCGACATGAAGGGTGTACGGTGTGGCAGTGTCTTCCAGCACCTGTTGAATGCCTGACAGGTCTTCAACGGCACCTGTTTGCCCGCAAACGAGTGTTGTCGAAAGAAATATGTCGTGGGCGTTTGCATTTTTAAGACGAGAATGTATTCGGCCGCTGTTATCGAGAGAAAGGAGCCACGCCTGGAGTCCCTTTTTGCAAAGGCAACCATTCTCATCAAGTGGAAGTGTGGTCTGGTTTGCTGAGTGTGTAGCAAGGGAAAGTGCAGCATTTCGGAGGCTTTCGTGGTCTCGTTGGCTCGTCCCGAATGCAGTTTGTTCTGGATTCCTCAGTCCGTGGACAGCAAGATAATTAGCCTCAGTCGCACCGGACGTAAAAATGAGCGTAGCATCTGGACAGTTAAAATATTCAAGTATTTTGCCCCGTGATTCATCCAGTATGTGGTGTGCACGTCTACCCGCACGATGTGGACTCGATGGGTTCGCGAAGCAATCAGCCTGAACCCGAAAAATTGTATCGGCTACGACCGAATGAACAGGTGTCGTTGCTGCGTGGTCGAGGTAAATCTCACGGTTTGACATGTCCACTTCGCTTGTGTGAGGGTTCGCACTCGCCTTATTTGGCTGCAAGTTTCAAATCGGATTCAACCATCATGACAATTAAGTCTTTGAAACAAATAGACGGTTTCCAGCCAAGAATTTCTCGAGCCTTCCTGGCGTCTCCCAGCAGATGATCAACCTCAGCTGGCCGCTCAAACCGAACGTCGTGCTCGACGTAATCATGGTAGTCAAGCCCAACATGTTCAAAAGCTATCTGGCAGAGTTCACGAACGGAGTGTGACGAACCAGTAGCAATAACATAATCTTCTGGCTTATCTTGCTGGAGCATGCACCACATGGCTTTTACAAAGTCTCCCGCAAATCCCCAGTCACGTCGTGCCTCAAGATTTCCGAGAATAACTGTTTTCTGAAGACCTCGTTTTATTCGAGCAGCGGCTTGTGTGACTTTTCTGGTCACAAAGTTCTCACCTCTTCGCGGACTTTCATGATTGAACAGAATGCCGCTGGAAGCATGGAGGCCATAGCTTTCACGATAATTGACTGTTATCCAGTGACCGTACAGTTTCGCTACACCATAAGGTGATCGTGGAGCAAAAGGTGTTGTCTCCCGTTGCGGAGACTCCTGAACGTTACCAAACATTTCAGATGAGGATGCTTGATAAAAGCGCACTTCCTGGCCGGATTGGTGTTGAAACTCACGGATAGCATCAAGCATCCCGAGAACGCCAAGTGCAGAGACTTCGGCTGTGTAGTTCGGTTGTTCGAAACTGATACGAACGTGACTTTGAGCGGCAAGGTTATACACTTCGTGTGGTTGAATATCACGCATGAGACGAACAAGGCTCATCGAATCAGTCATGTCACCATAGTGCAGTTGAAGGCAACCCTCCGATGCAGCACCGCGCTCACATAAACCATCAATACGGGTTCTGGAGAGATGACTTGTCCGTCGAAGCATACCGTGAACTTCATAGCCTTTGGAAAGTAAAAACTCTGCAAGGTATGAACCATCTTGGCCGCTGATTCCCGTAATAAATGCTCGACGAGATGCAGACATGGGCAAATATGAAGTGTGGTACGAAAGGAATCATTCGATGGACTTGAGGCCAACCCAATCATACTCTTCCTGTCTGCTTTTGCGCAATGGAAAGGGCAGTGCAATTGGCTGCAGGGGTGCCTCAATACAGAATGGACGATTCATCGAAGAGGTAAAAAAGAAATACCCTGTTTAACTCAGGGTGTCTGGCCACATCCTGAAATCATGAGCCAGTTGCAGAAAACTGCTCGTGCGAGTCATAACGACCTCGCACGAGCAGCTCTATATTATTTTATATCCAGTAGTTCCACCACGAAGTGCAACGTAGCATTTGGTGGAATCACAGGTGGAGCACCACGAGCACCGTATCCAATAGCACTTGGTATCTGGAGTTCGATCATGCCACCCTGAGCAACGAGCTGCATGCCCTCAGTCCAGCCTGGAATGACACCACTGAGTGGAAATTCAATGGATTGCCCTCGCTTATATGAGCTATCGAAGACAGTCCCATTGTCGAGCCAACCATGATAATGAACGGAGACAGTGTCCGCTGCTGTTGGTTTTTCACCACTGCCAGCACGTAAGACACGGTATTCAAGTCCAGTCGCGGTCTTGGTGAAACTACTCGGTGCGGATGCGTCAGTTGATCCTGCGCCATCGGGCAACGTTGGAAGAGGAATATCGGCAGATTCTGATTCAGCGGCCATAGTTAAAACACCCACAAAAATAAGAGAAACGAGCAACGCCATGAAACGTTTGGCAACAGCACGCATGGAAACCTCCTTGGTAAGGGACAGCCTAGAATCGTACCAAAAAAACCGCACGAGGGCATCTGGTGCGAGTGAGATCAAAAACCCGGATAGAAAACGGCACCACATACTCAGATGGAAGTTAAAAACCAAGGTGCGTGAAGGGTTTATCACGTGCCCTGAGAGGACGCGATCCAATCCTCAACATCATCTGGTTCAAGAGGGATATGACTGCAGAGATCAACCGGACCATTTTCAGTGACAAGGACATCATTTTCCAGTCGTATCCCAATTCCTTCATCAGAAAGATACAGGCCTGGTTCAACCGTCATGACCCACCCGGATTCGAGTGGTCCGTTGCTGGGAGCCGGGTCATGCACACCCAGACCAAGTGAATGACCTAGGCCGTGCATAAAAAACTTTTTACACGCAGGGTTTTCCATGGAGTCAGATTTGTACTCTTCCTGACTGATCAGGCCGAGTGCATGAAGCTCTCCAGCCATTTGGTGTTGAGCATCCCATTTCCATTGTGAAAGGGTTGTGCCAATGACGGTTCTCTGTATTGAACTCTGTAGCACGCGAAGGACTGCCAGATAGAGTTCTTTTTGCCGGGTCGTAAATTGGCCCGAGACAGGAAAAACACGGGTCACGTCTGCCGTATAATTCGCATGACTCGCCCCGACATCAATCAGTAGTAGATCACCCTCTTGGCAAGTGCTGTTGTTATCGATGTAGTGAAGGGTACACGCATTTTTACCAGAGGCGACAATTGGTTCATAACCCATGATTGCTCGCTGCCGAGTGAATTCTCCAATAAGGTCTGCTTCAAGTTCATATTCTTTGACTCCCGGCTTGAGGTTCGAAAGGACTTTATCGAGACCATGTTTTGTAATTGCCACAGCGTTCCGAATAATCTCGACTTCAGCTGCAGTTTTGACTGCACGAAGATCGTGAAGAAGTGGTGCAAGTCTTTGAAATGAATGTATCGGATAGCGATGAATGAGCTGTCGCGCCATACGGAGATCACGCGTTTCAACCTCGAACCCGGCCCGCCCATGTTCGTTGGTATTTAGAAAGATATGATCTTTTTCTACGAGAATGGGATGCAGTGTAGAAGAAAAGTTTTCAGCCCAAAGAATGGTCTCGATACCCGAAATCGTCTGGGCTTCTTTCTTCGTGAGGCTGTGCCCCTCCCAGGTCTCCAGGTTTGCATTTGGCTCTCGTATAAACAGCATCTCTCGATGTGCCGGGTGTGCTGCATCCGGTGCGAGAACCAGAATGCTTTCAGCCTGCTCAATACCGGTCAGCCAGAAAAGGTCAGCAGCCGGCACGTACCGTACAGCACCATCACCGTTTGTTGAGAGTGGATCTGCTGCATGCACGATGGCGACACTATTTGGTGGCAGTTTGGCAGCTATCTGCTTCCTGTGTTCAACAAATAACACTGGGTCGATTGAATCATGTCGCATGAGCTAACTCTACGGTTGGTGAAAACATATGTGGTTATCACCGACGCCGGGAGTCCTGCAATGCTTTCAACTCCTGAGCGGCTCGTGTCGCCTGTTGTTCAACATCCCGTTCTACCTGAACGGCTCGTTTCTGATCTATGCTGAAGCTAGGCTGATAACCATTCCATGAAATGGAAAGAATACCACTCACAACGAGGATTGGCACCACAATAACAATGAGTGTTGCAATCCAACGTGACGTCACGACCTGACGCACGGGAGTAGGCATACCATACGTAACAAGTCCAAGGATTTTCTGAGCAGAGTTTTGTTTAGAGCGTGCCATACAAGAAATTCTCCGAAGGCGAATTGGATGTCGACCATGACATCGATCTGGTCAGAGAATCTAGAAATGCAAAAGCCGTGAAGCAAGAGAACTTCACGGCTTTTACGTCATCTTGTGAGGGAATCCATCTTTATGTCAAAACGTCATAAATTGGGTCACCACCGCCACCAATCTTAAAAGGCCTTCCATTTGGAGCAAAATGCTCCTTATTTGGGTCCAGGCCGCAGGCGACTGTAATTGTGCTATTGAAATCTGTAATTCCGACAGGGTCTTCATCAATACCATGACCCTTTTCATCAGATTTTCCATACACAGCCCCGCCTTTGATACCGGCTCCGGCAAGCACATAGGAGAATGCTGCTGGGTGATGATCACGACCGGCATTTTGGTTTATAGCTGGTGATCGTCCAAACTCACTTGCAAGAACGATGAGTGTTTCATTCAGAAGCCCACTGCTATCAAGGTCCCGAATGAGTGCGCTGACCGCTTGATCAAGAGCAGGGCCTTTATCTGCCATGCTACCTGCAACGTCATTGTGCATGTCCCAGCCGCCATAATCAACTTGAACGAAGCGGACATCTGCCTCAACGAGGCGTCGTGCCAGGAGCGCTCCAAGCCCAACTTTAGAAGATCCGTATCGTTCTTTTACTTCTTCCTTTTCTTTTGTGAGATCAAAGGCTTCAAGGTCAGTGCCACCCATAAGCTTGACTGCATCTTTATACATCTGGTTGTATGACTCAAGTTGGTATCCCGCGTATCGTTCTCGGAAGCCCGAGTCGATACGATCGGCAAGCGAGAGCCTTCGTTTGAACACAGCGTCTGTCAGATAGCTTGGTAGCTCGGTGTTTTCAATTCCTTTTTCAGGATCAGCGACAGGAACTGGGGTGAGTGAGGGTTCAAGAAATCCGGCACCAGGATGACCATTTCCACCACTATTGACTAATACGTAAGGGGGAAGCCCCTGATTGATCTTACCCATTTCATTCGAAATCCATGCACCCATTGAAGGATGTCGAATACTGTTGAGTACTGGATACGATGTTTGCAGCCAATATCGAGCTTTGCTGTGATCTGCTGTTTCCGTCGTCATAGAGCGGACAACTGCAAGTTTGTCTTGGAGTTCTGCAAGATTTGTCATGTGTTCGCCAAAAACAACACCGGGAGTTTTTGTTTTTACGACACCAACGTCACCTTGAATATCCGGCCGATCTGGTTTCGGATCGAATGTGTCAATATGACTCATCGCTCCGCCCATGTAGAAGTAGATAACCTTTTTCGCTTTTGCGGCATTCGGTGCTGCCTCAAGGATACGAGACCATGGTGACATGACGCTCACACCAAGAGTGGAGGCGATGCCAGAAAGAATTGCCCGCCTGGTTTGGCGATTCTCAACATGTTTTTCGTAACGTTTGTGAAACATAGTATGGACTCCTGTCATGTGGACGGCGTGCGAGTTGGTGTGTCTATTTTTGGCTCACTGAAAATCCCGTAATTCTAAAAAACAGCTTTTCAATGAGAATGTTGCTACCTGGTCAATCGATAAAGAGAAATTCACGTGTATTCAAAAGGGCCCAGATGAGGTTTCCACAACCTGCAGCAGGGTTTGTTGCCTGTTTGATCTCTTGTTCAGCGGCTTTCCGCATGTCAGCATCTGGCTCATGGGTCAGCACTGCAAGGAAGATCGTATCAACAGCGCTCTTCATAGTTTTTTGCCGTGAGACTGAATCATAAATCACAGACCCTTGCGATAGCATGGCGTGAGTCATCCATCCATTAAAGAGCGTCAGAATTTGTGGAACTGTAGCAGACCTTCTTGCAGTTTCTATTGCTTCTCGGTCTCCCTGCCCGAATTGACGGAGTAAATGACTTGCTCCACTCGGCTGTGGCAGTTCACTTGCCCGAGCAAGAACTAACCCGTTCAAGCCACAGTTTTTACTGCGACTCCTACTCAATTCTCGATTGTATTCGTTGTAATTTTTGTATGACTGTTCAAATTGTTCGTAGTCCAGGACAGACATGTCAATGCCGTAGACAGTTTGCAGGTCTTGTGCAGTCGGTCGTTGATACGCCCACTCATTTTTTGCGATGAGTGTGAGAAGTGAATCCCAGAGTTGTTCAGCAGTCATTCGCTTCAGTGCTGGTCCAGCATATCGGTGTGGCTCAGCTGCCGTCGGATCGTAAATGACCGCAACATTCTGATACGTATCTGTTGAAACCAATAATCGGACAAATTCACGTAGGTCAAACTTGAGACGAAGCATCTCATCAGTGAGATGCTCAAGTAACTCTGGAATGGCGGGTATGTTCCCTTCCTGAAAATCATCGATTGGCTCAACAAGTCCGACACCCATTACTTTCTTCCACATACGGTTGGCAATATTTCTGGCAAATTGCCTGTTGTCTGCGGATGTCAGCCAGGCAGCAAAACGAGCTCGGTTATCTTCGTCTTCTGCGTATTCAGGTATCTTCCCCCACAGCACAGACGGTTCAACGACATCAAGTGGCTCACCATCATCATATTGGTAGTCATGTGGTAGCCGAAACTCATCGTCCATACTGCTTATCATCATCGTTTGTGCACCATAAAAATTCCGAATTCCACCCCCTACCTTTTTCTCATCAATGGCCATTTGCATGCCGTAGCGGAGGCGGGCAAGATTTGGAATCAGGTCATCATCATTTTCGAATGGTGAATCTGACGCGGGAGCACTGTCACTGGAAGAGTCATCAGGCCCAAACGAGGCTTCACCCATTCCACCAAAGAGAACCTGTTTTGCTGAGAACCGGCTGCCATTTGTCAGAGCGGCCAGCTTGTAGAATTCCTGTTGGGTCCAGCGATCAAAGGGATGATCATGACATTGGGCACATCCTATTTGTGTGCCAAGAAACACTCTGACTGTGTTGTCTACATAGGCTAAAGGCATACCTGCATCACGAAGCTGAAAACCAGTCGCCGGGTTTTCTATAACCCTGCCGTTGGCAGTCAGTAGCGTATACACCCATTTGTCATATGGCATGTTCTCGGCAATGGTTTCCTTCACCCATGCCATGTACGGTTCGAAAAAGAGATCACGACCTGGTCGCTCTTTCAGCCGAAGGATATCCGCCCAGTAATTGTAAAAATGACTGACATATCCAGGACTCTCGAGAAGATCGTCAATCAGCTGACCACGTTTTTTCTTGTTCGTGGAATCACAGAATGCACGAGCTTCATCGATAGTAGGTATACGGCCGGCGAGTTCTAAATACGCCCTTCGTACAAACTCATGATCTGTGGTCTTTTCACCAGGCTTGGTCTCATTCTCATCCCAATAGGCCTGGAGGATTGAATCAATCTGTGCCGCTGCTTGCTCAATTTCCGGTCGCGTGTCGCGATCAATTGGTGCTACCTTGAGCACGGGAGCTTCCGGCTCGACGGTTACAGCCTCAGGCAGCTTTGGGGGTTTCCATTCCTCTTCTGAATCTGGTTTTGCAGACCACGCAGATACATTCAGTAGTGAAATACCAATGCACAAAAACGCTGCAAACAGCCACCGTCCAGAAAAATGTGACGAACCGGACATAAACTTTCCTTCCAAACAAATCATTTTTACGACGCGTCTATAAGCTCACCAAAAGTGCCGTATTTTAGCTCAAATGACATCATGCAGAAAGTGAAACCCTAGTATAATAATGTCATTCTCTGGTACTTATTACGCAAATTAATGGGTTTTTGTTCCACAATCGAGGTGGACAGTTGGAATCATTGCTACTGAGTACCGTCGGCCTCTACGAATCGTGGACAACTCTTTCTGTAAGTCGTCAAAAAGACTCATTTTTGTTGAGCGATTACTGGTGACTCCTTCAATTGGAAGCAGTCCGTAGCCAGGCAGTTCACCTATCAAAAATACTGTTTCCAGACTTTTGCATATCTAATGACACAGGAAACGAAATTGTTTCTCACGAAAACAGCTCATGTTATTGGATAAACATGAATTCCCGGGTGTTGAGCAGTGCCCAAATAAGGTTTCCGCATCCTGCTGCTGGGCTCTGGGCATCTGATTCTATTTCACGACGGGAGAGCCCCAGTTCAGTTACTGTTGGACGTCGTGCCAATATGGATAAGAAGATTGTATCGACGGCACCTTTTGATGTCTTTTGCTTCGCAACATTGTCATATATCACGGACCCTCTTTCGAGCATCGTGTGGGTGGTCCACCCGTTAAACATGGTTAGCACCTGTGGCACAGTTGCACCTTCGCTACTACTCTGGATGGAGTCACGATCACCGACACCAAATTGGCTCAAGAAGTGGCTCAGTGGGAGTGTCTGCAGAGGCAGTTCGCTTGATCGCACAAGTATCTGGTCTTTATAGCCAGCAACAGAGCGGATTTTTTTGGTGTACCCACCACGCCCTAACTCTTCATTATATTTTTTCCAGATTGTTACAAACTCATCAAATTGCGTTGTACCAAGATCGACGGCAGCAACCTTTTTCACTTCCTCAGCTGATGGTCGCTGAAAGGCCCATTCATTGTTGGCAACAAGCGTGAGGGTCGAATCCCACAGTTGTTCCGCAGACATTCGCTTGAGCGCAGGAGCTGTAAAGAGAAAAGGCTCAGCGGCTGTAGGTTCATAAATAATGGCTCGTGATTGCCAGGCCTCCGTGGAGCAAATGACTCGAATGAACTCACGGATGTCAAAATCAAGCCGGAGCATTTCATCAGTTAAATGCTCTAGAAGTTTTTCAGAAGCCGGAATGTTTCCGTCTTGAAAGTCATCAACTGGTTCAACCACACCCACACCAAACATTTTTTTCCACAAGCGATTGGCGATCGCTCGTGCAAACTGTCGGTTGTCAGGAGCTGTCAGCCAGGCTGCAAATTGCGTACGGCCGTCGGCGTCTTTATATTGCTCGGGAATCTTTCCCCACAATACTGCGGAATCAACTTTCTGGTTTGGTGCCCCATTATCGTACTGGTAGTCATGAGGCAGTTTGAGTGGTGTGGGCTTGAAGTTGACAGACGTTGCATTCAGCCTGAGAAATTGAACGGTAGCAGTTGAGACCTCCCTTTTCTTGCGGGCTTCGTTGAGTTCCTTCGCGAGTTGCCGCGCGTTTCCTGCCTGCGCCTGCATGCCCATGCCCATCATCGATGACATGCCACCACCAGCCTTGCCAGCAAAAACACGATCACGGGTGCCGCTTGTCAATGCGGCAAGTTCGTAAAACTGTTTTTGGGTCCACTTGTCAAAAGGATGATCATGGCATTGGGCACATCCAATTTGTGTACCAAGGAATACACGCACTGTATTGTCGATGTATGGCAGTGCCATGCCTCGATCGCGCAGTTGATAACCGGTTGCTGGGTTGTCCCAGATTTTTCCGTCTGCTGTAAGCATTGAGAATACCCACTCATCGTATGGAGTATTTTCAGCAATCGATTGTTTCACCCAGTCCATATAGGGTTCAAAAACGAGCGTATTTTTATCGGGTCGCTCTTTCAGGCGGAGGATATCTGCCCAAAAATTATAGAAATGGCTGACGTAGTCTGGACTGGTCAACAGATCATCAATGAGATCGATACGTTTCTGTTGGCCAGATTTACCAAAAAATGTTTTTGCCTCATCAAGCCGTGGAATTCGGCCGCCAAGGTCCAGATAGACTCGTCGTACAAACTGTTCATCAGTGAGTCCTTCACCGGATGCAATACCAGCGGCAGACCATTCACTCTCCAGAATGGTGTCAATTGCATCGGCGGCATCAGTGACACTCTTCCGAGCAGTGGTCCCTCGATCAATCTCTTTAACAGAGATGACCGGACCTTTTGGTTTTTCAATGACGGCTTCGGGTAGCCGAATGGGTGGAGGTGTCCACTGCTTTTGTTTCTGCTTTGCTGCCTGTAATCGTTTTTGCATGGCAGCACGGTTTTGCGCGTGCGTCACATCGGCAATAAAAAATAGTGCAAGAGTAGAGAAGGCAACGAGAAGACTTACTTTCGTCAGCCCTTTGGTTGGCTGTAAGGAACTTTTCAAATGTAACAAAGAGGTCTTCATGCGAACGGTCCTTCCAGATGCCTTTTAAATAACCTGGTGAGCCACAACAGTTTGTGGCTCACCAGTATTCTTCTATTCGAGGAGATAATAGGCAAGAGAGCAACATGGTTTCTAGGTAGAACTGTGCGTCAAATTCCCCAAAAAATCTCACAAATTTACAAATTCTTACTCTTTCTTCTTTTTCTGACCCATTGCAGCAAGGCCAGCTTTCATTTCTTCAAGAGTGACTTTTCCGTCTCCATCTTTATCAAGTCTCTTAAAACGTTTTTCTGCGCCTTCAAGTTGTTTTTCTTTCATGCCCTTCTTGAATTCATCAAGCGTGAGAGCACCATCCCCATCGGCATCTTTCTTTTCAAACATTTTGGCTGGGTCAGGCTTTTTCTTTGCCTTTTCTTCAGCCTTCGCAACGCTGCTCACTGAGACAGACAATGCAAGGCAGGTAAAAGCAACAAGTAAACATGTAGTTACGATTCGCATGGGTCACCTTTCGTTGTAGGAAAATAGGGAACATTGGCAGATGCTAATTTCCCCAAAGATATCGTATCAAAGAAATCACGCCGCCAAAATGTATCAGAAAGAATCTTTTTTCTGTTCAAGCTCAACATGCCAGTGTTTTTACTTGATGCATACTATTCCGACCTATAATCAACGGTGCTACTGCCCAGATGTTTCGTGTGCACGAAACGCGTCTCGTAATCGGTTGAGACCTTCCTCTAGTAAGGCAGGTGGACAGCCAAAGTTGAGTCGTAGAAATCCTGGACCTCCAAACTCAGGTCCATTCGATGGTCCTATCCCAGCGTTTTCGCAAGCTTGTTGTGGTTGGTTTTGGCCAGGACGCTGACGAGCAACCCACTCATTGCAATCGATCCAAAGGAGATAGGTTGCCTGAGGTGGTATGCACGAAATGCCCGGGATGTTTTCAATTGCATCAACGGCAAGTTGCTTGTTGTATTTCAAGACGTCTAGAAGCTTTTGTCGCCAGGGCTCGCCATCCTTCCATGCTGCTTCAGAGGCGGTATAGCCAAGCGGGTTGACCATGGGGACAAGGCCTTCTCCAGCCTGCCGCCATTGTTTTCGAAAATCTTCGTTTGGAACAATGGCTGCAGCGCAGCCGAGACCAGCAATATTCCATGTTTTTGAGGCGGCAACAAATGTTATTGCCCGCTTTGCAGCTGGGTGATCCAAACTGGCGAACGGAATATGTTGAATGCCTTCATCAAGAATGATGTCATCCCAGATTTCGTCACTCACGACCGTGACATTCTTTCTTTCACACATGTCGGCTATGTGAAGGAGATCCTCTTTTTCAAAAACTTTGCCTGTGGGATTATGTGGATGACATAGCCAGAAGATTTTCACATTGGGCGTCATGGCCGCTTCAAGAGATTCCCAATCGATGGTCCACCGTTGTGTATTGGTGTCGGCATGCAAGGGGACACGGACGCTGCGTCGCTCTGCAAGCTTTGGAAGAAAGAGAAATGGCTGGTAAACCGGTGTCAGGGTCAGAATGCCATCACCTGGTTGGGACAAGAGTCGAGCGGTAATTGAAAGTCCTGTCACTATGCCAGGCACGCCAATGACCCATGATGGATCAATCTGCCAGTTATGCTGCTCGCGAAGATGAGTGGTCAGCGTCGTTGCAAAGCCAGGTGTCTCATGCGTGTAGCCAAAGATTGCATGATCCGTTCGTTGGCGTATTGCTTCAAGCACAACATCGGGAGACTTAAAGTCCATATCAGCAACCCAAAACGGGAGAATTTCTTTTCCCGTGGATGTTGTCCTGCCACGATAGCGATCCCATTTTTCTGAACCGGTGTCATGGCGATTGGGACACTGAAGAAAATCAGCTGCGAGATCGTTTATTGTAAGGACTGGCTTCTGCATACGCATCATCGTGACGAACCGCGAGAGACATTACTAGGCCGCCTTGTAGAAGAGACTGCTGAGGATGCGGAGTGCCTCTTTTGGGACGTTTTTCTGCAAGCATATTCTCACTTGCTGATTCTCTTGAATGGGTAGACTGCAGAAGAACGTGTTATTCAAATAGTTCCTACGGAAGTAACCCTTCCCGTTCTTCTTGTACTAGAGATTTTATTTCATGAAAAACAAACGTTTGTCACGAGTTGTATTTCCGTGCCTTCTCGTACTCGTGAGTAGTGCGCTTTTCACGGCAGTAGAATCTGCAGAAACGGCGAGCGTTGTAACACACGGCCCGCTGCTTGGTGAGGTGACGAGTTCAAGTGTACGAATATGGGCTCGCACGAATGGACCAGGAACAATAGAGTTTCATTTTGGGAAAGATTCTGCATCGCTCAGCGGTATTTCAGAAAGTGTTGAAACAACAGCTGCCCATGACTTCACAGGATGGACCACGCTTCATGGTCTTGATCCAGATACAGAATATGTGGCCAGTGTCTTCATTGATGGGAATCCAGCTGGCGTTCCTGCAACATTTCGTACTCTTCCTGACAGCAATGTTCTGCGTGACCAAAAACATAATCCGCGTGGACTCTTTAATTTCTCTTTCACATTTGGATCCTGTGCAAACCAAAACCCATTACACGGGATTGGTCCAAGCCTGCCGACGTATGCAACATTCCTTGAAAAACACGTCGATGAGGTTGATTTTCAGATCATGAATGGAGACTGGTTGTACGAAGAACTCCGTACAACACCAGTTGACGCATGGGCTGAAAAACAGGGAGTCGATGTTGAGCAGCTGCCGGAGGTTGTTCGTGACATGCCAACGATTGTTGGGGTGTGGGAAAACTACAAACTCTATCTTGATCGAGGGACGAATCTGTCGACATGGCATAGAAAGGTCCCTGGGTTTTTTACGTTTGATGATCATGAATTGGTAAATGATATCTGGGGGGCAGGCAGCACTGGCCGCCGGGACCGTCGAGCGGTGTTTCGTGATATCGGCACCCGGGCATGGCTTGATTATCTCGGCTGGGCGAATCCAGCGGCTTATCCGCACACTGTCCACCATGGTCAGGCGACGCTGACAGCTGACAGCGATGTACTTGTTGATCCAGAAGCAGATTTTACATCACTTCCTCTCGATGAAATGTTGAATCTCCATGTGCACTGGGGAACACCAGAGGCTGGTGTCAATGATCTTCGATATGATGACGATGCGTTCGGTGATCCAAATTCACGCGTGTATGAAATTCGTGAAGTGCTCGACAAACATCGAGTCCGAATTTTTCCGGCACCAGTTGTTGATGGAAAAGTTCATTACTCAATCGGACGTCGCAGCTACGGAAGTTTCCGTGTTGCAAATTGTGAGTTTTTTCTGCTTGATACCCGTGGTGCCAGGCAAATGCACGATACAAGCCGTCCGCACCAGCCGAACCTCACCATGCTCGGAATGGACCAGCGAAAGTGGCTCATGGAGAGTATGGACAAGAGTGACGCAGACTTTTTTTTCGTGGTGTCGTCAGTCCCCTTTATGATTCCCCACAGAGGAGCCGGTGGTTTTGAGGCAGCGTCAAACAAAGAAGAAGCCTGGACTGCTTTTCTTGACGAACGCAAAAAGCTGATTGCATTCTGGGATACGCTGAAACGGCCTGTTTTCGTCATGACAGGTGATCTTCATAACAGTTTTGCAATACAGATTACGGATCGTGTCTGGGAGTTCTGTTCCGGGCCACATAATTCAGTCAACCATGTGCCGAGTCTCGATGAAGACAATCGACCAGCGACTGGTATCTATAACTCTGGTGGCCAACCATGTGACATTCGCTGGAGTACCTATGTGCTTGAAGATCTTCCACGATTGCAGCGGCTCTATCCGCACTACCTCGTTGTACAAGTCAACAACGTATTTAATATGCCGCAGCAATTAGGTGGCAAAAGACTGGTAGCCTATCCACACCCTCAAGTGATTTTTCAGTACCACGAAGGACGGACGGGCAAAATGGTTTACGCAGAATCAGTTGTGTTGCCACGATAGAAAGATTGGGGAGTGCTTTCGCTCACACTTGTTTCTTCGTGCGATCAGACGTTCTACTTTTTCTTCTTGAAAAGTGGACCATTCGCCTTGCCACGTGAGAGAGTGTACGCCAGGAGATCGAGCACCTCCTCTTCATTTAATTGATCAAGAAGCCCGGCTGGCATAAGGGACTGATTGGCTGCAAACATCTCTTCAATGTCATCCCTCTCTATTACTACAAACTTGGTGGCATCTTCAGGATCCGTGACAACAGTCACGTCGTTTTCATCCTCACTGATAATGCGGCCTGTATAAACCTTGCCCTTTACTGTCTGAATCACATGAGCCTGATACTGATCACTTACAGCTTTGCTGGGAAGAACAATGGCTTCAACGAGATCTTTCATCTTGAAACGGCCAGCTGCCTGTGTCAGGTCAGGGCCAGTGGCCCCGCCGTTACCATCAAAACGATGACAGACAATACACCGGGCCGCCTCAAATGAACGTTTTCCATGTGCAAAATTACGTCGTTGCTTCATGCCTGCGGCGGTTGAGGTAAGAACAGTATCAACAGTCCACTTCTGACCCGGACCCTCCGGCTTTGGTAGCGGCGGTGGAACATACGGTTTGCGGACACCAAGCGTTTCCAGCGCAAGCTTCTCATTCTCTGTAAAGCCTTGAAGACTTCCTGCTTCGATGTTGGCAAGAAATTTTCTGTAGCTGTTTCCTCCTGTCCATGTCTGTGCCCGATTGAGCCAGGTGAAATAGGCTTTGCGATCTGCGACAGTCCAGAGTTCTTTTTCATTGACCGTTCGTAGGATGTAGGCGTAATGAATCTGCAGAAGATTGGTTCGATTCTTCAGTACTCCCGTCACTGCACGACCATAGCCAGCATTCCGTTTTGCAATCCGCTCGAGATCAGCCTCATTCGGTGCCAGGTTCGTTTCGCCAGAGTTCTGAGTTGATAAAAGCCCAGTTAATTTTGAGACAATCCCGGGTGCTCGAACAGCAACAAGTAAACTTGATAGTGCTCTATTGAGTTCTCGATAGTCATCTTTCACTTCTGCAAATTGAATATTTTTTGTGAATGCAGAATCTGTTTGAGACCATGTGTTCTGTGAACGCGTTACTGCTGCCTGTTTCCATTGGTGATCACGTGATGATGCCCCTGCTACTCGCCCCGAAGTCCATTCCCAGGAATCATCGGAATCGATCACAGTTTCATGACCATCCTCATGTCGTATCCGGAGGCTCACTTTCAGGGCGGCCGGGCCTCCAAGATTTTTGAGAGAAACCTGTATCGTATTTGCACCATCTTTGAACGGTACGGTCACGGGTTCACTGACTGGGTACATCCAGTCCCGACACGACGCGACTTTTTCTCCATTGAGAAAAAGATCACCACCATTGTCTGTGGACGCAACGATATGTGCAGCAGTAACGGGTTCAGTCAGAGAGAACGTTTTCTGAAAAGTCAGTTCTTCATCAACTGAAGATTGAGCCTGTGGGTTTGACCAGATCCACCGTGCAGCTGTTTGCTTGGCTGGGTGTGATTGAGTTGCTTGTTGTCCAGCTGGAAACAACGGTGCAAACTTTTCTGCAACCTGTTGTTTGATACCATCTGTTGGTTCACCAAGACGAATGAATGCAAGCTCATACGCTCGTATCAGATCAAGCAGCGTATCCTTGTCGAGATCTTTGATAGCGACTTTATCCAGAGCAGCGAGAACATCAGGCTGTGATGCCTGTTCTGCCTGGCGTGCGACAGCGATTGCTCCATTGATGCATGCTCTTGGCTCAGACGATGCAAGTGCTTTTGTTTGCCATGTATCAACTGGCTGATGCTCAAGCACAATACGGGCTGCATATCGAATGAATCGATCGGCATTCCCAAGGTGTCTCAGTGCCAGATCAATGGCACTCACCGGATTTTTCTGTGGTGCATGAAAGGCTTCGAGTTGTCGCCGGATTTTTCGCTCAGCCGCACCGGCAGCATCCGTTGCATCAACAGGATCAGTGGCTTCATTTCCAGTGTAGGTGACGCGATACAGCTCACTCTGACCACCACGTCCACCAACGGCAAAATAAATTGCACCATCCTTACTGATGGTCATATCTGTCAGAGGAAGTGCGTTCCGCGCCACAAATTCTTCTTTCTCTGCTGTATATGTTGATCCAGACGGCGTCAGGTGAATTGCGTACATGGTCCCGAATGTCCAGTCGCAGATATAAAAAGCTTTCTGATACTTTGCAGGAATTTTTGCACCGTATCCGAAGGAAGCACCAACTGGTGAACCTGGTCCAATATCGACCATTGCCGGAAGGCTGTCAGGGTAGGCGGCGGGCCATTTTGCTGTTCCACTCCGCCAACCAAGTTCACTTCCACTTGTTGCGTGATTGACGCGTGTTGGTCGGTACCACGGCATGCCAAAGTCCCATTCCATATCAGCATCGTACGCAAAAATTTCACCATCGGCGTTAAATCCAAAGTCATATGGGTTGCGGTATCCGGCACTCCATAGTTCCCATGTCTTGCCTTCGGGGTCCGTGCTCACGATATAGCCCCCGGGTGCAAGTCTGCCTGTTGCATGACCATTGCCATCCCACATGCGTGTGATGATCTGATCTTCATCCCAGTTTGCCGGTAATCGACTGCTGCCGTCAGCAGCCACTGATACGCGACGTTGGTTGGGTCGAATACCAGCCATTGTTTGCGGTTCAGTCACATCTGTTACAGCAAATGGCAGTTTTGTATGGTTGCCGCAGATGATGAATAGTCTCTTGCCATCCGGTGCAAGCAGAATGTTATGGGCACCATGTTCACCACCTGCTGCTATGTCATGTAGCTTTTCAACCTGGTCGGGCAGACTATCACCGTCTGAGTCAGTGAGGCGGAACAAGCCATGAAAACCACCACCATTGCAGACAGCGTAGAGGCTATCAAATGCCCAAAGCAGGCCTTGTGCACCTGAGAGTTCAGCAGGCACTTTCTCGACAACCGTTTGCGTTGATCCATCGAGTGTGGCTGGAGTAATTCGAACAAGTCCCTTTTCCTGTTGGTCGCATGCGTAGAGTCGTCCTTGCGGATCAGTTGTCAGCGATACCCATGAGCCGAGTTCATCTCGCGGAACATCGAAAAGCTTTTCAACCTGATATCCATCAAGCACATAAAATGCGTCTTGGTTACTCTCATCGGATTGCCCTGCTGTGACAGTCGGCATGACTTCACGGTTTTGCTTCCATGTCTGATTAGCTGCTTGAGTTTCGAGGACACTCATACAAACAGAGAAACAGAAGAAAGCAGGAAAGAACCTTTTGAAACTTCGTGACGTCATAACGATTCCTTACGATGACAGGTGCTTTTGTATTTAGTGTCGGTGGTGTTTTATTTATCCAGATCAAAGCCGTAGCGTCTCTGTATAAACCACACTCACTTCCTTCATGATAGGCAATACGAATCGTCACTCATAGAAAATGAGCGATCGTGGTGGGCTAAAAATACCGGAAGATGACTCAAAAGTACCTGAACTGGATATTTTCAGAACGAAATGAAAGAACATCATCACGTCAATGCATGAGTACATGCACTGTGACCAATTCACAAGACGAAATACCGTAGTCCGTTTGTAGAGAAATGGTCCGAAATGTTTTCAGTTTTTAATTTCTGAGAATAGCCACACGGAGTGGTGGATAGCTGCTTGTTGACTGCGTAAGTGTTGCCTTGTTTGCTCCAGTTGGTGAAAGGCTTTTCTGCACGCCAGTTGTTGTTCCGAGTAAGCCCTGCACATTGAAGATCGAGTCGTCATCGATTGCTGCACTAAAGACCTGTGTTCGACTATTTCCGTAAGCCTGGAAGACTGCTTCGCGCGTCGAATTTCTTCCATTGTATGTTTCAACTTGAGTATTCCCATCAATACCGCTGGAGACAAGAATTCTGTCGGCATTACCAGAGGTACCCGATGGCAAGCGAGCAACAGAGACGCCCCGATTGTATCCAGGGCTCATGACATCAAAGGAATTAAAGAGCGTTGGCGAAGCCGCTGTACCGTTGTAGCCCTTGATCTGTGCCTGAATGCCAAAGCCACTGCCGACGAACAGTTCCATAATTCCATCAGGCGTAGCAGAAGTGACCGTGCTTCCACTTACAGTTCCAATATCAGCAGTGTCAATTGTTACGCCACCACGGTAGCCGGAACCAAAAGGTCGTAGTTGGCGTATTGGTGTGGTGTTAATTGGGTTTGCAGCACCCGGTGTGACTTCAAAGACACTGACGAGCCCACCAAGATTTTGGGCTGTAACAATCTCAGTCGCACCTGCGGTGGTTATGGACCCCTCTGAAATTTCAACACCACCGGTATAACTTGGTCCGAAAGGAAAGAAGCTATAGTTTGTAAGCTCTTTCACACTTGATCCATTGTCTTGCCAGACTCTTACTTCACCTGGTCTTCCAGGGCCAGGGGCGGTGATGATCTCTGGATTACCGTCACCTGTGACATCCGCTCCATAGACACGAACTCCACCACGGAAGGCTGGTTCATAGGCAAAGAATGCGAGGCGGGTAAAACCTGTATCTGGATCAATGACTCGTACGTAGGGACCAGTTTCGCAGCCGATGTCAGTACCAACGAGCACATCACGAGGTGGCACATCAACGATCTTTGTCGCCGTATTGTTTGCGAGGTCAGGATCCCATGTTCCCGACGTAACGGTTCCCGTATTCGTTACTTTGCCGCCACTATTTCCTGTTGTCACTAAGACGGTAATGGTCAACGTCTGGCGGTCACCAGTAGGCATTGCCCCAATCGTCCAGACACCTGTTCCTGCAACATAATTACCCGCTGTTGGGACATCTGATTGGTAGGTAACACCTGTTGGTAGGAGATCATTGACGACCACATTCGATGCTGTATCTGGACCCAGATTTGCTACCTCAATGACATAGTTAAACGTACTGCCAACCTGTGGTTTCGGATCACTTGCATCTTTTGTAATCGCCAGATCAGCCTGAAGCGGTGTCACTGTCGAAAAATCAGTATTGTTTCCAGGATTTGGATCAACTGTGGTTGATGTTGCAGTAGCTGTGTTTGTTGTTGGTGAAACCGGCCCTGTTCCTGAAACGGGTGAATCAACGGTAGCAGTGATTGTGAGTGTTTGTGTGCTGAAGGCTGTGGCAGTGCCGACTGTCCAGACGCCAGTTATTTCAGAGTACCCACCTGTTGAAACATTGTGTGATTGATAGGTCAGACCCGGTGTTGGAAGAAGGTCAGCAACTTCAACGTTTTGTGCGTCAGTTGGACCCTTGTTTTCCAAAGTGATCGTGAAGATGACAGTACCCCCTACTTCTGGTCTGTCGTTATCAACTTTTTTCGTCACGACAAGGTCAGCCTGCTGGGGATCAGTCGGTGTCTTCGCCTGATTATTCCCAGAGTTCGGATCCCAGACGCTACTGTGTGTGATCGTTGCAACGTTGGGAAGGCGTCCTGTTGATATCGCCATAGCCTGAATGAGCAGCACCTCAGATTGACCTGGTGCTATCGTTGGTACTCGCCATTGACCACCCGTTCCAGCCGTATTTGGAATCCACTGAGTGGTTGTATTGATAGGCGTCACCTGAAGCACATCGATATTACCAGGGAAGTTCTCTACCACCTCAACATTGTTTGCAGTCGTTGTCGTGCTGTTATTTTTTAACGTGACTGTATAGTGAAATGTGTCACCAATGTTTGGTTCCGCGTCCGACGAGATTTTCTCAACTGAAAGATCAGCATACTGAGGTGTTTCCGTTACCTGGCCCTGATTGTTGAGTGGGTTCGGATCGTGCTCATCGACGTCTGTTACCTTTGCAACATTGGTCTGCGATGGTGGAATCGTGTCTGTCGGTGGCGCAAGCACCGTTGCCGGGAGCGTAAGGGTCGCACTTGAACCATTTGCAAGACTACTGATTTCCCAGATGCCCGTTCCCGCATCAAATGTTCCTGCTGACGCAACCACACTACCCGTCAGAAGTTGTAAACCAGCTGTTGGGAACGTATCGGTAATCTTAATATTATCGGCAGTATCAGGGCCATGATTACTTACCGTCACCGTAAAGGTAATGACGTCACCAATATTCGGTGCAGCGTCGTCAACCTTTTTGGTCACTTCAAGATCTGCTTCACGCGTCTTTACCGTTGCCGAACCTTTGTTGTTCGTAGGGTCTGGATCGTACTCCTTTGGCCGATGCGTTGTGCTGACTTCTGCATCGTTTGTAAATGTTCCTGACTGCGTGACATTCGCAGTGATCGTGAGCGTCTTGGTGTTGGTTGGTCCAACATCGACCGTACCGACTGTCCATACTCCCGTGGAATCGTTGTAGGCGAGTGGGTCCGACGTGGAAACAAAAGAGAGACCAGCGGGAAGCACGTCGTCAATAAACACATCTGTCGCTGAATCTTTACCTAGATTTACCACACCAATCGTAAAAGTGACGTTTTGTGCCACATTTGGTGCAGGCTGATCAACTATTTTTGTCACTTTGAGATCGGCATACTTCGGTGTCTCGGTGGCAGAATCTGTATTATTACTTGTGTCAGGATCATATTGCTTTGCAGTGACAGTTGCAGTATTCGTCTGGGCAACTGGATTTCCTGTGGTAGGGGTAAGAACGTTTGCCTGAATAGAAAGTGTGACAGTTTTCCCGTTTGGAATCGCGCCGATATTCCAAGTGCCTGTTGTCTTATCAAATGTTCCAACAGTTGGCGCAGGTGTACCAGTGATACTCAAGCCTGAAAGGGTGTGCAGCGTATCTGTCAGAATGACATCGGTTGCGTCATCCGTTCCATTATTGGTAACGGAAATCGTGTACGTGATGATATCTCCAACGTTTGGAGTTGGGGCACTGACCTGCTTGTCAACAATAAGATCAGCGTAAAGCGGTGTCTCATCCACACTACTTGTATTGTTTGATGGGTCTGGGTCATATTCCTTTCCAGAAATGACAGCTGTATTTGTGACAGTCGGTGGAATACCAGCAGGTGTGGGTGCTTCAACCTGTGCATCGAATACGAAAAATTCAACGTCACCGCTTGGTAAGTTGCCAATATCCCACGTTACCGTCCCACCTGTTTCGCTTGGGGTCCCGCGTGTTGGATTGGTACCAAGCCCTGATGTCGGGCCAAGATATGTGAGTCCTGTCGGGATTACATCCGTGACTTTCACCAACGTGGCATCTGCGGGCCCATAATTTGCCACACCAATGACAAATTGAATGACATCACCAATGTTTGGTGTCGCATCGGAGACACCCTTTACAACGGCAAGATCAGTTTGCAGTGGGGTCACAAATGCACTATCAGTGTTGTTTCCAGGGTTCGGATCTGGCGTCGGATTTGGGCCCTTCGATTCCGCGTCAGCTGTATTTGTAAAGCTACTACCGGGTCCTATAGATGTTGGTGGCGCAAGAACGTTTGCCACAATTGTTAATGTCTCAGTTTGACCATCGATGAGATCTCCAACCGTCCATATGCCAGTATTTGTGTCGTATAGCCCTGTTGTTGTTGTGGGTGTACCAACAAATTGAAAACCAGTTGGTGGCAGGTTATCAGTGACTTCAACTGCTTTCGCCGTATCAGGACCGTTATTTTTTACAGTGATTGTGAATGTCACATTGTCACCAACCTGTGGCGTTGGATTATCGACCACTTTAGTCACACTGACGTCGGCATCTTGAGGATTTATTGGTGTTCGTGAAATGTTATTACTTAAGACGGGGTCCCAAGTGCTTTTGTCTGTGATCTCAATTTCGTTGTAGTCAAGGTCGCCAGGTTGAGCGACGACTTTAAACTCAAGTGTGAATACATCACCGGGATCAATGGACGGAACTGACCAGATTCCACCTCCTATAGGAGTGCCTGTTGTGTTAAATGTTGTTCCTGGTGTAGCTGTGTCTGAGCCTGGTACATAGGCCACAAAGTTTGGCAACGTATCTGTGAGTTCAACACCTGTTACCGTGTCAGGCCCCTTATTGGTAAGCGTGATGGTATACGTGATAGTTTCACCATCATTTGGTGTCGGATTACTTGTCTTCTTCAGGACCTGTAGGTCAGCATACTTCGGAGTTGCTATTGCTGTTGCCTTGTTGTCCACAGTGTTTTTATCGGGTTCAACGACTGCAGTAATCTGAGCAGAATTAACCTGTTGATCAGGCTTTGTTCCAGCGGCTGGGTCAGTGACTTTGGCAGGCAAAGTCAGTTGAACACTATCCCCATTCAACAGCGTACCGATTGTCCAAACACCTGTTGCTGCGACATATGTTGTGCCTGGTGCTGATACGATTCCGCTTGTATCTAATTGAAGTCCGGTAGTAAGAAACGTATCGGTCAGTTCAACGCCAGTTGCAGTACTTGGTCCATCGTTGCGAACAGTTACTGTAAAGGTAATTGTGTCACCAACATCTGGTGTTTTGTCATTGACTGTTTTTGTAACGACAAGATCAACAGTGTTTACGGGAAAGCTTGTAGAACTGGTTTTGCTGTAGTTATTCAACTGCCCGTCTGTTGTTGAGCGAGAACCTGTTCGCTCATAGGTGTACGGACTGCTTGTCGGGTTTGGGGTGAGTGGCCCTGAACTGTTGGGAAGACTGGTCCAGCGAACTGTATTTGTATTCGTGATTTTCTGATTGGCTTTAAACGGTCCCTGGAGGATTCCGTCAATCGTGAGCGTGATCGTACGACCCAGGTCTTTCTTCATATCAAACGGAAGCGGGGTCGTCAGCGTGTTGCCACTCAATTGGAAATTTGCAGAGGAGACCGGATTAATCGTATCGGTATCGACCACGTTTGTCAGAACAGGTGATCCAATTTCAGCTGGAATGATGTCGTCAAGCGTCACGTCATAGGCATCGGTAGCACTGGCAGCATCCTGCTGGATGATAATCGTGTAGGTCACGGGGTCACCAGGATTGCCACCAAGTCCGCCGACAACAGCTGTCTTGGATGTCGTCAGCTTCGGTTCAATCACCTTCACGTCCTGATTGGTCGCAACATTGGAAAGAGAATTCCTTGACCATTTCAGCTGGGCATGGTTGGCAACTGAAACACCCTGAATGTTATTGTTTACGTTGAGTACACGTGTCACAACTGCAAAAGTAATCGTCTCATCTGTGGTGGGGTTGGTGTCGGTATTGACGATGTCGCCGAAGTCCCATCTGACCGTTCGTTGCGTCGTCGTTCCCTCGTACACTGGGGCGTTTGTGAGGCCGGGGACCATGAGCGCAGAGCTGTTGACAACTGGAATGGAACTACTGACGTACGCAAGTTGATCTGGTGACGACTGGTCACCCATCCAATCCAGAAGACGGGCCGCAGGTGTATGACCCTGTGGAATTGTTACCGTAATTTCGTAGGTCGCTGTCTCTCCGATCACAGCCTGTGTGTTTGTGTTATTGGTATCGTCAATCGATGTTGCAATGAGTGTCTTGGTAACATGTGGTTTCTCAACACGCAGCACTGCTCTGTTTTGAGTTTTGTAGTTGTTGAGTTGATTATTTGTATGACTGCCGGAACCATCTCGCTGAACCGCGTTTGCATAGTTGGTTGTGATCGGGCTTGGATCACCGAGGCTTGTCCAACGGACAACCGCATCATTCCTGATTCTTTGACCACTCACTACATTCGCATTCACGGTTGCACTGAATGTGAGTGTACTGGTCTCATGCGGATCGAGCGTATTCCATTCGGCTGTGAATCCTGAGCCGTTCCCTGATACCGAAAGTTTTGGAGTCACCCCACTAATGTGTTTAAGACTTCCTTGAACATAGGTAATGCCTCCTGTCGGAAGGATGTCTTCGAGTTTTACAACACGAGCAGTTGTATCGTGACCGGAAACAACAATCGTATAGGTAACGGTATCACCTGCTTGCACGTTGTTCGGGGCGACACTTTTTGAGACAGTGATTTTTGGTTCAATGACTGTCAGTGGTCCGGCAGAAACGTCTGGCAGTGAGTGGCCAGTCCAATCGAGTTTTGCCTTGTTGTGAATTGCAGGGCTTGAAGAGGTGACCGATCTGTCGTTGAGTACCACTGCCTCAAAAGTGATGGTTACTCCATGCCGCTGGGTGTCTGGGTTGGTATTTGTGATGTCACCAAGGTTGAACGTTGCGATGTTGTTCCCGGAACCATCCGTTGAGAGTGTCGGATTATTCGCACCTGCTGTATTGCCAATAGTCACCCCCGCATCCGTCTGGATATTCGTCACCTTGACAAAGCCGAGTGCCTTACTCAGCGTATCAGTAATGACTGCATTTGGAGTGGTGCCTCGAGGAACATCGATACGAAGATTGTAGGTCGCAATTTCTCCGATGACTGCCTGATTATTTGCGTTATAGGTATTGTCGATCGAAGTTCTGACAAGGGTTTTCGAAACTTCAGGTCCCTGAATGGTGACATCTGTATCATTCTTGATGCCGCCAGCTGAAACGAAGTTTGGTCCACCTTCAATCGATGCATAATTTGTGACCTTGCCCGTATTCGGGATCACATCAAGTGGAGCAACCGTCGGACGTATTTGTAGATCGTAGGTGACAACCGCAATATTTTTTGCATTGTCAATGACCGTGCCATCGGTCAATTTGCCGGGGCCAAGTGCCCCCTGCGTTGCTGCACCAGTAATCTCAAGATTATCAAAGCCAATATTGCTTTGCTTCCCTGGGGAGGATGAGCCCAGAGAAGAAAAACCTGCAGAATCAATTCCTGTTGGGACAGAGAGCGAAGTGGACCAGGTGGAAGAACCCGCCTGTTGCATCGACACAACGACGTCGGTGCCACTGGTTTGTTCTACTCGGACTTTGATGGGCGCATCTGCGACAAACGGTATTGTTGTGTCGGTAACCGTAGCGGAATTACTGAGCTTATATTTCCAATTGCCCGTCCCAGCCTCAACAAAAAGACGAATTGTAAAAATGTCACTGGTATCACCAACTGCGTGAAAACCAAATCCTTTTGTCCCGTTGTTAAAAGCATTCACTGCGACATCTGCTGAAAATGCCTGGCCATCAGAAAGCGGATTGGCAAAAAGCCGAATGGAGGCATTTTCACCGTTCCCGTTGGATGTCACACCAAATGTTTTTGTGCCTGTTGTTGCGCTGAGAGCAGTTGTACCAACAAATGAACCACTCGATGTGGGAGCAACAATGACCCAGTTTCCAAAACCCGTTCCGTTATTTGGTGGAGGACTATTTGTTGTATAGGTCCTCGCTGTATATGGAGCTGCCGCGTCACTTGCAATTGATGGACCTTGATCAATCAAGGTGATGCCACCACTGAACAGATCACCTACGTAGGCAAGCGATGTGCCTGCACCGTCCGTCACCTGAAGATTCAGGCCAGTGACGTTTGTTGGAATTTGATAGCGTGGTTCCAGCGTGTCGGCAATCGTGACATCAAAGGCACCGTTTGGGCTACTTCCCGTGTTTTCGACAACGATTGAAAACTTGACAAGGTCGTTACCAAGCACATTTTCCAGTGTTGCGTCAATCGGTGTTGAGGCAATGCCACTCGACGTGATTGTGCCAGTGAAAGCGGGTGTATTCTGTCCGGGCGGTGTGAAACCAACAACACCAGCTGGTAATGGTGGTGAAGGCGACGAATTTCCATTCTGTACGAACACACCCGTGGGATTATCTGTGGAGACGACTCCCTTGGTAATTGCAAGCTCTGGTTCACCAACCTGTACCTGTGTGATTCCAGGATTTGAAGAGATGGGATTACCCTTCGCATTCGTCTCACTTTGTTGCGCCTGATTTGTCAGCTTGAGGCCATCGCCGAATGGCCTGTTCGTGACATTGACGGTAAACAAAAGTTCTGTTTTTCCATCTCGATTCTGCACATCGCTATAGGAGCCAAAATCCCAGGTCAGGCTGTTCGTTTGCGTATTTGCAGTTACCGAGGGTATTGGGCCACCATTCACCAGCGAAAACGTGTCATGACTGCCGAAGGTCCACTGGTTTGTCGATGGTGCTGTCCCAGTACCAGCAAGCGTTGGATCGTATTGGAAAGACGTACTTGCAACAAAAATCGGCAAGGGCAGAAAATCTTTAATCGTGTAGTTATCGATACTCGAGAACGGAACGTCGTACGTAATTTTAAATGTTACGTCGTCTCCCGGAATAACCCGTTGATTTGGCGTGGGAGGGCTTCCATTAATAGCAAAGACTGACTTATGTGTATTTCCGCTTGTGAGCGTGAAGCCCCGTTGTGAAGCGTCCGTGACAAGCTGAAAGGTGTTATCGAGGTTGTCATACTTGAGAACCGATGCCGTAAAACGTGCGGTATCGTTCAGTCGATCACCTTGAACAACCGCAGGCCCTTCGCTGGGAGCAACTCGGTAATCATTTCTGACGGTTGCTCGAAATCTTACGATGCCTTCTGTTCCAGGGCCCCCAGGATTTGAAGTTGGCGGAATAAGAGGATCACCTGTTCCATTCGGTGAAGGAATACCTGCACCGAGGAGCTTTGTGTTTGTTGCCAACCCAAGCCTATTGAGTTCTTGAGAAAGATCGAAACTGACGGTTTGCTCACCATTTGGATCTGTGGTGACGCTGTAATTGCTCGGATCAAAATCTGAGCTTGGAAAGGACTGTGTTTGTTGCGTGTACTGGAATTGTGGTGTGAAACTCGTGTCAAATTCCTGACCATCGGAGAGGATATCAGAGAGAACAGCACTTCCAAGTGCAAAATAATCGCTTACTTCGAACCGAAGCGTGTACTCAATCGTATCCCCAACCTTGTATCCATTGGTTGGTGAAAGATTGTGAAAACTTTTCTGTACACCTACAGTCTGAGCAGAAAGAACATGCTGTGAATTTGGGTCTTTTGGATCACTTGTTTCCTTTTTTGAAGTTGGGAAATCTGGATTTCTGCTTGTCCAGTAGCCGCTTGCCTGTGAAGGATTCGTGATCGTTTGTGTGCCACCAGAATTTAATGGGATGACATTATTCCCACTGGCATCGTTCTGCGGTATGTAATACGTGAACGACATGACAGCATCTGTGTTGCTGCCGGTGCCTGTTACAGAAGCAAATTTTTGTTCCAGCGTGCCACCGGGAATTGTTGTTGATGGGACTTTTTCTTCCGTCCCCGCAGTGCTTGTGTTTGTAACGAATTGAACGGTGTCTGGTAGGTCATCAGTAAGCACGAGGTCGGTTACGGTCTGGCCGGCAGCGACAGCTACGTTGACTGAATAGGTGTGCGTGAAGTTTGGCCCAGTGACCGTTTCGCCTTCTGGTACATCAGAAGTTTTTGTAACACGAAACAGTTGTGGTTGAACCGGGTCTGGTTGTTGTTGACCCATTGTTGCTACGTCAACCGTTGGGTTATTTGCCAAGTCAGTGTCATAGCGAAAGCCACCTTGGGCAACAATAGTATAGGCAGGCACAGGATTTGGCTGGGCATCGCTGCTGACAACACCTGTGAAGTTAATGTCAATTGGTGGCTGGTCAGGGCCGTAACTGCCAAAAGGGAGTTGAACAACGACAAGTTCATCTCCGGGCGTCCCCTTGATCACAAGTGGTTGACCCTGAGCATCTTTTGCAAATGGATGCGTTGCATCACCGTTGGCATCAAAGAAAACGACATCTGTCGTCAGTGAAAGGCCGTTGTACTTCGCTGTACCGGGCTTGAATGAAATACCATTATCGACTGTCTTCTGGCCTGTTTGCGTTGCAGCGTCACCAGTTTTTGGCATGACAATGTCAACAAATGGCGAATACCCAATATCGCTTTGCGCTACGGCGGTATTATCAAAGCGAACCGTGTAATTAACTTCTTCGCCAATAAGTGGGTTTGAGGTTGGCGATACGATCTGGGCGAATGGCACTGCATCAAGGGCGTACCGTCGCTCGAGGGATTCAGCCGTTGGGAAGGCACGAGGCCGGGGATTCTTCACAACAGTGCGTGAGGCCCGCTTCCAGAGAGATGTAAAACCAGCCGCCATCGATTGAAAACTCCCACGAAAAAACACGGACCTTGCAGTACAGAAGCCCTACAGTTTGCCTGACTTTCTCAGTACATCCATTCAGGAGAATCCCAGACTTGTAAGAATACCCCGTAATTCAGGCGAAAGCACGTCCTTGGCCGGGTAACGTCTCCGCGTTCTCACGCGTCTGAGTTTTGCCCAAAAAATCTTCGATTTAGCGGAAAAATTCAGTGCATGAGGGGTCAAACCTCCTTCTGATGAGAATGGAGGCAATCTAGTGCAACTGTACGAGTCGTTCGGGTTTTTTTTGCCGTACTGGTTCTGCCGCGTCGATTTCCCACCTAATCACCTTGGTTTTGCGAATCGGAGTCTGGCGCAATCGTGATACGACGAAACAAAGAGAAGCCTGTTTTTATCATGTTGGTGGTGCTTATTGCCTGCTGTCTATCAGCTTGCGAGCACGTGTTTGCGGGTGAAACAGTAGCGGCTGAAACAGTGACCGAAATACAGTTCGATCCGTCATGGGATTTTTCTGAAATCACAGTTCCAGTTGGCGATGGCTATCAGCAATCTGCATGCTGCCCCGATTGGTGTCAGTACGGCATTGTTGATTTTCTGTTTCTCCAGCGTGACAACGCGACGAATGGTGCTGTCATAACTGAAGAGAGTGTTGGGGGACAACCACCGGTCCCATTGTTTACTACACGTTCGATGCAAGCTGCTACGGCTCCTGGTGTCCGACTTTTTTATGGAGAACTTGGTCCCGACTGCATGGGGTGGGAAGTTGGCTATCTCGGTGTCTATGGAATGTTTGGGGCAGTTGATCGCTCGGCGGTTGATGCACTCAGTATACCTGGCGACATTGGAAACCAAACGCAAGGTTGGTTGAGTGCCGATGAGGTGCGACCAACCTATTCGTCTAGTTTGAACACCGTAGAAGCCAATATTTTTATGTATCAGTGTTGCCCCGAATGTAGCAGTGATTCGTTACTCTGGTCACACCTCGGTAATAAACCCGTCTGCCACTGTAGGAACTGGTTGTTTGGTTTCCGATGGGCTGGTCTCGAAGAGCAAGCTGACTTGAACGTATTGTGCTGCAGCAACAACCCGACTGATGTGTTTACATCCTATTCAGTGCGTACGAGTTCGCAGATGCTGGGACCACAGGTTGGGTTCCGTGGAAGACGACAGTGGAAAAACTGGGCGGTCGAGGGCTGGGCCAAGGCGATGTTGGCCGGCACCCTTCTGAGCTCTAACGCTGATCCAATCTTTTCATCACTTGCACCAACAACAATTATCAGACCAGCACGCCGACTCACCGATGCTGGGGTCGGATTCCTTGGTGATTTGAATTACACGGTATCACGCCGGCTCAGTGACATGTGGTGGTTGCGGCTTGGCTATAACATGATCTGGCTTTCTGGTGTGGCACTTGCACCAGATCAATGGGATTTCACGAATCAACTCCCAACACTTGGTGGGACAACACTTGTTGGTGGTGGTGGAGTCTTCCTCCACGGGGCTAACCTCGGCCTTGAGGCACGCTGGTAAAAGCCTTTTCAGTGCAGAGCTACGGCCGCGGTTGCATCCGCGCTGGCTGTGATTCAAGGCCAACGGTATTCACCGCAATGATCTGATATCCAGACAGCGGTGCCCCTTTTGGAATCATGAATTCCATTTTCGCAAGTGGTTGCGTTGGTGTATCGCTATACAACAGGTTTTGAAACAGCGGCCGACCAAACTTGTTTTCTGGTTTCTCTGGAACAGTTGTGATTCGTTTTCCTGTACGTTTCACGATGAAGTGTGAAAGGCCGCTTTCCAAGTCAGCCTCACAATTCCAGACAATACGATTGCCTTGGCGATACACGTTCGTCGGAGATGGTGGCGGTGTGGTATCAGCAACAGCTGTGTCCTTCACATACTGCATCCACTTTTCGGCAATCGTTTCATTTGGTAGCCACGCAAGCATTTTCGAGTTTGTTGCCTCATGAGCAGGCCATGCTTTGAAACCAGCAATCTCTGCCAGCCATGTGTCTGAACGTGGCATGGGCTTGAGAGGCTTTCCGGTTTCGTCAGGAAGCCGCGCGCGAAGGCAGGCGTCAAGCCATGGAATTGCCATGTAGCGCTGATTACCGCACTCGTGACTCGTCAATGGATCAACCGCAACGCCCAGCAACCCATCCCGTTTCCGAACGGCCTCAATAAAGGCAAGGTTCGCTGGCCATGTGCCTTTGAATTTTCCGGTGGTCACCGTCACACCTTCTTGTGTTCCGGGATTACACATGATTGGAACGTCAAGTGCCGTTTGAGGAAGATCATGCGGTTTGATTTGTGGACGTTTGGGATTTTCCTCTAAAAGTGGAACTCCAGAACGCAACCACGAAGCAATCGTTCGTTCAGGAAAAAGCAGCGTCATACCACCGGCCCAATGACCACCACCACTATGGCCCCAGAGTGCCCACGGCAATTGACCGAGTTCCCGATGGCCAGAAAGATCACCGAGATCTTCAAGACCTCGCTGAAATGCTTTGGCTGATCCGTTCCGTGGATCACACCACATCTGGCAGTCAGCTTTTTGTGGCTGCTCATATGCCGGTGCAAACAGTGCACAGTCATGTGCCTTCGCCAATGCCTGCCAATGAAGGTCATAGGCTCCCGAAAGACCTGATGAACAGGAGCCTTCGCCACATCCATGCTGATGGACTATTACTCCCCGCAGCGTTTGAACGTTGGGTGGAATCCAGATCGTGTAGTTCACAGGAAAGATTAATTCACCAGGCTTTGTCGACGCCTCATACCGTACACGGTAGTAGGGTGGTACTGCTTGTGGATAAATGTCAAAAGGTGGTTGCTGTGCCCAGGCAGGTGCCTGTGTCAAAGCCACAACACACCAAAGCCAACACACCTGGTGCGCACGGAATCTGCTTTTCATTATCACAACTCTTTCCAGGATTGGTTACTGTGGCTGTTCTACCGCAACGACTGGTATCTGAACTTCAGAAAACTTCATGAAGCTTGGAACCATCGGGCTGTTGTAACCAAGTGTGCGTGGCCCGCCGGCAACTTTCCATTCAGGATGATTGGCAAGCCATGCGTTGAGTTTTTCATACCCACGAAGAAAGGTCTTTTTTCCGTAACTGCCACGAAGGCCAATGGAAACAACCGTTTCTGCTGGAATGTCTTCAACGAGTACACTGGCATCCTCTGAATCAGCACCGGCAGTGCCGAGTTGATTTGACCCGTAAAGAAATGCCATGGCGTTTGGGTCGCCGTCAGGCGTTCCGTCAGGATTGGCAGCCGCTTTCGGAGTCCATGACATTTCAACGGGTGCTGTCATCTTGATGTCATTTCGTTTGATGTGATTGAAGAGTTTCCAGAACATACCGTCAGTACCAGAGTCTGACTGTACACGGGCCAGACGATGCTGCGGATATGTTTTGACAATCACTTCATCAACTGGTCCGGCAGCTGGAAATCCTTCTGGAAGATTTGCCTCAGACACAAACCATGGTTTGCTTTGCGACGCTTGGGAGTCAGTGTCGGCAGCGTACATAGAGATCCCCAAAAAATTGAAAGCAATGCAGAGAGCCCATAGGTAGAGAACCCATAGAGAGTGCTTTGATTGACTCATGGTATTTCCTTTTAGTCTTTTGGTGGACCTTCAAGTGGCACTGTCACAGGCCATCCCGGAAACTGTTTCGGTTTGCCATCGGTTCCGGGTGTTGTAAAGCGAGGAAAGCACTGAAAGACAATCTCCTGTTTATCGAATTCAAAACGGGTGATCCCATAGCCATCAGCACGTTTCTTTTCGTCGTTTCGGTCTTCAGGATTTGCATAAGCGGCCATAGTAATTTTATTCCCAAGGCCATCTTCATAGTCTCCGGTCCAGGGCAGTGGACTCTCTGGGATTGGATTGGGGCCGGCTTGTTCGTCTTCAGGATGCCACCAGCGTCCATAGATTGTGTTCACAAGAGCCGGTGATGTAAAAGACCATGGACCATCACGGAATTCATCGATGCCATGCTGGACAACAACAGCAAGATGTTGATCGCCACACAGGTGAACAGCTCCGGCCTCTTTCAAAAGACGCAGGGCCTTGTTGCGACCTTTCTGTGGCCATCCGTTGCAATCAAGATCAGCAAGAAGTCGATTATCCGGATTCCCGTGAAGATGGACAGCACCACAAAAGGCCGTCTGAGAAAGAGCTGCTTTGGATCGAACACCCTTCCAGTCATGAGCCCATGTCTTCAAGAAAGCCAGTTGACGATCACCCAGTAATTTCAGCTCTGGAAGATCAATAGCACTCCGATCATACGACGGGTCATTAATATGATCAGGCCGAGGACCCATTTTTGGAATGGTGCCATTGGGGCCGGTTTTAAATTTGCGATCTTCTAGAATTGCAAAGTCGACGCCACCAACAATAAGTCGCGTGAAGTACACACCGATATCACCTTTTACTGGTGCGGGATCGACAGGGTCCGGAAGATGCGACGTCTGCTGCCGCTGTACCATGTTGACGTAGGACGTGGGATAGAAGTAGCCACCGGTATCTCCAGCGGAAGTACGTGCCTTGCCACCCCCGGCGCCCCAGAGGTTGCCTTGGCCGACATCATGGTCATCAGGAATTGTCACTGCGGGACGATCCCGAATGATGTCGCGAAACTGGAGGCCAAACTCAAGCCAGCCGATCGTGTGTTCTGTGTGGCGATACGTTTGATCACCCGCAAAGAATAAAAGATCGGGATCTGCCTCCTTGAGACCATTGATCAGTGCTTCTCGCTGTCCGGGAGTTCGTGATGAATTACAGGACATGACAGCCACACTGATTTCATTTTTCTCAGCAGGGTCCGGCCTAATAACTCCAGCGAACTCAGCTCGCTCTCCATGCCGAACACGATAGGGTACAGACGTGGTTGCATCCCACTTGGGAATGCGGAACGAAGCATCCCAGCCAGGATAATTGACTGTTGCCGCGCCGATTTCTGTCCAGCCGGCTCCGCGATCAACTTCAAGTCGAACCTGATTTGATTCACCTGGTTTGAGTGGAAAGAGTTGGGCTGAAAGTTTGAGTATTGAGTCAGTTGGTTTGCCGGGGGGGACTGTTACTGTGTAGATCGCAAATGCAATGACTTCATCACGAGGTGCGTTAATCTGAAATGGAACAGGCGGACGTCGACGTTTCTTTTTTTTCCCAGCAGCTGGCTGTGTTACCTCATCACCTTGTGCGGAAGGTTTTGTCCACCACTGGCCAGTTGCCCATCCATCGAGTGATGGGAATTCATCACCAAACGGCGTCGGATCAAGATGCTGAGGAACAACGTTGTCATCTCCATGGCACAACGAAATGGAACAACTCATTCCAAGCAGGAGCAAAACAAGATTTTTCGTTGTGGGCAACATGATCGGCTTTCTTTTCAGAGATGTAATAGAACGGGATTGCGAACATCCATGCAGCCATAAGGTGCTTCTGTGTGACACTGGATGCAATGACATTTCTTTTCGTTATAAAGGATGTTGCGAATGGGTGCTTACAGAAATTTATTCGTACTCGTTTTTCTTATGGGGTGTTTTCAGACATGATGGATTACGTGCGAAGAAAATCAAAATATCATTGGAAACGTCACTCACTATCCAGTGTGTTTCTTGGATTTTTCCTTCTGTGTGTCGCTTTGGCAGCTCAAGCAGAATCAGCACCACCAAATGTGGTGCTGATTCTCTCCGATGATCAGCATTGGCGGGATTATGGCTTTATGGGCCATGAACATCTTGAGACACCAGCTCTCGATCGGCTCGCGTCTGAAAGCCTTGTCTATCCACGAGGATATGTCCCTACAAGTCTCTGTTGTCCAAGTCTCGCATCATTGATCACAGGTCGTTATCCGCATGAGCATCTGATCGTGGGAAACGATCCTCCGGAAACCCAAGGTATTTCTCGTCGTTCACCTGAAGGTCAAAAACTTTTCAATGCAGGACGAGAAGAGATGACCAAAAGGTTTTCCAGGTGGCCGACACTTCCAAAACTTCTGGGTGAGCACGGCTATCGAAGTCTCCAGACGGGCAAATGGTGGCAGGGGCATTTTTCACAAGGTGGTTTCGATGAAGGAATGACCAAAGGGTCGCGTCACGGTGATGAAGGCCTGGCGATCGGAAGGAAAACCATGCAACCAGTCTTCGATTTCATTGATCGTTGCAGTGACGCCGAGCAACCGTTCTTTGTCTGGTATGCGCCAATGCTGCCACATTCGCCACATGATCCAGAGAAGTCTTTAGTCCAACACTATGAATCGAAAACCGACAGCATTCATATTGCGAAGTACTGGGGTAATGTTGAGCGGTTTGATACGACTGTAGGCAATCTTGTCGATCACTTGGACGCCAAAGGTTTGTCAGAAAATACGCTTGTCCTTTACGTGTGTGACAACGGTTGGATTACGAATCCTGAGAATGGAAAGTATGCAGGGAAATCAAAGCGAGCACCCTACGACGGTGGACTGAGAACACCGATCATGCTTCGACAGCCTGGCACGATACAGCCGGGCACAAGCGACTCACTTGCCAGCTCCCTCGATCTTGTTCCGACTGTATTGGCATGTTGTCAGGTTGCAGCGCCGCAGGGTCTGCCAGGAATCAATCTTCTCGATAAAGAAGCTGTTCATGCCAGAAAACAGCTCTTTGGTGCCTGCTACGTCCATACACTCGCCGACATTGAAAAGCCGGGAAGAAATCTTCTGTGGAGATGGACAGTCAAAGATATTCCAAATGGAGACGTCTGGAAACTTATCGAACCAGTCACCCACGGTGTGTCTGGCACCCATGTATTACCACCTGGGGAATCCAGAGTCATTGATCAGGTTTCAAAGGATTGCTTTGAACAAGGCATCGTTGAACTGTTTGATATCACCGATGATCCTGATGAAGAAAAAAATGTTGCAACTGCCAACCCCAAGGTCGTCAAGCAACTGCAGCACGATCTGAATAATTGGTGGCAGCCACAATCGGCATCAGTAGTTCTTGAGCCGGTAGTAACAGCAACCAAAAAACTTCGGGTACTGCCGGTGAAAGAACGGCGAAAATCATCCGATCGTTCTGTCTGGCCAAATTGGCGAGGACCCACACTCGATGGTGTTTCATCGGGTAGTGGATACGCAACATCCTGGAGTCAGGAAAACAATATCAGGTGGCGAGTCCCGCTTCCTGGCCTTGGTGCGAGCACGCCCGCTGTATGGGGAGACACAATCGTGCTGACCTGTGACATCGAAGGCCATGACGGAATTTTGTGTGTCGATCGATCTGGAAAAGAATGTTGGCGACAGCAACTTGGTGATATTCGGCCGGGTAAACATAAAAAAGCGACAGGGTGTAATTCCTCACCAGTCACAGATGGTAACCATGTCTGGGTGTACTTTAAGAGCGGGGAACTGGCGTGCCTGTCACTCACTGATGGTGCCATCGTGTGGAGAACAAATCTCCAGGAACAGTTTGGTGAGGATACGTTGTGGTGGGATCTCGGGACATCCCCAGTGCTGACAAAGCAGGCAGTTGTTGTTGCTGTCATGCAGACAGGCCCAAGTTATCTCGTTGCATTTGATCGGCAAACAGGTGACGTTCTCTGGAAACATGATCGCATACTGGATGCTCCAGAGGAGGCAGCACAAAGCTATTCAACACCCGTTGTTGTTGCTGGGAACGCCGACTGGAATGAGCCAGCTGAGATGCTCATCGTGCTCGGTGCAGATCATGTCACGGCTCATGACGCTGCTGATGGACAAGAAATCTGGCGAGTCGGTGGCCTTAATCCTGAGGGTAATACATTCTTTCGTTCCATAGCGTCACCAGTTGTCTCTGGTGAATATGTGATTGCACCGTACGCACGCGGGAAGACCGTGACTGCAATACGGCGAGGTGGATCAGGAGATGTGACGGCAAGCCATATTGCCTGGAAGCGTGAGCCGTTGGGTACAGATGTGCCAACACCGGCTATTCACGATGGTCGACTGATGATCTGTGGAGATAAAGGGCTGATGTCGTGCCTGGATTTAAAAACAGGTGAAACCATTTGGGAGGATAGCCTCCCAAAGAATCGAAACAAATTTAGTTCGTCACCAATTATTGTTGATAATCATGTCCTGCTGACTCGTGAAGATGGCCATTCATGGTGTATTGCATGGCCGGGCAAAAAGGGCGACGCACTCACAATTCTTGGCGAAGGCATGCTTGAAGAAATGACAGTGGCTACGCCTGTTTGTGTTGATGGTGAGATATTCCTGCGAACACATGATTCACTGTGGTGTATTCAATCCCAATAAGTCTCTGAGTCTCCAATAGCTAAGGTAATAAATATGAATACTCGATGTCTGAGATGGTCTTTCCTTGCCTGCTTGTTCTTCTTTGGTGTGCGCGATGTACGGGCGGCTGAACAGGGAGGACCAGCACGACTTCTCGTTGTGACAGTCACAAAGGGTTTTCGTCACGGCTCAATTGAAACAGCTGAACCGGTCCTGGAAAAACTCGGCCGTGAGAAGGGTCTTTTCCATGTTGATTTCCTCCGAATGCCTCCGAATCGACCACCGCAACCAAGGCGACCTCGACGAGGGAAAAATGTCACAGACGAAAAATGGGCGCAGATTGAGTCGCAGTTCAAAGAACAACAAAAAGTTTTTCAAAAAGCTGACCAGCCATGGCAACAAGTTTTGCAACAGAAGTTCGCGGTTGCTTTTTCGCCTGAATCACTTGCCCAGTTCGACGGGGTTGTCTTTGTCAGTACAACTGGTGAGTTACCAATTCCAGACCTTGGAGCCTTCCTCAAATGGATTCAAGACGGCCATGCCTTCATTGGTATTCATGCAGCGAGCGACACACTGAAAAGTTCAGATGCGTATGTTGAGATGATAGGAGGTCATTTTGCTGGACATCCGTGGACGGCCAAAGGGGAGCATGGATTTGTGAATCATGACCCTACGCATCCAGTTGTGAAAATGTTTCCAGAACGATTCCGGTGGAAGGATGAAATCTATCAATATGGTCCACGATATAAACCCGAGAATGTTCGCGTGTTGCTTTCAATAGATATGGCCGCCAGTACGCCAAAAAATCCTTGGCATGTACCGGTCTCATGGGTTCGTGACTATGGCCGAGGTCGTGTCTTTTATACAAACCTCGGGCATAACGATGAGACCTGGAGCGACGATGCATTTCAGAAGCACCTGACTGAAGGGACTGCGTGGGCGCTTGGCAGGTTTGATGCACCAAGTAAGGCCAATCCATCGATTCAAGCAGCTGAATATCTTCGGAGTGTTGTCGCTGCGGCTGGGGAATTAGACGGCATTGAACACGATGCACTCCGGGCACAAGTGGATGCAAAGATAGCGGCTGACCCATCTTGGGCTGTTCAGATGAGGCCGCAAGTTGTTGCGTTGCGGGCACTCAATGGGGAAGAACTGACAACATCCCTGAAGAAATTTGTTGAAGACATCCAACAGGATTGATCTGTTATTCACAACAAGGCGGCGTGAGTTCTTTTCTGGATTCATACCCTGTTTTTACATTATGGAGAAACCATGAAGCGGCTTCGTCAATCAATTATCTGGATAGGAGTGACATGTTTGATCGTGGCAGGCATGACACAACGAATATGGGCGGCCCCGCCAAATGTGGTTGTCATACTGGCCGATGATATGGGGTTTTCCGACCTAGGGTGTTATGGAAGTGAAATAGAAACGCCGAACTTTGATCGACTTGCTCATGGCGGGCTGCGGTTCACGCAAGGCTACAACACCGCCCGGTGTTGGCCGACCCGCGGTGCATTACTCACCGGCTATTACGCCCAGTCAATTCGGCGAGACAAAATGCCGGGGGTGACTGGAGGAAATCGTGGTGGTCGACCAGAGTGGGCCCACTTGCTACCGGAGCGCCTCGAAGCGGCTGGGTACCGTTCCTATCACAGTGGTAAGTGGCATGTTGATGGTGATCCCCTTGAACAAGGCTTTGTGCACTCTCTGCGAATTGAGGGTGGTCAAAATGATTTCTTTGATCCCACCGGTATCACTGTTGATGGCAAGCCTGCTGAAGAAAAAGATCATTTCTATGTAACCACAGCAGTTGGTGAGCATGCAGCGGCGTGTCTGCGTGAACATGCAGAACACCACGGAGATAAACCATTCTTTAGTTATGTTGCGTTCACGTCACCGCACTTTCCTTTACATGCACCGCAAGACATTATTGAAAAATATACGGCCCGGTATCAGGCAGGGTGGAATGTCATGCAGCAGGCTCGATATAAGCGGCTTGTGCAAAGTGGCATCATTCATGCGCCCCTTGCGGCAATGGAAGAAGACCTCGGTCCTCCGTATGATTTTCCAGATGCACTTAAAAAACTTGGATCCGGCGAAGTCAATCGCCCACTTCCGTGGCAGAATCTCACACCAGAGCAGCAGATATTTCAAGCGACCAAGATGGCAATACATGCTGCCATGATTGATGCGATGGACCAGGCTGTTGGTGATGTCATGCACCAACTCGAAGCAATGGATGCACTGGAGAACACACTGATTCTCTGCCTCAGTGATAATGGCGGGTCAGCTGAAATAATGGTTCGTGGGAAAGGTCATGACCCACACCTTCCAGCTGGTTCTGCAGGGACGTATCTCTGTCTTGGGCCAGGGTGGTCAAGTTGTGCGAATACACCTTTTCGACGCCATAAAACCTGGGTTCATGAAGGAGGCATTTCGACCAGCTGGATCGTACATTGGCCAGCAGGAATTCCATCAAAGAGCGCCTTACGGGAACAGCCAGTCCATGTTATTGACATCGTGCCAACGGTGCTTGAGTTGGCGGGTGTGAAAGAGTCAGAGGAGCGCGCAGATGAGTCTGAGCCACCTTTGCAAGGTCGAAGTTTTGTGGAATGCCTCACGAACCCTGTCGCACCACCGCCGCACGAAACATTGTGGTGGTGTCACGACGGCCATCGGGCAGTTCGACAGAACAACTGGAAACTTGTTGCTGCACGAGATGAGCCGTGGGAACTCTATGATTTGTCGTCAGATCGAACAGAGCAAAACAACTTGGCACTATCCCATCCTGAGCAGGTCAAACAGCTTGAAAAAGATTGGAATGAGCTTGCAACGGAAAACCAACGGCTTGCAGATCTGGACGGAAAGAATAAGCCTCAAGGAAAGCCGAAAAAGAAAAAGCCAGCTGCCAAAAAACCTGCTCCAAAAAAACAGGTAGCAAGCCAACCTGATCAGAAGCGGGATGTGCAGAGGGACTCACCTCGTCAGTCCCCACCAAATGTTGTGATCATCTTTACCGATGACATGGGCTATGCCGACCCAGCCTGTTATGGAGGAACGTATGCCCCGACGCCAAACATCGACAGGTTAGCCCGGGAAGGAATCAAACTCACTGACTTTCATGTTGCCCAACCTGTTTGTTCGGCATCCCGAGCAGCGCTACTCACCGGATGCTATCCCAATCGTATCGGGATTCATGGCGCGTTGAGTCCGAGAGTGACACATGGTCTTTCGGGTGAAGAAACGACACTGGCTGAGTTGCTGCGTTCTCGAGGGTATCGCACAAGTATGGTCGGCAAGTGGCACCTTGGCCATCATCGTCAGTTTCTTCCAACACGGCATGGCTTTGATGAATATTTTGGACTGCCATATTCCAATGATATGTGGCCGTACCATCCAAGTGCAAAGCCAGGTACGTATCCACCTCTCCCACTTTTTGAAAATGAGAACGTCATTGATAAGGAAGTCAGTCCCGAAGATCAGACCACGCTAACTAAGCGATATGCTCAACGCGCTGTCGATTTTCTCAAACGTGCCGGCACGCAAAAAGATGGCCGCCCCTTCTTTCTCTATCTGGCGCATTCAATGCCGCATGTACCACTTTTTGCAAGTAAAGGCTTTCAAGGAAAAGCGGCCGGTGGTCTGTATGGTGACGTCGTTGCAGAGATTGATGCATCTGTTGGATCGGTTCTTACGGCCCTTGAAGAAACCGGACATCTTGATGACACCCTTGTGCTTTTCACGAGTGACAACGGACCCTGGCTTTCCTATGGAAACCATGCTGGCTCAGCTGGTTCTTTTCGGGAAGGAAAGGGAACAACATTTGAGGGTGGGGTACGTGTACCGTGCGTTGCTCGGCTCCCTGGGGTTATCCCGGCAGGGACAGTCAGTGATGAATCACTGATGACAATAGATCTGTTGCCATCAATTGCCCATCTCACCGGCCAACCATTGAAAACAGATGCTGAGGGTCATTGCATCCTGCGTGGGAAAAAGATTGACGGGCATGATCACCTCGATCTTTTTTGTGGTGGAACACGAGCTGCTGATGCGCCTGACACCTATCATTTTTATTATAAAAAAAATGAGCTTCAAGCAGTCCGAAAGGGAGACTGGAAACTCTTCTTTCCGCATAGCTACAGAACAATGCAAGGGCAGGAACTAGGTCAGGACGGCAAACCTGGAAGATATACCCAGCATAAAATTGGTGAGGAACTCTTTGATCTTTCAACTGATCCAAATGAGACAAAGGATGTTGCCAAACAGTATCCCAAGGTTGTCAAACAACTGCAGGCCATTGCTGAAAAAGTCAGAGACGACATTGGTGACAGTCTTCTGAAACGAACAGGAAACGGCACGAGGCCAGCAGGTCAGCTATCAAAAGAAAATGATTCAAAGGCTAACCCATCAAAATCTGCAGGGAAACAAAAGACAATACCCGCTCGATTGGTTTCACACACATCAACACTCTCTGGACGTCGCCCAAATATCATTTATGTCATGACAGACGATCAGGGGTACGGTGACATTGCCAGCCATGGCAATCCGGTGTTGAAGACGCCGTTTCTTGACCGGATGCGAAAACAGAGTGTGTGTTTGACGGAATATCATGTCAGTCCGACGTGTGCTCCAACTCGAGCAGCACTCATGACCGGTCGCCATGAATTTCATTCCGGTGTCACACATACCATCCACGAACGAGAACGGATGGCGCTTTCACAAACAACACTTCCGGAACTCTTGAAAACAGCCGGATACACAACGGGCATTTTTGGTAAGTGGCATCTTGGTGATGAAGATGCATACCAGCCGGACAGCCGAGGATTTGACCGAGTCTTCATCCACGGTGGTGGTGGGATTGGACAGAGTTTTTCAGGGAGTTGTGGTGATGCCCCGGGTAATACATATTTCGCGCCTATGATTCGAAGCGATAGCAGATTTGTCCAGACCCGTGGGTACTGCACCGATATCTTCTTTCGTGCAGCCGAAACGTGGATGACAGCATGCAAGGAAAAAAACACTCCTTTTTTCTGCTATCTATCGACCAATGCACCACATGGTCCGCTGATCCCTCCAGCATCTGGTGATGAACAGTATCGGACAGCCCTTAAGGAAGCTGGAATAGAAAACGTAAAACAAATTGATCGCGTCGCACCGTTCTATGCGATGGTGGAAAACATCGATACGAATATGGGGCGACTGCTTCGCATGATTGAATCACTTGGGATTGCAGAAAATACATTGATTGTTTTCTCAACAGATAATGGTTCAGCAGCGGGAAGTAGCTTTTTCAATGCGGAAATGCGTGGGGCAAAGAACTCGCCGTATCGGGGTGGAACACGCGTCCCGTCATTCTGGAAATGGAAAAGTGTTCTGCCAGAAGGCATTGATGTCTCACACGTCACAGCACACATCGATGTGTTACCGACACTCTGTGAGCTCGCAGGAGTAGACGTACCAGAAGCAGTCGAGAAGAAAATTGAAGGTCGCAGCTTGGTGCCATTGCTGATCAACCAAAAAGCTGACTGGCCAGACCGCCCCTTGGTTACCCATCAGGGTCGATGGAAACGTGGTAAAGCTGCTGAAAATGCCTACAACAATTGTCGGATCCGAGAAGGTAGATGGAGCTTGGTCAATACAAAAAACAAACCAGACGCATGGGAGCTCTATGACATCGATTCTGACCCAAGTGAAGAGCATGATATTGCTTCAGAGCATCAAGATGTTGTTCACCGCCTAGCGACTACCTATGAGAAATGGTGGGAAAGTGTCCAGCCAGACCTCGTCAATGAAAACGTTGACGGGCCCCCAGAGAACCCATTTAAAACAGCCTACTGGAAGCAGTTTGGGCCACGGCCAACACATGAAGACGTGAGTTACGGTAAGCACCCAAAACAAAAGCTTCATTTTTGGAAAGCACCCTCAGCCACTGCAGAGAATCCTGCACCGCTTCTCTTTTACATTCATGGTGGAGGATGGACTGGTGGAAACCGCTTGAGTGGTTTATCGCAGAATCTAAAACCGGCACTTGAAGCCGGGATATCAGTCGCATCAATTGAGTACCGTTTTGTAGACGAAGCTGAAGGAATGGAGCCTCCTGTCAAAGCACCTCTTACTGACGCTGCACGGGCACTCCAGTTTGTTCGCAGAAAAGCATCAGCATGGCATCTTGATCCGAATCGGATTGTCGCAGCTGGTGGATCGGCTGGAGCGTGTACAAGCCTATGGCTTGCGTTTCACGATGAGATGGCAGACCCCACAAGTGATGATCCCATTGCTCGTGAATCAACTCGGTTGACTGCTGTTGCTGTCAGTGGTGCACAAACATCACTGGACCCAAAGCAGATGAAGGAGTGGACTCCAAATAGCCACTACGGAGGCCATGCATTCGGTATTCCCATTCTTGTATCAGAGAGTGACCGACGGACTGGTCGTTTTACGAGATTTTTTGAATCGCGAGAGTCGCTTTTACCATGGATTCAGGAATACTCTCCATATGCACTTGTGACGGCAGATGACCCTCCTGTGTACATGATTTACAACAACAAGCCAGCACTTGGGCACGATGCAAAAGACCCGACTCATACAGCTAACTTTGGGGTCAAATTAAAAGAACGACTTGATGCGGCACAGGTACCCTGTGAATTAGTCTATCCAGATGCACCTCATGTGCATCATGCGACTATGCCAGAGGCTGTGATTGATTTTCTCGTCCCATAAATATTGCTATATGTATTTAAAAAGGATTCCACGATGACATTGACGGTATGGCGATTCGGATTGGCTCTGGTTACAACTCTTTTGTCAGCCCGTGCATTTTCAGAAGAACATAACGCAGACAAACGCCCCAACATTCTTTTTATTATTGTTGATGATCAATCACCGTTTGATTTCAAATTCTATAATCCATCTTCAACGCTCAACGCTCCATGCATTGAGAACCTGGCTCGGGAGGGAATGGTATTTGATGCGGCGTACCACATGGGTTCATTTTCTGGCGCGGTCTGTTCACCGAGTCGTCATATGGTGATGTCTGGACGAACAGTGTGGCATCTGCCGATCGGGCCAAAGAAGGCACGCCGTGAACAGGGGGAACCACGACAGGCGCGTGTTGCACCACATTGTCCGCCAGAACTTGAGTCAAACACACTTGCTGCCGTGTTCAATCGAGCTGGTTACGACACCATGCGGACATGCAAGCGTGGCAATAGTTATGAAAAAGCGAATCAGCAATTTACAGTCCGAAATGATGCGACCAAGCGGGGCGGTACAGCAGAAAAAGGGAGTCAATGGCATGGTGATCAGGTCATCAATTTTTTGACAGACCGTGAAAAGTCTGGTGATGAAGATCCCTTTCTTATCTATTTTGGATTGTCGCATCCTCACGATACACGTGACGGAACACCTGAATATCTGGCTCATTATGGGGCGACAAATCACACGAATAAAAAAGAACTCCCGGCGGCTCATGACAACCAGCCACCCGTGCCTTCAAACTGGTTGCCACATCATCCCTTTGATAACACCCATATGGATGTTCGTGATGAAGTGTCCGTCAGCGGTGTCTGGGGAAATCGCGACCCACGGACTATTCGCAATGAAATTGGACGTGAATATGCGTGTAGTGAAAACATTGACGCGCAGGTAGAACGCGTGCTTGCAAAACTCACTGCCATGGGTGAACTCGAAAATACATGGATTTTCTATACATCGGACCATGGCATTGCGATTGGTCGTCATGGTCTTCAAGGAAAACAAAATCTCTATGAGCACACCTGGCGGGTGCCACTCATTGTAAAAGGTCCGGGTGTTCGCCCCGGTAGTCGGATGCCCGGCAATACGTATCTTGGTGATACGTTAGCAACGTTGTGTGCTATTACAGGTGTGACTCCACCTCCAACAGATGAGGGGAAAAGTTTTCTTCCCGTTCTCGAAGAGAAGACAGAAACAGTCCGGGATGTTTTGTACGGTGTGTACTGCGGTGGGCAGAAGCCGGGTATGCGAAGCGTCCGCAAAGGTGACTGGAAGCTTATCAAGTATGAGTCTCCATCTGGTGGCCTTCACACGCAACTGTTCAATATTCAAGAGAACCCACATGAGTTCCTTGCTGAGCACCATGCTCCAGCAGTGCTCAAGAGTCTTCCAAAGCAGCCAACTGCGAAACAGAAAAATCTGGCCGATGATCCGAATTTTGCTGCACATCGCGCAGCAATGGAATCACTGTTGCTAGAGCAAATGATTCAACATGACGATCCATACCGTTTTTCTGATCAACCAATGAAAGATAATTGAGCATGAAGAATCTACATATCATTCTCGCTTCATTCGTTAGTGCCACGGTTTTTTTCGTAGCAGCTGCATCGGCTGAAGATCGGCCCAATATCGTACTCTTTCTTGCTGATGACATGGGCTATGGCGAACTTGGTTGCTACGGCAATCCTGATGCAATCACACCAAATCTTGATCATTTTGCGAGCCAGGGCCTCCGACTGACAGACTGCCATGCGGCATCCAGTGTCTGTTCACCAGCTCGGTCGAGTCTGCTGACGGGACGGACACCGTTCCGGAATGGAGTCTTCACGTGGATTCCAAAAGGTAGCCCAATCCATCTTCGCACAAGCGAACAGGCACTTCCAAAACTTCTCAAGCAGGCAGGCTACGATACCTGTCATGTCGGTAAGTGGCATCTCAATGGAATGTTTAATTCACCAGATCAACCACAGCCATCTGATCATGGGTATGCCTGGTGGCTTGCTACGCAAAACAATGCATCGCCGAGCCATGCATTCCCCAATAATTTCATAAGGAATGGAAAATCAGTTGGGAAAGTTGATGACTATTCAGCGCCCTTTATTGCACAAGAAGCGAAGTCGTGGCTTGAGACCAAGCGAGATCCAGCGAAGCCCTTCTTTCTTGCTGTCTGGACGCACGAACCGCACTATCCAATAGCATCTGCAGAGCGATATCAACAACAGCATGCAGGTATTGCAGATCTTGAGGAGCGAACATACCGAGCAAATATTACACAGCTTGATGATGCGTTTGGAACGGTGATGGATTCGTTGGATACGCTTGGGGTTCGTGATTCAACACTTGTTTTCTTTACGAGTGATAATGGGCCCGAAGGGGCCGGTGACAAGGGCCCTGGTCGTGGTCTTGCTGGTAACCTTCGTGGTCGCAAGCGATCTATGTACGAAGGAGGACACCGAGTTCCCGGGATCGTGCGTTGGCCTGGTCGTATTGAGCCAGGGAGTGAAACGGACCTACCTATTATCGGAAGTGACTTTTTCCCGACCGCATTGGCAGCAGCTGGTATCAAGCTTCCAGAGAATACATATGACGGTGTGAATCTCGTACCGGCCATCGAAGGATCTCCGATCAAACGACCAAATCCTCTCTATTGGCGATGGGGTGGTTCTGTTGCGTATCGTGAAGGACCCTGGAAGATAGTCGTTGATGAATCATTCGAAAATCCTGAACTTTTTAATCTCGACAGTGATGTTGCCGAAACGACGAACCTCTCTACGGATGAGCCTGAGCGTCTTGCCAACATGATGCAGCGGCTTCGACAGTACACCCACGAAGTCGAAGCCGAGGCTCCTGACTGGTGGAAAAATCAGTCATGGCGGAAAAAAAAGAAAAAGCCAATAAAAAACACTCCATCAGCCAAGCAATCAAAAAAAACAGCATTCGTTCAACCAGCTATTAATCGTGAAAAGACTTCTTTTGTTCTTACCGCAGCGCCCCGGGCAAAGCAGAAGTCCTCAGAGCCAGAACAACAAGATGAAGATTTTTCTCAGTACGCGCTCTTTCTGGACACCGCGGCTCGGCCACCAGCATGTGAATCTACAGCGACAACACTGCCACTCAAGCTGAAGCAGGGCGACCATATTTGTCTGATTGGGAACACACTTTTTGAGCGAGCGCAATTATTTGGTTTCGTACCGGCGACACTTCATGCTGGATTTCCGGACCATGAACTGGTTATTCGAACTCTTGCATGGTCTGGAGACGAAGTTGGTCTTATGCCACGGCCAGAAAATTTTGCTGATCTTGAGCAGCACCTGTTTCATGAGAAAGCGGATGTCATCTTTGCAGCATTTGGCTTCAACGAGTCTTTTGCAGGCGAAGCCGGTATCCCAGAATTCCGAAAACGACTCGAAACATTTCTGCTGCGTACCAAGACAAAAGCTTTCAATGGAAAGACAGCCCCACGAATCGTACTTGTTTCACCCATTCCAAATGAAAATGTACGTGGTGTGGCTGCCGCTGATCAGAACAATAAAAATATTGCCCGCTATGCATCAGTGATGAGGGAGGTTGCGGCTGAGCAACAGGTTGGTTTCGTTGATGTAGATACACCAATGCGTCCTGTACTGAGTCGTCCTGATGATCTGACTATCAATGGATGTCATCTTACAAAAGAAGGCTATGCTGAATTTGCAAGCACACTTTTTGAGTGCTGTTTTGGCGGTCCCGCCGCCAGCGTACAGGAATCATTGCGTCTGGCCGTGGTGGATCTGGAGCGGCAATTTTTCCGACGATACAGACCACTGAATACTTTTTATTACACGGGTGGCCGCAACGAACGCTATGGGTACCTCGACTTTCTTCCTGCTATGCGGAATTTTGAGATCATGTGTGCAAATCGTGATCGCAGGATCTGGAACATGGCCCACGGTCGCCCAGTTCCTGAGCAGGTCGATGACTCAAATGTACCTGAACTCCCAGCGGTTATTGAAACACGAGGAGCCAACAACTGGCTCCCGGCATCTGAGGAACAGAAGGCATTCAAAGTTGATCCACGCTTTGAAGTCAATCTGTTTGCAGGAGAAGAAGAGTTTCCAGAAATCGCCAATCCCATTCAGGTGCGTTGGGATACACGAGGTCGGCTTTGGGTGTGCACATCACAGGCATACCCGCATATCTATCCGGGCTTCGAGCCACATGATCGGCTTGTGATTCTTGAAGACACTGACGGTGATGGAAAAGCAGACACTTCAAAAGTGTTTGCGGACGATCTTCATGTGCCACTTTCTTTTGAGTTTGGTGACGGGGGAGTCTACGTCTCAGAGCAACCAAATCTGACATTTTTAAAGGATACGAACGGAGACGACCGTGCCGATATTCACGAGGTTGTTCTTTCCGGGTTTGGTACCGAAGACTCACATCATGCATTGCATGATTTTATTTGGACACCTGATGGGGCACTCTTGTTTCGGGAATCAATATTTCACCACTCACAGGTAGAAACTCCTCACGGGCCAGTCCGACAGCAGAACAGTGGCTGGTTTCGCTATGAGCCAAAGATTCACAGACTCACAGCAATGGGCACCTATCCGAGTACTAATCCGTGGGGTGTAACGTTTGATCCGTGGGGGAATCATGTTGCCAGCCACCCAATTTTTGCTGAGGCATTTCATTCGTTGGATCCACCATATCCTCAGCAACATGCTCGGCCTCAGGGTTTGCAGGCCTATTCAGGAACCTGTGGGCAGGCATTTGTTGATAGCCCGGGATTTCCAGCAGAACTACAAGGTGGGTTTATTAAAGCACGGTACAAGCCGACGAATCGTATTGAAATTCATCGTTGGATTGAAAATGACTTTGGTTTCAACGAGCAATACGTAAGTGATCTGATTTTCTCAACAAACCTTAGCTTTATTCCAGTCGATCTGCATTTTGGTCCGCGTGGCGATCTCTTTGTTGTTGATTGGTATAACCCCGTGAAGGGACATGCGCAATACTCGTTGAGGGATTCACGTCGTGACCGAGAGTCAGGCCGTATATGGCGTGTGACAGCAAAAAAAGGTTCGGTGTCAGAAAAACTAGACCTTTCAGATATCGCAGAGGCAAAACTGGCAAAACTCTTGAGCCACAGAGAGTTTCGGGTGCGGTATCTCGCCACTCGAGAACTTGCCCATCGTGATCACACGCAGGCTATCCAAGCAGTCAATGACTGGATTGATAACCTGAAGGGCGATGATCCTCAGAGGGCCCGCTCTCTCGCTGAGGGAATGGCATGTCTTTCAACGCTTGGTGTGGTCAGGCCGGAACTTCTCGTTGAGTTGGCTTCAGATACCGATCACCATGCGCGAGCGGCTGCTCTTCGGCAACTACGATACTGGCATGAATCCCTACCGGATCGGCATGAGATTCTTTCTCAAGCAGCTACGGACTCCTCTGGTCTTGTGCGTATGGAAGCGGCTATTGCGGCAAGTTGGATTGGCACTCAAGAAGCATTGGACGCTGTACTAAGTATCTTTCGTCAGCCAATTGGTGGACATCTTGCATATGCTGCGGTCAGTGCACTTGAATCGCAACCACTCCAACGACATTGGAAGAATAATCAAGAAAGTGTCGTCCCGGCTCTTCTCAATCGTGCTCGGCGGTCTCTTGAAATTCAGGAGCCCAAGGCAAAGGGTAAAGACAGAGAATTCGATAGGCGTCCAGAGACCGTTGAGGTACGAATTTCATGTGAACCAGAGCGAATGCTTTTTACAAACAAGCAATTCAGCGTTCGTCCTGGTCAACCAGTGAAACTCGTTTTTCTGAATCCGGACGCGACCGATCATAATCTTGTTCTTGTACAGCCTGGTGCAATGGAGGAGGTCGGGGTTGCAGCCAACGCAATGGCCCGTGATCCAAAAAATGCGACAAGTGATTTTATTCCAGAAGGCAAGCAGAATTTGATTCTTGAAGCCACTCCCATGATTGGGCCAACACGACAGTCGTTGGTGCATGTTTTGCGTTTTGAAGCACCACAGGAGCCTGGGGTATACCCATATGTGTGTACGTTTCCTGGTCACTGGATTGTGATGAATGGCAAGATGGTAGTGGCTCGTAATCAAGCAGAGGCTGAGCGTTTACTTGATGCGTGTCGGCCGACCGTCGTGAAAGTGTGGAAAGCAGAAGATTTTCCTACAGTCACTGCCCTCCAAGATGAAGAAACACTGTCACGAGGCATGCATGCCTTTGCCAAAGCCCAATGTACGCAGTGCCATGTAGCAGCAGGTCATGGTGTGAACCTGGGGCCAGACCTCGTGAAAAGTGTGAAGAAACTTCACGGGAAAGATCTTCTTCTGCAGATTCTTGACCCGTCTTCAAAAATTGATGATGACTATCGTACGGTGCAATTTCTACTTACTGATGGTCGCGTGGTGTCGGGAGTTGTCGCAAGTGAAACGCCAGAAACCTATACCATCAGGCCAAATCTCCTGATGCCAAAAAAGATTAAACGAATTCAGAAAAAAGACGTTGAGGAACGATTTTCCTCCCAGGTTTCACCGATGCCTGCTGGGTTGGTTAATGTACTGACGAGGCAAGAGATTCTTGATCTCATATCCTTCCTTGAAGCTGGTGAAAATCTCCCGGCCGGACTCTCCGGGCATCATGAATTCCCCTCAGTCAAGTAATCTTTGCTGTGGTTGGATGAAAACTACGCTAGACTCTGCGTGGTACGAAAGTAACAGACGTTTGCTGGGGAATTCAGAGGAATCACATCAATGGGGAATAACCATCAATTGAATGATCAGAGAGCAGCTCGTAGTCGTACAATCGGCATGCGGCTATTTCTGATTTATGTCCTGCTCTACTTAGGTTTCATGGGCATTGTCTTGTTTCGGCCAGATGTGCTCTCGTGGCGCCCCCTTGGAGGAGTCAATCTTGCGATTTCCTACGGAATGGGATTAATGTATTGGGGACATCTCTTGTTGTTGAATTCCCATCCTATGGCCATCGCATCGTAGGGGCGGTCGTAAAAGGTGGTGACCTGCGAGGCGTCATTCAGTTCAAACGACCAACCGGAACAACCGTCGTACCCTTCACAGCCGCACATGGTCAGAGCCATCGCTTTTTTGCCGACGCAGCGGCGCCGTCACAGAACCTTGACGGCCGATGGGCCATGAGCCGGGTTAACCTTGCGTACTCACCGGACGCAACACCGGGCATGCTGGAACTCACAGATGACGGCACGATCGTTGTCGGCGCATCCATGGTGACAACCGGAGATTCCCGGTTCCTGACCGGAGAATTGCGGGGCAATGACCTGTACATGTCGACCTTTTATGGTGGGGCTGGCGCGTTGTGGCGCGGCACGCTCAACGAAGACGGCACACTCAGCGGACAATCGTACTCACTGTCTGGCGGTTTCATTACCGACTGGTCGGCGAAGCGTGATGCGACAGCCGCTTTAGCGGACGCAACAAAGCTGACCTACATCAAAGAGGGTTATGACGGCCTGGAGTTTTCGTTCCCGGACCTTGACGGCAATATGGTGTCGTTGTCGGACAACCGCTTCGCCAACAAAGTAGTCGTTGTCACCATCGGTGGCAGCTGGTGCCCAACCTGCCACGATGAATCGGCCTTCTTCTCGCCCTACTTCAACGAGAACAAAGACCGTGGCCTAGAAGCCATCGGCCTGATGTACGAATACTCACCAGAGTTCGATGAAGCGGCTCGCGCCTGTCGTCGCTATGTCAGCCGTTACGATATTCAGTATCCGATGCTCATTGCTGGGGTTATGGACAAGGAAGCCGCCGCCAAAACCTTGCCGATGATCAACGCCGTATTGGTGTACCCAACCATGATTATCATCGACCGGAACGGTGACGTTCGGCACATCCACACCGGCTTCCCAGGCCCGGCCACCGGTGAACACCATGAGGAATTCAAGAGCGATTTTTACAAACTGATGGACGAGCTTCTCGCCGAAGACGTCTAAATCTTTAACGCAAAAAGAAACGGCGCGGACCGAGTAATCAGTCCGCGCCGTTACGCGTTGATAGTCCAAAGAATTTATGCGGGCTTGGTTCCAAGCACGTTGAAGCGGCTGCGCCAGGCTGGTGGGCCTTCATCAACCACATCAAAACCGGTCTTGCGCATTTCGCCATTGAAATCGACGGAGGAATATTCGGGCCGCCAAACTTCTTCATTCCAACGGTGATCGCGCCACGAGCTAAAGCGGTTATAGGCGTTCTTGCCTCGACCACGACCGGCTCCGGTTTCAAAATCGATCGGGAAGTAAACGCCGCCCGGCCGCAGCACGCGGTAGGATTCGGCGATGATCTCTTTGGTTTTCTCGGCGGTGACTTCGTGATGCATGATGTAAGACGTCACGATGTCAAAGAAGCCATCTTCAAATTTGGTGTCTTCGGCCAGCCCCTGGCGGAAGTTAGCTCCGATTTCTAAGTCTACACACCGCATATGGGCGTAGCGCACCATCGGGCCGCCAATATCAATGCCCCAGACTTCGGCATCAGGAAAACGCTCCTTAAGAGCTGCGGTTAATTGGCCCGTGCCGCACCCCATATCAAGGATGCGCATGACCTTACCGTCCTGCGGCGTGGCCATTTGAGACGCTAGGTTACGGTGAATCTCATCTTGATAGTTTTCGGCGCGATAGAAGTTATT
>WLWF01000241.1_pt1 | contig 54433 bp, 49 predicted proteins | sample 6718331 | NCBI WGS metagenome assembly WLWF01 (sample SAMN12718692, study PRJNA515312) | sponge metagenome | isolation source: marine sponge | host: Mycale hentscheli | place: New Zealand: South Island, Marlborough, Capsize Point | collected 2003-05-01 | reverse complement strand
AATTCCTATTCTTTTTATTGTATTTAGCTCATCCTTCTCAGGAATATGTTCTGAGTTGTACTGTGTAAGCTTTGTAAACCACTTTTCTTCAAATGAGAGACATCTTGAAGTTAGAGAACAAACAGGCCATTCAAGAGTATATGGTCTTAAAACAACTAATGATAATGTCAAAGAAGTGTTAGTAGGCTCTTTAATGTTTATCTTCATGTCCTCTATTGAAGGTTTTGTTAAAAAGAAGGTTAACTGTGACTATTTTTCAAATGCAGTCTCGATTGTGTGTAGGACAGTAGGCTATATGAGCCTAGGATTTGTGATAATATAACGTCAGTTAAGACAAAACTTAAAAGGTAAACTAAGTGTCTACAGGATTAAAAGAAATGGAAGAGTGCGTTCTTGGATGCATGTTGAGCAATTCTCATATGTTAAAGAAAGCATGTACAACTCTTACATACGATATGTTTACAACAAAAATAAATGGCATATTGTTTGGTCATATTATAAAGTTTTATAAGGATGGTCGATTTGTTGATGACAGTATTATGAAACATAGTTGTAGTTTAAGCGCTTTATATACATTAGAAGGTATATCTGACGATTTTATTAATCGTATACATTCATCTAGAAATATAACAAAATTTATTGGTTATGTAGAATATATCAGAGAAATGCATAAAAAGAGTAAGTTTAGCTGCATAATAAAAGATACATTAGAGAATAGTTTCAGATTAAATATTGAATGCACATTGGATAAATTGAGAAAGAAGTTATCAGAATTCTATGAAAATTCAAATGATAACCACCATGAAACTAATTACTTTGACTTAGAAAAGGAAAAAAAGAAAATGGAAAATACAAATTTATATGATATTGGATTTGAAGGATTGAACTTTATAAATAAAGATATTGTCGAGGGATCATTAATTATTATTGGAGCAAGAACAAGCGTTGGAAAAAGTGCTTTTGCAGTAAATATACTTTCTAACTTATCTTTAAAAGGTGATAAAAAAATAGATACATGCATTCTATCATTGGAGATGTCGCAAGATGGAATAAAAAGAAGAATTGTATCTATGAATACTGATATTCCTTTAGATAAATTAAGAACTTTAGAATTTACTCAAGAAGAAGAAAATAAAATTAAAGAGTTAAATAATCAGGAGAAAAGTATATACATAGCATATGTCAACAAAAGAACAATAGATGGTATTATTGAAAGGATAAAATATTTCAATGACATGTATTCAATTAAGGTATTTACTGTAGATTACATTCAATTGTTGAGTGTAGAAAATTGTAATAATACTCCAAGACATTTAGAAATGGCACATATAACTTCATCTTTAAAGTTATTGGCAGAAGAAAGAAACATTGTAATCTTTGCCTTGGCTCAACTAGGTAGACAATCTTCATTTTCAAATAATCCTAATTTGAAATTAAGCGATTTGAAAGACTCATCTTCTATTGAACATGATGCTGATATAGTTATATTGTTAGGTGCTCTAAAAGAAGAAGAGAAAGATTTACTAAAAGTGGATGTTGCGAAAAACAGAGAAGGTAGAGTTGGTTCTTGCATTCTTACTTACAATAAGGAAACACAAAAGATCTACTAAAAAAGTGGTTACAAGAAAAAACTCATAACCACCACAGAAATGTCTCTAAACTTAAAAACACAAACACCTATATTTATATATATACATCTAAAGAGATTTATTGTATAATATTACAAGACAAATTGTATTTTAACTAGAATACCTATTATCAGATTTGTCTAGGTTTCTATTTGACAAATGTAATGCTATATTTCAATTGTTTTTTATTTTGTTGATTTCTTTCAATATTGGTTACTGCTTGACGGGTTTGTGTTCCATTAAATAGCATTTTTACTTATATAGAGAAGTACATAATTATTTAGAAAATTAAATTTTAAGTCTTCTTGGCGTTTGACCAAATATTAATTTCCGGCATGTTCAGCTTTAATTAGTTGTGCATGTTTTTTTTTGCTTAAAATTAAAATTTATAGCATTTAATACTCTAAAATATTGAAGGTTAAATGTGAAAGATAATATGCAAGATTACTATTTAGCATGGTCAAACATAATAATTTTATTTGTAGTTACATTTATTATGATGATGGGAATTTCTAATGTGTTTTTAGGAATGATTTTTGGATTTTGTTTATATCATTTTATTTTCTTTAATGATGATTTGATGGGACTTGATTAATGAGAAGATTTTATAAAACCAAATTCAACAATGTAAAAACTCAATATGACGGCAAGGTGTTCGATTCAAGGTTCGAGTCTGTGTGCTATGCTAAAATCCTAAATTACATGCATTCAAGAAAGGACTTTACATTAGAAACTCAAAAGAAAATAAATATAAAAGTTTGCGATACCATCATAGATTTTGAAATCACCTTTAAAAGTGGCGATAGCTTCTTGCTTGATGCTAAAGGCCTGCAAACACCTTTATCTAGAATAAAATATAAGCTTGTTAAATATTTTCATGGCAAAGAAGTTGTCCTAATCAAGAAACTAGAGGATCTAGATGTGTTTTTCAAATCCAGATGAATGTATATGCTCAGGAAAGAGATTACATTGGGAATATGAAAAAGAGATCGAACTTCAGAATGCTAGAGAAAGAGAGACATTTGACGTTAGCAGAACAATCCTTAATAGCTATTTAGAACAAGCGGGTATTGAGCATTTTAAGAAAGAACCTAATGAAATACCAAAAGATAGAAAGAAAGAAATTCTTCTGTCTAAATTAACAGACCCAGTTAAGTACCTCTTAGAAGTTGAGACCTGCATCAACAAGGAACAGGGAGGGTTTTTCTTTTATACGCTTGTTGAAAAGATTGCTTTAGACCAAGAAGTAAAAGCTGAATGTTTGTATGAAGAATATAACGTTTACAATTCAATTTTGAGAGGGATCTAATGCTACCAATAGCCGCTTCGATGGGCATATACCAACTTTTATCCGGAGCTTCTTCAGCAGCTTTTAGATATCTTACAAAAGATAAAGAAAGACAGATGCTACAAGCCCAGTTCGACCCCAATACAATCGAGGGAAGACAAAATATAGATAGATTCTTGCAGACATCTATGGTCGGCGATCTTGGTGGGAAAAGTAGTCAGAGAGGTAATATGGCTTGGCAAAATAATATGGCTAGAAACATTTCAACCCTCCCAATAGATTTACAGAGTAATTTTTTAGGACGAGTAAACAATGTTTCAAATTCTCCAGAGAACTTTGATTTTATTTCAAATAGGGTATCGTTCTTTAACAATATGAATGAAAACAAAGATAAATCTTCAAATTTAGTAGTAAATGAGAATTATAGTAACCCTATGCCAAAAGCAAATAGTCAAAATCTTCAAGAAGGTCAAGGACAAGACTTTGAATGGTTTCCATCAGGTGGTCTTTATACCGTTGATCCGTATGAATTTGAGGAAAGTCATGCTGCAAAATGGAGAGATTCTATAGATGGAGCATGGTACAAAAATAATAAACAAACATAGGATATTATAATGGAAAATACAAATTCACAATCAGTTAAAAATGAATCTTTGTCAAAAGAAGAGATGTCTATTATTAATAACAAAGAGGCTTTATTCCAAATGCTGGAAGACAGTGATAATAGACAATCTGAAAGGCAAGAGTTAGAGCAAGTGTTAATGACAATGGCTAGCGAGATTGAGGGTCTTAAACAGCAATTAAGCCAATTAACAGGTCAAGGTCAAGGTCAGGATCAAAATGGAGGGGCAGTAACTCCTATGAATCCAGACAATAGACAGGCTAATATAGAAAATAATATGCTTCAAAACCTTGGGAAAAGCATGGGTATAGGTGCTAATAATGGACAGTAATAGCAGTCAAATTCAGCAAGTAAATCCTAGCAACAGTATAGGCTTAGATGCAGTTTATACATATTCCCCCGGATCTAAAATAGCACAAGACCCAATGTATCGCGCTATTCAGTTCTTTGCTGCTGTAACTCCTCACATAATAAATGGTATATCTACTGCTTCCAAAATCATGGCAAATAACGCTTTATCTGAAGCAGAGATCATGGCCTCTAAGGTTCCAGACTCAGAAGACTTGAAAGCAGGGTACAATGAAGAATCTAAAAGAACATACGATAAGTTTAATACAGCTAGACGGTGGGCGATATTAGGGGGAGATATAGCAACATCTCAAATGATATCTAATCAGATGAACCTTCTAGAAGATAGCATGTATGGAAGCAAGAACTCAGTAATGAATGAAGACGCTCTTGCTAAACAAGGCTCTATGGAAGAAAATAGTGCTATATCAGAAGCTATGGAAGTTGCCAACTCTATAAATTCAATTCTTTCAAAAGATAAAGAAGATGCAAATCAATCACTATCATCTAATTTTCAGTTTGCAGGACTAAAAAATATAAGAAACAATGCTACTGGGAGTGCGACAGCTCTACTAAATAACCTTGTATCTAGAGGCTTCGTAGAAAACAAAATGGATAACATAAAGCTTCAGTCTATCCTACAAGCATATAAAGAGACATTTGAGGTAGACAGAAGAGCTAGCAGGGTTCTTGATCGAGCTCTTGATATGACTGAAAGTAGCTATTTAGAAGAAGAAACAAAAAAAATTCTTTCAAAACCATCTTTTGGACAATTAAAAGTTAAAAAAGATTTAATAGGAAAAATATCAAAACATAAAGATAAATTGGAATCTTATAGTGAAGGTTACGAAGAAGCAAGGAGATTGAAAGAAAAGATATATGAACTTAGATATTCTATGAGGTAGAAAAATATGGATGCACAATTAAATCCTTCTATTAATAACCAAAAGTACAATGCTACCAATGTTCTTACTGCGGTTGGACAAGGTATTCAAACTTTAGATGAATCAGCCAATGAAGGCATGGATATTTCAACTTCTAGATTTCCATTCTTTTCTGGGATAATTAAGAACCCAAATAGAGAGAAACTAGCTTATATAAATAAAATGGCTCACACGGCTACTAATGGGGCAGAAGTTGTTTCGCAATACAATAAAGGGATTCAGAACAAAAGAGCTTTAAAACAGTTCGTGAATAACCAAAAGGGTGCCATTCTAGGCTCAATAAGAGAGAAATCTAAAAACGATATAGCTTCTCAAATTAGCTTGTTATTATTATCCAGACGTGTGAACGAGATCAATTTTGAAGAAGCTGATGAAGATGTTGCTTACTCTTTGATTGATAAATTAACTTCTCTTTCCATAGCTACAGACGCAGGAATGCTTCCATCACAATTTATAAAAGAGAATAGAGTTTTCGATTATCTAGATGATATAAAAAGGAATAAGCAAAGTAAATTTCTAAATGAAGTTTCTAATTCAGATCATTCTATTGTTAAAAACCTATTGAAGGGTGGTGTTGAAGGATTAACAGCTCCTGCCGTTGAATTGCTAGACGGTCTTATAGATATTCCATTTCATCTTCAAGGTACTAGAAGAGTTCAAATCCTTAAAAACTTAATTGAAAGTGCTTCAGATTCTATTATTGGAAAAATTTCAGAGGAAGAAAAGAATACTACTTCATATAAACTTGGTTTAGCTGGTGGGAATGTAGCATTAGTAGGTTCGATGGTTGCATCTGGGATACCTGCCATGGAAATATTCAAAAATATGGGGATGTTCTATTTAGGCAGAGAAGCTCTACAAGTTATAGGTCTGGATGACAGAACCACAGACAATATACTATCTGCTACATTAGCTTTGAATTGGGGAAAGAATTTCTTTAACAAGAGTTCAAGCGGAAGAGGCGCGTATAGCGGTATACTAGAAAACGATTCAAGTACTTTAAAAAATTATCAAAATGGATATTCAAAACTTGCAAAGAGTGATCCACTATCTTCAATGCAAGTAACTAGCGAAGCTAAGAATGCTAGAGCCAATGAAATCCTTGCTGATGCATTTAAAAAAGAAAAACAAACTTATGTTTCAAATTTTAACGAATCTATAAAGACATCGCCACAAGAGTCTCTTGATAAATTAGAAGCAGTGAGCAAATCTATAGAGAAACATATTCCGAATTATCAAGAAGAAAGAACTCCAGTTAATCTCATGGAAGTTGCATTGGCAAATGAGTGCTTATCAAATGACGTTCCATTAGACTTAACTTTAATTCCCGGTGAGACAGGAAAAAAATTCGCTACTGCATATTCTGAAAATGCTTCTAAGAATGATTCTGCTTCAAAGTTGTTAGAAATTCAAGGATTGCAAAGAGAGGCCTTCTCTAATTCTATAAAGAAAACTGTCTTTGGAGAGGATTTTGTAGATTCATTAGACTCAACTTCTCAAGAAATAATTTCAGATGAATTCTTCAACCAATTTCTTACTACAAGAACGCAGATGAATGAACAAAATTATGACATGGCTAATAAGAGAGTTAATGAAGTCATAAAGGCTATGTTTGATTCTTCTAAATTCAATAAAAACCAAGGAAGACAATCTATTATTCAAAGAAGAACTTCAAAGATAAAAAACTCATTTAACAAGAAAATTCTAAATATTAGAAATGTTGAGAATACACAACCGTCATCAGCTGTTAAATTTGAAGCTAAGAGATTAGAAAGCGCTTTAAAACTTCTTAAAAAGAAGGGCTTCGATCCTATAAAAAATATAAATGAGAAGCTAGGGTGGTTAGAAAATGACCCAGTAACTATCTTTAATGAAGAAGAATTACAAGCTTATACAGTAATTAATGAGGCAAAAAAAGAAGTTGGTAAGGTTCTGAAGCAAGAGGCTCTAGATAAAGATGGAGGATATAATAGCGACCAAAGAAAAGGCCTAGAGATGTTCTATAATCTTTTGAGAGAACATGGCCTATACGCGATCAAAGAGCTTACAGGTAATGATGCTATAGTTGATACAATTAAAAGAGCTGACGAGGTCTTTAAAAATGAAATAAGGTCATTTGAAAGCATTTTAAGAGAAGATTTTGGAGCTAAAAATACTATTAAAAAGTTTGAAAGTGCAAAACCATCTAGAAAATTAGAATTCTTAAGAAGAAAATTAAAACAACTTGAAAAGCACATGGATGATTTTAACTTTAAAATTGATTCTTCAAGTTCTCCAAAAGCATTATTAACTGGTGGTGAAATAAGACCAAACAGCTCTCTTATTTCTAGCTTAGATAAAATAAAGAATAAAGTTGCATTAGACATGCTGAAATCAAATGGATTAGTAGACAAGACAGGAAACTATTCAGCTGATTACAAAAAGCTTTCTGCATTAGATACTTCTAAATTTGAAAACTATTTAAGCGAAGCTCAGTTTACTTCATTAGAGCAATCTGTAGATTTAGCAAAAAGAAAGTTTGATAATGAAAAATTAGCAAGAGAAATGTATTCTGGAATAGTGGACTTAAGCAAAAAGACATTTAGAACTCTAAGAAGAAGCAAAACAACAGCTTTATTAGATTTTATTGAAGGTATCAAGCAAATAATTAGTTCTAAGAATAAAGAAAAATCAGTTTCAAGTGAATTGGTTTACAAGCTAGACAAGGTGTTAGAAGATACATCTATTTCGCAAATAATATATGGTATTTTTAAGAAGCTATAATAATGAAATCAGTTAATAGAGAAGTTAGAAAATTAGAAGAAGAAAAGTTTTCACATATAAATTCAGAAGGAAATAAAGTCATTTCTGAAGACCCAGTTTTAGATTATGATAGAGAGATTGTTTATCTAGAAAAAGACATTCTTAAAGAACTGGAAAAGTGTGAGAAAATAATATTCTCAGATTTAGATAATAACAAATTATATGGAGATTCAACAAAATTAATTTTAATATGGAAAATTTTATCATATCCGTCATATTCCCCATCGTACATAGTTCGATCCTTATCTTTTTACTTTCAAGTTAGAGAAGAACTTGTAAAGCACGTTTTAACAAGAAATAATTTCTATATACTGCAACGACTCAGATATGTTTGTAAAGGCTTCTTAGATGTCTTAGAAAGGTCTTTAGATGCAAAACAAATGCTAGGACAAGAAAGCTCTGAAGTATCTCAATCGATGAATATTGGAGCTTATGCAAGAGGTGAAAAAACTCCAACTCAAAATAAAGTAACAATCACAAAAAAGATCCCAGACTGGATAAAAAATATACTATTCAATAACCAAAAAATCTTCTCTTGGGAAGAACAGGAAAATATCAAGCATCAAGATACTTTATTCTTTCAAGAGTACTATAAGCTCGACCAGAAAGACTTTGTTGTTCTATCAAGCAAGATTGAAGAGACCTACAAAAAATTCTCTGATTATATACCAGATATCAAAGAAAAATATTCTTACCTTTGCTCTCAAAAAGATATAGCTGATTCAGTTATAGAATCATTGAAAGATGAAAAAGATGATATTCACTATTTGCTATTTGAATCTGGTTATCAATCAGGGAAAACATTAATACAAAGATGGGCATTTGCGCAAATACTGAACTTAGCTGTTAACACTCCCGGAATCAAACAGACAGACATATTCGTGATGGGTTATTCTATTTCTTCAGCTCATAGAAACATCATTTCAAAATTTTGTGATGAGTATGGATTAGTAGCTCCATCTCCAAGAAGCACAGTTTGGTATCCTCATAGAAATGTAAAGGTCTCAATAACAACATCAAGACTTCTATCTCATGACTCTATAGTCGGATCTTCAATCTCATGTCTAATCCTTGATGAACAGTCAATAGCAGATATAAAGACATACAAGCAGGCTATTGGTCGTCTTACAGGGAGAATGAAGGATGCAAAGGGCTATAATAAGACTTTCGTTGTAGCAACCAGAAACCCTTCTACAATATCAAAAGTTTCGAAACTGGCTGATGAATATCCCGGGATTAAAAAGCATATAATGTCTTGCTCCTCAAATCCAACCTTAACAGAAAGAAACAAGCAGATAGCTATCATGAATGCTGGTGGTGAAAACACAAATGCTTTCTTAAATAACTGGCATGGAATTGCTATGCCTATAGACATTGAAAATCTAATTTTCCCCCAAAAGCATTTATCATCCTCAATACATCCTGTTCTTTCTATTGCTGAGGAAACGTTCCTGAATAACGAAGAAGAAGGGATCTGGAAGCCTATGTATACATGTATAAATATAGGCCACGATAACGGTTACTACTCAGGTGCTGGTTGGGTAGCATCAGGATTGATGGAAGTTGTTAAGAAAAATAAAATAAAACGAGAAATACACATATTGAAAGAAATTTACTATGACACCGGCCATGGTAGAGAAGACCATATAAATGCAAAGAAAGATGGTGACATTGTTGCTCTAGTAAAAGAGATGCTACAATATACAACTAGAGTATCTCTGACAATGCCTCATGATAGCACTTATAACTACAATCATACCAAGAAACTCATAGACTCAACATTTAAAAATTACAATGTTAGGGTGATTCTTTATACAGAAAAGGTGAGAGTTAATGATGTTGTGGATGCTATGAGGCTAGCATTAGAGTTTAAAAAGATTAAGATTGATGGCCTATGTAAAATACTAATAGACCAGATGAATCAATATCAATACAAGAAGAATCAAATGATGGGTGAGAGCGAAACTGGAAAGCCCATGGATGAAAAATATGTAATACATAAATCCTTTGATCACTTGATCGATGCATCTAGATATAGTATACAATTCTTCCTTAACCATGTAATGGAAAATCTATCATTGAATTTTAAGACTAAAATATTATAATTGAGAAAATTTAAAAAATAGTTCTTTTTTATGAAAACTAAAAATCTTTTTGAAGATTCAATTATAGAGAAAACAAAAAATTTCCTTTATACAATATTTGGATCTAAGGCTAAGAAACACACATTTTACAATTCAGACGCAAATCATTTAATATCATCAAAAGATGGTTTGAGATGTACAGTCAATGGATTGAGAAAATTGAACCATCCTTTAATAGAACTTGTTATTTCCCAACAAAAATATGCAGAAGACCATGCTGGAGATGCTACAACTACCAGCGCTTTGTGCTACATAGAAGGTCTGAATGAAGCATTATCAGATGCAAAAAAGTGTGATTCAAGTGAAGAAATAAAAAGAATAGCATTCACAGAGTCTGAAAAAAGAGATTTAGAAATTTACAACTCAATTTTGTCTTACAAGAATGATAAGTATAAGGAAGATATTACAAGAGACAACCTTGAAAAAATGATCAATGGGATCCTTTCTAGTGAGTCTCATCTTCTTGATGAAAGCAATATCAAAAATCTAATTGATTATTTCTTCTCAAAATCTGCTGGAATAAGAATTGATCCTATAAAGCAATCCAAGTATGCCAAGAGAGTTAGTATAAAAGCTAAGAATGACTTTGGTATAGATGTGCTAGTAAAAACAAAATTGCTAGATGTCATTCACTATCCAACTATAAATTTGCATAATGATTCTCTAACTGATTTCGATGTGGAATATTACTCAAAAATTCATGCCTCTCTGGTAAATGGCAACCATGTTAACGACCTTTCAAAACCAGTAGTTTTCTGTAGAACATTGACCCAAGAAGCATTAGACTTAGCAAATAAAGTTGGATTGACAGTTCTTACTTTGAAAAATTGTACTTCAGTAAAAACAGATCTTTATTTCAATTCTCTTAAAACAATTTTAAAGCTAGATTTATTCTCTAATGAAATCACAAAAGAAGAAAGGCTTATTGCTATGATATCTTCTATGGATAAGAGTGATATAAAGATAGATAAAGATAGGCTTGAAAATATAAAGAAAGAAATGAATTTTGAAGGAACTGCTAAAGAGCTTATAAATAGTATAAGAGCAAGCAGACCTCAAAATAAAAAAGCTACTGCAATGATGGAAACGCTTCTATTCAATGAAGACAGAGTTTCATTCTCTATTGATGAAAAGGGGCTAAGCCAAATAAGAGCCAATATAAGACACGAAAAGAGCCAATGTGACTCCATAGAAGGACAAGAAGAGTTCGACCAAGTTGAGGCTGTCTTTAACTCAAATAACTACGTTGTAGAAATAAATTCAGAAAGATTCAACGACAAGGGAATATCAGCTTTTGATTCTCTTCACGATGTTGTTACTTCATTGAAAAAATTGAAAGAATCTAAAATTAATTTCTTGCTAAATTCAAGATACATTGAAGATGAAGAATCATTCTCTGAAGCAGGTATAGATAAAAGTCTGTTTAAAATATTGAAGAAAATAAAGAGTAAAGCATCAAAGATATCTGAAAACACTACCTTGGAATCTCCACTTTCAACATTTGTTGCTCTGAGAGCTTGTGCTAATGCATTCCAAGATGCTTTGACTATGAACAACCAAACGGTGATTGATAATGGATAGAACTTTAATAGAGAAAACTATATCTAAAAATAGTAAGGCTCTTGGTGAATATGAAAAAAATCGAAGAGAGCTAATTGAAAGAGAGTTAAATAGAAACAATGTTAAAGAGCTTGGATTACCAATTTCTTATGTAATAACTTTGAGAAGCATGCTGAGTGAGGAAAAAGATCTGGAAAAATTTGTAGATTGCGTATTCGATGTCTCTTCTGAATATACAATGACAGACGATGCAACCACGGTAAATTTGAATGGATCTCAAAGAAATGTTGTTAAATTAACAGTAAATTCAAATAGCTACGAAATCACCTCAGGAATTCCTACAAAAATGAAATTATGTGATATAATAGAAGGGCTTTCCTCTCTATATATGGTTAGATATTTCTCTTCTAGGATATCTTCAGATGAAGCTAGCAAAGACGGTTCTTTAATGGATAATTATTATTCAAAAAGGAATTATCTTAATGACGATCTAGAGCTAATAAATTTGGATGTTAATGTGAAAACAAAATTGCCTCCAATCACTTCAATGAAAAATATTGATGGGCAAAATGTTGTTAACTTTGAGCCTTATGACAGGAATAAGATATCACAATATCACAAGTTTGCAAAAATACAATGTTTGAATGATAAAAAGAAAATGGTAAAATAATGTCTAAACCTTCAATAATAATTTCTGAATGCTTTATCACAAGGGAAGCAGAGGCAAAATCTTCCAAGAAAGGCAACACTTTTTTTAATATAGGACTTGGTTACGAAGCATATAATTATCTTTCAGGAGAAACTGAAACATTTTTTTGTAATGCCATATTCTTTTCTGATAACCTATTTTCAAGAATATCAAAATTGAAGAGGGGTACTAGAATATCTGCATCCATGAGATTAGACAGTTTTAATGAAAAATCTTTGTCATGTGGTTTATACGACTTTAATTTGATAAATAAAAATACTTCACAAGAAATTTCAAAAGAAGAATCTAAAGAATTGGATACTATTATAGAAGATGAAATGCCATTATTCTAAATGGTATGATTAACATAAAACATATCTTTGAATCTATTCGTTGTTTTTATATTCCAGAACTTATCTAATGTTGTTTTACTCAATACTCCATGCCTAGAAAGCATTCTGAATATTACTTCTTTGAATTTCAAAATTCTTTTATTGGAGAATACAAAATTACCCCATAGATTTTTAAACATTATATGTACTGAATCATACATTAGAACTTTGCCCACTTCTTCGAACTTACTAAAGAATTTGAATCCATAAAGTGTAAGCATCTTCTTTATTGAAGAAAAGAGAACTCCGTTATGAATAAATGGGTTCTTTTTTGCGTTAACAGATATTAAATTGAATATCCTATGCATTCTTTCATACTTAGCGTGCTCGCAATACTCCTTTTTTGAAAGTATCAAATAATCAAAAGTGAATAAAACCGGACTTCTTCCTATGTAGTTCTCGGCAACGCAAGGACTTAATGTGACGAATATATGATTCTTGTTAGAGAAAATGCCTGTAAGGCTGTTTAAAATCTCAATAAGGTCTGTTTGCTTATTCATTATATACTCATTATGTTCTTCAAAGAGTATTATTTTTTTGAACCTAGCCATTTCCACTGCATGGACATCTCGAAAATCTTTCACATCTTCAATATATATAGCGGCCTTTATCAAATTTTCTCTAATGAATTCACAGTCTTCTTCACTCTGTGCAATATAAAGTGTATCTGTTAGGGTTGAATCATGGTAAAGTTTATTTATATACAGAGGAGGAGCATAATCAGTTGTTTCAACTTCTAAATTTTCATTCAGTTTATATTTGTAGCTGCTTTGGTAATTACCCTGCCTTACAATGAAATACAAAGTTCCATCAACATCATAGTACTTTTTATAAGTTGAATTTTTTGTAAGATTATTCTTAATAAAATCTTTTATTATTTCATCTTCATTAAACATAAAAAAACCCTCTAATTGAGGGCAATATATAAGTTAATATATAAATAGTAAAGTTTTTATTAAGCAGACGGGATGAATGTAGTTGCTATTGCAGACAGGGCATCTGTTCCGGTTCCCAGAGCTGCTTGGGTTATATGTACATTAAATGAAGAAATCAAATTCAACTTATCTTGTTCTTGTAGAGTGTATCCAGTTTGAGCATCAAAGCTGAAGAAAAGATTTCCAGTTGTATTCAAATAAGAATTTGCTTCTAGAGTTATTGAAGAGTCAGCAGGTGAAGCAGCATCGTAATTAACTGATTTTACATCTAAGAAGACTTTTGTGTTTTTCTTAAATGCTGATGAATTTAACGCTGTATTTTTAGCTAGATCTTTTGGAACTACAACCTTAAGACCACCTTCTTCAGTCATTACTTTTGCAAGATAAGCATAGTCGTAAGACCCTTTCAAAGTAGTTGTTCCTGATACTTGTCCTTCCATTGACAGTGTCATAGGATAAGCATTATAAATCACTTTTGCTGATGCAGCTGTTGCAGCCACAGTTGTTTGCGAAACTGTTCCTAGTGTATATACACCACCAGTAGCAACTGCAAGAACTGTAAATACCTTTTGAGCTAAAGGAGACGTTTCTATAAATAACTTATCCCCCACCCTTGCATTTATTGTGGTTGAAGTAAATGTGGCTATATTTGTTGCCACCTCGAATTGACCATCAGCAGAATTTCCAAATATATAAACACCTGCAGTATTAGCAGAACTTCTTACTACGGAATCTGCAGGAGGGGTAGCTCCAGCAGAATGAACATAAGCAATATTCTTTTCTAAATCAGGGATCTCAATCTTATATTTGTAATTCGCAGATAGAGCTGCATTAGAAGTAGTGTCTTGAATTATTAATGATTTGGTAGAAGCTGGTATGGTGAATGAGGAACCACCAACTAAATCAATTGTTCTAAAATTAATATTTTCCATTTTAATCTCCTGCTTTTAAGCTGTTGGTAATCTGTAAGTGAATATGTGCTCTCTTCTTTGTACACCGATGTTTATAACGTTTCTTGATGATATGTGATAGTGAGACGCTATAGGTGAATTTGTTAGAGGGTCAGTAATAAATATTCCATCATTTGAAATTGAAGGGTTTGCAATCATGAATGAATCACCACCAAAGATATAAACGATCTCATCTCTGTAGCTAGGGTTTGAACACCAGCTTACTTGTAGGTTATCAGGCGCATATACCCCTAGAGAGTAATTTGAAATATTTGTTGCTCCAGCATATTGCCAGTTTGAAATAAATCCACCGTCATTCAATTTCTTATAAGCTTCTGCAATTTTTCTTGAAGCTCGTGGTGATCCAATGCAGGCAAAGGCTTTCGTAACCCCAGAAGTGTTGATTTGCGTTGTCGCCAAAGATTCTTGGAACACTTCAGCTCCTTGTCTTTCTCTAAGAATTGTTATAATCTCGCTCAGATCACTAGCCATATCTGCTATTGAAGAACCATTACGTCCTTCTCCATCTGAAGCCAATCTTTCGCACAATTTCAACTCAAGTAATTCTGCCTTGTAACGAGCAAGTAATCTAGTTGCTAAAATCGCAAAAGACATTTTTGATTGGTTTTGGAATTGCTCTGATACAACGATTGAAATTGGCAACCATTCTTCTGAAATTTTAATGCTTCCTACTCTTGGAGATGCTTTTCTGAAGCCATCAGCCATTGATGAGTCATCAAAAGCAGTTAGATTCTTAGGTAGCAACTCTAGAGGATACAATTTAGGTATAACGAAAGTTCCAGCTGTATTTTTATACCCAGATATATCTAGAGGAGTTGCACATGCTGTTATAGGGAAATTTGTCATAGACTCAGATATGAATTTTGAAATTGCCACATCTGTTTGGAGTCTATCTATTCTGTTATTATTCTTTGAAATAATCATAATTTAAATAATCCTTTTAATTCTGTTTTCAACAAAACTACGCTCCTCAATATTTTTAAGAGCATCGTTCGAAATTTTCATAGATTTATTTAGAGCATCACTATATTTTACTCTTGAATGAATGTCTGAATCTGAAGCTTTTATGCCATTTCTTAATAGCTCAACTTCTTCCATATCCAGAGTATCATTTTCAATAAAACAAGAAGAAACAGTAGGATCAAAAATATCTCCAAGATTTTTTAGTTTTTTTGAATAAAGGTTGACTATTCCTATGTCATCTCCAGATGCATTCTGCACTATCTTAACGATAGATTTTGGATACAGCTGATCGATGGTTTTCCCTTTGCTAGCTAGAACGTCTTTATGGATACATCTATTAGTTTCTGGATATTCATTTGCCTCAAAGCTATCTAAATTTGCTCCGAAGTGACTTACCCCACCATATCCCTTGTATTCGAAACTTCTATTTTCATTTCCACCTTCGGAAGTGAATTGTTTTGAAGCACTCTGAATATATTGAGCAGTATCTATCATTGAATTCATATTTGATTCTAGTTCGTCCACAATGTCATTATTAAATTCTTTTGAATCCAATAAGACTTTTGTTTTCTCATATAGATTTTTATATGCATCCTTATCTTTTTCTAAACTTTCAAATTCCTTTTTAAATTTAGGAATTACAATCTTTATTCTGTTTTCTAATAATCTTTTTTCAAATGAAGAATTGGAAGCTTCTTGAACAGCTTTTTTGAATTCGTCAGATTTATAAAATTCTTTTCTAACTTTATCAACTATTTCTTGTTTCAACTTTTCTCCTGATTGAATTTCTTCATTTGTTTTTTCTTCTTGCAAATCTTCTTGTTCCATTTTTTAACCTCATTAATTACATAAATATTTCGCCAGTGTTTGGCATTTCTGAGACTTTCCTGTGCCTTACAGAGCTTGACCAATCCATGTATGTAAGAGCTTCCCCTTTCATAGTAGGGCATTCCATTCTTTTTCCCCCTTCTGCTTGGGCTGGTGCTGACGCATAAGAACTACAGTCATTGAACGTTCTCATTGTGTAAATAGGGTCTTTAAACCCACCTTCATTTTTCATTATTTACCTTCAGTTTTTGTTTCAGTTTTTATTTTTTCTGCTTCTGCAAAGTATTTTTCAGCCATAGCGTCGTCTTTCTTTGCTTGTGCTTGAGATTTCATAGCTTCTGAATTAGCTTGCTGAGATCTAATTCCCTCTAATTTCTTTTCTTCAGATAGGACTTCATCTATAATTTCTTGATCAACATTCAAGATTTTCATCATAAGTCCTTTAGAAATTGGGAATTGTCCCGGATCTTTTTCATTAAGCTGTTGGATTTTCTCTAAGCTTCTTTCTTTAGAAGTTTGTTGGTTAGCATATGTAGACTCAACAAGTATTTTTTCTTTCCTTAATTCTTCAATAAAAATATCATTCTCATTGATGCTCTTATCAATATCTCTATGGAAATTTTTCCTATAATCCAAAGATTGATGCCACAAAATATTCCCAATGCAATTAGACAAAATATCCAGAGATTTAAATAAAGATGAATTAAGTTCTGATCGGTCATCTTTTCTCAGTCTTTCTTGGTCTGCACTGTTAAGATTTTTTGTAGTTGTAGTAATGCTCAATTTTTCCTGAATAGAGTTCTTTATAAATTGAATAGTTTGAGAGATGGTTTGGGAAACTTCAGCAGGAGGAGTTGGGAATAAACAATTTTTTATGTCTCTACCCTCCAAATTTTGCATGTATACAACACCATTTTTTAGATAATCATCAGGCAAAGACTTATCAACTAATATGTCCTTTTCCAAAAATATGGAAGAGTTCATGCTGTTAAGCGTAGCGTTATGCATGGTTGATTGCAGAGAAGCTAGAAGTAATAAATCATTTTTTAGGTAATCATATAATCCGAAAAACAAATTATTTCTTGAGTCTCTATTGCAATCAGTTAGGAATAATGGGCATATAGGCATCAAATTGCTTTCAATTATTTCAGTTTCAAGATGAACGTCATTTAAGAAGTGATCGCAGGCTACAGCGTCCTTTATTTGCGAAATGTTGTTTGCATCTTTTTTATCTTCTAAAATAATTCTCCTATATATTCTGTGGTATTTGCATTGAGATGAAACTATCTCATTAAGTCTTTGATGCTCATTGACGAACTTTTCTGGGTCAACTTTCACTCTCTTTCCCTTCTTAAGGAACAGATTTTCATTATTGTTAATAAGAGTATCCATCTTATATAGAGTGCAAGTATCAACTTTGTTGTATCCCTTTTTGATAGCTCTATCAACTTTTTTAGAAGAACCAAATATATCTCTTGCTATTGATGAAGAAATTATTTTTTCAGCGAAGAAGAAGCTGCATTTTTTTGAAAAAGCGTGTTGCTCCATCACATCATTATCAATTTCATAGAAGCATGAATAAATATCTAAAAGTTCAAGCTTGGATTTTCCTTGTGTATTGAAGTTATTTATTAAAAGAAATGCGCAACCATCCATCAATGCTTTTTTGTATGCGCTTGTTATATACTCTATAGCTTGTTCGTCTATATAGAAGTCAGATATGTACTTATTTGAGAATGAAATATCTTTATTTAAATCTGAATCTCTCAAAGAAATAACAGGCTTTTTAATGTTCTCCCTGCAAATTGATAACAGCCTTTCTATGTCTGGCAATAGATCATAAGGAATCACACTTCTACCAGCCTTTCCTATGACGTCTTCATAAGCTAATGGATTTCCTTCGCAAGCAAGTCTTTTTTGTGCACAGCTACTCCATATAACAGGGAATTCAATCTGCCCTTTATTTATCAAATAACTTTTTAAAGCTTCAGTATTTTTCTCTCTCTTTTTTTCCTCGGTAACGAATATGTTATCCCCTTGATCAAAGCCTTCGGTTTTATTAAAGCTGTAATTTGTGTTTTCTGAATTAGCATCAACAAGATTGGTCATAGTCATATAAGCACAATTATAATAAGAGTAATAAATATGTTATTAGCATTGAGAGACTAAAATGTCAGTAAAAATTTCTAATCTTAAAAATCAAATTGAAAGGTTCTCTTCCAACCTAGGAAATCTCTCTGATCAAGAGGCCATCAACGCTATCGGAAGCTATCTTTTATACTGGTTCCCAGTCGCTTTACAGGCAGAGGAACTCGTCACATATATAAAGCCAGATGAGTGCGTAAATTTCTGTGTTATAAAGTGGAATTTACAGGCTGAAAAATATATGAATTATATTCCCGATCTAAGCTTTCTTAAATTCCCAATAGAAAACTATTTGAAAAAGACAATAAATAACTTTATTCAGTTTAAGAATATCTATAATAATTACTGGGTCGAACATATAACTGAAAAAAGCACCTACATGGCTAGATCACGTCCAAGAATATTTGTAGATAAACAAAATTGGACAACAGATTCTCAATTTGTATTTCAGGATAATGACAATTTGGTGAATGCATTTTATGTTCGAGCTATAATTGATGATGGTAGAAGAAAAACTAATATAGAAATAAGAGAGGCTACAGAAAACACATCCAGCGTTTTAGAGGAGGGTTATACGTTAGCTTTGAATTTTGAAGACAATACAGTAATAGTTTCTTATACTGGGGCTATAAAGGACGTTAAAATAACATTAGAGACCATATACCATACAGAACCGTTGATACTTGCTACTCCAGATAATAAGGTATTCATTTCAAGACATAATTTTTGTGATAACCACTTTAGATATAATGCGATAATAAAAGTTCTTCTAAATCCCAGACTGCCTTTCTCCATAGATGATTCTTTAGAGAGTTATTTGATAAATTATTTAGATCTTATAGCCTCAGGAACTGCATACATTATAGAGTTATACCGAGATGGGATTGAACCAAGCCAGACCTCAGAGAACTATCAAAAAATGTTGGCTACTTTCAATGTAAAAAGCGATCAAAAAGATCAGTTCAATAAAGTTAATAATTTTTATAAGAGTAGATTTTCTACTAACGTTAACAATTCAATGAACGATTTCTGGAGAGGAGGTTATATAAATGGCTTCTAATCAGCAACCTAGCAATGCTAGATACACAGAATTTGCTTATAATTCATCCATCCATGATACGATCCCATCGCTAGCAACAGATAATAAAAGCTTTCTTAATCTAAACTTTGAGCCTGCATACGACGGGATAAGAATGGTTAAAAGAAAAGGAATGGATAAGTTATTCCCAGAAGCAGATTACTCAATTCCTCCTTTCCAAGATAAGATAAATGGAACTGAAATATTGTTATCAAGAGAAGTTATAACTCTTCAGGGAAATTTCTTAGGAAACCCAACAAGAGTGGTGAATAACTTTGATTTCAATGTAGTAATATCCGTTTGGGCATATAAGAAAACTGGTGATGCAAATAATATATATTCTCTTGGGTTCTCAATAAACAGAGGAGATAAAAAGATTTTCCTAGATTACACAAGCATTTCTTCAAACAAGATTGAGGATATATATGCAAATAGAAGGTCTGTAGAGGTAGAAAAAGTTGGTACAACATACACTGCCACTGAAGCATCGTTCTACATATCAATAAATATTGAGGGAACAACTCTAAATTCAGTAGAAAATTCTATTTTATTCATAGCTCAGCCTCTAATAAGAATAAATGTAACTGATTATTTCAATAATACATTCACAGCAGAATTATACAAAGATGCAAGCAATAATGATAGATTCGTAAATACAAGCTCTTTGAATACTTCAAACCCAACTGTAAATCCTATTAAGCTTTTCTATTCTAGCGGAAGAGCTTTCGCAGTAAATGGAATCAGAGACAGCCAACAGACATTTCCTAATAATGGATTACCCGTTTCATTTTGGAAATCAACACTTGATTTGGCCTCTAAACCTGAGGGAAATTTTTTCCTAAAAGACGATAACACAATTTTGTTTACAACTGAATCAAATGAAACAACGTTTTTGATAACAGACAAGAGGTTTTACGCAGTTACAATAGGATCTTCTGGGCAAGACATCGATGTGAAGGAAATAGCAAACAATATTCTTTCACTAAAAGATGGGCAGATAAGTATAGGAAACGAGTTATTCACTGTTTGCCATGACGGGATATATAAGCTGAATATGAGGCAGCAAATAATAACCCAAGAAGACGTTGACTCTAGAATCTCAGACTCTGTGTTTGGACTTATAAAAAATCTATCTCCTATAAAATCATTCTTTAATGCCGGAAATTCGACTGTTAATTTCGTCTTCAAAATCAGATCTGACAAAGGGATATTAGCAGACCTTTTTTCAAGCTTTGAAGATAATAATTATGTAGACATTGTTCTTAGCAGAAAAATAAAACTTAACAAGAAAACAGATTCAGAACAGTGGACTATATCTACCTATGAAGGAAATATATTTGATGTCGAATCGGTTCCTATCACAGGAGCTTTAGATAGCGTTGCAAGAGCTGATTATGGAATAAGAGTTACTGATTATGAATTTCAGAATGAATTGGTTGTATGCACCGAAGGTGATTGCTTCATTTCTAATAAAGATACTTTAACAGATTTTGTTTCTTCAGGTGATAAAAAACCATATCAAATATTGTATTCAATAAATATTCCTCAAAAAGAATCTATGTATGCATTTTCAGGGAGAAAACGATGTAATTTTGTATCTCTCAAGATATACGTTGAAGTTGAAGAATCTTTTCAAAATTCATCTAGCAAACAATTTCAAGGTGCAGCATATGTTATAGAAAACAAGGATGGCATTGAGTCAGGAACTATTTTAGAAAAGATTATAATATCTGATTCGAATTATGTTTCAGATTCAATCAAACAAGGGCTTATAACTCTAGACATAAACAGGGCTAACCCAAATTCAGTAGTAACAATATGTCTACCCTCAAATTATATAAAATCTGTTATAGGGCATGCTTGTGTTGTAAAAAATACTAAAAACTAAATCAGGAGTTTAGAATGAGTGCATTTGATGATAATTTGGATTTCACAACAGCTGGGAGTCAATTTGTCAATTACACCAATGATTTTTATCAAAGTACAAAAATATTTGTAGAAGCCTTAAAATTAAATTCTTCTGCAGACCCAAATAAAAATGGAAAAACTATATCAATATTGCCATTTTATGTTGATAATGCTGGATTGACTCCACTTCAAATTCAAGATCAGATGTCTTCAGATGTTCTTATTTACTCTCAAAAATCTGCAGATGGCTTGAATGATACATTGTGGTTCATAACTAAAGATAAAGCTATTCCTCCTCAGGATATAATGAGCATTCTATCTAAAATCTCTATATTTTCAGTTGAGCTTCAGAACGGAGACGTAATAAGCTCAGACAATAGTGGGAAAATGAAATTTGATGTTCGAGGTGGACTAAGCATTTCAAAGACTACAAATGCAAATGAAATACTTTTTGATATCTCTTCATTGAATACTGAGATTTTAAATAAGGTTGAAACTATATCTTCGACGGATTCTTCAGTTACTGTAACTCAAACAAGTACAAATCCAAAGGCTTATAATCTAGCCGTTGCTGGCATTCATAGAGATGGAATCAAGACTCTTAATTCTACAAAACCAGACGGTTCTTCTAATTTCAATATAACTTCTAGTGACCAGAAGATATCAGTATCAACTACGCTTGGAGTGATAGATCTAGGCCTAAGAGCAGATATTGATTCAAGTACTCTTGATTCAATTAATAGCGTAGTAGGTGATCCAACAAATAAAAATAACTTAGAATTAAGTATGGATAGTAGATATTTTGATATGTCTACTACTACCCCTAATACAGTATCTTTTTCTGCAGATAAGCTAAATACTGAATTAACAGGATTTGTAAAAGATGTAGAGGCCGGTAATAAAATAAATGTAACGAAAGATTCAGCAATGCAAAAAGTGACTGTAGATGTTGTTCCCGGATCTTTCGTAGAAACTGTAAATGGTGTTTCTTCATCTTCATCAGGAACGTTAAATTTAAAAGCCGGAGCAGGAGTAACAATTACACCGTTGCCAAATACAAATGAAGTTGAATTGACAGCAACTTCAAGTGGAGGTGGAGCAGTTTCAACTCTGAATAATCGAGCACCAGATGCACAGGGAAATTACAGTTTTATTGGCGGTTCAGGGATCACTATCACAGATGGCTCTACGACTGGTGAGAGCATAATCTCTTCAGGAGCAACTAGCGGAGAAAAAAATTGCTTATACTATGACGACACTTCAAATTCTCAAACAGAAGATGGGACATTTGATAACCCTTTCAAGACACTGCAGAAAGCTATAGAAAGGTGCATAGATTTAAACATGGGCACTATTACTGACCCCAATTTTCCACAACAAGATGATGGCTTTTCCATAAGGATTCTTGCACGACCACAAGCAACAAGGGCAATAAAAGAAGATATAGTAATAAATAACTCAAGAGCCCCGTTTTTCTATATTGACATGCCGAACCAGTCTATCGAGGGGAACTGGCAATTTGACTTAGGAAGTCCTGACATAGTGCCATCTAAAGACTCGGCTACCATAGTAGTTGCTTCGTTAGGTGTATATGATTCACAAAATGTTTCAACTCCTTCATTTTTGATAAATGGTCTTACTCAGATAGATGTTTCTGACAACCAAAGTTCAGGGTGGTTCCTAAATCTTGACTGCCAGAATAGGCTTTCTCGGAACAGGGGTAATTTTTTGAGGGTAGATCTGTCCAATTTGACAGAAGAAAACAAAAAGTTAAATCGTCAGTTCATTGCTATCACTGATAGGTGCAACAGATTAACTGAGTTTGACGAGGCAACACAAAGTTCAGATACACCACAAGAAAACATATTAATTGAAGCTTCTAAGAACCTGCAAACCTGTCTTGTTAGATATACTCTAGATGCGAACGACATAGATGACAGATTAGCAAGAAATTCAATAAGCCCATCAGTGAATTTCATAAACTTCAAGGAGATAAACGGTGAGGCCTTCCAAGTATCATTCAACAGATCTGTATATATCGAGGGCATAAATAACAAACAAGGACGACTTTTCACTTACCAAAGTATAAATTCTTCCGAAGAAGATATGCAGACCGCTAAACTGATTAAGGTATCAAATATTGAAAGTAGTGGTATTTCAACTGATACAATTACAGGAAAAGACATAACTGCTTCTGACGCGATTGTATTGCCTGATTCTATCCCTGCAGACAGGACAAAACAAGGGGCAATCTTCTACAACAAGAGTGATGAATCAATCCAATATCAAGCAACTAATGGTTTAATTAAGACTTTATCAACAGGAAGTGGATCGCAGACACAAACTCAAGGATTTGAAATACGAGGCTACAGTTCAACGTTCCCCACTGTGTTTGAATTCAACCACTCTGGCCTTATGTATCTTCCGTATAATGACAACGGAAAACAGGGGCATATAGAGATACAGAACCTTTCAATGAACCTAAGGAGACTTCCAGTTCAGTCAGAAGATGGCACAGAAACCTATCAGCCATACGTAAAAATGGACGATTTCAACTTCAACAGCCCTAATGATTACGCTTCTTACCTTTACTTGAAATTAGACGCAATCTCAAATCTTAGCTCGCAAACAGATGTGGGAACAGCCCTTACAAGAATAGCATTCAATGCTTCTTCTGCTGAAATGGCCTCTAGAATAGAAAAGAATGCTCTTGCTGGGAATGTAATCACTCTTGCTAGAGACTCTTCCACTAATCCAACAGAAAAAACTTGTGAAGTGATCGTTAAAAGCGTGACAATGAATGGATTGGTTATAACTATTGAGGGCTTTTCTAATTTAAATCATGCACCTTCAACTACATCAGAATACAAGCCTTTTGCTAACGATGCTGAATTAATTGCAGCTAATATAGATTCAATTTATTTGGGCTCACACGGTTCTTTTGACCCTTCTTTTGAAGTTAATGATGCGCAAAAACTCTATGGCTCCTTTATAGTTCCAAAGTACTTTTTGACGTTCTTTGCAGCAAAAAGCAATAACAAAAAATGTGCAGTTATTTATCCATTCTTCGCCCCTTTTGCAGACTCAAATCTTTACCAAACAACACAAGCATCATCTTTCTCGGAAAATAAAATAAGTCCCTATATTTCAGAATTTTTGCAAAACAAATTTAATTCTTCAATACATGTTCTTCCTACAGGTATAAATGTAAACTTATACATGATCAATTCGCCTCTTAATAAAACTAATAAACTAACCCAATTAGCTCCTTTTTACATCAGCTACGAATCTAATTTATTTGTTAAAAACTTCCTACTTCCGGCTCCTGTCAGCCTAGGATTGAGTGAATATCTGCAAATGTTCCAGCCATCAATTTTATATGGTTCGAATTCTACATTCCAGAGAAACAATAGCCTCCTTACGGACAGTAGGCGTTTCCTTACAGCAGTAGTGGGAGATGATTGCAATATCTTTTCCGTAGATGTAGTTAATCTGAAGAATGCTACTGAGCCCCTAGATTACATATCAGTTAATGGATCTGTATTCTCTCAAGGCACCTACGGAGGCCGTGACAGCATTAAATGCCCTTATGACATTGTAAGTGCCTTTAATCAAGATAGGCCAAAAGCTGTTCCTCTAAGCAAGCTAGATACAAACGTATTCAGCGTTGGAATAGATGGAACTCAAGAACGTTTATATCTTTTAAATGAATCTGGATATGTTTATTTGGAAGAAGTTGAAAAGCAATTTATGGATAAAAAGATATCCAAAGCAGGTACCCCTGTAGTCCCAATAAGATTCGACAATATAGCTAGAATCAGTACTGGGAATATCTTAAAAGGTATAAAGGTAACTTAAAAGAATTAAAAGGTATTTAAAAACAATTTTAGTAGTTTAAAAGGTAAAAAAAATGGCTGTAATAGAATTTATTTTTGTTGAATATGATTCAGCAAATAACGTTCTGAAGACCGCTCCAAGTAGTACGAATGATAACAACATGACTTCTAGCCAATTCAAGGCTATTAAACATCCAAACACCTTTAGTGCTGACTGGATACGTGAGTATATTAAAGAGGAAAGTGCTATTTATGCTGAGAATGGCGGGCAAAGCGGTTATTTGATAGTGGATATTAATAGGCCAACAACTATTTTCGTAAATTATAATATATATTTGCTAATAACCAATAATCAATTTACAGCTCAGAAGCAAGCAGGAATTCACCCAGAGTCCGTTCATTTCTTGCCATTATCTATAAAAAAGGGTGGTCAGAATCAAGTTCCTGTTTGCACATTCGAAATTGCTGGTGAAAGTTTGAACCTATTTTATGGTACAGGAAGGCTAGGTATTCAGAATGGAGTAGTTGGCTGTCCTTACTTCAATATGTGGAGAAAAAACAGCTTAGACAACACACAAAGCAATATTATTGTTCCGCTGCTAGGTGGGAATATTGTATATTTAACAAATTCCAGTAAGATGGCAGTTGGTATGCAGACATCTGTTCCTGTACAACCAATAACACAGAATAAGCATTGCTATATGGCTACTGGTGCAAATAGCTATGGGGTAACTATTTGTGATGCTAACTGGATCGCGCCAACAGGCAACAGTGATGCGGAATATGATGGTAAGCTAGAGCTTTACACTATGGGCAGTGGAAAAGATGCTCAATGGGGACTTGTAGGTGCTGGTTGTTTTAACCGAGACACGGTTGGAGGGATTGTATCTAATGTTTCTTCAGGTCAGCCAAACTGGGGTTCAGTTTCAACTCATATCAATAAGATAGTTACTGCGGGTTCCGATCCATTTAATCTTGGAGTAAACGTAAATAAATTCGGAGCATTCTTGTATGCGTCTAAAGAGTGTGACGAAAAATCATATCTGAATTCAAATGGTGTCATAGCACAATCAGCTCTAATTATATCTCCTCTTATAGTAGGATCACATCCATTAACAGGAGTTTCGTTCTGTCAAAATCAAAGATTTTCTATTAATGGAGCTTCTAAAAATCAAAAAATCTCTTCTGGGGATACAGGCATTATATATGGGTGTCTAACAAATAGCACTTCTGAATCAGAATTTTTGACTTACATCCAAAATGACTTTGATTTTGAGGCATCTGCAGTATTAGAATCAGTATTACCTCCTTCACAACAAGGCACGTTTTCTGTTTACAATAATGAAACTTCAGCAGGTACAAATATTCAAAATGCTATTTTAGCAGACTACAAAGATTGGCCATCATTTGGCTATGTTTATTCTATTAGAATTGGTCAAACCCAACCATTAACAAATTTAATTTGTTCTTATGGTCAAGCTTCAGGTTTCCCAAGAAAAACTCAATCCTATGAATTCAAGAAAATCTTTTCTGAGTTGCTAAAAAATTATCGTGTTACTGCGCTTAATATTGATTCATTTGCTTCATCTAACCCAAACTTTTTTACTAAAGCGAAAAAGGCACTATATGGGACAAAATTAAACAGCTTTTCAGGGATAGATGCAAGCCAAATGACAACAGATTATGACACGCTTGGTGCAATTTCAATATATAAAATTTCTACAGGTGATACTGTCATAGAAGCAATGAAAACGTATCAGACTCAGGACTTAGGGAATAAGATCGCTTTTCCTAGCAGCACATCAACTCCAGCTCAAACTGGTCTATTTTCTTCTATTTATAATAACAATAACTTGTATTTCGAGGGGCAAGATCCTGTAGATGATTCCAATAAAATAACCATTGTAGACGAAAACGTATTATGGGGGCTAGGAAGATATTATACTACTGTTGACGACCCTAGTCAAACTTATTTAAATCATGGAACGCCATGGATTCTATCAAAACAAACTGTTACAAATTCTAAAACTAAAAATATTCCTTTTAATAGTTAAACCAAATACCTAGAGGAAGCTGTAGGAGTTACAACTACGACATAAAACTAAAAATATTTCAATACAAAATATTAGAGAGGATTTTATTCCTCTCTTTTTTTTATAAAGAGTGGATTGAAGAATTTACTGCTCAAGAAGCTTTGCTTTATCCTGAAAACTCAAATAAAAGCGGAGTGGTTATGTGGGAAGATAGCGGAGCATCTAATTCTTGGATAGCAATAAATTATGGAGTGCTTTTAAACGGGAAAGATTCACGGTTTTCTTCAGTAGGATATCATGATAGTCTTCATGTGGTCCATCTATTTTTAGATGATGACGGTGGAGGGGTCGAGAGCTCAGTTAAGTTAAAGCTAAATAATGAAGAAATTCCTCTTTATTATGAGAAAAAACAAGGACTTACATCAAGGACCCCATTCTTTTCAAATTGGAGAGAAAATTCAACAAGTGGGAATAGCTCAGCTCTTATAAAAGTAACTCCAGTTGACACCGAGACAGACGCACACAATTTCTTTTATGATGTATCTAAAGACGGCTCAAAAGCATGCTGTGTATTTTCAACTCCTATAAAAACAGCTGTGGCTAGCTCTCTTAACAAAAACGTTTTGATAGACGGCAATGCACTCTCAACATCATTTATGCATGTCACAGATGCGAATTTTGTAGGAGATGGAAACCCATATGAGTTATATAGGTTCAAAAAAGACGGTGCTACAGACGATGATGCAACAGCTCATGTTGGGCTTGGGCTTTTTAACGATGATTTTACCAGCCAACCAATTTCTGGAGGAAGCTTTACATCTATTGAGGCTGTTCAGCCAACGATAATAAAAAATGCTCCATCTACTAACCCATACATGCTAAAAAGTGATGCAACATCACAAGGAGCTTTTCTTTATGGTGCAAAAACGTGTGATGAGAAGCAATATAGCGATAGTTCAAACATTGTGCAGGGCATATGCTCGACAACTACAAAAGGAAGTGGTAACAGAGCATTTTTGTTTCATCAAATGTATACCCCTAATAATTTATCGCCAAGTGCAAAATTAATATTAGGAGCCAATGATTTTTCAAGAGTATGTGTTTCAAATGGATATGAAAACCCTGCAGATGATGGTAAAATAAAAGTAATTGAAGATAATGCTCACTCTTGGAAAGTGGGAAGAGCATGTACTCTGATAAATGCTACTCAATTCTCAATTAATATTTTATTGACCCTTGTGTGCTCTACTTCTTGCTCAAATATTATTCTTAAAGCAGTATATAATAATTTGGCAAGCCTAGGCTCTAACACCATCACAAATCCCGGTTCTTACCTTTATACACATGTAAAAACGCTTAAAAAGCCTGTTTACCCATCGTTAAAGGTAAATTATGAGTTTGAGGATATTTACTCAGAAGACATGATTAACAGCTATAATCTTATAATGACGGGGTCAACAAGCCAAGGGATTTATACCAAGCCAAATCTTTACTTCTGGAACGCAGCCTACCTTGGAATCCCAGCAGATGCCTATGCTCAAGAGAAAGAAGTTACAGGTGTTAATACAGCTCCAGCATCTATAGGGAACCTTTCAATCCAGACTGCATCTCTAAAGAAGGAGAATAGCGTAATAAATACTGATTTATTTGCATTGGCAAGCCCTGAATTCTCTATTGCCTATCCTTCTTTGCCTTTGCCTGATAGAGCAGCTGATACTCCATTTAGATGGATGTACCCAACCAAATATACATTCAATTCTACTAATACACCTGTAAAGGGAGCTGTTGTATTTAATGAAAAAATTCTTTCAGATTTGAAGCCAAATATAATCCAGTTCTACTGGCAAAACGTCCCCGGTTTGGGACCCGCATATTACCTGTTTGCAGCACCCAATTATCCAATCATTCAGATGCAACCACCTGCACCTGCCAAATCTACTCCATAGCAATTATAAAGAGGAAACTAAAAATTCCTCTTTTTACTATTTGCTAATCCAAAATAAATGGTACTTTTTTAAGAATGCCATTCTTACAGAAATGCTAATCCAAAATAAATGGGAAAAGTTTTTAACTACCCCCACTCTTTCTATATCAACACGTACTATTTTGTATACCTAAAGGCTTGGAAAGAACGCATGATTGTTAATTGTTTTCATTCTATTCAGAGACATATACTCCCTCCTTTTCAATTCTACGATGTCCATCAACCCCTTATCTACATCTCTTAGTGAAAGGCTCAATTCATAGCCGCATCTATATAAAAAATATTCGAAGATATCTGAGCCTGTAATAATCTCAGATAAATGCTGGCCTCTGTCCACCACACTGTATGGAAAAACATACATCTGAATATCCCTCGATTTCAACCCTTCGCTTTTAGCATTCAATTTTCTAATTTTTCCATTATACAATAGGCTCACTCCCGCTCTTCCGTAAGGATAGCTAAGATACTCAACAATATATGATGTTTGGGTTGCCCCTGAATGAATAATAGAAATTTTTAAATTATTATAATCTACAACTATTGATAAATCTTGGTTCACCCTTTTAATAACGTAAGGCACGTGGTTGAGAGATATATCAAATTTAGATAAAATTCTCTCTCTGCTTCCTGAATATATATTAAAAGAAATTTTGAAAGTATTAAGTGTTTTTGCATCAAAATGGTAATTTAAAAAAGGGTTTATGGTGTCTTTTCGAATTCTAGCTAGCCATCCGTTCAAATTCGAAAATTCATTGGGGTAATATGTAAATGCATCGCTATCAAATATAAAGCGTCCTGAAGGGCTTCCGTTTGTTTCATCATAAAAATAGGCGGGGCGTGTCTCAAGCTCCCTTACAGGCACCTTTAAAATATTTTTAGCAATAGAATTTGACGTTGCTTTAGAGCTCCAGCCGTAATTATTTTCAAATAAGTACTGGTCTGAAGCTAGAAGAAATTCTGGGCTAAGAGAGGCTGTAGTTAAGAAGCTTCTGAATTGCGATTCTGCTAACTGCCTTTGCGTATTATTAATTGCCTCTAATACTTTATTGTCATTAACTTCTACTAAATTAGAGCTTATGCTTGCGCCTCGGCTATGGTATCCTGAGATTGCTCTAACTCTTTCTATCACATCTGCAACTAACATTATTCAAGGCCTTCTATTTTGTTCTTAAGTGCATCCTTAATTATTAAGCTATTTTGCAACACTTTTTTAATCTCCGCTGAATATTTTGCGATATTTTCAAGCCTACTATCTTGTTCATAATCTTTAAGAATCGACATCAATATAACCCCTAGAGGCTTCAAAAACCCAGTTTTTTTAATTATCAACTTGATAACGGCCTTAGCTGTCTTTGACTTATTCGGCGAAAATATGTTCTGCTGCATTGTCTGCGCGTAAAATTGGTCCCTGTTAGCAGATAGCCTTATGTTTTTATTTCTCACATCAGAACTAATGATTTGGTTGAATGCCTTCAGCTGTTCGGCATTTAAAAGCTCATTCAATTTGCTCCCACGCAGGTCAGCTGGAGCATTTACATTTGATTTAAGATTTGCAAAACTCTCAAAGGTTCTTCCGCCACGTGCTCTAATCATTCCAGACAAGCTCTCTAGCACAAGAGCTGAATGTAATGCTGTGTAAGGACTGCTTTCATAATCGACCGTCTTAGAGGCCTTTAAAGCTTCCCATTCTTCTATAGGGCTACCTTTCATGATGGACATGAATTGATTCAAGTCCAATGGGGTAAATTCCATTCCTCCAACTTTTTGCAAGTAGCGAAGGATTTGAGGCTTTCTATAAAATTCAGCAAATAATTTCTCAGGATTGTTCCCTTTACGCCTGAAGTCATACTGCATGATAGCTTCTATAGCTTTCTCTTCCTCCTCTTTTATATTTTTAAAAAGAGCTTCCCCCTCATTATATTCAGTTATTTCTTCAGGGGTCATCATAGAGTTTTTTGCACTTTGCATGCCTTCGTATAAGCTGTCTATGATATTGTTTCTTATATAGGCAAATGGTGCTGTTTTGGGATTGGTGTACGCAGACTGTGGCACTGGCGCTCGATATCTGTAGGGATTATTCCTTGATAGTATAGAGCGTGCTTGCTTCAGTCCTTGGTAGAATGAAATGCTTCTTCCGTCATTCAGATAGCCCTGTAATAGACCTCTTACCAAATTAGGGAATGAGCCACTAACTTGCAGTCCATTAGAATCATCTGAGAAATAGATTGATGTGTCCTTTCCCCCTATAGATGCTATCTCTTCCCATGCATTTCGTAAATCAGGATTTACGAGGGCTTCATCAAATTTTTTCAATACATCTTTTCTCTTAGAAGAAACGTACTCTTCTTCCTTGTTATCGAATTGGTCTAGAATAGGATTGAATTTCTTGTATACACGGCCTTTATTCAGTTCAAATAATTTTTTTGCTATCTTTTGTGCCGAAACGGCTAGCTGCCCTTTCTCTTCTGCACTCAATTCAACAGGTAATTCAGGATTTTCAAAACTTCCTAAAAATCTGTTTGTTAGATTTTTATCAAGCCCCATATTTGAAAAGACGCTTTGCAATTCAGCTTTTCTAGCCATATTGTCATAATCGCTAAAGGAAACTTTGCCATATTTTTCCACTAATTGCTTAATTTTATAAAGTTCTATCCCCTCATCTGTTTTTAGCAAAGCAGGAATATTTATTTCATTAGCATTTCTGGAAATAGCACCTAAGCTAAATTGGTTTAGCCTATCTGCATCTATAGATTTTTGGAATAGTTCAATGTCAGACCCAGCCAATTCTGGGACCATTTTAGTCCCTTGGCTTTTAACCTCATCAACCATCGCATTTGTCAACGAGGCTGAGGCAAAGTGAGAATATTCTTTCGCCTCTGGCAGAGGATTAGTTTTTAGCATGCCTGAGGTCTGGATTTTTGAACTATATCCAGTTAAATCATTAATTGTTTTCATTGAGCCTGTAGCAACGTCCTGAAACTCTGGGAGTCCGATAGAAGAAGGCTTTATAGAGGTCTGAAATTTAGCTCCTTCCCTAGCAGGTAGCAATTCACCTAAAGTGTCTGTAAAGAACTGCTTAAAGTGGTTTTTTCTATCTTTCGCGAATGCGTCTAAATCATTAACGACTTCATTAACTATATTGTCATAGCCCTCAGAAATACGCTCAGAAGCCAACTGATTTTCAGATGGAGTTATGAAATAATTGTGCATCGCTCTCATAGCCCCTAATCTTGCTGTCGATTCTAGACCCCTAACATTCACTTCATGCATTTCTAGGCTCTCTGCAGCTATCTTTGCTGCTTCTCCTGCCAGACTGCTAATTCCCAACACTGAAGCTGCCTTTGCGCTATTAATTGCTAATTGCTTTGAAAAAGCTTTTGCAAATTCTTTTGAAAAGCTACTTGCCACTCCAGCTACACCTGCACCTGAAGAAGCGATAACTGAAACTAGGAGAGGAGCTATCCTTCCAGCCATGAAAGAGTAACTACCAGCATCTGGGTCGTCCTGAAAAACATCTAAATTTTTATTAGATAGATTTTCAAATAGCTTTTTACCCTTTTCGCTTTGCAGGAGCCTGCTAGAAGCATATCCAGCTGCTGCTCCAACGTTTTTGAAATCATTTATCATGCTCAAAGTTTGAGAATAGAAACCTTTAACTATGGCATCTGTAGGCAGGTCAAATAGCTGCGAACTAACATTCGCCTTGTCTTCCTTCATAATTTCCATTTTCGCAAGCGATTGGGGGCTTAAAGCGCTATTTAAAGGCATAAACTTAGCATTCTCGGTTATCTTGTGAACGCTTCTTGAAAATTCTACAGAATCATTAAAGCTTTTTGAGTCTTTTTGAGATGCCTCATACATTCTTGAGAGTCTTTGATAGGAATTAAAGTCTCCTTCAGAAATTGCTTTCTTGGTTAACTGGTTCAATTTTTCTTGAGTATAAAGCTTCTCACTCTCGTGAAATGATTTTGCGTTATATTTTTTGCCTAATAAGATTTTTGCTGGATTAATATTACTGTTTTCTGCGACCTTAGGTAGCCCATTTTTTTCAAGGTCAGAGATAATGAGTGAGGCTCTCTGATTTCTACCTCGAGAAATAGCATCCCTTACTTGCTCAAAAGAAAGTGACATGTTCTGCATGTGATGGTACCCAGTAATATTTTGTATTATTATATCAAGAATTTAAATTTATACAAAGAAAAACCCCTCTTTCAGAGGGGGACTTGCGTGCAACAAACCAGACACGAAACTCTCTCCATACCTACTTCGGAGATTTAAAATATAGTGTGTCTAAACATAGGATGAATGCCAATTAAATGTAATACCATGTAGGAGTCCTATTTTTTTTTATAGTTTCATAACTTCATATAACGACGAAATACATTAAACAGTATTTTGTTTCAAGTTTTTAAAAAATCGCCCCGACACTGATTTTTTTCACACCTTCTCAACTTTTAGCCTTTTCTTTAGCCATCACCATTTAGCCATCACCATTATTAAAGTTTTTTAAAATGCTTAACAATTTCTTCGTGAATGCTTAACAATTTCTTTTCCCTTTTCTTTCCCTTATAGAGAGACTTTACTTAAGTATATAAGTAACTACTTAAGTTACCTTGTGTATAGTTATATATTACTAAGTATATAAGTAACTACTTAAGTTACCTTGTGTATAGTTATATATTACTAAGTATATAAGCAAGTAAGAGTTAAAGGTATTAGGTAGAGTCACCGAGAGCTCCGGAGGGCTTGAGGTAAGTGCCAAACCCCCCTCCCCCATTAAAAAAAATAAGAAGGAAAAGTAATTGGCCTAATCAAGGGTTACCAATGTAGATGCGGATTTGCATTATGCACTATTTGCTATGCGCGGCCATCTTATGGTCTAACCTATCATGGAAGTTAGCCTCCCCCCGCTGTCTCAAGCGAAAAATACATTCAATATACATTGCTCATTTTTCTAAAAAAAACAATCCAACATATATATTCTGTATTTTTCTAAACAACAATCTTTAGGCTCTCTCCCGTCCCTGCTCATGGCAGAAAAGATTTTATGACAGTATCATAAGCAAGTAGACATTAAATTCAAAGAAATAATTGAAACAATTTAAAATATGCCAGTTTAAATGGTTTAAATATATAAGTTTAAAGGCTTTAAAAACATGTAAATAAAAATATTTCAAAGATTTAAAACGATTAAAGGCTAATAAAAAAATTTTACGGGAAAATAAACAGCAAATAGAGTATAATTAGAGTGCATTTCAATCTTGCTTGAAATCATCTTAAAAAAACAGTGTTGCTGTATGTTTTCAGACTAAGTTAAACCTTCTTGGTCTGTTTTTTTCTTGCTTATTTCTTTCGCTTCTTCAACATATTTGGCCGCTTGGGCAGAGTCCTTGAGAGCTGCTGCCTTTGTTTTTTGGATTTCAGTTAATTGCGCCTCTACTTCAATTTTCTGCATTGTAGCATCGGGTCTGTTCTGGTCTACTATATCCACTACAGCCTGAGGCATATTCAAGCTAGAGGCTAATAATTTCGTGTCAATTAAAAAGGACTCTCCTGTTAAATTTCGAAGAGTAACTAAATCATTAATAATTTTATTTTTGAATGTAAAAGACTCTTTATTTTCCTGAACGCCATGTAAAGCATACTCAGAGACGTTTAAAAGCGCTTTTGCAGTTTCTGCGTCCAAACTGTCAGGGTCTGACAAAAGAACCCTCAAAATCGACGTTTCAACTTTTAAAAATTGAGAAATTACCCCTTTAGCCAATGACCCCACTCGCATAATAGAGTCATCAAGAGTCGTTAGCCAAAAGCTTAGAGTGCTACTTTCTCTATCTTGCCTTAATTGTTCATGGAAACCACTGCTGCTAACAGAATTTGAATCAAAATTCATTAATCCGGAAGCCTTATGAATGCGCCCAAGACAAAGCTGCATTTCATTTTGAATGCTTTGGGAAAGGTCTATTGGGCTGGTTTTATAAATAATATCTTGTATTTTTTTATCTGTTGTAGGATTCAATTTAATTAAATTCAAAGTGTTTTCACTTTTATTTGTTCTATTTTGGCCGTCAAGCATGGCTTCTTGGTCAATCGCTACCATTGAAGACGCTGCAGCTGCCGATGTTAAGCCATCAAGCTGTAAACAGAAAAGATTATTATAAAGCAGGATATCTGACTTTATTTGGTCGAGAAAGCATGGAAACGCCTCTTCTAGCAACAAACTGTCTTTTTTCCTGTTATAAAGCAAAATAAATGGGAATTGCTCAATTGGAATGTTAGAAGTTTTTACAAGAACATCATTTACATAGATATTTCGCTCGTACATTTCGTATACTTGCTTATTTTCATATGCATATGTTTTTCGCCACTCCTCTCTAACAGTATTAAGACCAATTTGTGGCTTTTCATAGACCACTGTTTTCACAAAATCACTTGAGTAGATTGAATTCAGGTCTTTTTTATTATAAGTTTTACCTTCTGCAGGAGAGAATTGCTTAGTAAATGCCCTGTCCCAAGATTCCTGTGATTGAATGATTTTTGGCTGAGACGGTTTACCTAAAACCCCCTTCCATTCCTTTTGGTCTATGCCGTACAGGCTGGAGAGAAGCTCTGTTGATAGTATGCTTTCGCATATGAAAAATTGTGGCTTCTCTTTAGAAGTGTGGTCAAAAATACAGGAAGTTGCTGGGATATTTTCTGCTTTAAAAATTTTATCGCTATCTGATTCAACTTTCAATATTCCTATACCTGCAACCATGAAATCATGCCAAGCATCTATTAAAGCTCCGTTGATATTTGACTGAGAGTAGGCATTAGTCAAAAGCTCGTTGAATATGTCTATGAAATATTGCTCTATTTGCTTATTGTAGGAGAATAAATAAGGCATTCTAGCGTTATTCATGACAAAAGATTTTAATTCTTGAAGAACATGCATTGCTGGAGCTGAAATGGTCTTAGAATTGCTTTGAAAAAGCGCTTTTACAGAATCTCTTCCGTAATAGAGAGCGGAATTTAACCTCATTTTGCTATGGAGGCTAGCAAATGTGCTATAAAAGTCATCTGCAAGAATTTTAGGTGCCTTTTTATTTTCAAGCGTTCCTCTTCTCAGGACTTCTTCTGATTTATTTAGCTGCATACAAAACCAATATTTTACAATAGTATTATACCAAAAAAAAGACTTTTCCGCCTCGTTTTCAGAGAGGGAAAAGCCCAAAAAATAAACTATGCTATATTTATTTTTTTAAACTAATTTAAGGTGTACTTGCTTGAAGTTTATTCAACCAAGCATTTCTAGTCAAATCCATACCAACTTCGAATAGGGGGTAAAGATTCTTTGTAACAGTAGGTGTTCTATGTTCTTGAGGGCGTGCCATTTTATAATTGTAGTCTATATTCGAACAATCAATTTCAACTACGTAAATCATTTTCACACTTGAATCCGATTTCTTGCGTACGAAGCTTCCAAATCTAAATTTCATTTCACCGTAATCGAAATAAAAGAGGGGCATATGCATATTTTTTAGATTTCCACTATTTTTGAAGTTCAAGTAAGAATCAATGATGTCTCCAAGATTCACTTCAGAATTACTATCATCTATTAAGTTGTAATGGCCACTACTTTGGTGAGAAGATTCTGATTCAAAATTTCTAAATTCATGCAAAGGTTTTGAAGCATGCATGTGCTCATAAGCAGACATAATATTAGTGATAATAGTGCCATCTAAATTGTCTATGAACGCTATGTCTTTATTGTAGAATTCAGGAGGATATTCTTTCCTTTTAGACCCCCAAGAGCTAAAAATATCATAGTTCTCATGGTAAAATGGTTTATGCTCTTTGAATTTAAATTTAATCATAGAGCAAAAATCTTTCAGTTCACTTTCGTCCCAGTCTATATAAAGCGCCCCATCGTAATCTGATTGGCTTCCCCCATCTATCAAATCTGCAAAAGTAGAATATGCGGCAATAGACGGCAGTTCTAATACAGGTAGATTTATATAACATTCCTGCGTGCCTGCCATAAGCTTCATCAAATGAAACTTGCCATCACATCTCGTGAATGAATCAACTTCTTCATGAGTAAAATAATTTATTCTTCTTTCCACAGGGCTGAACATGCTTTTAAACAAATCCAAAAATTCGCCATAAAAGTATTCGCTTTTTCTTGATATATAGATGGGAGTTTTAGTAGATATTTTTTCGCCATTAGCAGAAATTCTGTTTTCTCTTTCCATAAAAACCTCTTTTAAATCCTATATATGCATATAAGCATTTGAAATCAACAAAAAAACCCATACAAAATGTACGGGTCGTGAGTAGTAGTTTGAGTTTTGTTAAAGCTTAAATGCTTATCCAGCGATATACTGCTCTATCATGATTTCGTCACCATTTGTACCAACACCAGCTAAATTAATCCTGTTAAACCCACTGTTGAAATACGCTTCTTCTCTAGCATTATAATTTCCGAATCCACTTTCGAGGTCTATTTCACATCCAACTCCTTGAGTGCCTACTTCCATAGAAATCAGCTTGCCTTTTACACCTTCAACAGTGAACGTACCTGCAGCTTCAGTAACATTTTTTATAACGAATCTGTAGCTCTCTTTCTTGCCCTTCATACTATCTGCTACAAAAGGAGAGTTGCTTTTTACAGCAACAGTTGAGCCAGTCATTACAGAGATGTGAGGGAAAGAACCAAAAAATGTAGCCTTGTCCCCAGTCACGGTTACAGATGTTATTGTTGCAGGAAGGTTCTTTTTCAAGCTTCTTGAAGACAGTATTTGCAATCCAGAAGCTGCAGTAGAAGTTATCGCTGCTCCTTGAAGTTTTATTGTAACTGTATCGCCTGAAATAGATGATATATACATTATATCTGGGAGCGCTTTTTGCAAGGGGTCTGCTCCGCTGAAAAGCAGTCTTACAGGTGCTCCAACAGCAATTTCTGGCACCGCTGTTGCCGTTGTGATTGTCAGTCCTGTAGCGCTTTGCGCTGCGTCTCCTGCCGCAACTGTATATAGATTTTTGCTATTAATAATAAATGAGTTAGCCACTCTCGTGATAGCCCCTCCGCCGCTAGCGGCCCCTGTTAATACCTCCGCATGGTCTGAGTATGGCGATGCTGTTACTTTTAGTGTAGCAGTAGAATTGTTAGCGACTGATAGATTAGACAAAATTACCTTATAAGCAGTAGGGAGGATGTCTGTAAGATGGTCTTCTATGCTGCCGATGACTATATTGTCAACTTTTATTGAGCCTGAATAATAATTTTTTAACATATTTTTTTACCTATTTTTACGCATCCGTGAAGATACAGTTCACTATTCTTTCGTTCCTTAGCACTGCCTGAGCGTGAGTCAGCCTGTAAGACACCTTTGAATGCATTCCAAACGCACTTCGATACTCAGGGTCTACAATCGTTTTGTTCCCAAAAGGCGTTTGGCGAGCAATTGTATACGCCTCGTCTCCATGAAGCAACATTTGGCGGTGTGTTGGGGTATCATACATCTCCGTTGAGTGATAAAGGCTTGTATCTGCCCTTCTTATATAAAATACATTTTGATAAAGGTAGTCTGATACTGACGGATTTTCGTATGGTCTAGTTACCTCGTCTGAGCTTAAATTTTGCTCCCAAGCAGCCCTGCCCCCAACAGAAACGTGCCCCACAAAACTTTGTCCCACGGGGCGGGTTCCAACCTGCTGGGTTGCGCGAATCATTCTCATGAACGTTCTACGAACCCTGTTTTTATCAAGTATACTTTTCGCAGCAATTGCGTCACTTACGTTTGGTCTGCTACTGCTTCCTCCACCAGTTGTATCTGCCAATGCAAATACGTATTGGCTTCCTGAGGCTCCTCTCAACATGTTGAACAGAAGGCTTTCTTGAAGTCTTGAACCCCAATCTGCGAACAGTTTTATACAATTTGAAAGCATGGCCTCTTTCGAATTTACACGTGTGAAGTTGTCGATTATAAGAGATACACCATAAGGATACGCTCTCATATTTACCGTAGCTCCACTTATACTTTGAATGCGGTCATCATTTAAGATTGTTCTTGATATCGGGGTCCTTGAATAGTCATCCAAATTCAACTGGTCGAATTTTCTTATTGTATGCAATTCCGCCTGATTGCTTTCTAGGTCAATAACGTTCGCGAATAACATGAGCGAGCGCTCGACAACGGGCAATGACACGGTGTAACCGGTGTAGACATCAGTTTGCACTGCACCCAGATTCCTGTTCAAATTAGAGTAGAATGAATCACTCATTTTTTTTACCTATAATATTTTTGAATATTTTTTATATTTTGCATTCCTTTGCAGCATTTCTTCAAAATCGTCTTCCAACCTATTCATGGCTTTCACGCTTGAAACGCAGCTTCTGTCTCCTAGGATATCTAGGTCGATTTTTTTTTCATCTTCTTGAGTTTTATATAGAGAAAATTCTTGATGACCACCCTTGTTTATAGACATGATTTTAGAATCTTCATAGGCCTCTGGGTTCATTAGAATGTCATCTAAAGAAGCAGCAGTATTGCCTATGGTCCTTTCTGTTTTGAGAGGAGTAGGAGTGTAATTCTCTAATTGCTTTTGAAGTCCTTCATTAATATTTTTAGCACTTCTGATTTTCTTAGAAATTTCGTCTATTTGTTCTGAAGAAATCTTGCTAATGTCATCCTTATATGCTCTAGCTGTCTTCTTCAGTTCCATGAAATCGTCTTCGGCAACAGTTTTATATTTTTCCATGCTAGAAAAAGGGTCATTTTCCATCTCCTGTAAGAACTCATTCCTCTTGTACAGCAACTGAGTCTTTTCTTCTGCTTCCTTATCAACCCTTTTCTTGATTTCCTCATTTTGCATTATTGATTCAATAACTGCTTCTTTACTAGATGCCTTATCTTCTTTATTTTCTTGCATATAATAGTCTCCTTGAATTCTCTCTTGAGCTTTTCAGCGCAAATCTTGCGGTTTCGTCAAGCTCTTTACTTTTTAACAATTTATTAAACTGGATTTCGTCCATTTTATTAATTGCTACAACATGCTCTCTGTCTAAAACGTGATACAATGTGCGTTTGATATATTTGCTATTAGTTTTATCTAGCTCAAAAGCGGTAACCATTGTATTGAATCCCAGTATAGAAAGTTCGCTAGCAGAAAAATATTCCATCACTTGCAAATTAGACTTGTATTTAGTGTGTTTACCCTGACCTATGCTCTGAGTAATATCAACTATTACAAAATGCTTCTTTCCGAGTTTTACTGCTTCATTAAAAATCTTTTGGCAAGCTTTTTGGCTTTCTTGCTGTACTTCTTTTAGCGGTGCAAACATGTTTACATCTCTGTCATTAGTGGCCTTCTAAGGGAGTCTTCTGTAAGAGAATATGCCATTTCATCCTCTTTCAGATAAGTCATTCTGTTGTCAAATGACCTAGAATCCCACATATTTTCTGGATTGTTTGGTGTAATGCTTTCAGCATTTATAAATGCCATAAAAACCTCTATTTTTTTAAATCCTATTAAAAGATTTGTGCTATAATCTGTGCATATAGTATAGCATAAATGAATGAACAATGTTTGATATTCTTTTAAAAACAATAAAAAATATTTACGGATTCCACTCTAAAAACATCCCCCTAATTCTTGAAAGAGATGATAATTCTATAGCAAATTTCAAGGTGATTCATGACGGGAAAAGCGTGGTTGAACACAGCTCTTTTGCTCATCCCGAATGCCTAAAGAGGAAGATGTTGAGCAATTTTATAGGAAATTTCGAAAGCATATATGGTGATTCATCATCATTCTTAACCATATTGACTCTTGAGTTGCTTAAAATCGGGAAAAAAATCGAGCAAAAAGATTTAGATTCTATCAATAATATGATTGACAAATCAACATCTAAAGGCAAACTAAAGGAATACATTAAAACAGTCCTTAAAAACGATGAATCCTCAGACAAAATAGCAGAAATTTTCATGAATAGTAAGATTCACCAAGTGATTGAATCAAGAACTGGTGTGAAAGAGAAATTTTCCGTTGAGAATTCTAAAGGATTTTGCGTTAAAACTAAAATCGAGCCAGTGTACTCAAATCCTCAGTTCCAGTACTCTGAAAACGTTGATATAACAATCGATAAACGAAAGATATGTCCTAAAATCTTTTCAGACTATCTTTCAGTTGCACATCAGTCAGGTTCTAGAATCTTTGTTGCATGCGATTATTACTCTGTAGAAGTTGAAGACCTGATAAATAGATATAATGACTCTCCAGTTGTATTGTTCAAGGCACCCTTTGGGAAAACGTACATCCTTGATGATTTGATAGTGGCGCTTTCAGCTGAACTTGAAAAGGAAACAGGGACATATTTTTCTAAAGCTAATATAAGAATTGGGAAAGATAAGCTGCTAATCTCTCCAGTTGTCGAAGGGAGCCATGAAAAGCTTCAAGAATATGCTAATACCCTTGCTAGAGCTTGTGGTAAGAATTCAGAAGACATATTGAAGTTGAAAAACCGTTGTCGAAATATCTTAGAAGGTCAAATTTCAACTTTGTATATCGAAACTGACACAAGAGGAAGAATGGACGACCTAAAAGAGATGCTGAATGACCTGCTAATCTCCCTGCCTCATGTTAAAGATTCATATCTTAAAGGCTATATGCAATGGTTTGACAACAGTGTTAATACTAAGTACCTAGGAATAGCTCTAGAAAATTTAAAAGAGTGTTTTGAGGGCGAAAAACCAGCTTGTTTTTACAAAGACGCCCAAGACAGCGCAAATATTATTAAAGAGGCTATAAGGCTTGCTGTTGAGTTTAATAATGACTGTTTAAAAATAGATTTTGACTCAGCAATTGTAGCAAATGCATTAAATGCATAACTTAACAATTTTTAATTATGAAAGAAATAATACACCTAAAAACAAAATCAATAGAAAATTCTACAAAATACCTTACAAACATGCATGCGCTTCATGAGCTTATAAAAGAAAGATGCGAACATCCATGCAATATTACTTACCTAGCTTACAAAAACAGTATAGGAAAAACATATCTAAAAAAATACAGAGTTTTTGGAAGCAAAAGGCTATTTTTGTATTGTATAAAAGAGGTCACGGAGGCTCTTAAAGAGAGGATAGATGCTTTGGGAAAATCCAAGGCAAAAAACAAGGTAATTGCTAAAGTAATAGACGCTTTAGAGGAATATCTTCATGAAAGCGAGAAAATAGTAAAATGAAAATAGGAAAATTAAAAAAAAATGATAGCTCCAATACTGACTCTCATGTCATCATTGCTCCCAAGCATAATCAGTACGGTTTCAACAGGTTCGTTGCTATATCCGCTTGGCAAATTTATATATGGAAAGACTATAGGCAATAATAGTAGGAAAAATTTAACGAACCAAGATGTTAACCCAGCTTTGAGCCAGCTTGATATTCATAACCTAGATTATGCATCTAGCCTTTCTCAAAAAAACGCAACAACAAAGCTGGCAGCGCAGCAAAGTAGAGACGCCAATGACCTTTCTGAGCTTCTTCAGAAATTGAATATGGAGTATAATAACAGTGAAAAACAAGACAGTTTTAGAGGGAATTATCAGTGATTGAGCAAAATAAAAACAACGAAGAAAATCCAAATAAAAATGAAGAAAACTCAAGAGCCGTTAGAGAAATGGTTGAAGGCCTTTTAGTGGGTGAAGAGCTTTCTGATTTACGCTCTAAAGCGCATGAAGATATAACCATGGAGCTGGTTGGAGCTGTATCACAGCTTACCGAAAAAGTTGGTGATTTGTCGCAAGAAATTGACAGGCTGACAGGAAATTCTTCAGGTCAACCACAAGCAGTAAGCCCTATAAATCCACAAGGGCCCATGCCACAAAATGAAGGCTCGCTAGAACGTCTATCAAACCAGCTAAATGAATATCAAGGTAGCTTAAATGCAGCTAGCTAGTACACAGAAATATTTCCAAGAAGATGAAGAGCCACTATTTGAAGGCGCTATTAATGCAATGCAGAAAGGCATTAATGCATTTAATACCGTTCAAAGCTTCACGCATTCGGCAAATCAGATTATAGGGATGTATAACAGCACAAATTTAGAAAGACACTATAAAGAAGCTCAAAGCTATATTATCAATGATGAAATACAGGAGTCTCCTGAAAGGGCAACAAAGCTGGCTGACAATTTAGGTACATTTGTTTCTGGAATTGATGAATCCCACAAAAATTATGAAGCATATAAGCCCATAATTGATTTGCAAAGAAAGCTATATGAGATGCGAGACAATTTTGTTGCTAAGGAGAATGAGCCTGTACAAAATATAGAAAAACGAAACTCATATGACTCATATGACATAGCTGTAGAAAACTCCTTCAAAAAAGGAGTAGCATTTACTAGTGACCTTTTTTCTGCCTCTCAAAATAGACTTGTTAACAACGCCGCAGAAGCATCGAGGTCTATTAACAAACTAAATAAAATTGATAGCATGTCACCCACATTAGAAAATGTAAAAGAAAGAAGGGTTCACGTAAGAACGCTTGAGCATTTATATAAAAAGATTTTGCCTCCAAGCATAAAGGCAAAAATCTATTTCCAATTATACAAAAACGCAGTAGAGAACAATGCTTGAAAATAACGATACAAAAAAAGCATTTGCTAATTACTTTGTTAAAGGCCTAGACACTGTTTCAGTGCCTTGCATCCATCTGCAGAATTCTAGCAAAGCCAAGCTGGATATCTCTTCAGGCGAAATATCTGTCAGCCAACATGACGACATTTTAGACAGGAGCCCGCTCTGCCTAAACCTTGAAGCAAAAGAATCAGAGGGTATTCGTCGGCGAGACGGGGTACAGCTTCTTCCGAACAATTTAGATAGCGACGTGCTGGGCATGTCCCGAGATACGCGTTCTGGAGACGTCTTCTATATCGCTAAGGCACCATCAAGCAATGCATACGTTTTGAAAAGAATTTTTAAAAACAACGGTACAGTTGTTGTCTCTCCAGAATTTTCTATTGCTGGAAGCCCTTCTCAAATACGATTTAAAGTTATTAGCAGATATCCTTCAACCACTAACAATCTGTTTCTATACGGAGTGTCTAATGAAGGAGATAGAATAAATTTACAGACCACTTTTGTTAACGGTGTTTTTTCTTCAGTCGTTCCAAATACAACGTTAAGTGCGTCAGGCTTAACTACGCCACTTGTGATTTTAGACCATGAAATGATTGGAAATCGCTTGTTCTTGTTGGTTCAGAATGGAAATGAATTTAGGCTTGTATTCGGGACCACTACCTCATTGAATGAGTTCTATATCATACCTTCTATCTACTTGCCAACAGCAATTTTCAGCAGTGAAAATAACATGTTTGTTGGCTGCGAAAATCAAGTTCTAAAAATAGCGTTTAACGATACATATACGCAAACAAGTCCATTAGTTCGGCTACTAGACAACTTAGGCGTGAAAGATGCTTATAGCTACTGTATAGTGTCAATAAATGCCTATATCTTTTCTATATCTGCATTTTATAAGCTTGACCTTACGAGCAGGATTGTGCTGGATGAAAATAGCGTTTGTGAGTTCATAGATAGCAATATTTCTAATCTTAGCCCTCAAATGAAAATCTATAAGGCATTCTATAGAGCAGACCAAAAAATGGTATGCTGGAGCGCTGCCATTGATTCTGAATTCGTATTTAAGTCGCTATATTTATTTGCTAGAAATATTCAGGGATATAACAAGTCTTCTTTAGAATATTACCAAGAGAATTATCAGAAAAAAAGCTTTATGATTTGTTATTCAATTGAGAAAAAAGCTTGGTTTCTTCACTATTACAATGAAGAAATACTGTCTTATGACATATTTGCTTACAAATATAATGAAAAATATTGTGAATCTATAGTTGCAACGCCTTCAGGAATTTATATTGCTCATAGAGACTTCCAATTTGATAATGTTGCATTATTCCCAGTCCTGTTCATTCCTAGAGTGAAAAACGAAGAAATTTTGACAGGGGGAGTTATGTTGTTGCGCCGAGTTACAGTAGCATATACAAATTCAAGGAATCCTTTTGTTGATAACCAAAATAACAGCATTACTTGCTGTCCTGTATTGTTGAACCAAAACATTATTAGAGAGGACCATGAAAATATATTTGATGGCATTTCTGTTGTTTCTAAAGCTGAAAATAAAGGAATTAATATATATGAGTATAAGCCTTGCCTTTCATCACGATGTTCTAACGCATTGGTCTGTATTGCATCAAATGCTGTAGAAAGCTTGGCTGGCGTGCTGACGCTAAGCGTGGTTGCAGGAAGAATAACTTAGGGCTTATAATGATTGAAAAATTTTACAGAGATGCTATAAAAAATGATACGTCTCTTCACCAAATGAAAATTAAGCCTTTAACAAAGAGGTTTATTAAGCATTTTGGAGGAGAAGAATACCCACCAATTAAAGCGCTATTTGCGTTTGTATCCACATTTAGTAATAAAAATGAATTTTATTGCGAAGAAGATATTTTAAAATTAGAAATAATACAGTTATTTAGGAGTCTGAATGATATCAAAAATTCCCAAATTTAGAAATATACGGTGCGAATGGAAGGGCATAAAATTTCAATCAAAGCTAGAAAGAGATTTTTATGTTTGGATTGAAAATAATAATGGCTTTTATGGATTCACATATAAATTTCAAGAATCTTTTAAGCTTATAGGCACTAGAAAATATGTTGCAGATTTTGTGTTGTTTTTTAAAACTGGTAAAAAATTGGTGATAGATGTAAAATCTATGGCTACTGTTACACAAATATTTAAATTCAAGCAAGAAATCATGAAGCTTCTTCATGATATTGACGTCCATGTTGTGTATAATATTGACGACCTAATTAAACTAATAAAAACGCATGCAAATTGATAAATACATTTTAGAGACACTGAATAAAGAACAAAACAAGGGGTTCAAAGCCATGCTTGGCCTTCAAATGGTAAATGCCGGCCAATCGACGTGCTATGTCTCACAAATTGGTGATGTCGTATCAAAAGCCTTTTCTTTGCCGCGGGAAAAGGTGATTAGCGCTATAAAGACAAACTCAGATTTATATCAATCGCTAGTTGCCCTAAAGATAGAGATTTCTAATGCCTTGGTATCTATCGGGAACAATAATAAAGAAGATAAGCTTCATCAAACGATAAGGATTCTTATGGGGGAGGAGATTTCGAGGTCTGAAGAGGCGGTTGATGAGCATGGCCGAAAAATCAAAAGAACAATAAAAAGGAAGGTGAACCCTCAAATAGCGAAGCAAATTCTTACTCACGAGATTCTTCAGGAAGATAAAATAGAATCTGAAACTGACCTTTCTGAAAATGAAGTTCTAGAAGTACTGAAAGAAAGAAAAAAGGTCGTTCGCTTATTGCCTTTAACAGAAAAGGCTCGCATAGAAAAGCTGTTTGACAAGCAGCAAAGAGCTGCATTAGAAGCTTTGAGAAATAAGGACGTCGGGAACAAAATTGTGTCCTTGGCTGGGGCAGTAAGATGCGGTAAGACTTTTACTCAGGCATTTCACTCGATTGAGCATATCGAATTTTTATATAGCACCCCTGTGAAAGAACTAAAAAGATTGTATGAATGTGAAAATGGGGAATTTTCAAAGGGTCAGATTTTCTACATAGGGCGCAGTGCGCCCGCAGTTTATCAAAATATTTTCCAAGGAATTTTCAAAAGCTTCAAGTTAAATTTTTCATTGCCTAAAGCAAAAGCTTTTTTATGGAACATCTTAAAATATAATATACGCCTTCTCGGTTACTCAAAAGTCCCCCTAGAATCCCTAAAGGGAGTAACTGCGGATGCTATTTTTGTCGATGAGAGCGAGCATCTCGATTTAGAGGGGTTCGATTACATTATCTCTCGGCTTTCTAACCCATGGGCAAAACTAGTGCTCACGTGGAACCCAAAGACGCCTTCACATTGGCTCTGGCAGAAGGTGAAAAATGAAGAGGCTCAAAAGAAAAATCATATAAGGCATTTTAATTTCTCACTATTAGATTGTGAATTTGCAGATAAGCACTTTATAGATATGCTAGAGGCAAACCACGGAAGAAATTCTGCTATGTATAAGAGATTCGTACTTGGGCTGCCAGCCTCTGTGTCTGGGCAGGTTTACAGCCAGTTTGTAGAGGAGAAGCATGTATTTTCTTCAGAAATAGACCTTAGTAAGTATTTTAAAGTGGTAGCAGGATACGACCACGGTAGCAATTCTCCTCGTGTTTACACGGTGGTAGGAATATACTACGATTCAGCTGGAAAGGCCTGCGTAGATGTCTTAGATGAGCTATATTACCCACGCGGACACGGTAGTATTAAAAAGCATTCAGATTATATTGCTGAATTAGAAATTTTTGCTTCTCAATACCCAATATCTAAGCTATATATGCCTCACGATAGTCATGATATGAAAAAAATACTTAAGCCGCTAGGCTATCCAGTAGACAATGCCTCACGCAAATTGAGCGTGAATTCAGGAATCGGATTGATTCAGAGCTTGCTTTCTTCAGGTAGAATGAAAATACATTCAAACTGCAAAAATTTGATAAACGAGTTGTTCTTATATTCATATGATGAATCAAAAGATGACGATTCAATTCGCAAGGAAAATGACCACTGTTTGGATAGCCTTCGATATGCTATAGTAAGCTCAAATATGTTTAATAAAAATGAACAACAATTCAACCTAAAGATTGAAAGTCTTATTGGGGACTAGTCTTCTTTTTGCAATTTTTTCTAATTGCGTTTTTGATTTCTTGGTCTGAAACGTCTTGGTCGAAAACTATGTCTTCAACTACACTTTCCTCGATAAAGCTTTCTTTTTGCTGCTTTGACTGCATTCTGATAGCATTGTCTCTATTTTCCTCCAGAGTTCCCATTGGGATGAACCAAGTTACAGGGGTTCCATCGTCATTTATTATGGGCTGCAAGAAACAATTTCCTTTGCAATAAAAAGACGCATCAATAATATCTCTCAAATTATCCTCTATAAGAGGTCTGTTTTTCTTGATACGCTTGATAGAATGTGAACTTTCACCTTGATTTAGCTCGTCATAAAGCCTAGTTTGGTATATGAGCTGTTTATTCAAAGAAAATGCCGCAAGTATTAGATAAAGAAGTGGCACAGAACGACGGTCATTGTCACGGAAGATAAGCTGCTTACTATGCCTGCCGTAATATAAAGTATCAGTGAAAACCATGCGTTTTGACATACCTTCTTTGCATGACTTCAACAGGTGTTGTTTCTGTTTATCAGCAAACACAGTAACACGGCAAATAACGTTTCTTTTGAAAGCTTCCTCAAGAGATATGTTATTATTTACTAAGTACTCGTTTAAGCTAAAATGGTTCGCTACAATCCAATTGTAATCCACGCCAGAATCCTGCTCCTCTTCCTTTATTCTATGGCACAACTCTGTATCTCTATATGCTTCTTTTGCTGTTTTGAACTTCATTATATTAACCTTTTATTTGCATCATATTATAACACAAATTACCTAAGAATAGAATAATTTTTTAAAGTATTTTAAATGTTTTTTAGGAAAAATTAAATAAAAAAAACCGCTACCAAAAAATGGTAGCGGCACAAAATTTAAATATACAGCAACAACACAATGCTAAACTTAAAATAGTGTTTGTTTCGACAATTCCTAATAATGATGTTGTTATTTACATTAAAAGTAAGAACAGAAGCGTGTGCTTCATTTGTCATTTATAAATATACTGAAATAATAATTAATTTGCAAACTATCTTTTAAACCTTTTAAACATTTTTAATTATATTTGTTAAAATAGAATATAGTGTTTTATAATAGCTGGAAAAGGTTATTAGTTTTAAAAATGAACAAGTATAAAAATATTCTATATATAGTTAATATAGAAACTCAAAATGTATTAATTTCTTTCGCATTCCTTACTATTCTATCGAGCGTTTTCAAGATAGAGTTTTTTAAAGAACATGCAGAAAACCCCGCAGCTTCCATCTTCTACTTAGTATTTATCAGCTTTTTGACGTCCTCATTAAGGTGGTCAAGAACTGAGAAGAACGCTGTTGAAGTTATAGAAAAAGAGCAGCCGCAGCAAGCTCCAAGTCCAAAGGAAGAGAAAAATGAAGTGAAAAATGAATTGAAAAATGAAGAGAAAGATTATTACAAGCTTCTAATGGAATTGCCGTCAAATAAGGATAAATTAAAAGTGTATAGAGTCTCAGACCTATATGCTATTTTCGGAATCAGATACCTCAGGCAAAAAGACGCTATGAAAGAATGCTTCGAAGCAAATGGAATGGTTCTAAAGGTTCATAAGAAGGTATATAAAAAGAAAACAATAACAGCTAGTGGTTACCTGTTAAATTCGATAACTTGTTATCCATATTTAGGAGTTTCTTTTCCAAAAGACAATAATTGATTGCGATGTGTATAGAGGGGCTTTGCCTCTTTTTTTTGTTAAAAATAAAGCAAAAGATTTAACTTAATTTAAATCTTATTTCATGATATAATTTTTAAACGGTTTTAAAAATTACAGCAATTACAGAATGTTTACAATACAAACAAAACAGATAGAAGCATTTTCGGGGCGAGCAAAAGATTTGCATGCTCTAAAAAAATATTCTACAGAAGCCCCTACATTCCTGTTAAAGGCAAATAAAAACAATGATGAGGTTACATTTTATGTGCACTCTATTTTTGGCGAGATAAAATATTCAATTTTTACTTCAGTTGCTAGTGATATCGAATGCAATATTGAAATTTTTAAATTTCATAGAATAATATCTTCAATGCCTTCTGGGTCCATAACAATGAGATTGAAAAATGATAAAATTATTTTATCAATATTGAATAAGCAGATAGAGATTAATGTCTTGGAAAAAAATGAAAATTCTCCTTCGCATCAAGAAGAAGAGCAGGGCGTATGCACAACAGATGCTGAAAGCCTTTTTAAGCTTGTTTCTAACTGCCTATTTCTCGCTAAAAACAATTTTCATATGCCATGTCTTGATTCAGTGAGAGTTAAATTCAATGGTCACCTTGAATTTGCATCCTCTGATGGAGTGAGATGCTCCAGATATAGAACCCCCATAAAATATAAGGCTAAAATAGAGAACGAAAAAGTTTATGTGGTCCCTTATACAAATATTGCTTTCTTAGAGAAGGTACTGTCAGATTTTAGCAAGGGTGAAGTTCTAATGGCACTATATGATAAGTCAATAAAATTTACCATTATATGCGATGAACATCAATGCAAACAGATATTCAGCCTTAAAATACATGATTCTGTTTATGAATATCCTAATATAGATAATATTTACAAGGCTTCAAAATACGTGCATGTATGTAAGGACATAAATAAAAACGATTTTATGTCTGCCCTGAAACTTGCATATAGCTTTACAACAGAAATGGATAAATCTATCAGCTTAGATATTTCCAATATAGGCTTTATTGTTTCCGTAAAAACATTGCGTGGAGAGTGTTTTGAAGAGACGATTCTTTGTACTGTTCCAAAAGAGCTACATGGGTTTAGTCTCAGATTTGACCCAGATAAGCTTTTAGGCCTTCTGAGAAAGCAGCAAGGAAATATTAGCATCTATTTTCAAGAAGGACCATTGAGGCCGTTCTTATTAGTATCTGAGATGAAAAATCTAAATGTTAAAGGAGCAATGGTTATGTCTCCTATGAGCAAATAAATAAATTTAAATAGTTTTAAGTATTAAATGCTTATGTTATAGTAATCTCAACAAAATTTAGATGGCAAAAAAATGTTAAACAAAAAAATTATTACAGCCCTATTAATGTTAAGCACTAGCTTTTGCGGCGTTGGCGCAGAAGTTATTAAATTTACAACAGGAAATTCTAAAGAGGTTCCGAAAAGCACTTCGCAATCATGCGTAGATATAATTGCTGGAATGTCGATATATATTTCACTGAATATTTTAAGTGATTACATAAAAAGAGAGCAGCCAAACTCATTAATCACTAATTCTGTCTGCAACGCATTGAAAATGCTCTCATGTGGCGGTGTGGCAATAGCGTTTTTTTAATTGAACATGTATTGAAAGCGTTATGCAGTATTTTAAATATGCAGTATTTTAAATAAATAGAGCATACTGTATAATTTAATAGTAAAATTAAATATTGAAATTATTTTTTTTAATCTAACAATTAATTGATTAGCAATATAGCTGCATTAATTAGTAAATAGAAGTAGTAATTATCTAAGAGTGGTTCTAGTTATCTAGAGCCACTTTTTTTGTGCTTATTATTTACAGTAAATTAAATTTTGTATATAATTTACTGCATCATATATTTACTCTATATGCTTGTTCTTTCTAACTCTAATAGAAAGAAATGAAAACCATAAATCTGCGTTTCTGTAGTGGGGAATGCCGATTATAAACAACTTTAATTGAGTTGTTTTTTTTTGCTTAAAATTTTAAATTAGTTTAAAACTTTTGTTGATTTTTTATGATAAACTTTGTATTATATTAAACATTAATAGAGCGGGTTTGCCTGCTCTAACAAAAGAGTAATATTATGAACAATCATAAAAAAATAACACCAGAATGCACTAACAATTCTGGTAAAAATATAAAATCAGACCTTGTCAAGGTGACAGATTGTGAAAACAAGAGAGTCAATTTGAAGGCTGCGATTCAAGTCTTTAAGACGAGAATGTCCCAAGTAGATAAAAACGGCAAAAATACGAATTATAATTACGCAACTATAGACGATATTAATATAGCTATAAGAAGTGCTGCATTAGCTACAATGCTATTTTTCAAAAATGAAATTGCCGTTGGAGTGCGAGTAGACAATCACAGCATCGTATCTGAGGCAAATGGCATAACAATGAAGCTTAAATGCTCTTTAGTTGCTTCAAATATGTTTGGGGGAGCTGACGAGGAATCGGAATCAATCGAATTGACTTACCACAAGGCGATAGATTTCAATAATACTTCAAAAATGCAAAACTCATTGCAAAGGACCAGCTCAGCGCTAACTTACATGGAAAAAAAGTGCAAGGCGTTGCTGTTTGGAATTTCTGACGCGAACGATGATGACATAGATGCGTTTATAATTGGGAGTGAAGAAAGGCATTACGAACAACCCACAATAGCAGTAGCTGACAAAATAGAGGGGATGTAAAGATGCTTCAGAGAATATACGATGTTGAGCAAAAATCAAAAGAATGGCTAGCTCTTAGGCTTGAAAAAATAACAGCATCAGACATACCTGCCTTGTTATGTTTCAAGAAGAATGAAAACTACTACAACAAAACAGCAACACAGTGGTTTTTAGAGAAAACTGGCCAATATAAAGAGACTCTAACTGATTACAAAAAAGAGCTTTTTAAAAAGGGTGAATTGAGCGAAAATACTGTAGTGCTTAAGCACTTCTCCAAAAAATGGCATGAGAGAAGCGGGATATATGTTAATGGCTGCTTTATGGCTTCTTTAGACGTCCTTGATACAGAACGAGGTGTAATCCTAGAAGTGAAATACACCGATTCAAAAAATGTATTTGATAAGTATGCAAGCTTAGAGCATTTAAGCTTTTATCAGCTAGCGTTTCAGATGTGGCTCCTTGAGAAGAAGGAAGGCTCAATAATAGTTAATTATGTTAATAATGAAGGAGTTTCTAAAATTGTTGGGTTCAAAATCTTTGACACTAGCCCACAATATTTGGAGGTGGTTGAAAATATAGATTATTTCAGAAGCGTTCATGCTGCAATCCAAGAGAAAAGAAACCCGTTTTTAGAGCAAACAGATTCTAAATTTCAGGACTTAATCGATGCTATTTCGGAGCAAGAGGAAATAATTTCTACTCATAAAGATATTTTAGAGAGCTATAAAAGCGCACTAGAAGACCAATTGATAGAGAATGAATTTAAAACAGCCAAAGTTGATGGCGTTTTATATAAATATACAATCAAAGAATGCATTCGAAAAACAAAAAAGTTAAAGCAAGGCCTCTCTCAAGAAGACGTATTCGTATTCGAAGAGAATTCTTTCAAAAAAATAAGTAAAACAAAAGCATAATAAGCGGGAATTAACATGTTAAATTTAAACGTAATCGGCAGGCTAACAAAGGATGCTAGCCCAACTCAAAACGAAAAGATTCTCGGCTTCAATATAGCTGCTAATTTTTACGATGGATTCAAAAAAGAGAATGACGTTACATTCATAAGGGCATTTTTGGATAAAAATGTTCAGCAAAGCATGCATCAATTTTTGTTAAAGGGAAGACAATTCTTTTTCAGCTTAACAGTTCTGGAGCTAGGCGTATTTAATGATAAGCCCTCTATCACTGTACGAGTAAATTCGATAGATTTTTGTGGTTCAAAAACTAAAGAGAATAATTCAGATGCAGATAATGGAAATCAATCTAATTATTCGCCTTCTGCGCAGGAAATTGAAAACGACCTTTACTAAACCTTTTTTTAAAGTGATTCAAAGATAATCATGATAAAAAGTCTGCTTTTCGGTATAATAATACACACTGAGAAGCAGATTTTTTTAGGTTCTAACCATGTCTTTTTACGACCCCTACGATTTCACAAATAATTCTATACCATCAAACGCTAACAGGCTTAATGAATTAGAGGGGGTTCTTAAAAAATTCTTTCTCCAACTTAATATAAAAGACGCTTCCGATAACGAGGAAATAGGAAAAATAATTTTTCAAAAAAATGCTGTAGACCCATCTTTAATAGATACAATAAGCAACACAGCGCCTATATTGTTCTCGTGGGACGATAAGCTTTGGCTCAAGCCCGTGGCTGGAAATTCGTATGAAATAACGCTCCCGAACACAAGCTTGTTTTTGCAGTCAATTAATTCTATTCCTGCAGACCCATCAACTGGCCAATTTACATTCACTACTAGTGGCCAATTGTTATCTTTAAATCCAATACAGAATGGGATAGACATTAATACAGACGGAATCTCGCAAGAGCTGTCTAAAAAAATAGAAGCCATCCAATCTTCAGATGGCTCAGTCACTATTACAGAGCCTCAGAAAAACAAGATTGACCTATCTGTTGCATCTGCGCCTTCTTCAAGCCAGTTAGACTCTATCAACAACGTTAAAGGTGATGCTGCTAACAAAAATATTGCGCTTTCGATGGATAATCGCTATTTTTCTACAAATAACGACCCAAACAGCAATTCCATATCTATTATTGCAGATAAGCTAAATACTGAATTAACAGGATTTGTAAAAGATGTAGAGGCCGGTAATAAAATAAATGTAACGAAAGATTCAGCAATGCAAAAAGTGACTGTAGATGTTGTTCCCGGATCTTTCGTA